>JAABUN010004963.1_pt1 | contig 17210 bp, 14 predicted proteins | sample 5559311 | NCBI WGS metagenome assembly JAABUN01 (sample SAMN10711877, study PRJNA513370) | rock metagenome | isolation source: Antarctica rocks | place: Antarctica: Victoria Land, Siegfried Peak sud
GCCGTGCGGCCACCAGGCCACGATCGGTGCGTCCGGCAGCAGCAGGGCCGAGACGAGCGATTCGCTCTCCTCGGTGAGGTCCCCGTACCCGTTGAGCACGATAACCTCGGAGGCCCCGGCGTCCCCACCGACCCGGATCTGCCCGTCCAGCCGTGTCGGCCCGTCCGCGGAGCCTTCGGCAAGAACGATGATCCGGCACGGGTGCTCCCGGCTCGCCGCATTCGCGGCGTCGATCGCCACCTCCTCGTAGCCGGATCGGGTAATGACGACGAGGGTGAGGACCCGTCCGAGCGCGACGACGCCCCCGCGGTCGCGCATCGCCATCAGTTCCTTGGACACCTTCGAGGTGGTGGTGTCGGGCAGCTCCACGATCATGGCCTTCTCCAGGTTCGTCCGTCGGCTGCGAGCAGTTCGTCAGCCGAGGCCGGGCCCCAGCTGCCCGGCGCGTAGGGTTCGGGCTGGCCGTCGAGGGACTCCCAGTAATTCTCGAACGGATCGAGGATCTTCCACGACAGCTCCACTTCCTCCTGGCGCGGGAAGAGCGGCGGCTCGCCGAGCAGCACATCGAGGATGAGGCGCTCGTACGCTTCCGGGCTCGATTCCGTGAAGGAATGACCGTAGCCGAAGTCCATCGTCACGTCACGGACCTCCGTCTGCGTGCCCGGGACCTTCGAACCGAAGCGGATGGTCACGCCCTCATCCGGCTGCACGCGAATGACGACGGCGTTCTGCCCGAAGTCCTCCTCGTTGTGGTCCCTGAAGAGCAGGTTGGGAGCACGCTTGAAGACGACGGCGATTTCCGTGACGCGGCGCCCCAGGCGCTTTCCGGCACGCAGATAGAAGGGCACACCAGCCCACCGACGCGTGTTGATATCCAGTCGGAGCGCGGCGAAGCTCTCCGTCGTCGAGTCGGCGGGAATGCCGTCCTCCTCGAGGAATCCGTTGACGCGCTCCCCGCCCTGCCAGCCGGCCCTGTACTGCCCACGGGCGGACCGGCCCGAGAGGTCCTTCGGCAGGGTCACGGCGGCCAGGACCTTCTCCTTCTCGCTGCGCAGGTGGTTGGCGTCGAAGGAGATCGGCTCCTCCATTGCGGTGAGCGCGAGTAGCTGGAGCAGGTGGTTCTGGATGACATCCCGCGCCGCGCCCACGCCGTCGTAGTAGCCGGCCCGGCTGCCGATGCCGATGTCCTCCGCCATGGTGATCTGGACGTGGTCGACGTAGTTCGCATTCCAGAGGGGTTCGAACAACTGGTTCGCGAAGCGCAGCGCGAGGATGTTCTGGACGGTCTCCTTGCCCAGGTAGTGATCGATCCTGAACACGGCGTCGGGCGGAAAGACCTCCTCGACGATGCTGTTCAGCTCGCGGGCTGACTCGAGGTCGTGCCCGAAGGGCTTCTCGATCACCACGCGGCGCCACTCGCCGTCGTCGGGCTGTGCCAGGCCGTGCTCGGAGAGCTTCTGGCACACCGCCTCGAAGGCGTTGGGCGGGATCGACAGGTAGAACGCGTGGTTGCCGCGTGTTCCCCTGTTCTGATCCAGTTCGCCGATGCACTCCCTGAGATTCTTGAACGCCTCGTCGTCGTCGAAGTTGCCCTGAACGAAGCGGATGCCCGCCGAGAACTGTTCCCAGACCGTCTCGCTGAAGGGTGTCCGCGCGTACTGGGTCACCGATTCCCTGACCTGCCCGACGAACTCCTCGTCGCTCCAGTCGCGGCGGCCGAAGCCGACGAGACCGAAACTTGGAGGCAGGAGCCCCCGGTTCGCGAGATCGTAGATGGCCGGCATGAGCTTCTTCCGGGCCAGGTCACCGGTCACACCGAACAGGACCAGTGATGAGGGACCGGCGATCCGGCTCAGCCGTCTGTCGCGCGGATCCCGCAGCGGGTTGCCGGCTCTCGCCGTTGTGCTGTCCGGCATGCTCACCCGTTCTCGTGCCCGCCGCCGGGGGCGGCCAGGGCGAAGACGACATCGCGAAGCTGTGCCAGCCCCGCTGCGCGGTCGGTGAGGTGCAGCCGGAGGACGGGGCGCCCGTGATCCATCAGCACCTGCGCGTCACCGGCCGCCTGGGCGGTGATCAGCTCCCCGAACGTGAACGGCCTGCCCGGGACGGCCAGGTCGGTGGTGATCGCTCCCGTGATCTGCAGATAGGCACCGATCGGTGAGCCGCCCTTGTGGTACTGGCCCGTCGAGTGCAGGAAACGCGGGCCCCAGCCGAACGTGACCGGCCGCCCGGCGACCGCCGCGAGGGGAGACCGAATCTCCTCGAGCGCTGCCTGCCGGTGGCGGTCGAGGTAGGCCTGTACCGAGAGGTAGCCGTTGGCGGGGAGGGCAGCCAGCAGCGCCTCGATGGCCCCGACGACCGTGTGTGACTCGCCGAGCAGGCCCGCGTCCCCGCGCACCTCCACCGAACCGTGCACGAACGCCGCGGGAGTCGGCTTGGGCTCCGCGTCGAGCAGTCCCCGCGCGGCTGTCTTGGCGGCTTCGACGTCAGGCTGGTCGAAGGGGTTGATACCGAGCAGGCGCCCCGCCACGGCGACGGCGAACTCCCAGACGAAGAGCTGACTGCCGAGGCTGCCGCTGACCGAGATACGGGTGCCGTCCGCCAACTCATCCGTCGGAGCTTCGTCGAACGGCGTGAGGATGACGGGCAGGACGTCGTCCGCCACCTGTGCCAGTTCCGGAGCGTCGGGGGAGGCCACCACCGGCAGGAGCCCGGTGCCGAGCTTGCCGGTCGACTCCGCGATCAACTGCTCCGCCCAGTCGGCGAACCCGGGAAGGCCGGAGCTCTCGTCGGCGAAGACGAGCTTGTCGCGGAGGGGATTGGTTCCACCCAGAACGGCCCCGAGCTGCAGACCCACGTTGTCCACGACGTCCTCGCCCAGGAATTCGGCGCTGTCCTCCGCGTCATCGAGGAGACTTTCGATGTCGGCCCCGGCCAGGCCGGACGGGACGAGTCCGAAGGCGGTGAGGGCCGAGTACCGGCCGCCGACGTCGGGGTCGGCGTTGAAGACCCTGCGGTAGCCGGCTTTCCGCGATGCCTCATCAAGGGGGGACCCCGGATCGGTGACGATGATGATCCTCGAGGCGGCGTCGATGCCGGCATCGGTGAACGCCTGTTCGAAAACGCGGCGCTGGGAATCGGTCTCGGCGGTGGAACCGGACTTCGACGACACGACGATCGCCGTGCGCTGCAGGTCCTCCTCGAGGGCTGCGCGCACTTGCTCGGGATCGGTGGAGTCCAGCACGACGAGCGGCACGCCGGCTTCCCTCGTGATCACTTCCGGTGCGAGGGACGAGCCGCCCATGCCGCAGAGCACGATCCTGTTGACGCCCTCCCCCTGGAGGTCCGCGCGGAGCCCTGCGATGTCCGGCAGGAGCGCGCGTGAGCCCTCGAACAGGTCGATCCAGCCGAGCCGAACCGAGGCCTCGGACTCGGCGTCGGGACCCCAGAGGGTGGGATCCTTGGCCATGAGGCGCGAGGCAAAGCGATCCCTCACGAGTGCGGGGACTGCCGATTCCACCGCTGACAGTGCGGCCCCGGAGACCGTGAGAGCAAATGCACCCATCGCTGTCAGCCTTCTGCGGCGTCGAGGGCGCTCTGCACCGTCTCGAGCAGTTCGGACCAGCTGGCCACGAACTTCTCGAGGCCCTCGGTCTCGAGCTGGTCCACGACCTCGTCGTAGGAGATGCCGAGGGCGTCCAACCCGTTCAGGATCTCGTTGGACGCCTCGTACGTCCCGGTGACGGTGTCGCCCTCGACGACACCGTGGTCGGCCATGGCATTCAGCGTCTTCTCGGGCATGGTGTTGACGACGTCGGGAGCGACGAGACCCGTCACGTAGAGCGTGTCGGGGAGGTCCGGGTCCTTTACACCGGTCGATGCCCACAGGGGCCGCTGGGCGTTCGCCCCTGCAGCCTGCAGGACCTGCCAGCGCTCCGTGGAGAACTGTTCCTCGAAGATCTGGTACGCCAGCCGCGCATTCGCCAGGCCCGCCTTGCCCTTCAGTGCCCGAGCCTCGTCGGTGTCGATGGCATCGAGACGGGAGTCGACCTCCGCATCCACGCGGGACACGAAGAACGAGGCGACGGACTGGATCTTCGAGAGGTCTCGACCGTTCTCCTTCGCCTGCTCGATGCCCAGCATGAAGGCATTGATGACCGCGCGGTAGCGCTCGAGGGAGAAGATCAGGGTGACGTTGACGCTGATGCCCGCACCGAGAGTGGTGGTGATGGCTTCGAGACCCTCGACCGTCGCAGGGATTTTGATGAGCACGTTGGTACGCTGCACCTTCGCGTGGAGGCGCTTGGCTTCGGCGATGGTTCCCGCGGTGTCCCGCGACAGGCGCGGGTCGACCTCGATCGACACTCGTCCGTCCGCGCCCTTGGTTCGCGAGGCTTCCGCGGCGAAGATGTCACAGGCCTGGGCGACGTCGTGCGTGGTGATGTCGAAAACGGCCTGGTCCACGTCGGCACCAGCCTCGGCGAGTGCCCCGACCTGCGAGGTGTAGGACTCGCCCTGCTTCAGCGCCGCCGCGAAGATGCTCGGGTTGGTGGTGACACCGACGACGTCGAGTTCCTCGATGAGGTGCTTGAAGGCACCGGAGTTGATGCGCTCACGCGAGAGGTCGTCGAGCCAGATGGACACTCCGGCAGCCGAGAGGTCGGCTGTGGGTGAGGTGGTCATGATGTGCTCCTTTTCCGCTTCCGCGGACTTTGTGCTGGACGGATGGTTCGGAAGGTGGCGGAACTACAGCTGGTCGCCGGTCTCGGTGGCGCGCTCGCCCGAGGCCATGGCGACCGTGCCGTTCGGCGCCAGCGGATCGGCTGCGACGGCCGCCAGCGAATCCTTCGAGGCAGCGACGACGGCGTCCGCCGTGATGCCGAACTCGCGGTAGAGGGTCTTGTAGTCCGCCGAGGCACCGAAGTGCTCGAGGGACACGCTTCGGCCGGCGTCGCCGACGATCCCGTGCCAGCTCTGCGCGACGCCGGCCTCCACCGAGACACGCGCGCGGACCGAGCGCGGCAGCACGCTGTCGCGGTAGTCGGCGTCCTGCGCGTTGAACCATTCGAGGCACGGCATCGACACCACGCGGGTCGGGATGCCGTGCGCCTCCAGGACCTCGCGGGCCTCCACGGCGAGCTGGACCTCGGAGCCGGTACCGATCAGGAGGACGTCGGGAGTGCCGTTCTTCGCCTCCGCGAGGACGTAGCCGCCCCTTGCCGCACCCTCGGCCGAGGCGAAGGTGTCACCCTCGGCCGCTCCGGAGCCGCGTTCGTACGTAGGGATGTTCTGCCGCGTCAACACCAGGCCCGCGGGGTTGTCGGTGTTCTCCAGAATGGTGCGCCAGGCAACGGCTACCTCGTTGGCATCACCGGGTCGGACGACGTCGAGCCCCGGGAGGGTGCGCAGCGACGAGAGCTGCTCGACGGGCTGGTGAGTGGGCCCGTCCTCACCGAGGCCGATTGAATCGTGCGTCCAGATGTAGATGGCGGGAACGCCCATCAGGGCGCCGAGGCGCACGGCGGGGCGCTGGTAGTCGCTGAAGATGAGGAACGTACCGGAGAAGGCTCGCGTGCTGCTGTGCATCACGATGCCGTTGACGATGGCGGCCGCGGCATGCTCGCGAATCCCGAAGTGCAGGACCCGGCCGTACTGGTTGCCGGACCAGGCGTCGGTCTGGCGGCTTTCCGGGATGAACGACGGCGAACCCTCGATCGTGGTGTTGTTCGATTCGGCGAGGTCGGCGCTGCCGCCCCACAGTTCCGGCAGGGCAGGGCCGATGGCGGTCAGAACCTTGCCGGAGGCCGCACGGGTGGACATGTCCTTACCCGCCTCGAAGGTGGGGAGGGCGGCCTCCCAGCCCTCCGGGAGGGTCCGGGCCTGGATGCGCTCGAGCAGGGCATTCTCATCGGGGTGCGTGGCCTGCCAGGCGTCGAAGCCTTTCTGCCAGGTGCTGTGCGCTTCGGCTCCGCGCCCGATCACGTCGCGGGCGTGCGCGAGGACCTCGGGGTCGACCTCGAAGTGCTTGTCCGGGTCGAAGCCGAGGGCTTCCTTGACCGCCGCGACCTCGTCCGCGCCGAGGGCCGACCCGTGGATCTTGCCGGTGTTCTGCTTGTTCGGCGCTGGGTATCCGATGATGGTGCGCAGCGAGACGATGGACGGCTTCGAGGTCTCGTCCCGGGCGGCCACGAGCGCCGAATAGAGCTCCTCGACGTCCTCGACGTACTCACCGGTCTTCGTCCAGTCGACGCGCTGGGTGTGCCAGCCGTAGGCCTCGTACCGTTTGAGCACGTCCTCGCTGAAGGAGACATCGGTGTCGTCCTCGATCGAGATGTGGTTCTCGTCGTAGAGGATCACGAGGTTTCCGAGTTCCTGATGGCCGGCCAGCGAGGACGCCTCCGCCGTCACCCCCTCCTGAAGATCGCCGTCGGAGGCGATGACCCAGATGGTGTGGTCGAACGGGCTGGTACCGGCAGGAGCCTCGGCGTCGAACATGCCGCGCTGTCGCCGCTGGCCGTAGGCGAAACCGACGGCGGTGGCGAGGCCCTGGCCGAGCGGTCCGGTGGTGATCTCGACGCCCTTGGTGTGGCGGTACTCGGGGTGCCCGGGTGTCAGGGAGCCCCAGGTGCGCAGGGCCTTGAGGTCATCGAGCTCAAGGCCGTAGCCGGACAGGAAGAGCTGGATGTAGAGGGTGAGGGAGGTGTGGCCGGGGGAGAGGACGAAGCGGTCACGGCCGGTCCACTCCGGGTCGGACGGATCGTGCCGTAGCAGCTTCTGGAACAGGAGGTAGGCGGCCGGGGCGAGACTCATGGCCGTGCCGGGGTGTCCGTTGCCGACCTTCTCGACCGCGTCCGCCGCCAGGACGCGGACCGTATCGACCGCCTTCTGATCGAGTTCCGTCCAGGTCAGTTGGTGCTCTTGGGTCTGTGGCACGTTTCCGGGCCCCTCTCTGTCCGGAACGGTTACTGACGGTGGGTGCCGCCAGGCTGGCCGTTCACCGTTGAATGCTGCAAGGTCCCGCTCCGTCGGAGAGCAGCATGCACTCCGGCATGCTGATTCCGGGCGTGCTACCGCAGCGGGCTTTGCACCCACACTATCCCGTTCGACCCGCGTTGGGACGAGGGAGTCGAAGAATGTCATCCCGCCCGGAAAGGGGTTGCGGAGCTGCTACCGAAGGGGCAGGCCTGCCGGCGGAGGGCGCCGGTGATGCCCCCTGGCCGAGCGACGACGGCGCCGATTTCTACAGGGCGTAAAAGGGTATGATGGGCTTGTCTTTTACTCCGGAAGAAACGAAAGTGTTGCCTCGTGAAGACCCAGCAGGTTCCTGCTCCGGCTCGTTCCCCGCGGGCCCGCCAGGGTTTCGGCCGCAAGGCGAAGGCCTACCTCGCACTGACGAAGCCCCGCGTGATCGAGCTCCTCCTGGTGACCACTCTCCCCACGATGATCTTCGCGCATGGCGGCTTCCCGCCGCTCGGCCTGATCCTGGCGACCATGACCGGCGGTGCCCTCGCGGCCGGTAGCGCCGGGGCCTTCAACTGCTATATCGACCGCGACATCGACAAGCTGATGCACCGCACCGAAAACCGCCCGCTGGTCACCGGCGAGGTGACACCGCGCGAGGCACTGGTCTTCTCCTGGGTCCTCGGGGTGGTCGCGATCGCGGTCCTCTGGTTCGGTGCGAATCCCCTCGCGGGCATGCTCGGCGTCGCAGCGATCTTCCTCTATGTGGTCGTTTATACCTTGGTGCTCAAGCGCCGGACGTCGCAGAACATCGTGTGGGGCGGGACCGCGGGCTGCATGCCGGTCCTGATCGCATGGGCGGCGGTGACGAACACGATCGAGTGGCCCGCCGTCGTCCTGTTCCTCATCATCTTCCTGTGGACGCCCCCGCACTACTGGCCGCTGTCCATGAAGTACAGCGACGACTACAACGCAGCCAGCGTCCCCATGCTGGGGGCCGTCGCCGAAGCACGCGTGGTCTCCGTGCAGGTGGTTCTCTACGCGTGGGCCATGGTGGCCTGCTCGCTCCTGCTCATCCCCGCCGGTGCTGGCTGGGTGTATTCCCTGGCAGCCGTCGCCGGTGGCGCCTGGTTCATCCGCGAATCGCACAGGCTCCATTCGCTTGCGAAGCTGGATGAGCTGGACAACAGGGCTGCAATGAAGGTCTTCCACGGTTCCATCAGCTACCTCACAGTGCTCTTCCTGGCGCTGGCCGTCGATCCGTTCGTCGGATCCGCCGTCCTGCCCTGATTGCCCTGCCCTGATCGCGCGGGCCGGCGTCGTGCGAACTAGGCTGACGTGCATGGACTTCACCGGCCTCATCGCCTATCCCGTCACACCCTTCGCCGCGGACGGCGGTGTCAGCCACGAGGATCTCAGGATGCTCGTCGAGGGCATCACCCCGGCGGAGGTGGATGCCATCACCGTCCTCGGGTCCTCGGGCAGCTTCGCCTACCTCGATCGAGCGGAGCGTTCCCTGGTCGCGAGGACCGCCATCGACGCCGCCGGCAGACGCCTCCCGGTCGCCGTCGGCATCAGCTCCGTGGGCACCAGGGACGTGCTCGACGCCGCTGTCGACGCCCAGGCAGCAGGAGCGGCAGGACTCGTGCTCTCGCCGGTCTCCTACGTCCCGCTCACCGATGATGAGGTGATGGCGCAGGTGCGGGCCGTCTGTGCGGCCACGGACCTCCCAGTCTGCCTCTACAACAATCCGGGAACCACGCAGTTCGACTACTCGCTGCAGGTGGTCGCCGAACTGTCCGCACTCCCGGAGGTCGTGGCCTTCAAGGACACCGCCGCGGACGCAGTGACCTTCAACGCGCGCCATGCCGAACTGATCGGTCTCGTCGGTGAGGGGTTCAGCCACGGTGTGAGCGGGGATGTCCTGATGCTGACCGGGGACGTGGCCGCGGACGCGTGGCACAGCGGTCCCGCCGCCCTCCTGCCGGCCTACTACGCGCGCCTCCGCCATGCCGTCGTCGCCGGTGACCGGGAGGAGATCGATCGCGTCCGGCACGTCCTCGCGCCGCTCGTAGACCACGTGGCGGGCCTGCGGAAGATCAGCGGCCTGCATCTCCTGGCCCGCGCCTGCGGTGTCGTGGCGGGCGATCCGCGCCCGCCGCTGCTGCCGAGTCCCGGCTCCGAACTGCGCGAACTGGGACGGCTCCTGGACGTCCTCGAGGCGGAATTCGACGACGACTGAGCTGCACCGACTGAGCTGCACCGACTGAGCTGCACCGACTGAGCTGCACCGACTCACCTCACCGTCTGCGGCATCGCCTTCTCGGCCGGCATCCCCGGCAGCGGCTTCCGCGTGGTGCCGATGTACAGCGCGTGGATCGCGGCCGCCATCAGGAGCGACGCACCGAGCATGTGCAGGGCGACGAGGACGACGGGTAGGTGCAGGAAATGCTGCGTATAGCCGATCGCCGCCTGTGCCAGGACGACGACTGCGAGGATCAGGAGCGCCTTGCACAGCTTCTCGTGCACCTGTGAGCGGTAGGCGACGACGACGGCGAGGGCCACTGTGGCCACGAGCAGGTAGACCGGGAGGACGTGCACGCGCGTCATGAGGTCCGGGTCGAGCCCGTTCCGGGCCGCGCCGGAGTCACCGGCGTGCGGGCCGGAACCCGTCACCACGACGCCCAGCACGACGGCGATCGATGTCAGAACCGCCGAGGTGACGAGCAGCTGGCGCAGGAGCGCCGAGGCGGCCGGGGCGTGCTGCGTACGGTACTGCCCGGTCGTCAGTCGGGTGCGGTTGAGGAGTACCGTCGCCACGGAGATGAGGACCATCGAGACGATGAAGTGCAGACCCACGACCCAGGGGTTGAGGTCGGTCCAGACGGAGATGCCGCCGATGACGGCCTGCACCGGGATGCCCACGAAGAGGCCGATGGAGAGCCGGAACAGGTCCTTTCGCTCCCGCCGCATGCCGAGCACGGAGACGATCATCGCGACCGCGATGATGACCAGCACGAAGGTCAGCAGCCTGTTCCCGAACTCGATCACCCCGTGGAAGCCCATCTCGGGCGTGGTGATGATGCTCTCGGCCGTGCACCGCGGCCACTCCGGACACCCCAGGCCCGACGCCGTCAGCCGGACGGCACCGCCGGTCACCACGATCGCGATCTGCGAGACGAGCGAGGCGATCGCGAGCCGCCGCACGAGCGGCGTCGTGGTCCGCGGAAGCGAACTCGTCACACGGGATATCACGGTGGGGGTCATGGTTTTCAGCTCCATTTGAACCAGCGGATGGCCGCCAGGCTGGCGAACGCGGCCCACGCCAGGAGGATGAGGCACGCGACGGGATCGAGGGCGCCGGTGATGAAGGCGCTACGCAGACCATCCCCGAGGGCGGCGGACGGCAGGACGGAGACGAACGGTTCGGCGGCGGCGGGCAGGCTCGCCGCGGGAATGATCACGCCGCCGGCCGCGGCGAGCAGGATCCACACGAGGTTCGTCACGGCAAGGGTGGCCTCGGGGCGTAGAGTTCCCGCGACCAGGAGTCCGAGGGCCGTGAAGGCGGCCGAGCCGATGAGCAGGAGCAGGGCCGCGGCCGGGGTCCCCTCGGGCTCGGGGGACCACCCCATGAGGACGGCGGCACCCCCGATGACCACCAGCTGGACGGCGAGCACGACGGCGACGGCGACGGCCTTGCCGAGGATCAGCCCGGAGCGGCCGAGCGGCGTCGTGGACAGGAAGCGCAGCACACCGTACCGCCGGTCGAAGCCGGTGGCGATGCCCTGCCCGGTGAAGGCGGTGGACATGGTGCACAGCGCGAGGACGCCGGGAGCGGCGATATCGACACGGCTCGGTCCATACGCGTCGAGCAGGGGAGTGATCACCAGCGCCGTGAGGGCCAGCAGCGGCAGCACGATCGCCAGGACGAGTTGCTCGCCGTTGCGGAGCATGGCCAGGGCCTCGTATGCGCCGTGGCGCAGGATCCGTGCGGGAAGCGTGGCTGGAGCGCCGCCTGGCATCCCGGGTGTTCCCGTTGCAGAGGCTGATGCGTTCAAGCCCATCAGATGCTCCGTCCGGAAATGTCGAGGAAGACGTCCTCCAGGGACCGCGGCGCCATCGCGATCGCGGTCGGCAGGACACCGCAGGAGTCCCACCACCCGGCGAGCCGGGCGACGTCCTGCGCCGTCAGCGAGCCGCGCAGCACGTACTGTCCGGGTTGCGGTTCGCTCTGGTGCAGGTGCGGGAGGAGATCCGATGGCAGGACAAGACCCGCCGCGGTCTCGAAGCGGAGTTCGCGCAGTCCGTCCGCGTCCTTGTCGGCGGTGAGCTCCGCGACGGTGCCTTCCGCGACGGTGCGGCCGCCGGCGATGATGTAGACGTAGTCGGCCAGCTTCTGCGCGTCGTCGAGCAGGTGCGTGGTGAGGATGACGGCGAGGCCATCCGCGCGCAGCTCCCGGATGAGCTCGAACACGATGGTGCGGGACTGCGGATCCAGCCCGGCACTCGGCTCGTCGAGGAAAACCACCTCCGGGCGTCCGACGAGCGCGCACGCCAGGGCGAGGCGCTGCTTCTGCCCGCCAGAGAGTCGGCGGATCGAGACGGCGCCGAACTCGTCGAGGCCCAGTCGCTCGGCGAGAGCGTCAACGGGCAGCGGCGAGCCATACATGGAGGCGATATGGCGGAGCAGTGCCAGTGGCCGCACCGACGGCGGCAGTCCGCCGTCCTGCAACATGACACCCACGCGCGCCCGGAGCTGCGGCGTCGCCCGGGCGGGATTCTCGCCGAGGAGCCGGACCGAACCGCCGTCCGCCCGCTGGAGGCCCTGGGCGCACTCCAGCGTCGTCGTCTTGCCGGCGCCGTTCGCGCCGAGCAGTACCGTGACAGCGCCGTGCGAGGCGCTCAGGCTGACGCCGTCCAGTACCCGCACCATCCGTCCGTCGAGCGAGCCGACGGGACCGAAATCCTTGATCAGGCCCTCGATCTCGAGGGCGGGGGCAGTTGTCGGCACGCCCCCATTCTACGTCTTCTACGTCAGGTAGTAGTCCTTCCGGGAGGCGCCCGATGGGTAGCCTCGCCTAAGTGGTAGCGCGGAATACATTAGGTCATGCTTGTGTTGTGTATTTTGTCGTCGATGGGAGGAACGGACTGTGATCGCATCCCATCGCGCCGCCGTCCCGGCACGTACCAGACGTGGCCCGGACAGCGGTGAGACTGGCGGCCGGCCGGCCGACCTGCCCGCACACAGCACTGCGCCGGACACGGACGAACGCACGCGCGACCGCGTCCTGTCCGCGGTGCTCGAGCGGGGACCCGTGAGTGCAGCCGAACTGGGCGATTGCCTCGGTTTCACGCCCGCAGCCATGAGACGCCACCTCGACGCCCTGTCCCAGGACGGCCTGATCGAGGTGAAACGGGTCCGCAGTTCCGCGACCGGCGCCGGTCGGCCTGCTCGCCGGTATGTACTCAGCCAGCGCGGCCAGACGAAGATGGGGAACGACTACCTCGACATCGCGGTCGCTGCCCTGGCGCAACTCGGCGAGACCGCCGGTCCGGAAGCCATCGCGGACTTCGCCCGGACACGCTTCGCCGGGATGGAGGAGCGGTACCGTCCGATCGTCGAGTCTGCGGGACCGGATCTCGCGGCCCGTGCGCACGCACTCGCCGGTGCGCTGACGACCGACGGTTTCGTCGGGTCGACCAAAACCGTGGGACTGCCGACGGTGCGCCGCGCCGGGGACGCACCCGTGCGTCCGACCATGCTCGGCGTCCAGCTGTGCCAGGGCCACTGCCCGATCCAGGGCCTCGCCTCGGCGTTTCCGGCGTTCTGCGACCAGGAGACGGAAGTCTTCGCCCGGCTGCTCGGCGTCGACGTTCGCCGGCTCTCGACCCTCGCGCGCGGCGGGCACGTCTGCACTACCCACATACCCCTGGGACGGACGACGTCGGTTCCGGCAAGCCCGGTTCCGGCCCAGCCCGCTGCCGACCAGTCGGCGCCGGGCATCGCGTGTCCCAGCACCCCAGCAACCTTATCCATCAATCAGCAAGGAAGGCCGTGATGACGGATCAAGTAGACCGCAAGCCAGCTGTAACGGCAGTGCCGGATGCGGTGATCAATGACATCCTCGAGAAGAATCCTGAACTCGAGGGCATTGGCACCTACCAGTACGGCTGGGCAGACAAGAACGAGGCGAGCGACAACGCGCGCCGCGGGCTCAGCGAAGAGGTCGTCCGCGACATCTCCGCGAAGAAGAACGAACCCGAGTGGATGCTCGACCTCCGCCTGAAGGGCCTCAAGTATTTCGACCGGAAGCCGATGCCCGCGTGGGGCGCAGACCTCTCCGGCATCGACTTCGACAACATCAAGTACTTCGTCCGCTCCACCGAGAAGCAGGCGAACACGTGGGAGGACCTCCCCGAGGACATCCGGAACACCTACGAGAAGCTTGGCATCCCGGAGGCGGAGCGGGCCCGGCTCGTGTCCGGCGTTGCCGCCCAGTACGAGTCCGAGGTGGTCTACCACCAGCTCCGCGAGGATCTCGAGCGCCAGGGCGTCATCTTCCTTGATACCGACACCGCGCTGCGGGAGCATCCGGAGATCTTCAAGGAGTACTTCGGCACGATCATCCCTGTGGGCGACAACAAGTTCGCCTCGCTGAACACGTCGGTATGGTCGGGCGGTTCCTTCGTGTATGTCCCCAAGGGCGTGCACGTCGAGATCCCGCTGCAGGCGTACTTCCGGATCAATACCGAGAACATGGGCCAGTTCGAGCGCACGCTGATCATCGCGGACGAGGACTCCTACGTGCATTACATCGAGGGCTGCACCGCCCCGATCTACACCTCGGACTCCCTGCACTCGGCGGTCGTCGAGATCGTGGTAAAGAAGGGTGCGCGCGTCCGGTACACCACTATCCAGAACTGGTCGAACAACGTGTACAACCTCGTCACCAAGCGCGCCATCGCGCACGAGGGCGCCACTATGGAGTGGATCGATGGCAACATCGGCTCCAAGGTCACGATGAAATACCCAGCCGTGTACCTGGTCGGCGAGCACGCGAAGGGCGAGACCCTGTCGATCGCGTTCGCGGGCGAGGGTCAGCACCAGGACACCGGCTCGAAGATGGTGCACATCGCGCCGAACACGAAGTCCTCGATCATCTCGAAGTCGGTGGCGCGCGGCGGCGGGCGAGCGGCCTATCGCGGACTCGTCCAGGTGCGGGAGGGAGCGAAGCACTCGGCGAACACCGTGCGCTGCGATGCGCTGTTGGTCGATACCATCTCCCGCTCGGACACCTACCCGTACGTGGACATCCGCGAGGACGACGTCACCATGGGTCACGAGGCGACCGTGTCACGCGTCAGCGAAGAACAGCTCTTCTACCTCATGTCCCGTGGGCTGCCCGAGGACGAGGCCATGGCGATGATCGTCCGCGGCTTCATCGAGCCGATCGCCCGTGAGTTGCCGATGGAGTACGCGCTCGAACTGAACAGGCTGATCGAACTGCAGATGGAAGGGGCCGTGGGCTAGCAATGGTCGAATCCACCCAGACGGAATACTCAGGCCCTCCGGCTGTCATCGACGGCTTCACCGAGGAGGGCGAAAGGCTGCCCGGCGGAGACGCCGGCTCCGAGCAGTTCGGCTTCAGAAAACACAGCCACGGTAACGCCCCTGTCATCCCCGAGGCGTCTCGCGGGGAGCGTCGGAGGTCCTTCGACCTCGCGGACTTCCCCCCGCTGACCGGCCTCGAGGAGGATTGGCGCTTCACGCCGCTGAAGCGCCTGCGCGGACTGCACACGGACGCACTGACCGGAGCGGCTCCCGCACTCCGGGTCACCGGTGCCACCAATGTGAGCGTCGAGACGGTCGGTCGCAGCGATGTCCGCCTCGGCGCGTCGGCCACCCCCGAGGACCGCGTGTCCGCGGCGGCCTGGAACGCCTTCACCGAAGCCACCGTCATCACCATCCCCACCGAAACGGTGGCCGACGGCGAGGTCATGGTGAGCGTTACCGGATCCGGATCCGGGTCCGGGGCCTCCGCCCAGCACATCCTGATCACGGCGGAAGCGTTCTCGAAGGCCGTCGTCGTCCTCGACCACCAGGGCTCAGCGACGCTCGCCCAGAACGTCGAGATCATCGTGGGTGACGGTGCGGAACTGACCGTCGTCAGCGTCCAGGAATGGGATGACGACGCCGTCCACGTGTCCTCGCAGCAGGCGAAGGTTGGTCGCGACGCCCGCTACAAGCATGTCGTCGTCAGTCTCGGCGGTGACCTCGTGCGCCTCACGCCGTCGTCGATCTTTACCGGTCCCGGTGCGGAGGTCGAGATGTACGGACTGTATTTCGCTGACGCCGGTCAGCACCTCGAGCAGCGTCTGCTCGTCGACCACGCCGTGCCCAACTGCACATCCCGCGTCACCTACAAGGGTGCGCTGCAGGGTAAGGATGCGCACACCGTCTGGGTCGGCGATGTCCTGATCCGGAAGGCGGCCGAGGGGACGGACACCTACGAGACGAACCGCAACCTGATCCTCACGGACGGCGCCCGCTCCGACTCGGTGCCGAACCTGGAGATCGAGACCGGTCTCATCCAGGGTGCGGGCCACGCCAGCGCCACCGGCCGGTTCGACGACGAGCACCTCTTCTACCTGATGGCTCGCGGCATCCCCGAGAAGGCCGCCCGCCGCCTCGTGGTGCGCGGGTTCCTCAATGAGGTCATCCAGCAGATCAAGGTCCCGGCGCTCGAGGACCGGCTCTCCGAGTCCGTCGAACGCGAACTCGCGGCAGGAAACCTCTGATGGTCGGCGCGCCCCGCGGGGAACTGATCTGCAGCGTGGATGACATCCAGGTCAAGCAGGCGCTGCGCGTGCTGATCGACGACTACCCGGTCGCCGTCGTCCGCGACTCCGACGGAGAGATTCACGCGCTCGGTGACACGTGCACGCACGCCGACATCTCATTGTCCGAGGGAGACGTCGAGGGCTGCGCCATCGAATGCTGGGGCCACGGCTCCCAGTTCGATCTGCGCAGCGGCGCGCCCCTGCAACTCCCGGCGTATGAGCCCGTCCCGGTGTTCGCACTCGAGATCCATGACGGCAACGTCTATGTCGACGTCTCGAACGTCATCAACGGAGCTCCCGCGCCGCAGCTCGGCTAGCGGACGCCGTCCACGCACTTCCTGCACACTTCCTGCACAGCAGGCGAAGGAGAAAGAACACCATGTCAACACTGGACATCAAGGACCTGCACGTCAGCATCGACACGGAGCAGGGCACCATCCCCATCCTCAAGGGTGTCACGCTGACGATCAGCACCGGCGAGACTCACGCGATCATGGGCCCCAACGGTTCGGGCAAGTCGACCCTCGCATCGACGATCGCGGGCCACCCCCGTTACACGGTGGACAGTGGCTCCATTACGCTCGACGGCGAGGACGTCCTCTCGATGAGCGTCGACGAGCGCGCCCGCGCCGGACTCTTCCTGGCGATGCAGTACCCCGTCGAGATTCCCGGCGTCACAATGACCAACTTCCTGCGCACGGCGAAGACAGCGCTCGACGGCAAGGCCCCGAGCCTGCGCCACTGGACCAAGGACGTGAAGACGGCCATGGCGCAACTGCGCATCGACGCCGATTTCGCCCAGCGCAACGTCAACGAGGGTTTCTCCGGCGGCGAGAAGAAGCGCGTGGAGATCCTGCAGCTGGAACTCTTCCAGCCCCGGTTCGCGATCCTCGACGAGACCGATTCCGGCCTCGACGTCGATGCCCTGAAAGTTGTGGCCGAAGGTGTCAACCGCGAGCACGACAAGGGTGAGATGGGTACTCTGCTCATCACGCACTACAACCGGATCCTGCGCTACATCAGGCCCGACTTCGTGCACGTCTTCGTCGCCGGGCGCATCGCCGAACAGGGCGGACCGGAACTCGCGGCACGCCTCGAGGAAGAGGGCTACGATCGGTTCACGACCAAGACCGCGGTCGAGGCCTAGAGACACGTCGACGTCCGCGCGACAGCGCCGGACGGCTTGAAAGGAAAAGTGCGATGAGTGATGTGCAGCAGGCGCAGACAGGACTGGACGATGTCGAGGAGGCGCTCCGGGACGTGATTGACCCCGAGCTCGGCGTGAACATCGTCGATCTCGGCCTTCTGTACGGACTGAAGTACTCCGACGACGGTGCCCTCCTGATCGATATGACCCTCACGACCGCCGCGTGCCCGCTTACCGATGTGCTCGAGGAGCAGGTGGGCCA
>JAABUN010004964.1_pt1 | contig 17208 bp, 17 predicted proteins | sample 5559311 | NCBI WGS metagenome assembly JAABUN01 (sample SAMN10711877, study PRJNA513370) | rock metagenome | isolation source: Antarctica rocks | place: Antarctica: Victoria Land, Siegfried Peak sud
TGGCTCCTGCTGGTGGAGCGACGCCATCCGTCGCTCCCACCAGCCGAAGCCCCGAACCGGATGGCACCGGCCGGAGGCGGGCGGCACCGGCTCAGGCCGGGCCACCGACCAACAGCAATGCTCGGTAACGAGCACTAGTCCAGCGGTTTGTCCGGTTTCGACCATAGTCGGTCGTAGCTGGAGCCATCTTGCCGATCCTGGAAGCGGACATTGTGGAGCAGGCTTCTGACACCCGCTAAGAACAGGAAAGCGTGGGTCGAGTGCCGGTGTCAGAACCGACCGAAGCTGTCGAAAAACTCTGGCGCGGCCAATTTCGACTCGAGTTTGAGCACCCCTTTTTACAGCTTGGTGGCTAAGTAGCTGAAGTCGCACGACGTGGATTTAGCCTACCTGACACGAGACGCATGTACTCGCGGGATGTCCGACTTCTTCAACAGTCTCGAACGGTTTGACACGATGTCCGCCCGCGATGTCTCTCTGAACCTTTTCTTGGTATAGATTGCGAGACGGCTTATTTGCACAATACGTGGCAAGCAAGAAGACGCTGCCTAACCCTGCCCCAAAAGGTAGGTAACAAATTGGCTGTTTGTTGAACAAGCCTATGCCGCGTAGCGGTGTCGTAGGTTAGATCGTTGGTGGTCTGCGCTGCTCAAGGCTTCTGTATGTTCATTCGGTCGAGCGCGGTGCGGAGTCCTCGCGCGAGTTGCTGCGCGTCCTGGTTCGCCCAGAAGTGCATGAAGAACAGCCGTGGCTCGTCGTCGAGCATATGGTTGTGAAGGGCCGTAACCTCGATCCCGCTCGATCGAAGGGCGCGCATAACGGGATCAACCTCGTTCGCGGTCATCACGAAGTCCCCGGTGATGGCCGCCTTGCCGTTCCCGGTCGCCTGGAAGTTGATAGCGGTCGCCGTCCCCATTGATGCGGGAGCAGGCATTCCCCCTGCGTTGGGCGTGTCGGCGCGGGGATAGCTGAACTGATAGACACCGCCGTTCGCCTTGCCCTTGGCTCCCAGAGCCCGGTCGAGCGCGGCCGTGTCGAGGTCTAGGGGCGAGCTCGACCCTGCACCACCGGCCGCCGGCGGCTGCGAGTCACGCGACGGCGATGCCAGCGGCGTCCGGCTCACCGCCAGAGCTTCGTGAAGCGCCTGCGCGAGCTTCACCGGGTCGCCCCGCGCGCCGATGTGCATATACATCGTGGCAGGTGCCGAGCGCAGCAGGTGGTTGTGAAGGGCCGTGATGGTGAATCCGCTCGCAAGCAACCGGCTCATCACCGGATTGACCTCCTCCTGGGTGAGCACGAGATCGCCCATGACCATCGCCTCGTCGCCCATCGGCTGGAACGCCGCCCAGGAGCCCAGCGCGAGCGCCGGGTTGATCGCAACCCCGTCGAGTGTGACCTTCAGGTCGGAGCGGGGAAAGCCATAGCGATGCACACCGCCAGCCTGTTCAGTGCCGGTCCGACCAAGAACCTGGTCCACCTTCGCCCAATCGGGTGCAGCCCATGCCGGCGTTGCCAGTGCCACGGCGAAAATTCCGATCAGCATTGCCTTGTTCAACATGGTCATTCCTTTTTGCTTCACACGGTTTAAACCGCCAAGGAACATGATGCAACTGTTACAGCTATAGTCGTTGTATGATACAAGCCGCATATGTTGGAAACCGCGTCTGAGCCTCTCCCCTGGCTGCTGCTGATTCCTCAGCTCCCGGCAAAGCCTGCCTACCTGCGGGTGAAGGTGTGGCGTCGACTCCAGTCGTTCGGGGCCGCGCCGCTCAAGAACGCGGTCTACGCGCTGCCGCTTGGTGAGGGGACGCGCGCTTTTTTCGAGGAGCTACAGCGGGACATTGTGACGGGCGGGGGAGAGGCAATGATCCTCGAAGCCCGGCTGGCCGTGGGCACCTCGAATGCCGAACTGCGCGCGATCTTCGATGCCGCCCGCGACGCGGACTATGACGAGCTGGTCCGCGATGCGCGCGCTCTTGCTGACGCTGGTGAAGTCAGCGGCTCCGATCTGACCCGTCTCCGAAAACGTCTCGGCGAGATCTCTGCGATCGACTTCTTCGGCGCTCACGGGAGGCAGGCGGCACAAGCCGCCCTGACCGACATCGAGCAGCACGCGCACGATCATCCCGATGTGCGCGGGCAGGGCGCGCCGGACCTGTCCCCCTCGGACCTCGTGAACCGCGTGTGGGTGACACGCCGCCACATTCATGTCGACCGGATCGCTTCGGCATGGCTGATCCGGAGCTTCATCGACCGCCAAGCGACGTTCAAGTTTGTCGAGGCGCAAGGCTATGTTCCGGACGCGCGCGAGCTGCGCTTCGACATGGCCGATGCCGAGTTCACGCACGAAGGGGATCGCTGCACGTTCGAGACGCTGGTGCTACGCAGCGGCTTCGATGGTGATCCGGCGCTGCGAGCGCTCGCCGAAATTGTCCACGATCTCGACATTGCTGATGGCAAGTTCGGCCGTGCCGAAGCGGCTGGCGTTGGTGCATTGATCGCGGGCATCTGTGTCAGAACGGACGACGACGACGAACGGCTGGCGCGCGGCGCTGATGCCCTGAACGACCTCCACGCCCATTTTGCCAAGCGACGGGGAGAATGACGATGAACGCGAATATCCCCGTTCAAGAGGCCGCCGCGCCGCCCGCATCGCCTCGCGGTCACGGCATCGGCTTTGGCGAAGCGGTGCGCACCTGGGCGCGGATCGCCGCATTGAGCTTCGGGGGACCGGCCGGACAGATTGCGGTCATGCACCGCATCCTGGTCGATGAAAAACGCTGGATTGGTGAGGCGAGATTCCTCCACGCGCTTAACTATTGTATGTTGCTACCGGGGCCGGAAGCGCAACAGCTCGCCATCTATATCGGCTGGCTGCTGCACCGGACCAAGGGCGGCCTTGTTGCCGGCATCCTGTTCGTGCTCCCCGGCTTCCTGGCGATCCTGGCGCTGAGCTACGTCTTTGTGCTGCTCGGGCATCGCCCCGAAGTCGAAGGGTTGTTCTTCGGGCTCAAGGCGGCGGTGCTGGCGATCGTGCTGCAAGCCGTCGTCCGGATCGGATCGCGCGCGATAAAGACCCGCGTGATGCTCGGGATCGCGGTCGCGGCATTCCTCGCCATCTTCCTGTTTAACACGCCATTCCCGCTCATCGTGCTGGTGGCGGGCTGCGTGGGCTGGGTAGCGGCGCGAATGGAATGGTCGGCGATCCGCGCCGGTAGCGGGCATGGCGGGGGAGCGGACGGGTTCGACGACGCCTATAGCGCGCTCGGTGAAGCGCTGCCCGATCATGCTCGGCCGAATCTTGCCTGGTCGCTCAAGACCAACGGCGCGCTGCTCGCGCTGTGGGCCGCGCCGGTCGTCGCGCTGCTTGGCATCTTCGGACCGGAGAACGTCTATAGCCGGATCGCGATGTTCTTCTCCAAGATGGCTGTGGTGACCTTCGGCGGGGCCTATGCGGTGCTCGCCTACGTCGCCCAACAGGCGGTCGGCACCTATCACTGGCTGCAACCGGGTGAGATGCTGAACGGGCTCGGCATGGCGGAAACGACGCCGGGGCCGCTCATCATAGTCGTCCAGTTCGTTGGGTTCCTCGCCGGTTATCGCGATCCGGGTAGCATCCCGCCGCTGATGGCGGCGACGCTGGCTGCGATCTTGACGGTATGGGTGACGTTCGTCCCCTGCTTTCTGTGGATTTTCCTTGGCGCGCCGTTCATTGAACGGCTGCGCCACAACCGCGCGCTGGCGACGGCGCTGGCGGCGATCACTGCGGCCGTTGTGGGCGTGATCGTCAACCTCGCGGTCTGGTTCGCCTTCCATAGCCTGTTTCAGCGCCAGATTCCGGTGTCGATCGCGGGGGTGCGCATCGAGCTGCCGGCGCTGTCGAGCGTCGATGCGCCCGCGCTGCTGCTGACTCTCGCCGCGATTCTGGCGACGTTCCGCTTCAAGCTCGGGACATTCGTGGTTCTGGGAGTTTGCTCCGCTGTCGGCCTGCTGCTGGCCGTATCGGGAATCGTGTGATGATGAAGGGTCGAAAACGAGGCCTCCCACTGATCGCGATCGGCCTGGTCGCGATGGCGAGCGGCTGCGCTGCCGCCCCGACGACAATGAACGGCAACGATCCGCGTTCGCCCCTGCATCTGGCGCGCACAATCGCTCTTCCTAACGTGAAGGGCCGGATCGACCATCTCGCGATCGACCTTGCGCGCCTGCATCTGTTCGTCGCCGAATACGGCAACGGCTCGGTCGATGAAGTCGATCTTGCTTCCGGCCGCGTTGTCGGCCGGATCGTGGGCCTCCACGAGCCGCAAGGCATCGCCTGGCTCCCCGCCCAACATGAACTTGTCGTTGCCTCGGGCGACGGCTCCGTCCGCTTCTATGCGGGCGATGATCGGCGCGAGGTCGCGCGGATCGATCTTGGCGACGACGCCGACAATGTGCGGCTCGACGCGCGCAACGGTCAAGTGATCGTTGGTTTTGGTGGTGGCGGTCTGGCGACGATTGACCCTGCCAGTCACCACCTGCTCGGCCGTCTGCTCCTAGCGGGGCACCCGGAAGGGTTCAGGCTGGTGGGCTCGCGTGCTTACGTGAACGTGCCCGATCGCGGGTCGATCCTGGCCGTCGATCTCGATCGCGGGCAAATTACGGCGACATGGGAGACAGGCGTTCATCGCATGAACTTCCCGATGGCGGTCACCGCCTCTGGCGATCGGATCGTTGTCGCCTATCGACTACCCGCCGCGATTTCTTTGCTCGATGCCAAGGGGCAGCTCGCGTTCACCCGATCATCGTGCGGCGATGCGGACGACATATTCCTCGATGATGGGCGCACGATCGTCGTCTGCGGCGCGGGCCATGTCGATGTGAGCGATATGGCGACGGTCGATCCTGGTGTGCGGATTGCGACCTCGCCGGGTGCGCGAACGGGGCTGCTGGTGCCGGAATTACAAACCCTGTTCGTCGCCGCGCCCGCCCGACAGGGCCCGGCCGCCATATGGGTGTTTCAGGTCAGGAGCTCCGCTCGATAGCGTGTGCTTCCGGCCACCACGCCTGCGGTGTCAGAACCGAACGAGGCTGTTGAAAAACTCTGGCGCGGCCAATTTCGACTCGATTTTGAGCACCCCTTTTTACAGCTTGGTGGCTAAGTAGCTGAAGTTGCACGACGTGGATTTAGCCTACCTGGCACGAGACGCATGTACTCGCGAGATGTCCGACTTCGTCAACAGTCTCGAATGGTTTGACACCTAACCGAACGGCAGGTTTCGGCTCCGCCCTCTCCGAAACCTGCCGGTCCGTTTTCCACCAAAGGTGGTCGTCGTCTGGAGGCAAATGGAAAGCGGCGTCTGACTAACAGCGGAGCGGCTGCATCTGGAGTGACGGACGCGATTGCGTCCATGGTCCAGCTTGCGACGCTGCGGCCGATCTCAAATACAAGCAGAGAAATTGACGGCACCAACCGCTCCATTTTCTGCTGTCGAACCAATGCCTTGAACCTCCAAACCGACCATCGTCGATCAGGCGAGTGACAACTCGGCCTTCTCCGAGGGAGCGAGCAGATTGTAAGGGTCGGTCCCTTCTCGGCGCCAGACACGGTGGCACTCGTTGTACCAGGAGGGTTCAGGGATGCCGAACCGCTTGCGGGCGGCCGCAAGGTCCGTCGCCAACAGGTCCAGGATCGACATGCCGACCAGCGGCGGACACGCTCTGCCCGTCCGCTGTGCTTGCCGGCACGCCTTCAGAACCGGAGCTTGGCTCTTGGTGCCCATCTTAATGTTCAGAGCACCGGCATAGCCGATCAAAAGATGTCCATGGCTCGGGGTCTGCCCATGGGTGAACAGCAGAACGCACTGCTCGCCCAAGGGGTCGCGGCCGTAGCCGGTCAACACGTGCAGAAGATCGTGCGTGTCGCGGCTGCGCTCGCTGTACCACTGCACCAGATCACCAAACTTTGGCCGACCGAGCTTGTCCGCTTCGGCCACGCGCCGCCGCCGACAGCCCCTCGCTCTCCATGAAGTCACAATAGGCATGCGCGACCGAGCCCTTGGGCAAGCGCCGCAATGCCTCGTGGTCGTCCAAAAGGTTGGGCAGCGAAGGTTCGTCGCGACGAAGCCGTGCGCCATGTTCGCTGAGGGCCAGTGCGCGCACGCGAGGAAGAAACGTCTTGGAAGGCAGCGCCTCAAAGATCTTGAACACCTCTGCAGTGTTCTCCTTGTCCTTGAGCAACTCGCGAAAGTGGTGGACCGCTTTAGGCAGCGAGTAGCGCGGATTTGGTCGCCCGGCATGCCGCAGCGGCGCGCCGTCCCGCGCGCGATCGGCCTTAAATGTTTCGAGCATATCTTGAGACATTTATTGCCACCTCTGCTGGACGGGCTGCGCCGCTTACTGACAGGCGTGTCAATAAGGTCTGCTGCGGTGCCATGCAAGCCTACCGCGGTGCCTACCGCCAGTTCCTCGTCGCAGATGAACGATATGCGCTGGCGAACGGAAATGGGTGGCTGAGAGCAGCCTATACGCTTTTGGAGAAGCCTGTCGGGACAGCGGCCATTCGGCTTCTGACCAGCTTCAGCCGCGTGAAACGCAGCTTCGCCACTGATCTGAGTGTCCAGCTTTGCCCCCTATGCGACCTGGCTTCCCTGACGCAGAACCCCTCTTCTCTGCGGCGCAGCGGTTTCTATAGGGTATCCGCTCGGGTGCGGTGGTCAGCGCGCTCCTTGATCTCACCTGTCCAGACGAGGGTGCGGCCCAATGCGGCGTCTGGCCCTCTGCCCCTGTGCAGCTGACCTGTATTGTTGGCTGACCCTCTGTGCCGCGACTTGTCCGCTGGTCATTCCCGTTGAAAGGAACAGCGAATTGTATTGAGATGACCATTCGTTTTCATTCCAGGTTCATCCGAAAAATGCTAAGTGACAGTAGAAAGGCAGGGCACATGAATTTATCGAGGCGACGTCTCTTAACCGGAGGTAGCGGAGTGGCGCTGGCCGTTCTTCTTGCGCCCGGTGGCGCGGCTTTTGCAAAACCTCCCGTTCAGCGCAGCGAGGCTGAGTGGCGCAAGCGGTTGAGCGCCAGCGAGTTCCACATCCTGCGCGAAGGCGGCACGGAAAATCCGTTCTCCAGCCCGCTTAATGCCGAGAAGCGCAAGGGTGTTTTCGTCTGTGCCGCCGACGGCAACAAGCTCTACAGTTCGGAGACCAAGTTCAAGAGCGGCACTGGCTGGCCGAGTTTCTATCGCCCGCTCGATGGTGGCATCAAAACGCGCAAGGACACGTCGCTCTCCACGACCCGGACGGAAGTGCTGTGCGCCGATTGCGGCGGTCATTTGGGCCATGTGTTCAACGACGGTCCCAAACCGACCGGCCTGCGATATTGCATGAATGGCGCGGCGATGGACTTTCGCCCCACCTGATCCCGGCGAGCCTGATCCTGCGGACATCCACGATTTCGAAAGCGAGACTCCCATGAGAAACTCCCTGTTCTCCAGCTTGTTGGCCGGCGTGGCCCTGGTTGCCGTATCCGCCTGTTCCGCCGCCAACGGCAGCACTGCACAAGCAGAACTGGCGCGATCTCAGAGCGCCGAGGTGGCCAGCGCGGCGGACGCTGGCTCTACTCAGGTGTCCGCAATACCAGCCGCTGACGACAACACGGCTTCTTTGGACGTGGCGGCTCGTGACAAGCCGGAATTGATCCTGGCGTCAGCGACAGCGGCGGCCAAGTCGGCTCCGCACAACGCCGCGACCGGCACAGCGGCCTCGTTCCCCGATCCGAAGATGGACGTGCCCACGAGCGGCGGCACTCAGGTCGCGGTTCTGGCGGGTGGCTGCTTCTGGACCCAGGAAGCGGTCTTCGAGCACGTCAAGGGCGTCAAAAGCGTCGTGTCCGGCTACACGGGCGGCAATGCTGACACGGCGACCTATGAACAGGTCGCCACGGCCAAAACCGGCCATGCAGAATCCGTTCGCATCACCTTCGATCCGAGTCAGATCAGCTATGGCCATCTGCTGAAGATCTTTCTGGCCGCGTCGCACGATCCGACGCAGATCGATCGCCAAGGCCCGGACACGGGCAAGGATTACCGCTCGGCCATCTTCCCGCAGAATGCGCAACAGCGTGAGGTCGCGGCAAGCTATCTGACGCAGCTCGGCAAGGCCAATGTCTTTGGTAAGCCGATCGCGACGAAGATCGAGAGCGGCACCTTCTATCCGGCGGAGAAGTTCCACCAGAACTTTGTCCAGCGCAATCCGCAGCACCCTTATGTGCTGGCTTACGACGTCGCCAAGCTGAACAAGCTGCACAAAGCGTTCCCCGGCGACTGGCGGAACGGCACGACCGCCTGAAGCCTGCATCCGGCTGGACTGTAGCCTTGGAGCTTGAGAGCGTCAGCCATGCAGGCTTTAACAGGCGCTAGAGCGGTTTCCTATCAGTCTGCATCGTAGCCGGCATTGGCAAAGTAATCGGCGCATTCTTGGGGTGAGTAGAGGTCGAGGATCCGCCCGATGACATCCCACAAGCCGTGGATAGTGCGCTCGGCGGCTTTGCGCAGGTGCGCCTTGAGCTTGGAGAACGCCTGCTCGATCGGGTTAAAGTCGGGGCTGTCTGGCGGCAGGAAGAGCAGCGTCGCGCCGGCGGCTTCGATCGCCTCGCGGGCGGCCGGCGTCTTGTGGCTCGACAGATTGTCCATGATGACGACATCGCCGGGCGAGAGGTCGGGCACGAGCACCTGGCGGACATAGGCGATGAAGGCATCCCGGTTGATCGGGCCGTCGAGCACCATCGGCGCGATCATGCCGGTGCGGCGTAGGCCAGCGACGAACGTCGTGGTTTTCCAATGCCCGTGCGGCACGCCCGAACGCAGGCGTTCCCCTCGCGCGCAGCGGCCATGACGGCGCGCCATGTTGGTGGATGCCCAGGTTTCATCGATGAAGACCAGCCGCTCGGGATCGAGGTCGAGTTGCCCATCAAACCATTCCTCCCGACGCTTCAGGACGTCGGGACGATCCTGCTCAGTGGCGTGCGCGGTCTTTTTTTACGCGTGATCCGGTGGCGATCGAAGAACCGCCATAGCGTGCCGATCCCAACCGGAGTGTTGCGCTCGGCAAGAAGCGCCTGCAACTCGACCAGCGTGATGTCGTCCTTCGCCTCGATGGTGCCCAGGATGAAGCTGGCATGCGCCTCAATCCGGGCCGACCGTCGATCGCCGCCCTGCGGTTTGGCCGCAGGCGTGCCGTGGCGAAGCGACAATTGCCGCCAGCGGATTGCGCTCGCCGCGCTCACCCCGAACCGTAGTGCCGCCTGGCGGCACGACATCCCACCTTCGATGGCACCAACTACCCGTTCACGCAGATCCTGAGAAAGCCCTCGCCCCATCCGTGCCGACCTCCTTCATCAGCATGGATCGTGAATCAGAAAACCGCGCCCATGTGAATCCCCCACGATTCGCGTCGACCGGAAACCGCTCTAGAGCATGTTTCGAGCTGACTGACTCGTCAAAAATTCCAAAGGTGACGATGATCTGATTCAAGCTGCATGTCGGCGAAGGAGGCCGGGCATGCATGGCCAAGGCTTTGTCGGTTGATCTTCGCAGGCGTGTGATCGGGGCGATCGAGGACGGCGCGTCCTGTCGCCAGGCGGCTGCTCGCTTTGGGGTGAGCGCATCGAGCGCGATCCGATGGCACGCGCTGTCGAGGACGGCGGGCGATGCCACTCCCAGGCAGCAGGGCGGTGATCGCCGCTCGGGCAGGATCGAGGCCCATGCCGCTGTGATCCTGGGTGCCCTGGAGAGGAAGTCCGACATCACCCTGGCCGACCTGCGTGCCGAGCTTGCAGACCACGGGATCGGCGTCAGCATCGCCGGCTTTTGGTGGTTCTTCAAACGCCGGCGGATCACGCTCAAAAGAGCATGTCCTGAGCATTTCGAAAGGACCGGGCATGCGGTCGAGCAGGATCGTCCTGCCGTCCTGAGCCGGCGTGAAACGTAGTTCGAGGGACAACTCGAATTCGACCGGCGCGCCTTGGTGTTCATCGACGGGACCGGCGCGAATACCAAGATGGCTCGCCTGCATGGACGTGCGCCTTGCGGAGAATGGCTGCGGGTTTCAATACCGCATGGCCACTGGAAGACGCCCCCCCCTCCGCGCCGGCAGGCTCTTCGTCGGTGCCCTCAGGCTCACCGGCATGACCGCGCCAATGGTGCTCGACTGTCCGATGACGGCAGAGTAATTCCTCGCCTACATCGATCAGGTGCTCGTTCCGACGCTGCAAGCCGGCGACGTGGTGATCCTCGACAATCTGCCCGCCCACAAGGTATCGCCGTCCGGGCTGCGGTGGAGGCGGTTGGCGCTACGCTCCTGTTCCTCCCGCCCTACTCGCCCGACTTCAATCTGATCGAGAACGCCTTCGCCAAGGCTCTCATGAGCTTGTCGAAGGGCTCAAGGGCCTCCTGCGCAAGGCGCCGCCCGAACCGTCGACCAGCTCTGGCGCGTCATTGGCGAGAGACTCGATGCGTTCACACCCACCGGATGCGCCAACTACTTCGCCGCCGCTGGCTATGATGCATTCTGATCGGAAAATGCTATTGGCAACGCGAAATATCCGGCGGGATGATTTTCCAGGCGAAACCGCTTCCCGTTTTTCTAGAAAGTGCTCTAGAGATGGCGGGTGGTACAGCCGGGGCCGGCCGCTGTTCGGCTCGCCTACAGGAAATTTGCCTGACTGAAGGGAGACGTGATGGCCGATACCGATAGAGCGAGAGTATGGCGTTGGGAGGATGTCGAACTCGAAGAATTGGCCGGCACAATCAATCGCCGCTTCATCACGTCCGATAAGCTAATGATTGCGCAGATCACTATTCCCGAGGGCAATCTGGTTCCCGCACACCGTCACCATAACGAACAGATTACCTACATGATCTCCGGCGCACTGCGCTTCCTATTTGGAGAGGAGCAGGACGAGGAGGTGGTCGTCCGCGCCGGCGAAGTGCTCATCATCCCGAGTGAGCTGCTCCATAGCGCAGAGGCGCTGGAGGACACGTTCGAGCTGGACGTTTTCAACCCGCCCAGGGCGGACTGGATCGACGGCAGCGACGCTTATTTGCGGGTCAGATAGGCATGGACTTGCAAATCCGGGGCAAGTCAGCGCTCGTGACGGGGGCGAGCGGTGGCCTTGGCCTTGCCGTCGCCAAGGCTCTCGCCGCCGAAGGAGTGCGCGTGGCGATAAGCTCGCGGAGCCGGTCGCGGATCGAGGAGGCAGCCGCATTGGTTGGCGGTGGAACGATCCCACTCGTCTGCGACATGACCGACAACGTCGCGCGGGCGGCGCTGGTGGATGAAGTCTCCGCGAGTCTAGGCTCGGTGGATATCCTGATCGTCAACAGCGGCGGACCACCTTCCGGGCCGTTCGAAGGGCAGGACGACCAGCGTTTTGCAGCGGCTATGAACGAGCATCTGGGCGGCGTCGTCGCCCTTGCGCGCGCAGCCATACCTGCCATGCGGGAACGGGGCTGGGGGCGAATTTTGACGATCACGTCCTGCATGGCGAAGCAGCCGTCGGCCGGCATGATTCTGTCGAATGTCGCACGCGCCGCGGTGACGGCATTCGGCAAAACCTGCTCCAATGAGGTCGCGATGCACGGCATCACGGTCAATAATCTAATGCCGGGTTATACAATGACCGATCGCATCGCCGAGTTGTCGGGCCAGGTGGCGGAGCGCAACGGATCGAGTGTCCACACCGTCGTTGGTGCATGGGAAGCACAGATACCCGCTGGCCGGCTCGGCACGCCGGAAGAATTCGCGGCAGTGGCGGCGTTCCTTTGCTCCACGCAAGCGGCTTACGTCACCGGCACATCGATTTCTGTGGACGGCGGCTGGAACAAGAGCCTCTTTTGATGAAAAACGTTCCTGCATATTCCGTGGCCCAAGGTGTCGAAGAGGCGCTCGTGAATTTCGCTGCGCCTCTCGAGCTGGGTTTTGGCGTCGTGCCCGCTCCCGTCATGTTCAGCGCCGAATTTTGCGACGGCGCGTGGGGCCCCGGTCAACTGCTCCCTTTCGGGCCGATTTCAATTCTCCCTAATTCGCGGACCCTGCAATTCGCCGAGAGTATCTTCGAAGGCATGAAGGCCTATCGGGCCCGGCCCGCGGCCCCTCATCTCTTCCGGCCGCTGGACAATCACAGGCGCTTTGCCGCCAGCGCTGCCAGGGTGGGCATGCGCGAGGTGCCCGAATGGCTCTTCCTCCAGGGTGTCGGCGCCGTGGCTTGTGCCTGCGCCGACATCATTCCGGAGCAAGAGGGAGCATCGCTCTACGTGCGCCCGTCACTGTTCTCGACGGAAGGAGGCTATACGGTCTCCAATTCCAAGGCATTTCGCTACATGGTGCTGGCTAGTCCTTCTGCCGCTTATTCCAGTGGTCCGATGCGCGCCCGAATCGAGCGCGAGGATGTAAGGGCGGCGCGCGGCGGCGTGGGAAACGCGAAAACTGGCGGAAATTACGCGGCGGCGTTCCGCGCGACGAGCCGTGCGGTTAATGAGGGCTTCGCGGTGGCGCTTTGGCTTGATCCGGTCGAGCGGCGGATGATCGACGAGTTTTCCGCCATGAACTTGTTCGCCGTCATTGAGGGTGAATTGCATACGCCCGAGCTGACCGACTCCATCCTCAGCGGTATAACTCGGGATTCGGTCCTAGCGCTGGCGCATGCGGGCGGAATGGAAGTGCACGAGCGTTCTATGCCGATCGACGAGCTGCTCGCGGACCTAACCAGCGGAAGATGCACTGAAGTGATTGCAACCGGAACCGCCGCTATCGTTGCCTCGATATCGGCGCTGGGCGACGCGGACGGGCAGATCTACCGACCTAAGGAAACCCGCGTCTCTGATCGGCTTCGCGCTGAACTGTTGGCGATTCAGACGAGACAGGCGCGCGACCCGTTTGGCTGGACGGTGGATATTCTGGGACAGGACGAAGCCCACGCTGTCGAATAGGTCCGCTCGGCATCAGCGCCTCATTTACTAAACTGTGCTACCCTCCGCGCGAATCAGAACCAGGCGTGTTCGCTCACGCGATCAGAAGCACGCCCAAGTGAGAGATATTGGCGCATCGTGCGCAGTCGACCCTTTGCATCATCAAAGAGCCGGGTGGGCTCAGATTTCCGTAGCCGCCGCCGCTGGTCAGCTTCCTCAAAGTTCGTGGCGCCACCGCTCGAAGATCGCGAGGGCGGGTGCAAACAGGCCGGTTGCGCCAGTGCGGCAGACAAAGCTTGGCAATAGCGTGCAAAGAGCAGTGTTTGCTGATAGCGGCCAGTGCTTGCAGGACCAGAGCGTCAGCCGTCACGTGCTCAGCATCGGGTGCTGCTTTTGCATCCTGAATTAAGGGGATATGCACATCGACGTCCACTGAGAAGCGTCTCACGCCTGCCGTCGCGTCCAACCCGCAGACTGACGCTACTGCGCGCCATCCTCTTCTCGGCGACAATGCACGACCAAGTGGTTGTCCGTGCTGTACCGCCGACAGTGTCGGTGGAGGTGCCGCTTCGATCGATCGAGAACTAAACTTGGGTGGCACCGCGTTCAGCGCCGCCGCCGCGACACGATCCGCACGGCAAGATCGTCTGGGCGCGGATTAACGAAGTCGAGGCGCACACGCTCGTCCGGCGCTTCGGTGACAATCGCGGGCACCGTGCATTCTACCAGCAACCAGCCCGGCGGCAAGATCACCGCATTCGCCGGGCGGCCGAGCGTGCGCTCCCACACGAGGCTGCCGTCCGGTTGCAACTTGTAGCTGGCCGGGTCCGTGTAAGTTTCCGAAATACGCAGGCGCGTGCTCCGGCCCGCCTCGACCGGAGGAAAGCGGAAAATGACTGCCTGCGTCGCTGGTCCGACGTCCTTTGTGTCGGGTGCGGCCTTCAGCACGTCGAGGCCCTTCACGACCTCCCAGTGCAGCGCCTCGCCGGTGTCGAGATTGCGCGCCGAGGGGTTGGCCACCGTGCTCCCCGCCCTAACCACGTTTACGTAGCTCTCCGTGCCTGGCCGGTCTTCCGTGTAATCGTGTGCGATCGCGAAGCTGTTCGTCTCCGGCGCTCCAAGTTCGTAGACAATCTTGCGAGACTGCCGCGCGCGCTCGTCGCCGGGAGCAGCCGCATCTCCGAGGCCGCGGGCCGGCCGCGCCGTGATCCTGAGCGGTGCGGGCGCGGGGGTTGTGTTCCAGAAGCTGACGGTTATCCGGCCGTCGGCTTCCTGTATCACCTGAGCCGGGTAGTTGGAGGTGACGAGTTCATAACCCGCCGGCAGGACGACCGCGTTGCGTTTCACCCCCAGCGAGCGGTCGAACACGATCGTTTCGCCTTGCTTGAAATAGCTCTGGGGGTCTGAATAGGTCTTGTTGATCAGCAAACGCGCCTCGCCGCCCTCTGCGGGAACAGGCCGCGCCAGGCTGACGCGGATATACTCGTCCTGCGCCTTGGCTTCAGTCAGCCCACCAGCGGCCGCCACGACCCCGCCAACGATGCTCCAGACGAGCGGCTTGCCCGTCGCGCGGTCGGTGACACTTTCGTCCGTGGCGACGCTGCCGGGCCGGATCGGATTGAAGTAGGCGGTCGCGTCGGGTGTCGTCACGCTGATCTCGTAAAGAATACGAAACTTCGACGAGTCGGGCGAGAGCAGTTCGTATCGTGTGTAGCCGTCGGCTTCCGTTTGCGTCGCCACCTGCGCGGCCGCAGGGGCGCTGAGTAGCAGCAGGAGGAGGAGATTAATTCGCATCACTTGGCCGCGTACGCCTTCACCAACTCGTATAGAAAGGTTCGCCCGTCCATCACCGATCTGACTCGGATGCGCTCGTTCAGCCCATGCGCGCGGCTGCCTTCTGCGTCGGCGAAGAACCCCGTGATGCCATAGGTCGGGATGCCAGCAGGCGTCAGAAAAGCGCCGTCGGTTCCCCCGGCGGCCATGATGGGGACGAGGGGTACGCCCGGGAAGACTTGGGCGGCGACCTTGCGCGCTGGGCCCAGGATGCGCTCCGTCAGCGGCGGGGGAGGGGCGGTTGGGCTGCGAGTTTCCAGTGTCGTCACCTTAACCTGTGGATCGCCGACGATCGTTTCGAGCGATCGCCGAACCTCTTCGGCGGAGGTCCCGGGGAAGATGCGGCAGTTGACGTTTGCGCCGGCTCTCTGGGGCAGGGCGTTGGTTGCGTGCCCGCCGTCGAGCATCGTCGCCACGCATGTCGTGCGCAGGATGGCATTGTGCGCCGGGCTCGTCTCGGCAAGCGTCGCGGCCGCCGCGGCATCGGCTGGGTTGCCGGCGAAAGCCGCCATCGCGTTAGCGCCTTCGTCCGGTCCAACCAACTTGGCCATCGCGCCAAAATACCCGCGCGTGGCTTCGTTGACCTGAACGGGGAAGTCGTAGGCGCGGATCTTCACCATCGCGTCAGCCAGCCGGTAAATCGCGTTCTCCTTGACCGGGCGCGAGCTGTGCCCGCCGGGGTTGGTGACTTCCAGCCGGTAGTTCTGCGGGAATTTCTCGCCGGCTTGAATGTTGAGGGCGACGGGTCTGCCTTCAGCATCAAGCAGCCCTCCCGCCCCTTCGTTCAACGCGAATTCGGCATCGATCAGGTCGCGCCGCTCCTTGGCCAGATACTCGGCGCCGTTGAACGCGCCCGCCGTCTCCTCGCCGCACGTAAGCGCCATCTTCACCGTACGGCGGGGTTTGAAGCCTTCGCGGCGGAATCGAGCGAGCGTGTCCACCCAGACCGCCGCCTGCGCCTTGTCGTCGCTGACGCCGCGAGCGTAGAAAAACCCGTCCTCCTCCACCAGAGTGAAGGGATCGCGCTCCCAATCCTCGCGCCGGGCCTCTACCACATCAATGTGGGCCAAGAGCAGGACGGCCTTGGCCTTGGGATCCGTGCCGGGGAGCACCGCCACCAAGCTGCCTTCCTTGGGCTTACCAGGCGCGGTAACGATCTGGAGGTCCTGGTCTTGAAAACCTGCAGCTTTCAGGCGTGTGGCCATGCGCTCTGCCGCCAGGGTGCAGCTTCCCGACGATAAGGTTGTATTCGTCTCCACCAGCTCCTTGTAGACGGCGCGGAACGCGGCCTCGTCGGCTGGCTGAGCCAGGGCGGGGCTCGCCGTCGCAAGCCATGCGGCAATGGCACCGAGCTTACGGATGGTCATCAAGTCTTTTCCCTATGCCTGCCCAGTAGCCGCGTGTCGGCCGGTTCAAAATCTTCGATACCCGGCATCCCAAGCGTACGACTGATTTTTACGCGGGGATAGCCAGCCTTGGCGCCGCTCCGATCAGGTCCGCGGCGCGGTCCAGCGGCAGCTCCGACAGTATCTCGATTACGTCATCCTCGTATTGGGCGATGATCGCTCGGGCAAGATCACTGTCGATGACGGATGAGGGCAGGGTCGGCACCGCCAAGGAGCTTGCAATAGGGGAGGTGAAGATCGAGCTTTCGTTGAGCTCCGACCAGTGGTGGGCGTAGTTTCGTCTCAATCTATGACTATTGGCGGCGGTCGCACGCGCTGCACCACGCCGGGTCGGGCAACCTGGACAACCGCGGGGTCGGCGACATTGACACTCTGACGCTGGACGAGTTCCGTGCGCTGACGCCTGCGCGGCGGCTCGCCTACCGCATCTACCGTCATCCAGCCGTGATGTTCGGCATCGGCCCCACCTACCATTTCCTGCTGCGCCACCGGCTGCCGCTCGGCCTGATGTGGAGCGGCTGGCGGCCTTGGGTCAGCGCCATGGCGACCAACGCCGGCATCTTGCTACTCGCCGGACTGATGATGGCGTGGGTTGGGATCGTGCCATTCCTGCTGGTGCAGATCCCGATTACGGCAATGGCCGCGTCGATTGGCGTTTGGCTCTTCTACGTCCAGCACCAGTTTGAAGGCGCGATTTGGGAGCGTGCGGACGACTGGGGTTTTCACCGCGCGGCACTGCACGGCAGCTCGCACTACGACCTGCCGCGCGTGCTGCGCTGGTTCACCGCAAACATCGGCATCCATCACGTCCACCACCTCTCGTCGAGGATTCCGTATTATCGTTTGCCCGAGGTCCTGCGGGACCGGCCCGAGCTGCGCGACGTGGGACGCCTGACCGTGAGGCAGAGCCTGGGCGCCGTTCGCCTCGTCTTGTGGGACGAGCAGAAGCGCCGCCTGATCTCCTTCCGTGAGGCGCGGGTCTCGGGCGGCCTTTAAGCGGAAGGATCGGCCACAACTCGCGAC
>JAABUN010004965.1_pt1 | contig 17203 bp, 16 predicted proteins | sample 5559311 | NCBI WGS metagenome assembly JAABUN01 (sample SAMN10711877, study PRJNA513370) | rock metagenome | isolation source: Antarctica rocks | place: Antarctica: Victoria Land, Siegfried Peak sud
GGCAGGGCGTACACCACCGCCTGGTTCTGCAAGCCATCGTTCTTACTGAAAATCAGCAGGTCACCTTCCTGACTGGGCACGCCATAACGCTCGTAGTTCCAGAGCTGGGTCAGGCGCTCGCGCAGCTTCGTGCGGAAGGGAATCTGGTCGAGGTAGGCGAAGGTCACCTCATTTTCGGCCCGCACCCAGGCCGTGGTTTCGGCCGAGTCGGCATCTTCGAGCCAGCGGTAGGGGTCAGGCACCTGGGTGCCAAAGTAGGTATCGGGCCGCGGGTCGCGGCGGGCGGCGGGGTAGGGCAATTTTGAATTATGAATGAGGAATTATGAATTATGAATTCAAAAGAACGGTCATGCTGAGCTCCGCGGAGCATCTCTACCGCGTAAGTAATCAGCACGTTATAGTTTAGCAGAGCGGTAGAGATACTTCGCGGGGTTCAGTATGACCGTTCTTTTTCACCTTATCAACGCTCCTTCACGGTAGGGTCGGGGCGCTCCAGCGTCGGCGACTCGGTAACGGTGTGCTTATTAGAAATCGCGTTGGCCCGCGTGGCTTCCTTGCGCCCGGCCGAGCGCGGCGCCACCTGGCAGCCGGCCAGCGCCAGCGCGATGCACCCCAGCAGACGTAAAAAAGCACGCATTACTACTTAACCGCTACCGGCCCGATTAGTCCCGCAAAAACCAGTGCCTGGGTTCAGGCATCAGGGTTGGCTTCGCGCAGGGCCTCGGCCACGCGCTGGGCCACCAACTCTTCGATTTGCTGGCGCTGGGCGGCGGTTAGTTCGCGGCTGGTGGGGGGGGTAGCAGCCCGGCGCAGCTCGCGCAGGGTGCGGCCCAGGCTCAGGCGCAGCATCACGTACAGCACCAGGCTTAGAATGCTGAAAATCAGCGCCAGGGGCGCAAAAAACCGATTCAGCAGTGGCTCAGCGGCCGCGGTTGCCGGGCTGGCGAGGGGCGCTTGGCCGGGGCTGGCGCCGGTTTCGGCGGCTTCGGCGGGGCCGGGGCCGGGGTTAGTATCGGCGGCTTCGGGGGCGGGGGCGGCATCGGTGGGGGGTAGGCCGGTTTGCACGTAGTCGGTCAGCTTTTTTTCCAACACCTGTAAGTTGGCCAGGCGGGCGGGGTCGCGCTGCCGGGCGGGCGAGGACTTCAGCTTAGTGATGATGGCTTTGGTGAGTGCCGCCAGCCGAGCCGGGTTGTCTTTCAGGCCTTTATAGATGCGGCCTCGCTCCTCAATGGGCGCGTACAGCACCGAGTAGATGCGCAGGCTGTCGGGGCGCAGGCTGGCCGCCAGGGCCGCCAGGTTGCCGCCCTGGCAGCGCAGGGTGCGTTGCAGCCGCGGCCGGCCGGCGTCGGCATACACGTAGCGGGCCGTGGCGCACCAGATTTGCACCTTGGCCTCGTCGAGCGATGGCTGGCCCAGGGGCGTCTGGGCGCGGGCAGTGCCGGCGGCTAGCAGCCAGGCGGCCAGCAGGACCAGCCGCCAGGGGCCGACAAGTAAATTTTGCATAGCAGAGCGGGGTAGGCGCGAAATTAATTGGGGCCGGAAAGTACAACCCGGCCGGTGCTAAATCCTAGCCCAGGCAGGCACTGGGCTATCTTTACGGGCAACTCGGCGGAGCAGCAAACTATCCGAAACTTACCAGCGCCGGGTTTTTAGCGCTCCTCACCAGCCAGGGCTTAGGCCGCGCGGGCCGGCTTCCTGGCTCACTATTGGAGTCGCACCCAAGTATATTGCTCCTGCTCCTTCTTCTTTTGCAAGCTTCCATTCTCTGTGAAACACCTTCTTACCTTCTTAAAATATACCCTGCTGCTGGGTATCTCCGGGGCATTGATGTGGTACGCCGTGCGCGGGCAGGACTTATCGCGCATTGGGCACTACATCCGCACAGCTAATTACATTTGGTTGATAATCAGCTGTGTTATTGCGACACTAGGTTACTTCAGCCGCGCCTACCGCTGGCAAATGCAGCTCACGGCCTCGCGCACGCCAGCCCCTTACTGGCACGTGTACCACGCCATGATGGTGGGCTACCTCGCCAACCTGGTGCTGCCGCGCGCGGGCGAGGTCATTCGCTGCTCGGTGCTGCGGCGCACCAGCGGCGTGCCCGTGCAGGTAGCCCTGGGCACCGTGGTCACGGAGCGCGTCATCGACGTGCTGGTGCTGCTGGCGCTGCTGGGCGCCACGCTGGCCCTCGACTTCAACACCTTCTGGGCCTTCGTTACGGATAAGCTGCTGGGCGGCCAGTACGATACCATTGCCCGCAATCGCACGCCGCTGCTGCTGGCGGCCATCGGCGCCCTGGTGCTGCTGGTGGCGGCTGGCTATACGCTGGTGCGCAACCTGGAGCGCCTGCGCCAGAACGCCTTGTTTAATAAAGCGATACTATTCGTAAAAGGTCTGCTGGCGGGCGTGTTCAGCGTGCTGCGCCTGGAGAATAAGGGGCTCTTTCTGCTCCACACTTTCTTTACCTGGTTCGTGTACTACCTGCTCGATTACCTGGCCTTTTTCTGCTTTCCCGAAACCTACGACCTCGGGATGAAGGCCGCCCTGGCCGTGCTCACCTTCGGCGCCTTCGGCATGGCCGCGCCGGTGGCGGGCGGCATCGGGCCGTTTCATGTGCTGGTGCAGGGCATTTTGCTGGCCTACGGGGTTAGCAAGGAGGCGGGTATTGCCTACGCGCTGGTCGTGCACGGTGCCCAAACGCTGCTGGTGGTGCTGCTGGGTGGCATCAGCTTCGTGGCCGTGGCCGCCATCGACAAGGGCAACCTGGTCAGCGAAGCCGAAACCCTGAGCAACGAGCCGCTGGTTAGTGAGTAGGGTAAGCTTTAGCTTGCCGTATTAGCAGCCGAGCTTATCCTTTTTCTACTTCCATTACGGCAAGCTAAAGCTTACCCTACACTTTTATGACTGCCGATAAAATCCTGACCCCCACGCAGCTGCCTGCTACCCTGGCCGCCTGGCGCGCCGCCGGCGAGCGCATCGTGTTCAGCAACGGCTGCTTCGATTTGCTGCACCTGGGCCACGTCGATTACCTCGAAAAGGCCCGCGCCCTCGGCGACCGCCTGGTGGTGGGCCTCAATACCGATGCCTCGGTGCGCGTGCTGAAGCCCGGCCGGCCCTTGCAGGACGAAACCTCGCGGGCCCGCGTGCTGGCCGCGCTGGCCTTCGTCGATGCGGTGGTGCTGTTTGGCGAGCCTACCCCCCTGCAGCTCATCGAAGCCGTGCAGCCCGACGTATTAGTAAAGGGCGACGACTACACGATTGACGGAATTGTGGGCCACGAACTGGTGTTGAATAAGGGCGGGCAGGTATTGACGGTGCCGCTCGTGTCGGGCTACAGCACCTCGGGCATCGTGGCCAAAGCCCGTCTATCGTAAGTTCCTGGTTTCTATTGTCATTATAAAATAAACCAGGAACAAGAAACCAGGAACAAGAAACAAGAAAATCTAAAAAAGCTATGTTTATTTTCCTCATTCTGCTCACGCTCGTTAGCTGGGGCATCCAGCGGCGGCTGCGGAGCAAATTCAGCCAATATGCCCAAATCGGCCTGCGCTCGGGCCTGAGCGGCCGCGAAATCGCCGCCAGGATGCTGGCCGACCACGGTATCCGCGACGTGCGGATTATCAGCACCGACGGCCAGCTGACCGACAACTACAACCCAACCGATAAAACCGTGAACCTCAGCGCCGACGTGTACGCCGGGTGCTCGGCCACGGCCGCCGCCGTGGCAGCCCACGAGTGCGGCCACGCCGTGCAGCACGCGCAGGCCTACCGCTTTTTGCGGCTGCGCTCGGCGCTGGTGCCCGCGCTGTCATCCGTTTCGCGCGTGATGCCGCTGTTGCTGCTGGCCGGCGTGGTGCTGCTGCGCGTCAGCATCATCCCGCTGGGGCTGGCCGTGGCCGTGTTCGCGCTGGCTACGCTGTTCTCATTCATCACCCTGCCGGTCGAGTTCGACGCCTCGCGCCGCGCCCTGGCCTGGATGGACCGTAGCGGGGTAGCGACCACCGATGAGCACGCCATCGCCAAAGATGCCCTGTGGTGGGCCGCTATGACCTACGTGGTGGCGGCCGTCAGCTCGCTGGCCACGCTGCTCTACTACGGCATGATGCTCTTTGGCGGTCGCCGCAACTAGCGCCGCGCCAGGCCATTCCAACGCCTGGCAGCACAGGATAGTCCGGCCGAAACCGCGCGGCATGACGCCTTTTTTCGAACTGCTTATCGGCTTCGCCGTATTTTTGCGGCACCAGCTCTCTCTCCCCTCTCCCACCCCTCCCTACCCCCTGTTTTTGATATGATGACTTCAACGGCCACCGCCTCCCCCTTTCAGCTTACCGAAGAGCAACTGGCCGTGCAGGCTGCTGCCCGCGACTTTGCCCAGAGCGAGCTGTGGCAGGGTGTTATCGAGCGCGATGAGCACCAGAAATTTCCCGCCGCGCAGGTCAAACGCATGGGCGAGCTCGGCTTTATGGGCATGATGGTGAGCCCCGAATACGGCGGCTCGGGCCTCGACACCATCAGCTACGTGCTGGCCATAGAAGAGATTTCCAAGGTCGATGCCTCGTGCTCGGTTATCATGTCGGTGAATAACTCGCTGGTCTGCTGGGGCCTGGAGAAGTACGGCAGTGAGGAGCAGAAGCGCAAGTACCTGCCGCGCCTCACCAGCGGCGAAATCATCGGCGCCTTTGCGCTTTCCGAACCCGAAGCCGGCTCCGACGCCACCAGCCAGCGCACTACCGCCGAAGACAAGGGCGACTACTACCTGCTGAACGGCACCAAAAACTGGATTACCAATGGCACGACTGCCTCGGTGTACCTGGTTATCGCTCAGACTCATCCCGAGTTGAATTCGCGCGGCATCAACGTGCTGATTGTGGATAAGGATATGCCCGGCTTCGTGCAGGGCCCGAAGGAGAACAAGCTCGGCATTCGGGGCTCCGACACCTGCTCGCTCATGTTTACCGACGTGCGCGTACCCAAGGAAAACCGTATCGGCGACGACGGCTTCGGGTTCAAATTCGCTATGCAGGTGCTGGCCGGCGGGCGCATCGGCATCGCGGCGCAGGCGCTGGGTATCGCCTCCGGCTCGCTGGAGCTGAGCATCAAGTATGCGAAAGAGCGCAAGGCCTTCGGTGTCGAAATCGCGAAGCACCAGGCCATTCAGTTCAAGCTGGCCGATATGGCCACCAACGTGGACGCCGCCCGCCTGCTGTGCCTGCAAGCCGCCGCCGACAAGGACAACCAGGTGGACTACGCCAAAAGCGGTGCTATGGCCAAGCTTTTTGCCTCCAAAGTAGCGATGGACTCGGCCGTGGAGGCCGTCCAGATTCACGGTGGCTATGGCTTCGTGAAAGAATATCACGTCGAGCGCTTCATGCGCGATGCCAAAATCACCCAGATTTACGAGGGTACTTCGGAGATTCAAAAAATCGTCATATCCCGCGAAATTCTGAAATAGTTCCTGCTGTAAAGCTGCTTTTTTTCGATTTTGCACGGAACCCAGGTCTTATTGACCTGGGTTTTTTTATTTAATGAATTTTTTTTAGAATTCATTGCAGTAAATAGTAGTAACTTTAGGCACTTTTACAAGGATGTAGTGCCTTTTTCTTGAAAACAACATATACATAATGGAAGACTACAATAAAGTCATAGAATCCCTGGGCGTTCGCTACATAAAGGCCAAGAACCTGGTGCTACGCCAGGCTTTCACCGTTCGCAACGCCTATGATGTTGGCAACAATCTCATCCTATTGCACCGGGGCAAGATAGTATTTGGGGACGATGACTCGCCCGTGGAAGAAGGCGAGCTGCTTTTTTTGCCTGGTGGCCGGCCCGCCCGCGTCGGTTATGGCCAGGGAGCGAACGGCCGCATCATCTCCAATGACGATTTAATTACAAATAAGGACCGGTTCTTCACGTCCAACGACAAGCTCGATTATATCGGCGACGCGGAAGAAAGCCATAGCTTCGTAGCCTTCGAAGCCAAGGTGTTTGATTCGGTCAACTTCTTCGCCTCGCTCGACGTGCCGGCCTTCGTTATCAGGGGCGACACGAAGCTGGCCAACCTGGTCATCAAGATAATCGAGGAGTCGATGCAGGACCTGCCCGGCCGTGAGCGCTTAATCAACATCTACACCGAGAACCTGGTGGTAGAAGTGGTGCGCTACATCCTGCGCAACAACCTATTTGTGGAGCAGTTGGCTACCAACAGCACGTACTTCAAAGACCCGCGCCTGATTGACTTGTTCAACTTCATCAAGGAGAACCTCAGCGGCGACCTCTCGAACAAAGTGCTGGCTACGGTGGCTAATGTGAGCGAGGACTACGTGGGCCAGTACTTCAAGATGCTGACCAACATCAACCCGCAGGACTACATTGAGTATCAGCGCATGGAGCGCGCCGTATCGCTGCTGCGCACGACCAAAAAGAGCATTCGCGACATTGGCAAGGAAGTGGGCTACAAAGACACCGCCTACTTCTGTCGCCGCTTCAAGATGATGTTTGGTATCCCGGCCGGCAAAATGCGCCGCCGCGAAACCGCTATGAACATTTAATCGCGGATTAAGCTGATTACGCGGATTTCGCGGATTTTGTAGACGTAGGAAAGGCTGCCCACTTGGGCAGCCTTTCCTTGTTTTGGAGGGGGTAGGGGCTGGGTAAGCTTAGCTGCTCACAGCTTGCCCGCCAGGTAGAGCTGCTTTAGACGCTGGCGCAGGGCGTAGCAGGCCTTTTTAGCTGGCTCATCGCCATCATTGGTCAGCACTACAAAGGCCACTTTTTGGCTGGGAAACAAGATAGCGTGGCAAAAAAACGTGCCGGCCGTGCCATCGTGAAAGCTCACGGGCGCGCCGGTGGCGGCCAGCGTTGTTACGCCCCAGCCGTAGGCGTATTCGGGGCGCGCGAAGTGCAGTACCTGGTAGGTCTGGGGCGTCACGTAGTTGCGCTGGCCCAGCAGGCCGTTCAGGTGCCGCTGCACGAGGCGGGCGAAGTCGGGCAGCGGCATCGCCAGGTCGCCGGCCGGCGCCAGGTAGTCGGTGAGTTGGTAGGCGTGGGTAGGGCCGAGCGGCGTGAAAGCGCTATCGGCCGGCTCCTGCCGCCAGTGGCCCCAGGGCTGCCGGGCATCGTGGCGGTTGGGGAAGCCCAACATATAATGCAGCTTCATCTTATGAAAAGCTTTGGCTACCAATACTTCCCACGATTCGTGGCTGGCCCGCTCCAGCATCAGCGCCGCCAGGGCGTAGCCCGCGTTGGAGTACACGTAGGTCTGGCCAGCGGGGGGTAGGGCGGGCGCCTGCCGCAGCACCACGGCAGCGAATTGCTGCCGCTTTTCCGTCAGCGTGCCGCTGAACTTGGGCAGGCCTTTGTACTCGGCTCCAGCGGTATAGGGCTGGATACCCGCCCGGTGCGACAGCAAATCGGCGAGCGTCACGCTGGCGTAGGGGGGTAGGGCCTCGGCGCGCAGCTCAGGTACCACGTCCAGCAGCTTACTATCCCAGCTGATTTTACCCTGCTCGACCAGCTTACCGGCGAGCAGGCTGGTTACCCCTTTGGTGTCGGAGGCAAGGTGGAAATAGTCGTTCAGCGTAACCAGCCCGGGCTGGTCGTTGCGCCGCACACCGCCGTACACGTACCGAATGCGGCCGGGCTCGATAACCGCCGCCAGCAGTGCCGGCAGGTGGTACTTGCCGCGCAGGCTATCCAGCGCCTGCTGCCCAGCCAGCGATTGGCAGCACACCGGCCTACCCACTCCCAGGCCAAGCAGCAAACAACTAAGAATCAGAGCGCGGGCTGTCATCAGAAAAACAAGGGGCAGAACATGTTACCCCTGTTAAAAGTACTGCCCGGCCTACCCCTTCGTTACGGCCCGTCGCGCGTTTATTTCGCGGGCTGGTGGGCCGTCACCTGGCGCACGGCCGCTACGGCATCGGCTAAGAACAGCGGGTCGCGCTCGATGTGATTACCGATCACTACTATATCGGCCCCGGCGGCCAGCGCAGCGTATACCTTCTCGCCGGTATTGAGGCCGCCGCCCACCAGCAGCGGCGTATCTACGGCTTCGCGCACGGCCCGAATCATGGCCGCCGACACGGGGTATTGCGCGCCACTGCCGCCATCGAGGTACATGAGGCGCAGGCCGAGCTGCTCACCGGCCATAGCCGTAGCCGCCGCGATGCTGGGTTTGTCGTGGGGTAGGGGTGCCGTACCGCTGATGTAGGAAGCCGTTGTGGGCCGTCCGCTGTCAACCAGCATGTAGCCCGTGGGCAGTAGCTGCAAGCCGCTCTGGCGCAGGCGCGGGGCCGCCACTACGTGCTGCCCAATCAGAAAATCCGGGTTTCTGCCCGAAATCAGCGAGAGCAATAAAATGCCATCGGCGGCAGAGTCTACGTGTAGCGCGTGGCTCGGAAAAAGCAGCACGGGCACCTGCGGCGCCTCGGCCTTGAGCAACGCAATGAGGGCAGCCTGGTGTTCCGTAAGCACCAAGCTGCCCCCAACGAGGAAAAAATCAATGGGGTGCAGCTGCGTCAGGCGCAACAGCTGGCGCAGGCGGCCGGGCTCAAAGTCATCGGGGTCGAGCAACACGGCCAGGGCTTTGCGCCCACGCGGCCGCAACCCGGCCAGCGTGTCAAGCAAGCGGTTCGCTAGAGGTAAGGGTGTCGTCGTGGTAAGCGGCGGCAGTGGCATCCTGGGCGGCAGAAGTAGCGGGCCACGCAACAGGCTGGGCGCCCTTAGTAGCCGTTGAAGCCGCAAGGTCGGCATTTTTGCTGGCTTCGTCCGCATTCTTGGGCATAATATCCTGCACGGCCTTGGTCACCATCGCCAGGGCCACGGCGGCAGCCTGCGCCACTACCACCCGGCCGGTTTCGCTCTTGGCAAATGCCAGCAGAGCCGGGCCTACGATGCCAAACGCAGAGCCGGACTTCTTGCCCGGCGCGGGCGCAACTGCCTGGTGCTCAGCGGCGGCGGGCTCGTCAAACTGCTCGGAGTGGGGTAGGCGGCGACTATCATCGTAGGGCCGGGCCTGAAACAAGTTGGGCGAAGCATAGGCATCTTCCGGCCCTTCGTCCTGGCCGTGGTCCTCGCCCACGTGGTAAGTATCTTCAGTAGTATCGAAATCGAAGCCATGCGTGGCACTGGAGTGCGCCGGAAAATCCGGCTCCTGGCCCAAGCCGTTATCATCCAGCTCTTCCTCGTTATCCGAAGTGCCGTGGTAGTAAAAGCCATCGTCGCCGCCCACGGGCACGTAGTTGCCGTCCTCGTCGTAAGTGTAGTCGGTGGCCTGGAAGTCGGTCGCCAACTCGCTCAGCTCCTGGTCATTCTCGTCAAAACTATCAAAGCCTGCGTAGTCTTCGATAGAGGGACGCCGGTGCTTTTTGTGCTTTTTCTTGGGCTTGCTGCCGCTAAAGGCTTTCACCAGCAGCCACACGCCACTTACTACGCCCGCGCCAATCAACGCCGCTTTACCCACCTGCACGGTTTGCTCTTTTATTTCCTGCACATCGCCCCGCAGCGCCCGCTCGTACTCCAGCTTTTTGCGCAGCAGGAAATCTTTTTCGTCCTCAAAAAGGGGGTTAGTAGGCTCGGTCATGGTCGGTGCGGTTTGCGAGGTAATCTCAGGAAATAGTAAGCGGCAGCCTACGAACGTTTATCAGATTTGTAGATGGTATTGTCGAAAAGCTTGTCGGCCACCCCCTGAAATATTTTTTTGTCAACGCCCACGAAAAACAGGATGGCCAGCAGCAAATACAGCGCAGCCACTAAGCCAAAACCGGCCGAGGGGCTATCCAGTACATCATTGAGCAGCAAGCCCAGATAAATGGAGCCAAATACCACAAATAGAAATCCCAGCACTCCCAAAGCCACCCCATGCACGGAGCTGACAAAGACGTTTTTGGCTTTTTCCTGCGCTTCGAGGCGTATCAGGTCTATGCGCGTATCGATGTAGCCAGTCAGGTTGCCAATAAGACTGTCGTTGCGCGGCGTTTTGTCGTCAGTAAGGGTAGCCATGCGGGCGGAATTGTTTAGCGAAGAAATTCGATTAAAAGTGTAGCCAGTGGTAACAGCCTGGCTGCCTAAGGCGTTCTTTACGCAAAACCTGGCACGAAGGCTGCCTTCGCTCCCTGCTTTAGGTTAAATTTTTGTGGCGTGAGTCAAAATCATTACCAGGTGTTGGGGGTGCCAGCTACTGCCCCCGTTGCCGACATAAAACGCGCCTATCGTCGCCTGGCCAACGAGTTGCATCCCGACAAGCACGGGGGCGACCGCCGCTTTGAGGAGCAGTTTAAGGCCGTGGCCGTGGCCTACGGCGTGTTATCCAGCCCCGACCGCCGGGCCCAGTACGATTACAAGCTGCAGCTCGAAGCGCGCCAGGCCACCGAAATGCACCGCTACGCGGCCGAGGCCGCCATGAGCGGCCCGTCGGTATACAAGATGCCGGGCGCGGCTCCTACCCCCCCGCTGCGCACGCGCGCCCCGGCGGGCCGGCGCGAGCGCCACTACCAGCAGCGCGTGCCCCGGCAGCAGGCTCGCTTCAACCGTCAGGATTTCTGGCTGGTGGGTGGATTGGTTTTTTTGATTTTTCTCTTCGGCATCTCGGCCAAAGTCGTCATGGACCGCGTTGAGGCGAAGCTGTACTACCAGGATGCGCGCACCGCTTTCGCCCAGGGCCAGTGGCGTGAGGCCGAACGCCAGCTCAACCAAGCCCTGGACTTCCGCGATGACCATATTGAGGCGCTGCGACTGCGGGGCCAGCTGCACCAGGATATTGACCACGACTTACTGGCCGCCCGCACCGACTACGAGGCGGCCCTGCTAGCTACCACCGAAGAGCCCCTACCCCCCACCGAAGCCGCCAGCCTGCTCTACCGCCTGGGCCGCTGCCAGGCCGGCCTGCACCAGCCCGCCGCCGCCGAGCTGAGCTACACCCACGCCATCGAGCTCGATAGTGCCTTGGCCGAAGCCCGCCTGGCCCGCGGCGAAAACCGCCTCCTCGACCTGCACCAGCTCCGCCCTGGTTTAGCTGACCTGCGCCAGGGCCGCCACCAGCTCCAACGCGCTGGCCGCCGCGTGCCCCTGCCCTACCTGCAAGCCGAAGGCGCCGCCCTCACCCGCCTGGCCCGCTTCGACGATGCCCGCCTCGTCTACTTTCAGGCCCTGCGCACCGAGCCCAAAGACGGCCGCACGCTGTTCTTACTGGGCCGCCTGGCGCAACAGGCAGGCGACTCGGCCAGCGGCTGCGAGTTTTTTCGCCGCGGCGCCGCCGCCGGCTATTCGTATGCCAAAGCGGCGGCGGCGGGGTGCCCATAAGTGAGCTGTTGCTACCAGCTAGGCTTTTACTAGCGTTGTTGCCATCGCTGCCGCAATCAGCTGCGCGTGGTGGCGGCCGTTCTCAATAAACCAGCGGCTGGTAGCCAAACCCCCGCAAACGGTACCGGCCACGTACACGCCGGGGCGGGCTGTTTCGTGGGTCATCACGTCAAAAATGGGGGGTAGGGCCGGGTCACTTTCATTAAGCGGCAGCGCCAGCATATCGACCAGCAGCGAATAGTCGGGCCGGTAGCCAGTAAGCGCATACACGTAGTCGGCCTCGATGCTGCGCGGGCCATCGGGGGTAGTAACTTCTACCGAATGCGGCGTAATAGCGTTAATGGTAGTGTTGAAATACGCCGTAATACGCCCTTCCTTAATGCGATTGAGCAAATCGGGGCGAATCCAGTACTTGACCGTTTCGGCTACCTCCGGGCCCCGCACTACCAGCGTTACGCGCGCTCCGGCGCGGGTAAGCGCCAGCGCCGCCTTAGCCGACGAGTTTTTAGCCCCAATAACGACTACCTCACGGTCGGCGTGGGCGTAGGGCTCCTTGTAGTAGTGATTGACGTGAGGAAGTCTCTCCCCAGGAATATCCAGCAGATTGGGCACATCAAAAAAGCCCGTAGCCACTACCACGGCACGGGTCGCGAGTTCCCCCTTGCTGGTTTCGACCACAAAGTCTCCGGCTTGGCCGCGCAGGCCGGTCACCCGCTCGTAAAGACGCAGGTCGAGTTTTTCGGCCACGGCCACGCGCTGATAGTAGTCCAGCGCGTCCTCGCGATGCGGCTTGTAAGAAGCCATCGGGAAGGGATGACCACCAATTTCGAGCAGCTCGGGCGTCGAAAAAAACTCCATCTGAGTAGGATATCCCACCAGCGAATTCACGAGCGCTCCTTTATCCACCACCGCCACGGTAAGGCCCTGCCGCTGAATTTCGAGGGCGCAGGCCAGCCCCACGGGCCCGGCCCCAATTACGACGGCATCTAGTTTTTCAAGTATCATGTAGCAATTATCAGTCAGAATGCTTTATCAACCAACGCGAACGCTTCTGGTTGTGTTCTGCTACGGACCTTTGCAGATAAGAAAGGGCCGGAACTGCTCCCCGGCAGTTAACCAGCTACTGGGTAATGGTCTAACGCGTATCAGCGCCCTCTATCACCTGAGACTTCATACTACCTTAACTGCGACTACTACAGCATGCGCCATTGCGACCTGTGCGGAGCTACCAGCTTCCAGCCCCTACCCTTCTACTATATTTTCGATGGCCAGCGCCTGCAAGGCACCCGTTGCACCAACTGCGCCTTAGCCTTTCTGGACCCGCGGCCCACGCCCGCGCAGTTAGAAAAACTTTACGGCAAAGAGTACTTTACCGACCGCCCTAACTACGACCGTACCGAGAAAAACAAGGCCTTCATTGAAGAAGGCAAAGCCCTTGACCTTAGCCAGGTGCGGCCTGATAAATTTACCACTTACATGCAGCGGCACTACCCCGGCCGTCGCTTCCGGTACTTAGAGGTGGGCTGCGGCCCCGGTTACACCCTTAAAAGCCTGCAAAATCTGGGTTGGGAGACCCACGGCCTCGAAATATCCGAGCACGCTGCCGACTATGCCCGCCGCGAGCTACAGCTGCCCGTAGTAACCGGCAACATCGAAACCACCGGGGATTTCCACGAAAACCAGTTCGACCTCGCCTATTTAGGTGATGTACTAGAGCATTTGCTCTCCCCAGCGGCGGCCATCCGCAAGTTTGGCCACATTCTGAGCCCTGGCGGACTACTGGTACTAGCCCTACCTAGTGTAACTAACCTGCCCAGCATGCGCCTGGGTTTTGCTGCCTACAGCCTGCTAGGCCGTCAACGCCGCATGGATATTTCACCCTACCACCTTTATGAATTTACGCCAGCAACTATCCGCAAGATGCTAGCAAAGAACGGCTTCTCACTTGTCGATTTACAAAACCCAGTGAAAGCCCCAGCCCATATTCGTCTGGGTGGCAACTTAGTAGAACAAGCTGCCAAGCTTAGCATCCAGTATCCCACCTACTGGTTGAATCAACTCACCGGCCGCTTTGGCGACCGCATGTTTGTAGTGGCCAGAAACGAGAAGTAGCCGTTAACGTTCCTTTGCTCGTCTCAAGATTCTAATGCGGCTCTCCAACTTCCGCACGTGCATTGAAATTATTCTCTTCCCCTAAAAACGCATTGCCAGCTTTCCATTTTAGGACTTACGCAGTTGCTGTCGTGAAACTGCTTCCACTGCCTCTGGGGGGCTTTTTCAAGTTCCCTCAACCGCGCTTGCTTCCTAAGTAACTAGTTGATTACTAATACTTATCATTTCAGCTGCGTAAGTCCTACATTTATAACAGGACTTGCGCAAAAGTTGGTTGTCATTGTTAGTGCAGCGAAGCAATCGCACCTAAACGACACCCGTACGACGACGTTCTGAGGCAATTGCCGCACTACGCTCGCAATGACATATATTTTTGTATAATTTATATATAACAATACATTTGGCAATGGACTACTTATTTACCATCGCAAGAACCAAGTCCTTTACGGGGGCAGGAGGCTAACGAAATCCCAAGGGGGTAAGGGGCCGTAAACGCAGAGAGCCCCCGGCCGACCGCTGGTAAGAGCGTTTGACCGGGGGCTCGCAGCAAAAAGTTGGCGGCGACCGACTCTCCCACCGGTGAAGGCAGTACCATAGGCGCACCGGGGCTTAACGACTCTGTTCGGAATGGGAAGAGGTGAACACCCGGGCTAAAGCCACCATTGCTGGCGTTGACTACCGTGTTCAAGTGACAGTCAGCAAAACCGTTGACATAAGGGAAAAGAGAAAGAAAAACAAATCCGGGACAAGGGAAGCCCTCGGTTCCTTAGTACCGCTCAGCTATGCTGTTTCCAGCTTTACACCTGCGGCCTATTCACGTGGTCGTCTACCACGAACCTTTCCTTGGGAGGCCTCATCTGGAGGTGAGTTTCGCACTTAGATGCTTTCAGCGCTTATCTGCTCCCAGCGTAGCTACCCGGCGCTGCCCCTGGCGGGACAACCGGCGCACCAGCGGCTGGTCCAACTCGGTCCTCTCGTACTAAAGTCAGGTCCTCTCAAGCCTCCAACGCCCACCACAGATAGGGACCGAACTGTCTCACGACGTTCTGAACCCAGCTCGCGTGCCACTTTAATCGGCGAACAGCCGAACCCTTGGGACCTTCTCCAGCCCCAGGACGTGACGAGCCGACATCGAGGTGCCAAACCTCCCCGTCGATATGAGCTCTTGGGGGAGATCAGCCTGTTATCCCCGGCGTACCTTTTATCCTTTGAGCGATGGCCCTTCCATGCGGAACCACCGGATCACTATATCCGTCTTTCGACCCTGCTCGACTAGTCAGTCTCACAGTCAAGCCCACTTCTACTATTGCGCTCTACGTACGGTTACCAAGCGTACTGAGTGGACCTTTGAAAGCCTCCGATACTCTTTTGGAGGCGACCACCCCAGTCAAACTACCCAGCAGCCACTGTTCTCCACCCAAAGTGGAGTTAGGCAACAGGCACAGTAAGGGCGGTATTTCAACGTTGGCTCCACAAAACCTGGCGGCCCTGCTTCGACGCCTCCCGCCTATGCTACACATACTGAACCCACCACCAATGGCAACCTATAGTAAAGGTGCACGGGGTCTTTCCGTCCCGTGGCGGGTACTCGGCATCTTCACCGAGACTACAATTTCACCGAGCTCACGGCTGAGACAGCACCCAAATCGTTACACCATTCGTGCAGGTCGGAACTTACCCGACAAGGAATTTCGCTACCTTAGGACCGTTATAGTTACGGCCGCCGTTTACTGGGGCTTCGATTCAAGCCTTCGCACCTTGCAGCACTAAGCTCCCCTCTTAACCTTCCAGCACCGGGCAGGTGTCAGGCCTTATACGTCCGCTTACGCGTTAGCAAAGCCATGTGTTTTTGTTAAACAGTCGCTTGGGTCTTTTCACTGCGGCTTCTCTGCTTGCGCAGAGGAAGCGTCCCTTCTCCCGAAGTTACAGGACCATTTTGCCGAGTTCCTTGGCCGTGATTCACTCGAGCGCCTCAGGATACTCTCCTTGACTACCTGTGTCGGTTTGCGGTACGGGCCGATTGCAGATACAACGTTTAGCAGCTTTTCTTGGCAGTCCTTAGGTACACTATCCACGTGGCCCGAAGGCCGTGTGGTACTATCACCTTTCCCCTGAATTGGCGTACTTAACTACCAGCTCACTAGGTACGGGCTTTAACGAGCCCTTCCGTCCGCTCGCGGTACGTTCATTCCTGCGTCCCTGCATCACTTCTACAACCGGGGGCCAGAATATCAACTGGCTTGCCATCGGGTACACCGCTCGGCTCTCCCTTAGGTCCCGCCTAACCCAATTCCGATTAGCGTTGAATTGGAAACCTTAGTCTATCGGCGAATGGGTTTCGCACCCATTTTATCGTTACTCATGCCTACATGTGCTTTTCTGGACGCTCCACCGTGCCCTGACAGGACGGCTTCGCCGCAACCAGAATGCTCCCCTACCACTTGACCTATACAGGTCAAATCCCGCGCTTCGGTGCCTAGCTTGATGCCCGCGTATTATCGATGCCCGGTCGCTCGACCAGTGAGCTGTTACGCACTCTTTAAAGGAATGGCTGCTTCCAAGCCAACCTCCTGGCTGTCAAAGCAACTGGACCTCCTTTGTTCAACTTAGCTAGAACTTAGGGACCTTAGCGGCGGGTCTGGGTTCTTTCCCTCTCGGCCGGGGACCTTAGCACCCCAGGCCTCACTGCCGTGTATGAATTTGCTGGCATTCGGAGTTCATCAGGATTCGGTAGGCTCTGACACCCCCTAGTCCTATTGGTAGCTCTACCTCCAGCAAACCTAACCACGACGCTGTACCTCAATACATTTCGGGGAGTACGAGCTATTTCCTAGTTTGATTGGCCTTTCACCCCTACCCTCAAGTCATCCAAATCCTTTTCAACGGAAACTGGTTCGGACCTCCACAGCGTGTTACCGCTCCTTCATCCTGCTCAAGGGTAGCTCACTAGGTTTCGCGTCTACCCCCCCTGACTACGCGCCCTGTTCAGACTCGCTTTCGCTGCGGCTGCGCGTCTTCAAACGCTTAACCTTGCCAGGGAGGAGTAACTCGTAGGCTCATTATGCAAAAGGCACGCTATCAGGGTACTTAACCCCTCTAACTGCTTGTAAGCACACGGTTTCAGGTTCTTTTCACTCCGCTATCCGCGGTTCTTTTCACCTTTCCCTCACGGTACTGGTTCACTATCGGTGTCTCAGGAGTATGTAGCCTTAGCGGATGGTGCCGCTCGCTTCAGACGGGGTTTCTCCGGCCCCGCCCTACTCAGGATACCACTACCGGTAATCAGAATTGTCACCTACGGGAGTCTCACCCTCTATGCTGCGTTTTCCCACACGCTTTAGTTAACCCGATTACATCAGATGTCGTGGTCCTACAACCCCACAGCGGCCGTAACCGCCGTGGTTTGGGCTCCTCCCCGTTCGCTCGCCACTACTTGGGGAATCATGGTTATTTTCTTTTCCTGGCGGTACTGAGATGTTTCAGTTCCCACCGTTTGCCCCTGTCTACTAAAAAACAGGTCACTGGTCTTCAACCAGTGGGGTTGCCCCATTCGGACATCCGGGGATATAACGGGTATGTGCCCCTCCCCCCGGCTTATCGCAGCTTATCGCGTCCTTCTTCGCCTCTGAGACCCTAGGCATCCCCCGTGTGCTCTTACTTACTTCTCACTCGCGATTCCTCCAATCTCTTGGAGTGAATTGCTTAATCGTCTGTGACAATCAAGCCCGCTTTGTTCTTCTCTCTCTTATTTTCCCTTACGTCAAAGAACGTCTACTACTCATTTAGTAGTAAA
>JAABUN010004966.1_pt1 | contig 17202 bp, 16 predicted proteins | sample 5559311 | NCBI WGS metagenome assembly JAABUN01 (sample SAMN10711877, study PRJNA513370) | rock metagenome | isolation source: Antarctica rocks | place: Antarctica: Victoria Land, Siegfried Peak sud
TGCTCGCTGAATTTACTTTTCATCACTGTTTTCGGTTCTCCTTAACTTTCTATTTTGACCGAAAACTGTAATCTTGTCTGGCTCTATTTTACGGGATGGTTACACCTTGATAAGGGAACGTCGGACTTTGCTACATTTGAATGCGAGATTGCGCATAAACTGCGTTTTACTCAAATAAGACAAAAACCGCCGCTTGGCAAATGGTTTTGCCTTAACAAAGATGAGGCGAGTTTAGTCAGACGCGCTATCGATAAAGAGCCGATCATTTTAACAAGCAATAAATTTTTTGAACCACGGTGGGTAAGTCGTACTTTAATGGATGAGTTTTATAAAAAAAACACGAAAATAAACTCTCGAATTGAAGTGCTTGAAATGGTTCATCATCTCGGCGGCATTGTCACAGCCCGCCTGCTTGAATTGCACATGCATCAGAAAGAGGATTTTTGTCGCGCCAAATTAGAAGAACTATTTGAGCAAGGTTACCTTAATAAGGTCAATTCATGTTTGAAGCCGGGCACGAGCAGGGGTAGAGATGTAAATTTTTATTGTCTAAATCTGCTAGATACAGACAAGGACAGTTCTGCTTTTAGGAGCGGTATTCTACGCTGTTATGCGTTGATGCATAATCTTCGGAGGAACAAATATAAAGGATATGTTCATGAAGTCGACGCAGGCATTATCTTGTATCAGGACAAAACGTATTTGTTTGTTTCGGATGATGAACATAAATCGCCCGATGAGAATTTAGAATGGTTCTACCATATCAAGCAAAATTACTCCGAACATAGGCTGACCATAATATCTTTAGAAAAGGCGCGCTTAGAGATATATAAAGCGCAAATTAAAGGGTTAGCAAATGTTTCACTAGCAACATTAAATGAATCAAAAAGTTATCGTGAAAAATTGGACTAGGGTTCAAAATTTAGGATGCTTTATGCGCTCGGACTATTGAATTTATTAATTGTTAAACACAGATTTTAAGGAGTCTCAGCGGTCATTTTTTTGTTTGCAAAGATACTTCTTTAAAGAATTTGAAGGCTACTTATTACTCAGAAAACGAACAATTAATCTAATATTTGTTGACTGATCTGAATCAAGCAATTTAAGGAGATACGATTTTGGTAATTCTATTTATTATGAACGCGCAATTAAATCCCAAAGGGAAGGACAAGGCTGCGATCACTCCCGGAGCCGAGTTCAACCTGTTAAATGAATGGATTGAAATTGAAAATTTCGGAAACGAGGCTATTCCGTTGTCAAGCATTTCAGTTTCGCACAAATTCCTCGATAAAAATCGCAGAAAAACTCCTGTTCGGGAGTCATACTGGAGTGGCGAAACTCAGGAATTACTGCTCCCTATGCAGAAACTACGAATTCGCTCTGGAAATTTCAGCGACTATCATTTAATTAAAGATAATCAAACGAACGTTTTGAACGGTTTTGCCAACCGCAAACGCTTTGTCTTCAATAACCAATGGGGTGGTGCGATAACGGTACGTTGGATTGATAGTTTTGGCAGGCGCCAATCTAATAGATTTTTATATGATGCAGACCAGATCATAGGCGCGATACATCGAGTAAAAAATGGCAAATTAGCCGCCAGTACTCATAACTGGCTGGCAGAACGTCTGCCTGGTATTAAACAACGATGAGGAGCAGTGACAGATATGGTCGAGAACGACAAAGCCGACATTGACGCTTGCGATACGATTCTCGTCAATTTCGTCAAACCGAGCGTCGGCACGAGTATGGAAGTTTTATACGGCTGGGAACGCGGGAAAAACGTAATCTTAGTCGCGCCGCCGGACGCGAGCGTCAGCCCGTGACTCGTTTATCACAGCCACCAGCTTTTTCAAACGATGGAAGATGCGGTTAAATATATCAATGAATCCGAAATTTCCTGAACCGCGATTTATTCCGCTAAATTTTCAAACGCTTTCAATCGAAGAGCAGACGCGCCGCGCCGAAGAATTTTATGCGACGCTCGACAAGCGGCGAACCGTGCGCGATTTTTCAGACGAATCCGTGCCGTTTGAATTGATTGAACAGGCGATTCGAGCGGCGGGAACCGCGCCTTCGGGAGCGAATATGCAGCCGTGGCGGTTTGTCATCGTCAAGGATGCGGAAATCAAACGGAAAATTCGCGTCGCCGCCGAAGAAGAAGAATACAAAAGCTATCACGGACGAATGTCCGATAAATGGCTGCGGCGATTGGCGACGCTCGGAACGGACGAGCATAAACCGTTTCTCGAAATCGCGCCGTATCTGATTGTCGTTTTCCGCATCACTTCAACCGCCGAAAATGGCGAAACCGAACCGACGTATTACTCGCAGGAATCGGTCGGCATCGCCGTCGGGATGCTGCTCGCCGCGCTGCATAACGCCGGACTTGCAACCTTGACGCACACGCCTTCGCCTATGAAGTTTTTACAGGAAATCTTAGGTCGCCCGAAAACCGAAGTTCCGTTCGTGCTGATTCCGGTCGGGCTTCCGGCAACGCGCGCGCTCGTGCCGGACATTTCCCGCAAACCGCTCGAAGATATAATGATTGTCCTTTAAACGCAGTTGGATGCGTAAAAATGCAGAAACACGCACGCGCTTAATTATGTTTTGTGCTTATACCAACTCAAATTGGTTTGTGCGTAAAATAGTGTTGCCTGTCAGAACCTTCTGCGGTAGCAGATGATTGAAGCCGAATGAGTTAAAACATCTGCTCCGCAGACGGTTCTCTTAATTCCACAACAAAACCGCAATTGAACATCTCGCCGGATTCATTCCGCGCCGTGCGCGTTGGGTTGATAGCCGGATTTTGGCGCTTGTTTTTTTAATTTTTCTCCGCCGCGCGAATCGAGCGCGGTCTGAAGAATATAAATTTCATAACGGCAAACTTCTAAGCTTTAAATTTTCCGTGTTAAATTATCAATGAAATTGCCGGTTTGTCTGGGAAAGTATGAACTTACGTTTTTCAAAACAATATCTGACCTTTTTCATCATAGGCTATGGAACGGCTGTTTTGTCGGTCGTCGCCGCTCTGCTTTTAACCTTGATGATTTGGTCGGTCATCAAACCGATCGCTTCGCCTTTATTTCTGGTCGCGGCGATGCTGACGGCGTGGAAGCGCGGAGTGGGAGCGGGCGTGTTTGCCACACTCATTTCAGGTTTTGTCATAGATTACTTTTTCATCGCCCCACAGTATCAGTTAAGCGGTAATTTAGACGACGTGATGCGGCTTTCGGTTTTTACGCTCGAAGGTTTCGTTTTGTGCTGGCTGATTACTTATCGCGCGAAAGCCGCCGCGGAAATAAAAATCTCGCGCGAGCAACTGCTTGCCTTGTCGCTTCGCCAGCAAACTTTGCGCGAGGATGAACGGAAGCGGATTGCACTGGAAATTCACGACGAACTCGGACAAGCTTTAACCGGATTGAAAATGGAAACATATCTGCTGAAAAAACAAATCGCGGAAGCCGAAACCCCTGAAAAATGCCGTAAGACCGACGAAAAAATCGATGAACTGCTGCACTTGATTGACGGGACGATTGTTTCCGTGCGGCGGATTGCCACCGAACTTCGCCCCGCGATTCTCGACGACCTCGGCGTAATTGCCGCCATCGAATGGCAATCGCGGGAATTCCAGCGGCGCACCGGCGTGGCTTGCGAGTTTTCAGCCAATGTCGAAGATCTCGATCTCAACTCCGAATTTTCAACGGCTGTTTTTCGCATTTATCAGGAATCGCTGACGAACATTACCCGTCACGCCGAAGCGAAATCCGTCGTCGTCGATATTAAAAAATCAGACCGAACGCTCGTGATGCGCGTCGAAGACGACGGAAAGGGAATGAGTTTGAGCGACGATTCAGACGGCGGCTCGCTCGGCATTTTCGGTATGCGCGAACGAGCCAGACTGATTGGCGGCGAACTTGCAATTTTCAGCGGAGCGCGCGGCGGCACGACGGTTTTGCTGACCGCTCCGTTAAATTAAAATTGAGAGATAAAATTCAAACGTAATGATAAAAATTTTAATCGCGGACGACCACGCCGTCGTGCGGCAGGGACTGCGGCAAATCGTCGCCGCCGACAATCAAATGACAATCGTCGGCGAAGCGCGAAACGGCGGGGAACTGCTCGATTTGATTAACGGCAATCCGGTTGACGTGATTGTTCTCGACATCTCGATGCCGGGCAGAAACGGCTTGGAAACTCTCAAGGACATTAAGCGTCTTTATCCGAATCTTCCGGTAATTATATTGAGTATGTATCCCGCCGACCAGTATGCCGTGCGCGTTTTCAAAAGCGGCGCCGCCGGTTATATGACGAAGGAATCCGCGCCGGAAGAATTGGTTCAAGCGATCAGAAAGGCGCATCTCGGCGGCAAATATATCAGCCCGCAGATTGCCGAACTGCTCGCCGAATACGTCGAAACCAAAACGCTCGAGGCTCCGCACAAATCTTTGTCCGACCGTGAATTTGAAGTTTTTAATTTGCTGGCAAGCGGAAAAACCGTCGGGCAAATCGCGGACGGATTAAATCTAAGCGTCAAAACCATCAGCACATACCGCACCAGAATTCTCGAAAAAATGGGGGCGGCGACCAACGCCGAACTAACCCGCTACGCGCTCGATTTCAAACTTTTGTAATCTCAAGTCGAAAATAATCTTTCGCGTTTTTATCAATCTTCATCCGCCGATTTATCAGACAATATCCTACAAAAACGCGGGAAACTATCCGACGAAAAAAACGGATAAGACCCGATAGCTTAAGAGTCCGGTTAATTTTACAATTATTTATTCAGTCGAAAAGTAATTTGTTTTTGCAGGGAATAATTTGTTTGAGACTGTCTAATCCCCCGAATACAAAACATCTTTCTGTGCCGATTTTTTGAAAGCTCGATGCTTTTATGCAATTGCGTTGCGCGGTTTTCGGCGAGAGAAATTTTGCCGAACGGCCCGGTCGAAAAGAAGTCTGAAAATTAAACGAACGAAGCGTCGTCGCCCTGAGAAAGTTAAACGCTTCGTCCGATTTTGGAAACAGTTTGTAGCGCGAAAAAAGTTATCTCTAAATACAAACCGCATCTGTCTGTTTTGACGGATGAAGAATGCGTTTGGTCGAACTTTTTTTCGCTTCGGAAGCTGAAAATTTTTATCAACAATTCTTTATGCAAATTCAAAACAAAACAAATTTTTCAATCGTCGTTCCGCTTTTTAACGAAGAGGAAAACATTTTTCCGCTCGTTCAAAAGATTACCGAAGCCGTTGGAGAAAATCCCGGATTTTTGGAACTTGTTCTCGTGGACGACGGAAGCAGGGATGCGACGGCGAACTTGGCATTGAGTTTAGCCGAACGGGACAAAAGGATTCGCCTTGTCCGGCACAAACGCAATCAAGGTTTGGGCGCGGCGATTCGCACCGGATTGAATACGGCGCAGGGCGGTTTCGTTCTCTACACCGACGCGGATTTGCCGTTCGATTTCAAATTGATTCCGCAATTGTTATCGCTGGCAAACGAGAATCGCGTCGTCAGCGGTTACCGCCTGAATCGCGGCGAGGGCGGCAGACGTTTTGTTTTAACGACCGTTTATAATTTTATTATATGGCTGTTTTTCGGGCTTTCGATGCGCGACGTGAATTTCGCCTGCAAAATCTTTCCGAAACGCTTTTTGCAGACGGCAGAATTTAATTCGGCGGGTTCGTTTATTGACGTTGAAATTCTGCTCGAAGCCCGCCGTCTCGGACTGGAAATCGTCGAGCATCCGCTCCGTTATTACCCGCGAACGCACGGGCTTTCAACGCTTTCGCGCCCGCAGGTGATTCTATTTATTTTGCGCGAAATGTTCGGCTATACGAGCGGACTTTTTTCCGACCAAAATACTTTTTGGAAATTAATGAAGGCTTCCCCATTGGCAAAACTCGCCGTCTGTTTGATAACCGCTTTGGCTTCGACAATTTTTGTTCTGGAAAAAGTCTGGTCGTATCAAATCGGAGCATGGCTGTTTTTGACTTTCGGCGCAGGCATAGCTTTACTGCTTCTCGGCATCAGCTTTGTCCGGCTCGGTTATCGAAGCTGGAAATTCGCGCGCGAATCGTTCGATTTAAAGACATCCGAATGAGTAAAAAACTGATTATCAACGCCGATGATTACGGCATCTGCCCGTCGGTCAATTACGCGATTGAAAATTTAATCAAGGCGGGCAAACTACAAGACGTTTCCATTTTGGCAAATTCGCAATGTTACGAAAACGCCGTCGATTTTTTATTGCAGCACCCGGATTGCGGCGTCGGCATCCACTTAAACGTCGTCGAAGGCGTTGCCGTCTCGCCCGCCGATAAAGTCGAAATTCTCCTCGGCGGCGACGGGCGATTTGTAAATTTAAATCGGGTTTTAATGCGTTATGCGCGCGCACCGTTTGCCGTTTCAAAAGCGGTCGAAACGGAATGGCGGGCGCAAATCGAGATTTTATTAAATTCCGGCTTGCACATTTCACACGCCGACAGTCATCAGCACATACACGCCTTTCCGCCGTTCTGGAATATTTTGACGAAACTTTGCGGCGACTACGGCATTTCCGCCGCGCGCCAGCCATACGAGCGAAACGAAATTCGCCTGCGCCGCGCCGCCGGATTCGCTCTGCGCCAAGCCGCGAATGTTTCCACAACATTTTTCCCGAATCGAAATCTGAGCCTGAACCATCATTTTTTAGGTTTTAAGCGTGTCGGCATTTACGGTGAAACGGAAATGGTTGCGGATGTAAAAAACTTAAAATACGGCGTCACCGAACTCTGCGTTCACCCGAGCCTCGACGACGGAATTCCGTATCCTGCTATACGCGGCACGCTCGAATACGAAACGTTATCCGGTTCAAAACTGTGGAAACAAATCGCTGAATCAGAAATAGAAATCACGACTTGGGCAAAATTTTCAAACGCCGAAGTCCGCAAAAATTAATTGATGAATCCAGTTTCAAACAACATTAAAAAGATTTGGCAGGCGGCGTGTCTGCCCAAATTTTTATTTGTCTTTATTGCCGTATGGACGGCAGTCGTGATGTTCGGCACGATACCTTTCGGCGATTTGAGCGGCTATGACGATACTGCCTACACGCACGAAGCTAAAACAATGTTGCAGACGGGCGACTGGTGGACGATGAGCTTGAACGGCAATCCCGATTTCGATAAACCGCCGCTTTTTATCTGGCTCCTCGCGCTTTCGTTCAAAATTTTCGGCGCGACGGATTTTGCCGCCAAAGTTCCCGGCGTTCTGCTCGGCTGGGCAACCGTCGTTTTAGTTTATTTTCTGGCGAAGGAAATGCTTTCATACGAGCCGGAAAATTCTTCGGCTGGGGAAGATGCTGCTTCGCGCCGCGAATGGCTGCCGGTTTTATCGATGCTGTCGATGGCGACGACGCAGTATTTTCTTAAATATTCGAGCCACGCGATGACCGACGTGCCGTTCACGTTTTTCTTTACGCTCGCCGTTTATTTTTACGTCCGGTCGCGGAAAAACAGTTATTTTCTACTCGCCGGCGGCATTGCGACGGGACTGGCAACATTGACGCGCTCGCCGATGGGTTTATTTCCGCTCGCAATTATCGTCTTACATTTTATTTTTACACGCCGGTTGAAACTCCTATTCTCTTTTAATTTTGCCGGCTGCGTGGTGTTCGCCTTACTGATTACGGCAACCTGGTTTTTGCGCGAATACAGTCTTTTCGGCGATGTTTTCGTCAACCGGCATTTCGGTAATTTCCTCGATCATTCGGCTTCGATAGCGAAACCGCGAACCGACTGGCAGCAGTTTCTCTGGTATTTTGAATATCTTTTTCTTATCGTCAAACTTTATTTTCCGTGGTTTCCGCTAATGTTTTATGGGCTTTTTCTCGCATTCCGAAAGGCGCAGCAAAGCAGATTTTCCGCACCGGTCGAAACTTTATTAATCATCTGGTTTTTCGTCGTCCTGCTGCCTTTCAGCTCGGCGGAAAGCAAGGTGTTGCGCTATATTCTGCCGGTTTTTCCGGCTTTTGCCATTCTTTCGGCTTACGGGCTACACCGTCTTCTTTCCACAAAGCGTCTTCCGAAATTCGCGCAGATTACGTTTTTGCTGCTGACTCTGGCGGCATTTATTGCGGTAGCGTTTCCAAATTACGAGCTTCGCGCCGGAGATATGCGCTCTCTTGCGCCAATTTCGGATGCCGCGACCGTGCAGGGCGAAAAAGTCGTGCTTTATACTTCCGGCGAGTTTCAGGCAAATTATCAAACCCAATTGCTTTGGTATGGCGAACGGCTTTGCATTATCTCAAGAGATTTGAAAGAAGTTGCGGCTCTGTTAACCGACAAAAAACAAACGGTTGTCGTGATGGACAAGCCTTCGTATGCCCAACTTACAACCCAAAATAAGTTAAAAATAACAATTTTGGGCGAGTCCGAAAAATTCGTTTGTTTCCGCCGCGATTCTGGCGATTAAATTGCCGGAAAGATTTTTAATAAACGCATTCGGAGAAACTGCGAACGGCGGCACAAAGAGCTAAAGAATAATTCCAAGAATAACTGGCATAATGTCGAAAAAGGATTCAATTTTAATCGTCGATGACGAGGAAATAATGCGCGACGTGCTTGGCACGGTTCTGACGAACGCGGGTTACAGAGTTGATTTGGCGAAAACCGGCGAGGAGGCGATTTCCGTTTACGAGAAAAAAACTTACGACATTGTTTTGATGGACGTTTCGATGCCCGGAATGGGCGGATTGAGCGCTCTTGACGAAATTATAAAAATAGACGGCGGCGCGGTTGTGTTGATGGTTACGGCGTTTGCGACTTTCGAGACGGCGATTTCCGCCTGGGAAAAAGGCGCGAACGGAGTTGTCCGCAAGCCGTTTCAAAACGAGCAAATCATAAAAATCGTCGATAAGGGAATTAAGAAATGTCGCAATGAAGAAGAGCGCGCGTATTTGCGGCAATCGATGACGCGCTCGGTCAAGCGCGACGCGATAATCGGTCGTTCCGAGAAAATGGAAAGCGTTTTTCGCCTGCTCGAAAGAGTCGCGCCGGCGCGCTCGACCGTACTTATAACGGGCGAATCGGGAACGGGCAAGGAACTCATCGCCAAATCAATTCACGAATCTAGTCCGCGCGCCGATATGCCCTTTGTCGTCGTCAACTGCTCGAATATTCCTTCGGAACTGCTCGAATCCGAGCTTTTCGGTCATACCAGGGGGGCGTTCACCGGCGCGGTCGAAGCGAAAAAAGGCTTGTTTGAAGCTGCCGACGGCGGCTCGATTTTCCTGGACGAAATCGGCGATCTGCGGTTTGAAACGCAGGTTCGGCTGCTGCGCGTAATTCAGGAACGGGAGTTTACGCCGGTCGGGGAAACGTCTCCGACCAAAGTTGACGCGCGGATTATCGCCGCCACCAATGTCGAACTCAAAGAAGCGGTTAAAAACGGCACGTTCCGCGAAGACTTGTATTATCGCCTGTCGGTCATCCCCGTTGAGCTGCCCGCGCTGCGGACGCGCCCCGAAGATATTCTGCCGCTCGCCCAGCATTTTATCCGCAAATACAGCAAGGAAAACGGGCGAGTCGTTTCAGAAAATCTTTCGCCGGAAGTTTTATCCCTGCTCGAGAATTATTATTATCCGGGCAATGTCCGCGAGCTTGAAAACATTATCGAGAGAGCCGTCGTTATCGCTCCGACCGACGAAATCACCGTCGAATGCCTGCGCCCGGAAGTCAGAAATTCCCAAACAGCTTTCGGAATGATTAGAGACGGCGAAGGCGTCTCCGGCGAAATCGACTTGGCGCGCGGCGTTAATTTTTTCGATGCCGTTCGCCGCTTCGAGAACGATTTAATCCGCCGCGCGCTCGACCAAACAGGTGGGCATCAGGTGCGCGCGGCAAAACTTCTCGGCTTAAACCCGACAACTCTCAATTCAAAAATTAAAACTCTCAATATTGCCTTAGAATATTGAAAAGAAGTCAGCCGCTTTTTGCTCCTAAAATTCAAGTTGTCTGCGGTAACTGAAACTATTGTTTTTACCGGGCGTAAATCTTCAAGATGAATACGAAATTATTGACTATTGAAACATTTCCCTAAAATTCCGCAATTGTTCCGCCGTGTCAATCACCTTCAGGCGGCTGTTTTAAAGATGAGTTTATTTTATCAGCCTTTGACCGGCGCGAGAAAACGGCGTAAATACCTATTTCGGGTAGGTATTTACGCCGTTTTTGCCGCTGCCCGAAATTGCTCGAACGCATTATTGCGGCGCTGTTTGGTCTTTGACGAACAGCGCGATTTCGACGCGGTTGGAGAAATTCTTTTTGGCTAAAATATGGCGAATGTGATGCTCGACGGTGCGAACGCTGATGCCGAATTCCAGCGCGATTTCTTTGTTGCTCAAACCCCGTGAAACGGCTTCGGCAACGCGTGTTTCGGTTTCGGTCAGTTGTTCGTCAAAAAAATTTTCCTCGGGTTTTTCGGCTTCCGCCTTGCCGACGAGACGGGCAATTTGCGAGTGCGTGCGCTCGACGCGATTGAGAATCGAAGCGATAACGGCGAGCAGTTCGTCCGGCTCGAACGGTTTCGTTAAATAAGCGTCAATGCCCGTGCGAAAGCCTTCGATGCGGTCGGCGGTCGCGTCCTTCGCCGTCAGAAAAACAATCGGAACGAGCGCGGTTCTTTGATTTCGGCGCAGACGGCGGGCGAGTTCGTAGCCGTCCATTCCCGGCATCCGAATGTCGCTGACGATTAAATCCGGCGTTTTCTGCGCGACGCTTATCAAAGCCTCACTGCCGCTTCGCGTCGTCGTTACATCGTAACCTTCGCCGCGCAAATCAACCGCGACGGCGCGTAATAATTTCGGTTCGTCGTCAACCACAAGTAATCTATTAGCCATACTTTTGTTGTTTTATCGCGCTGCGGCTCGAATTTTCCGGCAAGATTTTTATTTCGTTCCGGCTTGATTCTGTTTCTTTAATGCCGGAATCTTCCGTCCAGACCGGCAACCGCACAATGAATTTGCTGCCTTCACCCAAACGGCTTTCGATCTCGATTTTGCCCTTCATTCCTTCGATTAAAGTTTTTGCCAGATTCAATCCGAGACCGATTCCCGGAACTTCTTCCGCGCTCGCTTTCGTTCCGCCGCCCGCGTTTTTTCCGCGGTAAAATTTATCGAAAACACGCGGCAAATCTTCGGCGACGATGCCGCGTCCGGTGTCTTCGATTTCGATTTCGACTTCATCGCCGACACTTCGGGCACGAAGTGTAATCTGTCCGTTTTCCGGCGTAAATTTTATCGCGTTTTCGGCAATCGCGCATAGAGCGCGGCGCAATGCGCTGTGGTCAGCCAGAATAAACGGCAGATTCGCAGCGATTTCTACCGACAATTTCTGTTGATGTTGTTCGGCTTCGCCCCGAAACAGTTTTTCGCAGGCGCGAACGACTTCCGCCGGGTTTGTCGGCTTCGATTCGATTTGCGCGCCGCCCGCGTTGATGCGCGACATATCGAGCAGATTCAACACAAGGTCAATCTCGCGGTCGCATTCCGAAGCGATGTCCGCCAGATATTCTTCGCGCTCGGTTTCGGTCATTTCGCGCCGCTGAAGGACGCGCGTCAAGGTTTTTATCGTCGTCAGAGGCGTGCGGAGTTCGTGCGAAACGGCGGCGAGAAATTCGTCTTTGACAGCGTTGGCGCGTTCGGCTTCGATGCGAGCCGCCTGTTCTTTGACGAGCAAAACTTCACGGGCTTCCTCCGCCCGTTTGCGAGCCGCGCTGAGCGAACCGATGATGACGGCGGCAACGATAAAAACGGCAAGCTGAAGAAAATCGCCGCGGTCAAGCTGCAAAGAAAACTTCGGCGGCAGAAAAACGAACGCGCTCGCCAAAGCCGATAAAAAAGTGGCGAACAACCCGACCGCTAGACCGCCGCGCCACGCGCTGAACATCACCGCCAACAGAAATAAAGGCGACACGCCCGGCTCGACGAACGGCGAAGCGAGATACGTCAGCGCGAACGCCGCGCCGACCGTCCAGACGGCAATCAGCCAGCGGCTTAAAAGGTCAAGTATTGGCGAGCGAGTTTTCACTTAAAAAACCGTAATTACTAAATTGCCGCAACCGAAAACATTTATCTTGTTTCACAGTCTAACAAAACTCGAATCGTTATTTGTAGGTAAAAACGCCTATTGCGCGTAAGTATCTCTACGGATTCGGCGAATCGTATGGAGAGCTAAACTGATTTTTATCTTAACATTCGGCTCACGGCTGATTTTATGATTTTTATTTACAACAATAAAAAATATCTCGGCAAAACCGCCGTCAGAATCGTTCGCGCCATCGAGCGCGACACGGCGGAATATGCGAATCAAACCGGAACGATTCAGGATTTTCTAACCTGGTCGCTGGCGCGAATGGCTGACCGCATTCCCGAACGCGAACTCGATGTCAGCCCGAACCTCTCGGACGAAACCGTCGCCTTTAATTATCTTTGTTTATTGGACAACTACGAAATCGGAACTTTTTACGACACCCGCTCGCCGGTTCATCTTTCCAAGTATTAAAGTCGACGAAGATTATGTGTTAACGCGGTTTTGAGGATTGTTTTTTGAGTCGAAATCTCAATTATTGAATTAAACCGCTTGATGGGAAGTTTCAGCAAATAAAGAATCTAAATTCTTAATAATTCACCAACCCGGAGCAATTAAAATGCGGCGATTTTCGCAAAATAAATTTATCGAAGCGGCGGCGAATTACGGGATCGGCGCGGGAAGCGTGGCGATTGCCGTCTGGTTGAATTGGCTGCTCGATAAATGGATTGAGCCGCGCGCCGCGCCGCTATTTCTAGCCGCCGTCGCCGTTACCGCCTGGCGCGGCGGTAAATATCCGGGCTTGTTCGCCACCGCGCTTGCCGTTCTCGCCATTGATTTCTTTTTTCAACCGCCGCTCTACGCCTTCGAGTTAAGCGGCGAAAACGTCGTCAACACATTCGTTTTCGTCGTCGTTGCGCTGCTCATCAGTTGGATTGACGACGGGCGAAAAAACGCTCTGCGGGAGCGCGACCGTCTTTTGACGAGCGAACGCGCCGCCCGCGCCGCCGCCGAAGAAGCCAATCGCGCCAAAGATACGTTTCTGGCGATGGTTACGCACGAGCTTCGCGCTCCGCTCAACACAATTCTCGGTTGGACGAATTTAATGGCGAAAGGAACGCTCGACGCGGAGAAAACCAAACACGCCGTCGCCGTTATCGAGCGCGGCGCGAGAACGCAGACGCGGCTTGTCGAAGACCTGCTCGACATCTCGCGCATCAAAACGGGAAAGTTCCTTATCGACGCGCAGCCCGTCGAGTTGTCCGCCGTCGTTGAAGCCGCCGTCGAATCGGTCGCGCCGGCAATCGCCGCCAAACAAATCATTTTGCACAAAGATTTCAGCGAGCGAGTCGGACTAATCGGCGGCGACGCGGAACGTCTTCAGCAAGTCGTCTGGAATCTGCTCTCGAACGCCGTTAAATTTACTCCCGAACTCGGACAAATCGAAATCCGGCTCGAACGCGCTAACCGCCACGCGCGGCTGACCGTTTACGACAGCGGCGCGGGCATCTGCAAAGAATTTTTGCCGTTCGTTTTCGATTCGTTCCGCCAGTCGGACGAAACCGATAAAGCGCGGCATAAAGGTCTCGGCTTGGGCTTGGCAATCGTCCGCCATTTAGTCGAGGCGCACGGCGGAACGGTAACGGCGACGAGCGCCGGGGAAAATCTGGGCGCGACTTTCACAATCGAGTTTCCGCTGCTCGCCCCGGAAGCGCAATCCAACGAACAAAACGCCAGCCGCCGCGACGCGAATCTCGAATACGTTTGAAACCTCGCGGCTTTTCTTAAAACCAAATTCCGCAAAAATACGGTCAGCAAACAGGTGTTAACGCCGATGACGACGGCTTTTATTCGCGGCATTCTTTTTATTTCCTTTGAGTTTCGCCCGCTTAATCTAATACGAATGAGAGTTGTCGAAAATTTTTATTTTAATTGCGGCGAAGATTACGGATTATGACTTTTTCGCGCTATGAAGGTTTGGACGGGCTGCGGGTCGCCGCTTCGTTTGGCATTGTTTTTCTGCACGTTACAGTGGCGGCGGGGTCTCCGAACGCGCTCGAATTGTTTTTGAAGTTCCGCGATTCCGCCTTGCCCTTGATGGTGATGGCGAGCTTTTTTCTGCTGACCGTATCTCTGACGCGAAAACCGGACGGCGGTTTCGCGGGCTTTTTCAGCCGACGATTAAAACGGCTCTGGCTGCCTTTAATCGTCTGGTCTTTCGTTTATTCACTGACCGAAGCGTTTGTTATTCCGGTATTATTCGGGTTTGCGCCTGCCGGCGAGATGCCTTCGCCAATCGTGTTTTTCACCGGCTACCGCCATTTATGGTTTCTCCAATTTATATTCGTCGGCTCGCTCGTTATTTACCCGTTTATTTGTTGGCTGAACGGAGAGCGAAAACCTGCCCGCGCGAAACTTTCCTTTTTTTGCTTTTGCCTGACCTTTCTTTACGGCTTTTTGTTTTATTCGTTTCTGAAAAACTACACCGACTGGGACAGCTTCAGTCCTGAAACCGACGGAAATTTGAAACTTTTCATTTCGCAGGCGGGCAATTATATTTTGTATATTCCAATCGCCGTCGGCTGCGGGCTGATGCGCGAGCGAATCAGCGATTTGTTCGCCCGCTCCGCGTTTCGCCGACTCTCGCTCGTCTTTGTTTTGATCGCTATGGCGATTCACGTCGGAACAAACATCATTCCGTTCACCAGAGAAATTTACGGCGTCGCCGTGTTTTTAGCCGCGCTTCAGCCGTGGAGAAAAATTTCGTCCGCGACGCTGCAAACCCTCGCCGCATATTCTTACGGAATCTACATACTTCATTTTCTTCCGGCGCAGATACTCTGGATGTTCGTCGCTTACCGAAACTTTGAACCGGACGGCGCGGCGGTTTTCGCTATCGCCGCCGCCGTTTATTTCGCAAGCTTCGCGGCTGCCGTGCTGATTAGAAAATCGTTTCCCGCCGACTGGCTGCTGCCGCTCGTCCGCAGCAACCGCGAACAGAAGCGGCAAAATCCGGCGGATAAATTTACTCTTGCCGCCGCGCGAAAACGCCCGATTCGCGGGTGCGAATTTAAGAAATTTCAAAAACGAAATAAATTAGGCGTAAACACGGGCGAAATATAGGTATAAATACCGATGCCCGATGCCGGCGGCGGCTTTATAATTGATTTTGTAATTGCAGGAGGTTGAGGAAAGTAAAATGATTGACCGCAACAATTTTCATTTGACGATTCACAGATTTCATATTTTGGATATGAAATTTCGCTCCTGGTTATGCGTCGTTGCCCCGGCAGTTTAAGCTGCAATGAAACGCACTCCGAAAGTGTCCGGGTTTTGAAAATTTCCCGGACACTATTTTTTTGAGATTTTTAGTTGTTGTCAACCGGAAGAACCCGAGGAATCAATCTTAAATTTCGGTCATATCGTAATCCATCGTGTCCGTGTCAGTATCCGACGCATTCGGCTTGCCGAAAACTTTGAGCCATAAAAAACCGATTGTTCCGGCAATCAAGGATGCTGCGAGAATCGCCATTTTTGAATTGTTAATCACGTCCGCGCCGCCGGCAAAGGCGAGATTCGTAATGAAAATTGACATCGTAAAACCGATTCCGCCAAGAAGTCCCGCGCCGAAAACGTGTTTCCAATTTAAATCGAGCGGCAGACGCGAAACGCCGAAATAAACGGCTATAAAACTCAAAATCGTGATGCCCAAAGGCTTACCCAGAACCAAACCGCCGACGATTCCCAGACTGTTCGCCGTCGCCAAATCCTGCGTCCAGCCCGCGCCGATGACGATTGCGGTGTTGCAGAGCGCGAAAATCGGTAAGATAATGAACGCGACGGGTTTATGCAGAAAATGTTCGAGCCAGTGCGACGGCGATTCCGCGTCGTCTTCTTTCGCCGAAAAGGGAATCGCAAACGCGAGCAGAACTCCGGCAATCGTCGCGTGAACGCCCGATTTTAACATCAAAAGCCACATCAACGCGCCGCCGATTAAATACGGAATTAAACTCACCACGCTCCCGAAACGATTTAAAACAATCAGCAAAACCCAAACCGCCAACGCGCCGATTAAATAAACCACCGAAAGTTTCGCCGTGTAAAAAATGGCGATCACGATAATCGCGCCGAGGTCGTCCATCACGGCGAGCGCGGTTAAAAATACTTTCAGGGAAGCCGGAACGCGGCTGCCCAAAATTGCCAGAACCCCAAGCGCGAAAGCGATGTCAGTCGCCATCGGAATGCCGATTCCGGCTTGCGTTTCCGTTCCGGCGTTCAGGGAAAAATGAATCAGCGCGGGCGTGGCGAGTCCGCCGAGGGCGGCGAAAAGAGGCAAAAGAGCGTTTTTGAAATTCGACAACTCGCCGTTGTAAAGCTCGCGTTCGAGTTCCAAACCGATGAGCAGAAAAAAGATTGCCATCAGCAAATCGTTGATCCAATGCTCGACGCTCAACCCGCCGACGTAGGTTTGCCAAACGCTGATATAGTTTTCGCCCAAAGGCGAATTTGTCATAACCAGCGAAATAATCGTGCAGACAATCAGCAGAATGCCGCCGGATTTTCCCGATTCGATGAATTCCTTAAATGTTTTCGATAATTTTCTTTGAACGACGCGCATGTTCGTAAATTTAAAAGTTTTGCGGTTATAAAAATTTTTCTAAAAAATAAAAGCGCCCTTAATTTCCGCCGAATCAGGCGGGCAAATCTCGGACGCCAAAAGAGCGGAAAATTATTTTCCCGAAAGCGGCGAAAATCCGAACGGTTAAAACTTTATTTTCACTTTCGGAAAAGCGCATTTCTCGCCTGTAACTATTAAACGACATTTTACAGGCGGAAAGCATAGGGAAAAATACATACGAAAAATAGGTATTTATACCCACGAGACTGATGACCGTTTCGGGCTATATTAGTCTTGGCTCGCGGACGGGTTGATGATTGAAACGATTGACCAGCAACGCTTTCATTCGGCAATTAAAAGATTTCACACTGTTTAGAAAAAGTGAAATTCGTTCGCGGCTATGCGGTTCGTCTATAGCGGTTTTCAGAATTATGCGACTTGATAGCCACAATGTTTGAACCAACCTTGACAATCCGACTCGGTTATCAATTTCAGTCCTTCAGCGATCGCGCGGTC
>JAABUN010004967.1_pt1 | contig 17197 bp, 18 predicted proteins | sample 5559311 | NCBI WGS metagenome assembly JAABUN01 (sample SAMN10711877, study PRJNA513370) | rock metagenome | isolation source: Antarctica rocks | place: Antarctica: Victoria Land, Siegfried Peak sud
CCTGGAACACGCCCGGCTACGCCGCCTTGCCCGCCACCGGGCAGAGCGAGAGAATCAACCCAACCGAGGACCCCGCGATGTTGGGTAATAGATCGCGAAAGTCGGACATTAACTCAGACACACCTCACTCGCCGAGTGCCGCGTTGAGACAGTCCCACGTCGACTGGGCGCAGTCGTCCGCGGCGGGCGCGCAGATAAGCCCCCAAGAGGTTGTCCGCAACAGGAAAACCGTAGCCTCGTCGGCCGGCGGCGCCTGGGTGGGTGTGGTGATCCTAGGAAGATCGCAGCTCTTCCTAGCGCGCTACGCCGGAAGCACCCTGGAAGGACGGGGTCGCCGGCAGCGCGAGCGCGCACCCGCCCCGCCAGCTACCCCACCCGGGAGGAAATGCCATGAACAGCGAGCCCCACATCACCGCGCAGCACGTCTGGGCTCGCCGGCCAACGTCTCTCGAGAGCCTCGGCCCCATTCGGGCCCACCCCCCACACCACTCTTGACGAGTTGGCCGCGGCTGCGACATCGTCGCCTTCTGCGTCACCTTCGCGGGTCTGCGGGTCTCCTACCGTTGCCTGGCCTGGCAGCTGGGACGCAACGGTTACCCAGGGTCCCACCTGCCCGGAGATGACCGGCCCGAGACCGTGAGGGCGCTGGTTGCTGCCAAAGAGGAGTGGCTGGCCCAAGGCGCGCCGCCCACCGATCGGCCGCCACCCAACCGGCGATCATTCACCCACGACCCGGCTCCGCAGGAGCCGACCCGGGGCCGCTCCGGCCACGGAAGACCCAACCGAAAGGAAGCACACCTATGAGCAAACTCGCACTCGTCACCGGCGCCACGTCCGGCATCGGCAGGGCCTTCGCCCAAAGGCTGGCCGCGCAGGGCCATGATCTCGTTGTCGTGGGCCGCCGTGAAGACCGTCTGGAAGAGTTTGCTGCGGCCCATCCCGAGGTGGCCGTCCAGACGTTGGCCGCTGACCTGTCCACCGACGAGGGCGTGGACGCGGTCGCGCAGGTGTGCGCGACCGAGCCGCTGTCGATGCTGGTCAACAACGCCGGCGTCGCGCACTACATGCCGCTCGCCGAACTGTCGGCCGACAAAGCCCGGGAGCTCGCGCACGTCAAGGTCGTCGCCCCGACCATGCTGACCCGCGCCGCCGTCGGTGGCATGCAGGAACGCGGCGAGGGCACCATCATCAATGTCGCCGGCATGATCGCCTTCAGCGGACCGGCGCCGAGTTCGGTGATGCCACGCCGCGCTGTCTACGCAGGCGGCCTGGCGTTCGCCGTCGCGATGTCGCAGACCCTCAGCGCCGAGCTCGACGGGACAGGGGTCCGCGTCCAGGTCCTGTGCCCGGGCGTGGTAGCCACCGAGTTCCACGAGCGCCAGGGGATGGACCTCAGCGCGGTGCGGCGGATGAGCGCGGACGAGGTCGTGACAGCGAGCCTGCGCGGCCTAGAGCTGGGCGAGGTCGTCGTGGCCCCCGGGCTGGAGGACGCCGAGCTGCTGGACGCAGTTTTCGCGGCCGACCTGGCCGCCTTCGGGGCGCAGAGTCCTGAGCTGGCGACCCGCTATCGCACCAGCTGAGCCAGGGACTGCCGGCCGTGGCGTCGGCGACTGGCGTACGCCTCACTCAGATCGTGAAGACGACGCGCCTTCGGTCGTCGTTGATGGCCCAAGCTTCGGTGACCCCGTTCAGCGGCAGCTCGTTGACGTCGATCTGGAGATCCGCCGTGCCGGCGATCTGCAGGGCGTCTTTGGCTGCCTGGATGATGTCGGGTATGCGAACCGCGCCGATTCCGCTACCCATCAGGGTGAGTGGGGCGGACGCCAGCACGCTGGTCGGTACGGTGGTCGCCGCACCGGCCGCGGTGCCGGCGATGACGTAGCGGATGGGCTCGGCGGCCCTGTGGTTGCGGGCGATGGCGGCGAGGACGGCTTCGGTGGGTGGGCCGGAGAGGTAGTCGAGGATGATGTCGATGCCTTCGGCGTACGAGTCGAGCTCGGTCTGGAGAGCGTCAGGGTCGGCGCCGAGGTTGATCGTGTGGTCGGCGCCGAGCCCGGTCAGTCTGGCGAGGGCGTCTGTGTTGCGGCCGGTGGCGATCACTCGGCTGGCGCCGAGGTGTTTGGCGATCTGGACCGCGATCTGCCCGGTGATGCCGGTCGCGCCGTTGATCAGGACGGTCTCACCGGGCTGCAGGGCCGCGCGGGCGCGGAGCGCGCCGAGCGGCGACTGACCCGGGTTGATGATCGCCGCAGCCAGCACGTCGCCGACTGCATCGGGAATCGGCAGGCAGAGTGCGTTGCGCACCAGGGTCTTCTCGGCCATGCCACCGTACGGCGCTTCTGGCAGCAGGAAGCCGACTCGCTGGCCGCTGTCAGTCCGGCCGACCCCGTCGATGCCGGGCACGAAAGGGAAGTTGCCGGCGGAGGAGTAGTGGCTCCCGGCTGCCCGGACTCGGGTGACGTTGGAGAGCGCGGATGCTGCGACGTCGACGATGGTGAACCCGTCGGCGGGTGTGGGGTCGTCGAAGTCTGCGTAGATCGGCGTCTGGTTCGGACCGAGAACGACGGCGGCTTTCATGGTGTGCTCCTTGGTTGGGTGAGGGTCAGCGCGTGATGGTCGTGACGGGTTGGGGGAAACAGTTCAGAACTCGACGTCGAGCGGTGAGGTCAGAGCGGTCGTTCGATGAGGTTGCGTAGCACGAGGGCGTTGGGTGCTTGGATCAGGCGTCCGCCCTCGTTGACCGGTCCGAGCTGCACGGCGGCCAGGCCGAGTTGGTCGACCAGATCGGCGATCTGGTCACCGGCGTGTGGGAAGTCGGTCGCGATGAAGATCACTCGACGGCCCGCCTCGGGATCTAGTTCCGCGGCCAGGGTGTTGGCGGGCAGCTGGTTGAAAGCCTTGACGACCTCGGCACCGGGGAGCTGCTCGGCGGCGTACTGGGTGGACAGTCGGCCCCGCAGGATGTCGTCGGCGTCAGGCGTGTAGAACGCGTTGGTGGTGTCGACGACGATCTTGCCGGTCCAGTCCGGCAGCGACGTGCCGAACTGCTCGACCGCGGCAAACTGGATCGCCATGATGATGACGTCGCTGGTCAGCGCATCGGTCAGCTCGACAGGGTGCACGGCGGTGCCGATCGAGGCTGCCAGCTCGCGGAGAGACTCCGGTCCGCGGGTGTTGGCGATGCTGACCTCGAGGCCGGCTCGGGCGAACAGCCGGGCCAGCGCCGTCCCGATGTTCCCGCTGCCGACGATCGCGTATCGCTGTGCTGTGGTCATGCCCACCCCTTTTGGTTGATGTGTGAACCTCACGGTAGCTCGCAACTGGTTCACACGTCAACCACAGGTTAGAGTGGCGGGCATGGCGGAGGTGCGGTGGTTGGACGACCAGGAACAGCAGGCCTGGCGCAGCTTGATGGCGATGCAGGAGGGCCTGTGGGAGTTCATCGAGCGGCAGCTACGCAGCCGGTGCGGGCTCTCGGGCGCCGACTTCCAGGTGCTAGCCCACCTCTCGGAGGCACCCGAGGGCCGACTGCGGTCATTTGAGCTCACTCGGCTGCTGCACTGGGAGAAAAGCCGGCTCTCGCAGCACCTGGGTCGGATGCAGACTCGTGGTCTGGTCTCGCGCGAGCGGTGCCTCACCGACCGGCGGGGGGCGGTCGTCGCCATCACCTCGCGGGGCAGGGAACTGGTCGGCGCCGCAGCTCCCCAGCATGTGGCCGACGTCCGCTCCGTCATCATCGATCATCTCAGCGGAGCCGAGCTCGCGACGCTCACCGCCATCGGCGACAAAGTACGCGAACGGCTGGCGGTGCTGGAACAAGGCAGCTGATGCCCACGAACCCGTTCCGGTAGCGACACGGTCGTGGAGTCCAGGGTGGTGGCCCTCCGCTGCGGTGGCATGATCGACGTCATGTCTCAGTTTGGTGCCGACGATGCGGCAGCCGTACGCCGCGCCGACAACGCAGATGCCGAGAAGGTGGTGCAGCTGGTGCGCTCCGCCTACCGAGGTGAGGCGAGCCGGACCGGCTGGACGAGCGAGGCCGATCTCGTCGAAGGAGAACGCATTGACCTCGACCAGGTGCACACGATGATCGCCGACCCGAAGTCTGTGTTGCTGGTCCTGCCCGACGCTGAAGGTCTCCTCGCCTGCGCCCAGGTCGTCGACCTAGGTGATGGCTTGTCCTACTTCGGAACCTTCGCCGTGCGTCCGCAGCGACAGGGCGGCGGAGTTGGGCGCCAGGTCATGGCGGCAGCTGAGCGTTGGGCACGCTCCACCTTCGCCGCCCACGCCATGGAGATGACGGTGCTCACCCAGCAGGACAACCTCATCTCCTGGTACGAGCGGCTGGGATTCTGCCGAACCGGCGAAACGCGGACCTTCCCGGCCGACGAAAAGTTCGCGCGGCCACGACGAGGGGATCTGACGTTCGCCGTCCTGAGCAAAGATCTCCGCTCAGGTCAGCAAAATGCTGACGGGGACGCCTGATCTGTGCCTGGTTGACCTGACGAGGAGTGCGATCGATGAACGCCCGCCTAGAATCTGGTCCCTCAACCGCGCAGGATCATCCGCAGCTGGATCGGCTCGGCGCCCGCGTACTGAGCGGTGGCGAAGTAGGTGCCGGGATTGGGGATCTCCGGGCGCTGCTTGCAGTCGTTCCTCGAGCGGCGACCGTCCCAGGTCATCTTCCACCCCACCGCTTGGTCCTTGGCCAGCGTCTTGGCGATCGCTTTCACCGCGGTGGAGCAGTCCTTCGAGCTCCAGATGCGGTCGACGCCCGAATACACCCTCAGCTCGAAGTTGTCCTCGCCCACCTTGACCGTGCAGGTCGCCCGGGAGCCGTTGATCAGGGAGATCGAGACGGTGGTCGGCTGCCCGGGTACGAGATCCTGATCGCCCGTGATGGTGGCCCGGAGCTGGTTGGCGGGGCAGCTGAGCGGGCCGGAGGCCTTCGGGCTGAGACTTGAAGTGGCGGACGTGGCGGACGTGCCGGGCTGAGCGGACGCGGTCGACCGCGAGGCGCTCGAACTGCGGCTAGGGGTCGGGCTTGCGGTCAGGCTCGCCGCGGGCGTCGACACGTACGACGGTGGACCGAACGTGCCAGCCGTCGTCGGAGTGGGCGTCGGTTGAGCCACCACAGAGCCACTGCTGCTCTGGCTGACCACGACCGCGACCACGATGATCACGGCCAGGATCGCCGCACCGATGACGACCGCCCGGCGGACCCAGTAGGTCTGCGGCGGCTCGGGTCCCACGGGGTGCAGCACGCTGCTCATAGCTGGAGCCTAGGCAGTGTGACTGCGGTTACGGCTGTGCCACGCCGCGGGTACGGTGACCTGCGTGCTCACCCCGGCGAACCCGTCCGATCAGCTGCCGCCGGACCCGCCGACGGTGGTCGAACCGGTACTGCGGTGGTACGCGGAGAACGCCCGGGACCTCCCGTGGCGCCGTCCGGAAGCGTCGCCCTGGGCCGTGATGGTGAGCGAGTTCATGCTGCAGCAGACCCCGGTGGAGCGGGTACGTGGCCCCTGGCAGACCTGGCTGGACCGTTGGCCCACCCCGGCGGCACTGGCTGGCGCCCCGGCTGGGGAAGCGGTCCGGGCCTGGGGCCGGCTCGGCTACCCCCGGCGGGCGCTGCGGCTGCACCGGGCCGCCCAAGCCATCGTGGCGGACTTCGACGCTGAGGTGCCGTCCGACCGGGAGTCCCTGCTCAGCCTGCCCGGCATCGGCAGCTACACCGCAGCCGCGATCGCCAGCTTCGCGTACGGGCGGCGGGAGACCGTCCTGGACACCAACGTACGGCGGGTGCTCGCCCGGGTGGCTCGGGGCCAGGCGTATCCCGAACCGTCGCTCAGCAAGGCTGAGACTGCGCTCGCCGACGCGTTCGTTCCGGCCCAACCCGCCCGGGCAGCGCGCTGGGCGGCCGCCTCGATGGAGCTCGGAGCGCTGGTCTGCACGGCCCGCGGCCCGCACTGCGAGGTCTGCCCGGTCGAGACCCGCTGCCGTTGGCGCGCCGCCGGCCAACCCGCCTGGGCGGGCCCGCCGCGCCGTGGTCAGACCTACGACGGCACCGACCGGCAGTGCCGGGGTGCACTGCTGGCCGTGCTGCGCTCCAGCGACACGCCGGTGGGCCCTGACGAGCTGGACCCGTCCTGGCCGGACCGGCCCCAGCGGGAGCGGGCGCTGGCTTCGCTGGTCGCCGACGGCCTGGTGGTCGCGGTCGGTGCAGCTTGGGCGCTGCCGGGCTGACGTCGGGCTCGGTACAGTCTGCATCGGCCCGAACCCTGCCTAGAACCGACCTCTGCCCAGGCCCGAACGAGGAGTCCCCGAATGGCGTACCCCGAAGCCCCCACCCGCAAACTGCTGCACGGAGCCGAGATCCCCGTCATCGGGCTCGGCACCTACCCGTTGCGCGGTGCGGAGTCGGCCGCCCAGGTGGTGACCGCCATCGAGGCCGGCTACCGGCTGATCGACACCGCCGAGGCCTACCGCAACGAGGACGGCGTCGGCCAGGGGATCCGGGACTCCGGGATCGACCGCGCCGAGATCTTTCTGACCACCAAGTTCGACCGGCGCTGGCACAGCGTGGAGGGGGTCGAGCAGGCGTACGAGGCCAGCTTGGCGCGGCTGGGCCTGGACTACATCGACCTGCTGCTCGTGCACTGGCCCAACCCGGACGCCGACCGCTACGTCGAGGCCGTACGGGTCTCGGCCGGCTGCAGGAACAGGGTCGGCTCCGGGCCTTCGGCACCTCCAACTTCAAGCCAGCCCATCTGGACAGGGTGCGGACAGAGACTGGGCTGGTGCCGGACGTCAACCAGATCCAGCTCAGTCCTTACAGCACCCGTGACGCCGCCCGTGCCTATCACGACGAGCACGGCATCGCGACGGAGTCGTGGAGCCCGATCGGCGCCTCGAGCAGCGACCTGCGGGCCGACCCCCTGATCACCGAGATCGGGCGGCGCCACGACAAGACTGCCACCCAGGTGGTGCTTCGTTGGCATCTGCAGATGGGCTTCGTGGTCATTCCCAAATCGGCCGATCCGGGGCGGATCGCGGAGAACATCGACGTCTTCGACTTCGAGCCCACGGCCGCGGAGCTGGACGAGATCACCGCTCTGGACCGGGGCGAGGCCGGCCTCACCGACTCCGACGTCTTCGGGCACTGACCCTGGCGTCAGGTCCGAAGGACCGAGACTCAGACCGCCAGCGGCGGAGCGGTAGGTCTGGCGGCTCGGGAGGCCCCTACGCTGGCCGTCACGACGCAGGCCATGGCCAGCCACTGCCAGCCGTAGAGGAACTCCCGCAGCAGGATCATCGCGGCGAGCGCAGCGGCCGCCGGTTCCAGGCTCATCAGGATGCCGAACACCCGCGGCGGGATGCGCCGCAGAGCGACCAGCTCCAGGCTGTACGGCACGACCGAGCTGAGCAGTCCAACCGCCACCCCGAGCGCCAGGATCCGGGGGTCCAGCAGGGACGCGCCACCCTCGACGATGGCGGGGCCGGCCAGCACGACCGCGCCGACCAGGCTGGCCAGAGCCAGCCCGGACAGTCCCGACCAGCGCCTCCCGGTCTGCACGCTGAGCAGGATGTAGCAGGCCCAGCCCAGGGCCGCCAGCAAGGCGAACAGCACACCGGGCAGGGTCAGGCTCCCGGGACTCAAGCCGAGCAGCGCCACTCCCAGAGCGGCCAGACCCACCCAGACCAGGTCCGAGATCCGGCGGGACCCGATCACGGCCACGGTCAGTGGGCCTAGGAACTCGATGGTCACCGCGATACCGAGCGGGATCCGGGCGAAGGACTGATAGATCGCCCAGTTCATCACCAGCAGGCTCACCCCGAAGCCGGCGACGACCACCCAGTCGGTGCGGGAGCGGCCACGCAGACTGGGACGAACGACGACCAGGAGGATCACCGTCGAGGTGAGCAGCCGCAGCCAGACCATCGAGGTGGGTGGGATCTGCCCGAAGAGGTCCTTGGCGATGGCCGCACCGACCTGCACGGACGCGATGGCGCCGAGGACCAGCCAGAACGCCGATACCCGACCGGGTGCGGGGCGGGGTGCTTCAGTCACGATGGACCACTGTGGCAGACCCGCGGGCTGCGGGGGTTCGGATCGTCCTCGCTCAGGACAGGTCGACGCCCGGGTCCGAAGCGTCGAGCCGTACGGTCCCGTCGTCGGCGACCTGCCAGCCCGGGTTGTACGCGATCTCCCACACCACCCCGTTCGGGTCGGCGACGTGTCCGTGGAAGATCCCGCCGAACGCGCCGTCCTGAGCCGGCTTGAGCACGGTGGCTCCGGCGGCGACCATCTCCTCGATCGTGCCGGTCACGTCCTCGCGGCGCTCGACGTTGTGCGACAAGGTGAGGCCGGTGACCCCGGTGGTCGACCGCGCGCGCAGCAGATCGTCGTCGAACTTGCCGGCCTCGAACAGTCCGAGCACCAAACCGGGCGCAACACCGAAGAACAGGATCTCCCCCGGAACGTCGGCCAGCGGCGCCCAGCCAAGTCCCTCTCGATAGAAGACCCGAGCGGCGTCAAGGTCGCTGTGGCGAGGGTCAGGAAGTGCACACGCTGGTCCATCGCCTCAGAGTGACAGAGGACGCCGACAGCGACGACCTCTGGTTCGGCGGACCTCTGGTTCGGCGGACCCCCGGTCGGCGTCTCCGAGCCCTAGCCCGACGGCAGGTGGACGGGTGGCGTAGCCCAGCAGCATGCCGAGCATGAACAGCACACCCCACAGGAAGGCGATCAGCGTCGAGCAGAAGGTGGCGTCGTGGGAGAAGCCTGTGTGGTCGTCAGGTCAGCGAGGACGCGTCCGAGCTCGGCTAGTCGCTGTCCAAGCTCGGTACGATCCTCGCGGTCGAGGTGGCCGAACAGTTGCTGCGACAGCTCTAGGCGGCCGGCAGCCATCTGGTCGAGCAGCGCCATGGCGTCGGGAGTGAGGTCGATCAGGACCGCGCGGCGGTCTTGCGGGTGGTCTCCTCGCGTCACGTACCCCGCGACGGTGAGCTCGTCGACGAGTGTCGTGACATGCCGGGGGCTGTGACCCAGAGCGATAGCCAGGTCACGTTGCCGACACGGCCCGCCACCGTGCAACGTCCACAACAGATGTGCCTTCACCGACGTCAGGCCAAGGCCGTGCAGGTAGCGGTTCATGTCGGCCGCCAAGGTGTCGGTGATCGACAGAAGCAGATCCAAGAGCTGTTCGTTCTTCATCCATGGTTCCTTTTCACAGTTGGCCGCAAGGCCCCGACGTCGTCTGCCGTTGCCACAGGAGTGCCGTCACAGGAGTCCGGCGACGGTGGCGGAGGCGCCCGCGGCGACGGTGAAACCGACGGCGAGCGGACGGCTGCGTTTGGCTGTCCCGGACAAGAACCGGCCGGTGAGCCGCTGCATCACAGCCCGCGCCTGGGCACCCTTCCACACCCCCAGCACGATCACACCGGCAATCGGAAGCGCATACACCGCACAAACGGCTTTCGTGGCCGGTCTCGGAGTCGCTTGAAGCCCAGGTAGAGCAGCCACAATGCAAGCAGTGCGCACGTTCCCCGGCGAAGCCACCGCGCCAGATCATCGATGACCGCTTCCGCCGCCGCCGCGCCGGCGTACAGGCCGAGAGCCAAACCGTAGAACGACATTGCCGCCCCGGCCGCATAGGCCACCGCGGAACGGACAGGGCCACGAGCGGTCAACAACACCAGCATGACCAAGAACAGCGTGGAGGTGTTCACCGAGTCCAGCAACCCCAGGCCGACGAGCGAGGCCACCAACTCAGCCGACATCCTAACTCCTGACTACATCTCATTGTGAGTGGAGTTCACTATACGTCGATGGTTGGCAGTGCTGTTGCGTCCTGATGGCGACGTTGCACCCTCTCGTACGGGTGCAGGACCACCTCAAGGATGTGGGGTTTGCCGGCCCTGGACATGACGAAGCCCCGACGCGTAAGCGCCGGGGCTCGGTCAGAAAGGCTCAGTCGTTCGCGGTCGGCTCACCGTGATCGTTGAAGCCCTCGATGATGCCACCGAACTCGACCGGCGGGACGTCCGGAGCCGGCGTACGCGGCACTCCGGTGAAGGTGAACACACCCTCTGCGTCTGAACCCGGGTCCGCCACGTCGACCACGACGATGTCGCCGGCTTTGAGCTCGCCGAACAGGATCTTCTCCGCCAGGTAGTCCTCGATGTCACGCTGCAGGGCCCGACGCAGCGGGCGTGCTCCCAGGGTCGGGTCGTAGCCGCGCTGGGCGATCAAGGTTTTGGCCTGGGCGGTCAGCTCGATGCCCATGTCCCGGTCCTTGAGCCGGATCTCGATCTGGGCCACCATCAGGTCGACGATCCGCTCGATGTCCTCCTGGCTCAGCTGGCGGAACACGACGATCTCGTCGACACGGTTCAAGAACTCGGGTCGGAAGTGTTGCTTGAGCTCATCGGCCACCTTGGCCTTCATCCGCTCGTACGAGCCCTCGGCACCGCCCGACTGACCGCTGAAGCCGAGCTGCACGCTCTTCGCGATGTCACGCGTGCCCAGGTTGGTGGTCATCACGATGACCGTGTTCTTGAAGTCGATGACCCGGCCCTGGGCATCGGTCAACCGACCTTCGTCCAGGATCTGCAGCAGTGAGTTGAAGATGTCCGGGTGAGCCTTCTCGACCTCGTCGAACAGCACCACGCTGAAGGGCTTGCGGCGCACCTTCTCGGTAAGCTGTCCACCCTCCTCGTAGCCCACGTACCCGGGAGGGGAGCCGAACAACCGCGAAGCAGTGTGCTTCTCGGAGTATTCGCTCATGTCCAGGGAAATGAGCGCATCCTCGTCGCCGAACAGGAACTCGGTCAGCGCCTTGGTCAGCTCGGTCTTACCTACCCCCGATGGACCGGCGAAGATGAAAGAGCCGCTGGGGCGCTTCGGGTCCTTCAGGCCCGCACGCGTGCGCCGGATCGACCGAGACAGGGCCCGGACGGCGTCATGCTGGCCGATGTAGCGCTTGCCCAGCTCATCCTCCATGTGGAGCAACCGGGCCGACTCCTCCTCGGTCAGCTTGAAGACCGGAATCCCGGTGGCCGTGGACAGCACCTCGGCGATGATCTCCTCGTCCACCTCGGCCACCACATCGAGATCCCCCGACTTCCACTGGGCCTCCCGCTCCGCCCGAGCGGTCAACAACTTCTTCTCGTCGTCACGCAAGCCCGCCGCGCGCTCGAAGTCCTGGGCGTCGATGGCGGCTTCCTTCTCCAGCCGCACACCCGCCACCTTCTCGTCGAAGTCACGCAGGTCCGGCGGCGCGGTCATCCGGCGGATCCGCAACCGGGCACCGGCCTCGTCGATCAGGTCGATCGCCTTGTCCGGCAGGAAGCGGTCGGAGATGTAACGGTCGGCCATCTGGGCGGCGGCCACCAGGGCCTCGTCGGTGATGGTGACCCGGTGGTGGGCCTCGTAGCGATCGCGCAACCCACGAAGGATGTCGATCGTGTGCGCGATGGACGGCTCGGCCACCTGGATGGGCTGGAAACGCCGCTCCAGGGCTGCGTCTTTCTCGACGTACTTACGGTATTCGTCCAGGGTCGTGGCCCCGATGGTCTGCAGCTCTCCACGAGCGAGCATGGGCTTCAGGATGCTCGCGGCGTCGATGGCACCCTCGGCCGCGCCCGCCCCGACCAGGGTGTGGATCTCGTCGATGAACAAGACGACGTCACCACGCGTCTTGATCTCCTTGAGCACCTTCTTCAGGCGTTCCTCGAAGTCACCGCGATACCGGGAACCGGCAACCAGGGCACCGAGGTCGAGGGTATAGATCTGCTTGTCCCGCAGGGTCTCCGGGACATCACCTCGCACGATGGCCTGGGACAGGCCCTCGACCACGGCAGTCTTTCCGACACCGGGCTCACCGATCAGCACCGGGTTGTTCTTGGTGCGGCGCGAAAGCACCGTCATGACCCGTTCTATCTCGGTTTCTCGACCGATGACCGGGTCGAGCTTGTTCTCTCGCGCAGCCTGGGTGAGGTTGCGGCCGAACTGGTCCAGGACCATCGACGACGAAGGCGCATTACCCTGCTCCGGGGCGCCAGAGGTGGCCGACTCCTTACCCTGGAAACCACTGAGCAATTGCAGGACCTGGTTACGAACCCGGTTGAGGTCAGCGCCCAGCTTCACCAGGACCTGGGCGGCGACCCCTTCACCCTCACGAATCAGACCCAGCAAGATGTGCTCGGTGCCGATGTAGGAGTGGTTGATCTGCAAAGCCTCGCGCAGGCTGAGTTCCAGCACCTTCTTGGCTCGCGGGGTGAAGGGGATGTGGCCACTGGGCGACTGCTGGCCGTGACCGATGATCTCCTCGACCTTTTGCCGGACGGCCTCGAGGGAAATACCCAGAGACTCCAGCGCCTTGGCCGCAACCCCTTCGCCCTCGTGGATCAGACCGAGCAGGATGTGCTCGGTCCCGATGTAGTTGTGGTTAAGCATCCGAGCCTCTTCTTGCGCCAAAACGACGACGCGGCGGGCTCGGTCGGTGAACCGCTCAAACATGATGGTTTGCTCCTCGCTGACGATGCAGGTCGCGCCCTGCGTCGAGAACCCAGGGGCGATGGGCCAACTGTAGTCGGCCGTACGGGAGCGGGTGGGGGTCCGCGCCCCCGGCGCGAGGCCCCGATGGATCCTGCCGCGGAGGTGACCGCGCCCTGGGCGAACTGGTGTTCGCCCAGGGCGCAACGCCACGGCTGTATCAGCCCGGGCTCGGGTGCTCCTCGATCAGTCGTGCGCCTTCTCGTACGCCTCGCGGATGTCGGCCGAGACGCGACCGCGGCTGCTCACCTCGTGCCCGTTCGCCTGCGCCCAGGCACGGATGTCGCTCGTGCTCGAGACCTCGGTGGGCTTGGAACCCCGCTTGCGCCGCCCGCCCGTCTTGCGGGCGTGAGCCAACCAGGGAGCAACGGCGTCGCGCAGACTTGCAGCATTCTCGGTGGACAGGTCGATTTCGTACTCCGCCCCGTCCAACGAGAAACTGACCGTCTCATCGGCGGTGCCCCCGTCGTAATCGTCTTCGAGAATGATCTGCACTCGCTGTGCCATCCGAGTTCCTCCGGTATTCATCATGTCGCTGGATTGCCTACCAGGCCGACATTACCTGATGATGCCGGAATCGGTGACAAGGTCGAGCGCGACATCGAGAATGGGAGCCGAGTGCGTAATGGCCCCGACTGCGACGTAATTCACACCGGTCCGGGCCACCGCTGGAGCTGAAGCGATGGTGAGGCCTCCACTTGCTTCGAAGGTCGCCCGACCAGACAACTCGGTCACCACGGCTTTCATCTGGTCGGCGCTCATATTGTCGAGCAGAATGTCGACCGCCCCGGCCGCCACCACATCACGCGCCTGACTAGCTGACGTCACCTCGACCTGAACGGCGATATCGGGGAATACCCGTCGGACGGCCTGGAAGGCCGGGACGACCCCACCGGCGGCGATCACGTGATTGTCTTTGATCAGGGCCGAGTCCGCGAGCGACATCCGGTGGTTGACCCCACCGGCCACGCGCACGGCGTATTTCTGCAGCATGCGCAGACCCGGGACCGTCTTCCTCGAATCGCGGACCTGGGTGCCGGTGCCGGCCAACGCGTCGACCCAGGTCCGGGTGGCCGTGGCCACTCCCGACATCATGGTCAGCAAGTTCAGGGCGACCCGCTCGGCCGTGAGCAGGGCCCGGGTGTTGCCGCTCACCCGGATCAGCACGTCACCGACCGCGACGGCCTGACCGTCCTCGGCCAGCACCTCGATCTCGAAGTCGCCAGCTCGGGCGCAGACTCCTGCCATCGTGTACGCCGCCACGGCCAGCCCGGCGACTGTCCCGGGCCGGCGGACCACGAACTCGCCGTGCGCCGTCGCGTCCGGGGGGATCGTGGCCACCGAGGTGACGTCCACCCCGGCCCCGGTCCCGGGCGGTAGCACCCCGCGTCCCCCGAGGTCCTCAGCGAGGGTCTCGGTGATGATCAACGACAACGCGGCGAGGTCCAGCCCGGCGGCGACCACCAGTTCCTCGACCTCGGTCACCGTGGTGCAGATCATCGCGCCGGCCCCCCTGCCGGCACGAAGGTGTGCTGCAGGCCCGACCGCAGATCGTGCTCGGTGACCAGGTGGCCATGCCACTCCTCTCGCCGGCCCCCGAAGTCGTCTCGCCAGTGGGCCCCGCGCGACTCCTCCCGCAGCCGCGCAGCGGCCACGACAGCCGTGGCCACCGTCATCAGATTGGTCGCCTCCCATGCCTCGACCCCCGGCTTGGCCCCGGTCTTCCCGGCCAGCTGTGCGAGGTTGAAGGCAGCCTGGTCCAGTCCGGCTGCCCTCCGCAGACCCCCCGCGTGCCGGCTCATCACCTGCTGCATGGCCGGGACGACAGCCCGGTCGATCAGTCCGACCTCCCGATCGTCGCGGCCCGGTGTGCGTCGGGGCGGCAGCTCCCGCGCCAGTTGCTCGGCGATCCGCTTCGCGAAGACCAGACCCTCCAGCAACGAGTTCGAGGCCAACCGGTTGGCCCCGTGCACCCCGGTGGAGGCAACCTCACCGCAGGCGTACAGACCGCTCAGGTTGGTAGCGCCGTCGAGGTCCACCTCGACCCCGCCGCAGAAATAGTGGCAAGCCGGAGCGACCGGGATCAGATCGGTCATCGGATTGATCCCCGCCCGGCGGCAGCTGTGCAGGATGGTGGGGAAACGTACCCGCCAGGTCTCCGCGCCCAGGGCCCGGCCGTCGACGAACACGTGGTCGGATCCCTCTTTGGCCATCTCCTGCATGATGGCCTTCGCGACCACGTCGCGCGGGGCGAGCTCAGCCAGCTCGTGCTGACCGACCATGAACCGCTCTCCGGTCGAGTTGACCAGCAGGCCACCCTCGCCGCGTACGGCTTCGCTCACCAGCGGCAGCTGACCGCGGGCCCCGGAACCGAGATAGAGCACCGTGGGGTGGAACTGGATGAACTCGATGTCGCGCAACCGCGCACCCGCCCGGAAGGCCGCCGCCACCCCATCGCCGGTGGACACCGGGGGGTTGGTGGTCACCGCGTAGATCTGGCCGATCCCCCCGGTCGCGAGCACCACCGCGCGCGCGTGCACGGCGCCGACCCCCCCGAGGGTGCCTTCGCCGAGCACGTGCAGGGTGACGCCTGCCACAGCATGTACGGGGGGGTCCGGGGGGGTCGTCCCCCCCGGCACATGATCAGCCTGTACGGGGGGGTCCGGGGAGCCGGGCGGGACCTCGGCGGGGATCAGGTCGAGCACCAGCGCGTGCTCGACGATCTCGATGGACGGGTCCGAGATCACGCTGGACACGAGTGCCCGCTCGATCTCGGCCCCGGTGGCGTCGCCGCCGGCGTGCGCGATCCGGTTGCGGTGGTGACCACCCTCGCGGGTCAGCGCGAGCTGACCGCCGGAGTCCCGGTCGAACTCCGCACCCCGGGCGATCAGCTTGGCCACCTCGTCGGGACCCTCACTGACCAGCACCCGTACCGACTCCTCGACGCACAGGCCCGCGCCTGCGACCAAGGTGTCGTCTATGTGCTGCGCAACGGTGTCGCCGTCGCCCTGGACCGAGGCGATACCACCCTGCGCCCATGGAGTCGACCCGGCGGCGACCGCGTCCTTGGTCACCACCATCACCCGGCCGAGGTGGCTGCACTCCAGGGCGGCCGTCAGCCCGGCGATACCGGAGCCGACGACCACCACGTCGACCTCGCGCACCCAACCTGGGGTCTCGGCGGCCAGCCGCTGCGGCACTGCGGGCAGCGTGGGCAGCCTGGGGAAGGTGGGGCCTGGACCGGGGCGGAGCGGCAGGGACGCGTCGTCGGGCACCATGTCCCCCATGGTCCCCTATCTCCGGACGTGGTTCGACGGTTGGGTCGACTCCGCATCCGGGACGGGAGGCTTCTGGTCGGACCAGATCCCGCGCGAGCACTTCCGCACCGCATCGAGCACCGGCGACGCGCTGGCCCGGATGGTGGCGGGTCTGCTCGATCGCCAACCGGAGATCGAGGCAGTGATCGATGTCGGCGCGGGCTGCGGGGAGCTGCTGAGCAGTCTGCGCGACCTCCGACTCGGTCTAGCACTGACCGGGATCGACCTCCGGCCGCGGCCCGCCGAGCTGCCCGCCGAGATCGGCTGGACCACGGATCGTTGGGACGTACGCCAGCACACCTGGGCGTCCGGGGCCGCGGCGGACCGGCTGGCCGCCATCCGCGTCCCGACCTTGATCGTGGCCGGTGAGTGGCTGGATGATCTGCCGTGCCGGGTTGCTGCGTACGACTGCGGTGGCTGGCGGGAGCAGGCGAGCGACCCGCACGGCCGGGAGCAGCCAGCAGCGCCGCTCACCGGCGCAGAGCTCCGCTGGGCGCAGCGGTGGTGGCCGGCCGGACCCCGGGCCGAGATCGGGCTGACCCGGGACCGGGCCTGGGCGCATCTGGTGGCCGCCGCCCGACCGCACGGCGGCAGCGCCCTGCTGATCGACTACGGACACCTCCGCGGAGGGCGCCCCCGGTCCGGGTCCCTGACGGGCTACCGCCGCGGACGACAGGTCCGCCCCGCCCCCACGGCCCAGACCAACCTGACGGCCCACGTCGCCATCGACGCCGTTCGCGCCGCCGGTGAGGCTGTGGGCGCCCGGACCCGGCTCTGCCGGCCCCAGGCCGAGCTGGTCGACGAGCTGTGGCCGGCAGCCGAACACTGCGACCCGGTCGCCGACCTGGTCGAGCGCAGCCGGCGAGCAGCGATGGCCTCGCCGGGCGTCTGGGGGTCTCAGTGGTGGTTATGGCAGGCCTGACCCCCCACATGTCCGGTCCCGCGGCTCCTATTGCGGCCGGGGCGTCCGACAGGTGGAGCCTGATAGCAGACCCGGGTATGGCAGCCTGACCAGGTGCAGGAGACGATCAAGGTGCTGGTGGGCGCTCTCGGACCGGGCGTCCTGCCCTCACTCGACGGTCCCCCTCCGGTCGGCACGATCCTGCTCGATCTCGGACCCGACCACCCCAGCAACGCCGGCCTGCTCGAGCTGGACCTGTGGACCGAGAACGGGATCATCACGTCCGCCCGGGTCGGCGTCGGAGCGATGCACCGCGGGGCGGAAAAGCTGTTCGAGGTCCGCGACTACCGTCAGATCCTGATGCTGGCGGACCGGCACGACTGGCAGGCGCCGTTCTTCGGCGAGCTCAGCGTGGCGTTG
>JAABUN010004968.1_pt1 | contig 17193 bp, 20 predicted proteins | sample 5559311 | NCBI WGS metagenome assembly JAABUN01 (sample SAMN10711877, study PRJNA513370) | rock metagenome | isolation source: Antarctica rocks | place: Antarctica: Victoria Land, Siegfried Peak sud
CACGGGCCCGACCGGAAAACTCAAGTGGAAGAGCCGGACAGACCGGCCGAACCCACACGCCCACCCGGGCAAGCCGACCAACCAAGATCAACTACGCGACACCACAATGCCGGTCGGTGGATCCAGGTTGAAATCTCCTGCGTCCTGATTGAGCGGAATGCGCGCGCGTCGTGGTCGTGCCCGCTCAAGTTCTTCGCGAGTGTGCTGCCGACCTCGACTCTTTCGGAACGGATGCCCACCGCGGAAGAGGTCGGCTACCACCTCCGCTACAGCATACGCGGCGCCTATCATCGCGCTGACCAGCAGATCCACCCGTTCATAGTCACACACCAGCCCGCTGTGTGAGCCAAGTTGTGCCGTCCTGCAAGCCCGACGGGCTACTGGAACAGACGGACGGTGCCGTAAGGGGAATCTTGGGCGGGTCTGCCCGTTGACCAACTAAACTAGTAGCGTCTACTAGCCCAAGGGCACTGACGTTTCGGGAAGGTAGAACTTGCAGTGAGTAGAGCGTCAGAAGAGCGGCAAGCCTTCCGGTTTTATGTTCGACGCGACTCGCTCAGATCTGCAGAGTGGGTGGTGAGGGTAGGTGGCGCCTCATCATCCGAGGTATATCTCTCAACCCGCACCAATTTCGGCTCACTGAAAGTTAGCCTCCATTCTTCCGGTTACTGTCAGCATGGCCTAACCAAGCGTGCCAAAGACGAGATGCCCGAAGACGAGCGGGGCGCTTTAGACCGCTGGATTGTCAGTCGGCCGGGTCGGGGGAGAAGCATTCTGGCGTACCGTATCGTCTTTCCTGGCTCTGAATTACACCAATACGCGGAAATTCCCCATCTCAACGCCGTGCCTATTCCCTTGAATTCAGACGAGAATCAACTCGTCGTGGACGTACTCTTTTCTGCTCCGCCGTTCCCTAGTGAAAAAGATTGGCCCGGAGGGACTTTGGGTGCTCGCAGTGAACTAGGAGATGGTCGCTCACTCGACATTCGAATAACCGAGTCGCCGATCAACTGGGGTTTGGTCGCCGAAGCAATGGCAATGTCTAGAAGTGGGGAGAGTCGACCGCTTCCACCGACTGCATACAAGGGCAGAGCTGGATACGCGTTTGGTGGCGATGCTATTTCGGGGTCTCGATTTGCGATGGAAGTGCATCCTCGGCATCGGCCTTTGAACTAACACAACCGCAGATTTAGCTCGCAAGACATGAACCACCACGCGGCCCGGCCCGCAGCGAAGCGAGGACATGCGCCGCTGGCCGGGCGGAGCCCGCCCCTTGATCTAGAAGAGCCAGAACCAGCAATGCGCGAGACCGACGGGCGCCAGTGGTTGTGCCGCAGGGGGAACGTTCACCGGCACGATGGTGAACTGTCGTACTGCTGCCGGGTCCGTCGTGCCCAGCCGGGTGGGAGGGACTTAGAGTCACGGAATGCCAAACGATCGCGCCGCCCACCAGATTGGCAAGGCGGCGCGTGACGGGCGTCTGCTCAGAGTGACGCGGCGGAAGGGGTGGGACCAGCTCGACGGTTCCATCGTGGGCCACGGTCCGAAGTGGCTGTTGATGGCGGTCGAGGTCGACGCCGGTTTCGACGGACACACGCTGATCCGGAAGGCTGACATCCGCCGCATCGAACGTGGCCGGAACCCACAGTTCATCGAACGCGCTCTCGCGGCAGAGGGTCACTGGCCTCTGCCTGGGATGGACGGGGTTGACCTGGCCACCACGCAGGCCATCTTCGCGTCGCTGGCCCAGATCGCCCCCCTGGTCTCGGTTCACTATGAGCGGGACCATCCAGATGAGTGCCTGATCGGAACCCCTCACCACTTCCGGCGCCGGAAGTTCTGCCTGCGGAACGTCACCCCCGCGGCGGAGTGGGACACCAACGACTCAGTCTTCCGCTACCGCACAGTCAGCCGCATCGACGTCGGCGGGGCCTACCAGCGACGTCTCGCAGACATCGCAGGCCCACCCCCAGGAATAAGCTGACTGGCTCCGACGCGCAGCGTTGCCGAGACCGTCATGCAGTACGCAGTCGGCGACCGGCTACCCGCGCCCAGCGAATCCGGGAAGCCCTCGGCAAGATTTCGTGGCTGCGGCGGATCCGACCATAGTGTGTTGCATGGCTAGCGACCGCACCGCGAGACGCATCGAAGAGGCTTCCAGAGATGGGCGGCTTGTGACCGTAGCGCGCAGGAAGAGCTGGGATCGTCTCAACGGTTCCATCGTGCATTCCGGTCCGAAATGGCTGCTGATGGCGATCGAGTCCAATGCTGCCTTCAACGGTCATGCGCTCATCCGCAAGTCCGACGTCCAAGGCGTGCGGTCTGACCCGACCGCCGGGTTTGTGCAGCGGGCTCTTGCCGCTGCGGGCCATTGGCCCCTTCCAGGACTCGACGACATAGACCTGACAACGACACAATCGCTTCTTCGATCGGCCGCCCGCGTGGCCCCGCTGATCAGAGTGTCCTACGAGCAGGAGGATCCCAGTGACTGCAGGATTGGGCTGCCTCACGACTTCAAGCGGCGAGAATTTACGTTGAGGTTGGTCACCACCGCGGCTGAGTGGGACATCGATACGGTCTTCCAGTACCGCTCAGTGAGCCGAATAGACCTTGGAGGAGCTTACGAACGCCGCCTGGCAGCAGTCGCGGGCGCCGCCCCTGACCTGAGTTAAGTGACTTCGAGCTGAGTTAGGGCCGCTCCGCAGGCCGACCTGCACCGGCGCAGACGGTGCGCCGGAAGGGGAAGGGCAACCAACACAATTACGGAGACTGATCGCGGGACTGGTCCGACGTGGCCGAGGGCATTCGCGAAGAACGTGATCCGAGCAACGTTCGCCGACTTGCCCACAACACCGACACACTGGACGGCATGATCCCGAGGTGTCGTCAGTGAGCGGCTACTGAAGTGCATCCGAAGACGCTACTCGTCCTGGGCCTGATCGGGCTTGGTGCTCGGGTTGGGGGTGCTTGCGATGATGATCGCCGAGCCTGTTTGGTACGGCTGGCTGCTAGCTCTTGTACTGTTCGGAAACGGCGTCCGATCGGTTGTGCTGTATCGCAGAGCCCGCCGGGATCCGAGCTAGTAGCGACATCCCTGCGCTGCACCGCGCAAGGAACGGCTCCCGGGACACCTCACCTGGGGAGTAGTGACGCTCGCGTGCGGTAGTTGGAGTGACACGATGAGCTGGTGGCTAAGCAGCGGAAGCGTCGTACTCTCGCCGAGATCACCGAGGAGGTGCGGGCGACTCCGCCGCGGCCACGGTCGGGTAAGAACTTGGTGCGCCCCGGCCAGTTCAACGGGGCGAACGAGTTGTTCGACCCAGATGGCCGCCTCGTTGCCGCGGAGGCTGAGGTCCTGGCTCCGGCTGAGGCATTGCAGCACCTGGAGGCTGGTGCTCTTGTCGCCCACGAGGTTTGCGGTTGCGGCGGCTACTCCGGCTGCCAGCCGATCTGGTACGATGCCCCGGACCGCCGCCGGATGATCGCGGCCGGCCCGCCGCATCCCGGATCTAAAGTGACTCCGACTTGGATAGACCTGCGTCGAGCCGACGACCAAAGAGTGCTGTTCCTCCACGGTGACGTCGTCTGGGGTGATGTCACCCGGTAGTCAGCCAGAAGGGACGAGGGCTGCACTGCATACCGGCAACGGACCGTCCACCGGCCGGATCAGTGCCGCAGGGGAACCTCCAGCGGGAGTGGGGTTCAGACGTGTTACTAATTCGTGGACTCTCGGGAGTGAGCTGCGGATGAGCAGAGCGGACTACCTCGCCAGAGCTAGACCCGTCCGAGGCGTGGCTCGTGGGCCGGGCATCCACGGTGGCTTCGCTCGGCCTCGTCGGCGGACAGCGCTCCGTGCTCGGAGTTGCGGGCTGACTAAACGGCCTAATTCATGGCGTCAATCTCCGCTCAAGAAACACCGCTTTGAACAAGTCGGCTGCGTCGATGAGTTCCCCTGTCGGCGCTTGAAATTCGCCACTGGTCACGGCGTCGTTGCCGTCCTCGGTGAGCACCCAAGTGACTTCCACCGAGCTGGCCTGGGGGTTTCTAGCGACCATCACGTAGTCGTCCTGATCGCTCGTCCACGGCACGTTCGGACGGAACGACTCCGGAGTGAGCACGACTTGGGCATCCCGGTCTCGATTGCTCCAAGCCACGGGGTAGTTGCGTGGAAGAGATCGGAGGGCGGAGTAGTCGAAGGCAGGTCGGAGAGGATCCCTCGCTCGCAGCACGGGTTCGACCGCCTTCTCGAAGTCGGCGTCGTCAGGATCGAGGTGTTTGAGTAGTTCGCAGGCGTGGAAAGTCATGATCAGGTGCGGCTTGGCGACGAACCTGTCGCGGCTGACTACGCGGACGCCAGCGCCCGATAGCCCGGCACCCAAGAAGTGCTCGCGGCCTTTCGCGATGTGCTCGGTCTTCCCATTCCGCCATGTGACTAGGGCTTCTTCGCGGTTCTCTGCCGACAGCGGCCCTGGACTGCCGAAGACATTCGAGGCCAGCTGGAACGTTGTTGGGGCGAAGGCGTTCTTCGCAGGCTCCGGCTGCTTGTTGAACTGCTCCTCTACATGGTCGCGCGACCTCTCCAGGATCTCTTCTACGCGATTGACCCTGCAGATCGGGCCAACCACATCCACCTCGAGGACGATCGGCGGCTTCCCGCCGCCGCGGGCGCGTTCCACAAGGGCCAGGACTTCTCCCGAGCGAGCAGGCCTCGTGTTGCTGGCGCCCCGCACATAGATTGCGCCGTCCTCAAGGCTGTCGCGGCGGTCCTCTCCCTGGAAGGTTTTGTGGCACGGGAAGATTGTCTGCCCTTCCTGCGGTGGCTGGGCGATGACAAACAACACCTCCTTGTCGGCTCCGACGCCGATTCTTCCGAACTCGAATGCCGGGAATTGCGGCCCGAGGTAGGGGCGGAGTCGATCCTCGAGCTCGTGAGCCTCGACGCCTCGGCTCACCCCTGACGCTGTGCCCTTCTCTGCCCCGACGACCAGCACCGCGTAGCCGCGGAAGTGCCGGGCGGCTTCCTGCGGGCGACGGTTCGCAGCCCCGAGCAGGAACTTGGCAACCTTCGCGGTGCCGATCTTGCTCGTAACGTCGAGGCTGCTCTTGACCTCCAAGTAGTTTGTCTCGGCCTCATCGCCAACGGCGACCACGTGATCGAGGATCCTCCGCCATGCACGCTCACCGAGGGGAATAGCACCGGTGTCCGGGCCCACGTGCATGGGCGTGGACGCGGTCTGGGGCTGGCGACCATCGGGCACGCTTTCATTCTCCCATCGACCGCTGACCCATCGTCCTGCATCAGTGCCGCAAGAGGACCCCCCAACGGGACGCCACAACAGCACTCCCCGGCGTGGCGTCCCACGCCCAGGCCGGTGTCCCGTAACACTGGTTCGGTGAAGTGGACCGGTGACCGGGGGACCTGCGGCACAGGTGTGCCGTGCTGATCGGTTACGCGAGGGTCTCCACCGACGGCCAGGACCTCACCGCGCAACGTGACGCCCTCGCCGACCTCGGCGTCGAACCCGATCGGGTCTACGTCGACCACGGCCTCACCGGTACCAACCGCGACCGGCCCGGTCTCCGCCAGGCCCTCGCCGCCTGCCGCAACGGAGACACGTTGGTCGTCACCAAGCTTGACCGGCTCGCCCGGTCCCTCCCCGACGCCCGGGCCATCGCCGACGAGTTCACCGCCAGCCAGGTCAAGCTCAACCTCGGCGGATCCGTGCACGACCCCACCGACCCCGTCGGCCGGCTGCTGTTCAACGTCCTGGCCATGGTCGCTGAGTTCGAGTCCGACCTCGCGCGCATGCGCACCCGCGAAGGCATGAAGGTCGCGAAGGCCAAGGGCCGACTCCGCGGCAGGCAGCCCAAGCTCAGCCCCAAGCAGGAAGCCCACCTCGCCAGCCTCTACCACGCCGGTGAGCACACTGTCGGTGAGCTCGAGGAGTTGTTCGCCGTCACCAGGTCCACGGTGTACCGGGCGATCAAACGCGCGAGCCAAGGTCCTCCGCTGGCGGTGGATATCGGTTAGCTCGAGCAGCCGCCACCCGGCGCGGTTCGGCATGTTGGCCGATCTGAGGTCGCGACGATTGTCGGTCTCGAGCAAGAGGACCCGGCCTGTCGCGAGCAATCGAACTTCAGGTGTGTCTCAGAGTTCATCTCAATGTGTGTGTCAACGGGTATCTCAGCGGACTATTTCATTACCTGGAGTCGCACGGCAATTGCGTCAGGCTTCAATCCGGTAGCGAGCCCGGATGGACCTGGCACCATAAGGTCATGACCACGGCACTGGAAACCGCGACACCGGCAGACACGCGGAACGAAATTACCCGCCTGTCCGCGCGCGGGTACACGCAGGTCCGGGGGGTCCTCGTCCAGCTGCCCGACCGGAAGGGCCCCCGTGCCTCGACGCTGGCTCGGATGGTGCACGAGCGGCGCCACCGCGCACTCCTGGCCTACCTCATGCTGCTGACCAGCTGGCCCTGGCTGGAGGACCGCCGGCAGCCCCTCGAAGCTGGCGTCCTCATCCGTGCCCTGACCGTGGAGGCCTCCGGGCGGGCGCTCACCTGGTCCCCGTCGACCCTTTCCCGCACCTGGGCTGATCTGGAGGACCTGAACCTCATCGAACGGCGCCGGGAGAACCGGCTTGTACGCGTACTACCTCGGCGCGAGGACGGCGGCGCCGACTACGAGAAGGCAGCTGGCCGCCGCGACCTCTGGAACGCCTACTTCAGTCTGCCCGACGAATTCTGGACGACCGAGCTGTTCGCCGAACTCAGCCTGCCCGCGCTGGCCATGCTCCTGGTCATCGCCAAGGAGACCAACGGCAAGGCCGAGTTGCGGCTCACCTACCCCCAGGCCGACGAGTGGTACGGGATCAAGGCCAAGACAGCCCAGAACGGTATCGCCGAACTGCTCGACCGTGGGCTGGCGTACCGACGCACCACCCACGTCAAGGCAGCACTCTCTCCGATCGGTCGCACCAGCCAGATGTGGTACTCCCTGACTGGTCCCTTCGGGTACGAGTCACGGAAGGCGCTTCAGGAACGCGCCGCCAAGCTGCGCCGCAAACGACTTGGCACAGTACCTACACCACCCCCCGCTACCGCTTCAACCGCAGAAGAATCCCAGCCATGACGCTTTCCCGCTTGGTCTACGTCGACGACTCCGGCTCCGTCGACGCAGGACTGGTCGTCTACGGCTGGGTCGAGTGCGAACCCGGTCGGTGGCGCTACGCCCTGCGCACCATCCTCGAGCTGCGCAAGGACCTCTACCGCGACCACCAAGTTCCCCCCTCGGAGGAGCTTCACGCCACCAAGTTCATCAACGGCCGGTCCCGTATCTCCACCGCGATGACCGGGCGGGACCGCATCCAGTGGAAGACCTTGGGGCGGCAGGTCGCTCGACAGTGCCTGGAGACCCTCGCCGCCTGCCCCGACCTCCGCGTCGGAGCCGTCTACCGGCACACCAGCACGAAGGGCACCGACTACCACCGCGAACGCGGCGACGTCTACCAGACCCTTATCGGGCAGTGGAACGACGAACTCCGCGCCACCGACGACTACGCGCTGGTCAACATGGACGGCAACGGGTCCGACCCGACCTACTTCAACACCCACCGTGGACTACCGCTCGACACCCGGCACATCATCGAAGACCCCACGTTTCACGACTCTGGCCGCTCCCAGTGGGTACAGATGGCCGACCTGGTCGCCTACACCGCCTTCACCCACCTCAACCGCCACCACAACAACCAGTACGGCTGGAACTGGTACAACGACTACCTCGCCCCGCGCGATCCGCGCAGCGGGCCGATCGCGATCTAGACCCCGAGAAACAGCTAGACCCGCCAAGTCCACGTGTGTGGGGCGGGTCCGCGGAAATAAAATACCCTACTTAACTCGCAAGATCCAGCCCAGTCCTCCTGGCCGCGCCCGCTGGCACCTACCACAGGACCAGACCATGACCAGCCGTAGCAGCTGGATGGGCCTAGGGCTGCGGGTGCGGCCTAGGCTGCGTACCGCTTGGGTCGTCGCCGTCGTTGGGGCGTTTGAGGATTGATGGCCACGGCCGCCGGCCAGCGAGATACAACTCGGCAGCTCTTCGCACCAACTGTTGGGTCTCGCGAACTGGTTTGATCGAGGGTGGCCGATGCCACCACCACCAACCGGGATCCCTCGCTCGCTGAGCTAGTAGGACGGCACCGTCGCTTGCGACCACCGACGCCACGGCCTCGTCGAACAACTGCAACTCGCTGGTCCGGATCCCGCTGCGATCCTGGGCCGCCAGCCACAGCCGTTCACCTTTTGCGCTTAGTCGGCGGTGATGTGCCTGCTTTGACACGTCGTAGTAAGAGGCCATGGCATCCCACGTAAGGCCACCGCGATTAGCGACAACAGCAAGAAGGGCCTCGGCAGCCTCCAGCTTGCTCTTGCACGAGCGGATCGCTTCGAAGGTGCCGGCCGGATCCATCTCATCGATACCGCCTGCGAGTCCCACCGCATCATCGACTACGCCGTCGAGGTACCCGATGAGAACTAGGACAGCGCGCTCAAGCTCCTCAACAGCTGGCACGAGCCTCCCTTCGTGAAGATGACTGCACCTAGTCGTCAACCATATGTTGACCAGTCTGTCAGCGCCGGCTTTCAGCCTTAAAGCGCAAGGTTCGAGTGGCGAACCGAGCACGTTCTCGGAGGGAACACCCGTGCAGCAGTCGTCAACAGCGAACTTCTGGTCCGGCCTCGCCGTGGTTGCCCAGCGGCGAAGCATCTGGTTGTCGGTGCTCGGTGCAGTGTGCAGTGGGATCAGCGTCATCTTTATCGCCCTCGGCGGTCCCCTCGAGAACCTCACCGACCGCCGTCAAATCACCGTGGGGATCCTCGCGATCGTCGCCTTCGTAGGCCTGAGCGTGCTGCGCGAGTGGGGGCAGTCACGGATGAGCCGGACCCAAGTCACTGCGGCCGCGCAGTATCGAACCGCAGTGAAGGACGCCCTCAGGCCGGTGGCTGGGCAGATCGCGGAAATGCAGGGCATGACGCCGAAGAAACGCGAGGCTCAGCTTGAGAAGGTCGCAACCCAGGTCGTGGGCTCCATGCAACTGCTCCTCAACGAGGTGGATGGACTCCGCGCAGTGGTCTACAAGCTCACTGATCCAGATCATCTTGAGAAGATCGCCAGCCTGGGCCGAGAGCAGGACCCGGCGCGGAACTTTGAGCGGCACCCAGGCGGGAGGCCCGACGTAGCCTTCGATGCCTTGTCCGAGAACCGGTCACAGCTGGTGCCTGATGTTCGCCGAGCCAATCAAGCTGGGCGAGGAGGTCACGGCACCGACCACGGCTACCTGACCTACATTGCGGTTCCGATCGTTGTTGGTGATCGGGGCTACGGGATGCTGACCCTGGACGCGTCCCTTGCCGATTCGTTCACCGACACCGATCTGAAGGTCTGCGAGTTCGTGGCGGGGCTGCTGGGTATTGCCTTCGCGTGCGCGCAGACCTCCTAGGACTCTTTGACTCGCTCATGGCGCATCAAGCGCCGGACAACCGTTCGCTCCTCATCTCGGACCTGCTGGTACGAGGCCTTAACGATCGCGTCGCGAGTCGACTTGGCTGAGTAGTCGCGAGCAGCCGTCCAGCTCGCATTGCGTACGCGGATCGTCGCCATCGCCACCAACCTCCCGTACACCGGGACACTCCACCAGCACCCCTACTGCAGCAAGCATGACACCGAGCTCCGACATGGCGCCCCTGACGTCGGTGAACGGCCGCTAGACCATTGTGGGTGCTGATAGTGGGTGCGAGTACCAGGCGCCGCTCGTCCGTCGTCTCTGTACCAAGGGCGTACTCGGTACGTTAGTAGCGATAGCGGACCTTGAAGAGCGGGTCGTTCTGCCAGAACCATCCCCAGACCGGTCGGCCACCCAGCTGTGCGTTGGTCGGGGGAACCACCGAGTTGGGGTCCTGGGGGTTGTAGAGGCCCTCAGCGCTGACCACGGTCGTGGCCCGGGGCAGAGCGGCGATGACACCGATGGAGCCGCCGGCCTGGATGACGAAGGACGGGAGCGGTCCGATCACGGAGAACTCGAACTCTCGGTCGCTGACCTTGTCAGCCGCGATCCCGTAGAAGAGACGCAGCTTCCGCTGCCCGGGCTCCACCTTGACGACCGTGCTGGACAGCGAGTTAGCGGCCCGCCCGATGTCAACGGCGAAGTCGCGCTGCTCCTTCTTGCTCGCGCCGTCGGCGAAAGCGACGAGGTCCTCCACGATTTCTTGGTCGTAGACCGATCGCTCGACATCGTCGAAGGTGAAGACCTGCGCACCAGTGATTGGCTGATCGGTGTAGCGCAGGATGGGCTGCTGCTGAGCCTCCGAGGCCAACGGCAGGATGAGGACGGCGCTGCTTTTGGAGTCGATGTCGCCCAGCAATTCCAGCTGGGTGGTCACGAAGACGTCGTCGTGGGTCTGGTCGCCGGTGCCGCGGGCGACGACGTCGATGGTGGTGTCGACGACTCGTACCGGGATGTTGCTGATGGACTCGAAGCCCATGTTTCCTCCTGGGTAGTGGTCACGATTCGACGAGCCGTATCATCGACGGAACGTCGTCTTACATAAGCAACAGTACCGAAGGGTTAAAACGGATGCAACACACACTCACAGATGAGACAGATGGGGCGGGCGACGATGGCGTCCGCGTGCACGAGCTGGCTGCCATGGTCCGGGCGCGACTGGACCATCAGCAGCTGAAGCTACGCGACGCGGCGGAGCAGTCGGGGGTTAGCGCAGCAACGTTGTCCCGGGTACTGAACAACAAGTTGCCGGATACAAGAACTTTCGCGGCGCTGGTCCGGTGGCTGGGTGTGTCAGCGGACCTCTTCATCCCGGCTGGCAGCAGGGCGACGACGCCAGAGACAATCGAGGCTCACCTACGCGCCGATCGCACCTTGCCCCCTGAGCTGGCTGGCGCTCTGGCAGACCTCATACGAGCGACCTATGCCGGACACATGGCAAGCAGGTCGATCAGCGAAGAGGTGACTTCATGACTCTGCGCAGAGGTTTCAAGGCTGAGGCCGAACGTCAGGCCGCGGAACAGAGGGCGCTACTCGAGTTGTGTCCAGGTGACCCAATCGATCCCTTCGCCTTGCTGCGGCTGCACCGCATCACGGTTCGGACCCCAGCCGATGTCGGCGCCCTGGCTCTCATGCCTGAGCAAACGTCGCGCATCCTCACGGACCATGCAGACGCCTGGTCTGCACTAACCGTTCGCACCCCCGCAGGCGTGGTTGTCGTGCACAACCCTCTGCATGACCGAGCCCGGCAGCACAGCAACCTGACTCACGAGTTGTCCCACGTCCTGCTCGACCATCAACCAGGCGCCCTCCAGACCGTCGCAGGTTGCGTCATGCGTGACTTCGACGAAACACAAGAGGAAGAGGCGCGATGCCTGGGAGATACCCTCTTGGCGCCTCGAGCCGCCCTGGCCATCGGATCTCAACGCGGGATGAGCACTGCGCAGATGGCCGCCTGGCTTGGGTGCTCAACCCAGCTCACGTCCTATCGGGCCAACACCACCGGCATCGGACGCCAGTTCTCCCGATCCTCAGCACGGTGAGACAGCTGCAGCAGGTGTCGATCCCGACCCTCAGATAAAGGACTACTTGTTGACTGACAGCAGCCCGTGGCCCGGCCAGGCTGGGGGTCAGGCGCTCGACGGGGCTGCTCGGTAAAGGACTGCCCTCGCTCGCGTGTGGCTCGATAACGGGATGTTGACCCGTCGTGCGCCGTCCCGGTGGGGGGTGGCCCAAGAGGGGCCTGCACTGCCCGAAGTAGTACTGCCCCCTCCGCCACTCGACCCATCGGATCTCGGGAGGCAAGCAAGATGACAGCAGTCGTGATCGGGATCGACCCGCACAAGCGCAGCAACACCGCGCTCGTGCTCGACGCCCACGAGAACGTGCTGGCCAAGCAGCGGTTCGCCAACGACCGCGACGGCTACCGCCAGCTCAAGCAGTTCGCCCAGCCGTGGCGTGAGCGGACGTGGGCGGTCGAAGGCGCCCGCGGGGTCGGTCTCGGCCTGGCGCAACGCATCGCCGGCGACGGCGAGAGGGTGCTGAACGTGCCGGCCCGGCTCTCGGCACGGGTCAGAGCCCTCGGCGGCAGCAGCGGCCGCAAGACCGACGACGCCGATGCCTACGCGGTAGCGGTCGCCGGGCTGCGCGGGCGTGACCTGCAGGTCGTCGAGCCCGACGCGGTGCGAGCAGTGCTGAAATTGCTGTCCGACCGACGCCAGCAGCTCGTCGACCAACGGATTGTGGCGATCAACCGGCTGCACCAGCTGCTCACCGAGCTCGTCCCTGGTGGAGCCGAGCGTCGCCTCACCCCGGCCAAGGCCCGCCAGCTGCTGTCGGGAATACGGCCACGTGACCAGGTCGGCAAGGCCCGTAAGCAGCTCGCCCTCGACCACGCCAAAGACGTCGAACGCCTCGACGCAGAGCTCCTCAAGGTCAAGACCAGCATCGGCGCCGTCGTCGCCGAGAACCCGACCAAGGTCAGCGAGGTCCGCGGCGTCGGCCCGGTCATGACCGCGCTGATCCTCGGCGAGGTCGGCGACGTCCGACGATTCCCGAGCAAGGCCCACTTCGCCAGCTACACCGGCACCGCACCGGTCGACGTCAGCTCCGGCGACCACGTCCGCCACCGCCTCAACCGCGGCGGCAACCGCCGGCTCAACTACGCCCTCCACATCGCCGCACCCGTCCAAGTCCGCCTCCCCGGGGCCGGCCGGGACTACTACCTGCGCAAACGCGACGCCGGGAAGACCTCCCTCGAGGCGATGCGCTGCCTCAAACGCCGACTCTCCGATGTTGTGTTCCGCGCCCTCCTCGACGACCTCAAGGCATCCGAACGCTCGGAGCAACCACAGGGCGAAGAAGCCACGCCAGAGCCTTACCAGGGAAAGCTGACAACGTGTGAGGAGGCCAGCCAGACCGTCAGATAAAGGAAGTTATCTGATGGTTGGACTGCGATGGACAGCGCTCCTCGCGCAGCAGGTGTTCCGGTCTTGTTTCCCGTATTTTTGTGCGATGGCGCTCGATACTGCCCTGGACCTCGTCTCCGCGATCGCGACCTTGGTAGTCGTGGTGATCATGATGCTGGTGCTCCAGACCAGGCACTCGGGAGGCTTGCGGTTCACGGCTGCTCAAAAGGTCACAGTCGTTGTTGCGGCTGCCGTCGGCCTGTTGGCAACTGGACTGGCCCTCCTTCTCTAGGAGGACTGTCGAGACGACCCCGAAGCGACCGAACGTCGCTCCGTCTGGCGATTTGACGTAGAGGGGAACCGTTATCTGATGGTCTATCGATCCCGGCAGGGTGTATCGGACGTGAGAGTCTTCGAATAGACCAAATATGATTCTCCTGGGTTAGGCGAGCTCGATAGGAGAAGGCGCTGATGGCGGATTCTCAGCTGACAGACGGACCGCCGGCTGACCCGGGCGGTCATGGCAGGCGCTCGATCCCACTGGGCTCGGACCGTACGCCAGTCGTCCGGCGGCGCGTCCAGCGGTCGCCAGTCACGCAGCCGGGCGTTCAGCGGTTCGTTGGTCGTGAGGGTGACGGCGACCACGGTGGCCCCGGCCGCCGTCGCCAGAGCCGACTGGAACAGCGGCGGCATCACCCTTGACATCACCCGGTCGAGTCGCTGCTGGCCGTCGAGCCATCCGGACCAGTCGGGGGCACTCCGCATTCCGGCGAAGGGGTCGACGACGACCAACCCCACCAGGGCCGCCAGCGTCGTTCCGTGCGCCACCTCGACCACGGTCCCCCACCTGTTCACGGGATCAGGATGGACGAGTGGGGACGGCGAGACAAGACCCTGCTGGTACTCGAGCGCCACGGGGGACGGCCAGTTCTAGAGTCGTGCCATGACCTCTGCCGCCCCGTCGAACCCGGCCCCGTCGAGCGCCGAACTCATCTCCGCCCTGCAGTCCTCATCGTCGCAGGCATTGCCGCTCTCGTCGTGTCTGCGCCTGGTGCATTCGCATACGTTCCGCGGTGGCAGGTCATGCAGAACTTGCCAAACTCAGAATTCGCAGCCATAGTATAGTATTGAGCGGCTTCTGGTGGAGGCGGTGCCGTTCTGCAGCCTGGCGTGACGGCTCAGACAGATGTGTGTTCATATCTGTTGCAGTTCGATCGCAGCTTCATGGTCTGGGATACCGAGACCGGCGAGACTTTGGTGAACGTCAATCACTGTTCAACAACGCCCCGTCGTGTCGACGTCAACATGACTAGTGACACTCAATACACTGCTCGTATATTCATCACGCGAGCATACTGTGCGTAACTTAACCCAGGAGGTTTCATGAAGCGCTTGATTGCTATCATCGTCGCGGCTATCGCTGCACTGGCCATTTCTGCGCCTGGAGCGTTTGCTTACGTTCCGCGTTGGCAGGTGACGGCGAGTGACTCGAGCTCCGCCTACAACACCACGGTATATTTCTGTGCTGCGTCGGGTGGCGGTGGCACCATCGTCAGTCCTGGCGAGACTGTGATCACCGACGTGTGTTCGTTCATCCTGCCCAACGGTCGTTACATGTACATCTACGACCCGGTGACGGGTGAAACGTTGTACGACAATTACAACTGCGATGGAGCAAATCGTCGTGTAACCATTGGTTTGAGCAGTGACACGCAATACACGGCTCACATCATTCACTTGGGTCGTAGCTGCTAGCAGCTTGCTCGCATATATTACATGCCCTATAATGAATCCGTTGTACGGCTGCGCTTCAATCGCCGGCCGCACTTGGGGTTCATCTAATTTTGACTGAAAGGTTTTTACATCGCACGCCGCGGTGAGCCCCCTCGGCGCTGAGGAGGTCGAACGGCCGGCCTATCCGAGCGAGTGGTCAATCGCCCAGGTGCTGTCCCACCTCGGTTCGGGGGCGGAGATCTTCCGGCTGTACCTGGCCAGTGCCCGCACCGGGGCACCGGCGCCGGAATTCGAGGACTTCAGCGAGATCTGGGACGTCTGGAACTCGAAGGAACCGCAGGACCAGACCACGGAGGCCCTGGCCGCCGACGCGGCGTTCCTGGACCAGCTGACGGCCATGTCGGCGGCCGAGCAGGCGCAGTTCAGCGTCGACATGTTCAACGGCCAAACGGATCTGCCCGGGTTCCTCCGGCTGCGGGTCGGCGAGCTGGCCGTGCACACCTGGGACGTCCTGGTGGCCCTGGACCCGAGCGCCACCCTGGCCCCGGACGCCTCCGCCCTGATCCTGCCCGGTCTCGGCGAGCTCGTCGCCCGGGCCGGTGAGCGGAGCGACGACGAGGTGGCCGTACGGGTCACCACCACGGACCCCGCCGCCACCTTCGAGCTGACCATCGGTCCGGACGGTCCCCGGCTGGACGAGGCGCACACCGACTCGGCCACCGAGGCGACCCTCAGCCTGCCGGCCGAAGCCCTGGTCCGGCTGGTCTACGGCCGCCTCGGGTGGGGGGTGTCATCCGGGGGCTGCTTGGCGGTCCCGCCATGTCGCACGTCAGAAGGATCAGCTTACGACGCTGCAATCTATGTAACGATTCTTGCTCTGACCGGTCTAATCACATTCGCGATCGATCAGTTAATCGGGATTGAATCCAATCTTGGATACTAGTTTTTACGCATCTACTTGCTGCTCGGCGGCATCTTATTAGTCTTTCTTACCCTCGCGCGACCGGTAATGGGGGTCTCCGTAGTGACACTATTTGTCGTACTTACCACTTCCTATGGAGCATCCTCAGCAGGGGCCCGACTAATCCGAGTCCTGCAGAACCCTCCCGCCGACCCCGGTCCTGGATTTGCGCAATCCTGTCTTCTACACTAGGAGTACTTTCGCTAATATACCTAGAAACGCGGCGTGGAGCCGGGTCCATTTGAGGCAACAATCCCTTCAATCGAACTCTGCGGCAGGAAGGGATTAATGAGTGATCGAAGTAGATTGTTCGCTGTAGTCAGGTCACCAAACTAGAATCGGTCAACCGGTCACCGTCAACTTTTATGAAGTAGTGTCTAAGGCTCCCGTCCGAAAGTCATTACCGGACAGGACGGTAGGCTCGTAGTGATGGAAATCCAGTTGCGAAGGAGAACTCATGCCGCATATCGAAGTCGATGACGCAGTGCATACCCCGTCTTGAGGAGAGCGCACGAAGTTTCGAGGAATTCAACGACGTACTGAGGAGACTGCTGGGTCTTGACGATGGCAAGTCGGTGCCGACCACGGCCCCCCTAGCACCTAGCGATTACATCAGCAGCAGTTTGATGCCTCTAATTGCCGACGGGCTTATAGTACCCGGTGATGCTCTCCAGTATGTATCGGCAATTGACGAGACTTACCACGGTGTCGTAGAGGCTGACGGATGGATCACCACCAGTCTTCGGCGGTATCGATCTCCATCCGCAGCTCTCACAGCTCTCGTCGGGTCGTCCATCAGCGGCTGGGGCAACTGGACGCACGTTCGGTCGGGCAAGACGCTCAGGCAGCTTCGCGATAGGGACAGTGTTTAAGCGCTTGACTGAACGTTAGTGATTGTGAGAAGTGGCCGTAAGATCGGGTTTCGAGCAAAACTCGGGGGGTCGAGATCCGGGACGGGCCAAGAACAACCCGCCGCACATTCGTCTGACGAGTTAGGCGTGCCTGACCAGGAGAGACCCGCCACGAACGAGATCAGCGCGGAGAAGCTCAAGCGCCCCGGGGGATCTCCGTAGGACATCTGGGAGGCTTTGTATCATGGCTTATGGCTTTAGCGCACGGCTCCGTTCCCAAGAAGCAGTGACGGCTCGCCCAAGATCTGCCCGCTGCGACAGTCAACTGATAGAGAGCAAGTCCACTGACCCGGCCGGCAAGACGCCGGACCGGGCGCGAGCCGCCAGAGGCCTGGTGGGAAGGAAGCGATTGGTCGGCAGCGTCGTGTCCTGGCGGGGTGACTTCTACCTCGAGGACGGGCTGCACCGGGCGCTGCGGGCTGCCCTGCAGCAACGCCAGACGATGCACGCCCGCGTTCTTGATCTGAAGTAAATGCCGGGCCGGGGTAGGCCTCGATGATTCGTGGGGGTCTCGGGTGGGCTGATCGGCTCGTTTGTTGATCATGGAGTTCGTGTTTTGTGGGTGTGGGCGTGCGGGTCCGGCCCGGGTGCCCGGGTGGCTGCCGGTTCCACTGC
>JAABUN010004970.1_pt1 | contig 17188 bp, 17 predicted proteins | sample 5559311 | NCBI WGS metagenome assembly JAABUN01 (sample SAMN10711877, study PRJNA513370) | rock metagenome | isolation source: Antarctica rocks | place: Antarctica: Victoria Land, Siegfried Peak sud
CGAGAACATGGGCCAGTTCGAGCGCACCCTGATCATCGCCGACGAGGGCTCGTACGTGCACTACGTCGAGGGCTGCACGGCGCCGATCTACAAGTCGGACTCGCTGCACTCCGCGGTCGTCGAGATCGTCGTCAAGAAGGACGCGCGCGTCCGGTACACGACGATCCAGAACTGGTCCAACAACGTCTACAACCTGGTCACCAAGCGGGCGACCGCAGCGGCCGGTGCGACCATGGAGTGGGTCGACGGCAACATCGGCTCGAAGGTCACCATGAAGTACCCGGCGATCTACCTGATGGGCGAGCACGCCAAGGGAGAGACGCTGTCGATCGCCTTTGCGGGCGAGGGGCAGCATCAGGACGCGGGCGCGAAGATGGTGCACGCAGCCCCCAACACCTCCTCGTCGATCATCTCCAAGTCGGTGGCGCGCGGCGGTGGCCGCACCTCCTACCGCGGGCTGGTTCAGGTGCTGGAGGGCGCGACGAAGTCGGCCTCGACGGTGCGCTGCGACGCCCTGCTGGTGGACAACATCTCGCGCTCGGACACCTACCCCTACGTCGACGTGCGCGAGGACGACGTGTCCATGGGCCACGAGGCGACGGTCTCCAAGGTGAGCGAGGACCAGCTCTTCTACCTCATGTCCCGCGGCATGAGCGAGGACGAGGCCATGGCGATGATCGTGCGGGGCTTCATCGAGCCGATCGCCCGCGAGCTCCCGATGGAGTACGCGCTGGAGCTGAACCGTCTGATCGAGCTGCAGATGGAGGGCGCGGTGGGCTGACCGGCCAAGCCGGTCCGTCCCCGCACCTTCCGACAGCGCTGCCCACCCGAACGACCAGGAGATGACCATCAGCACCGACATCCGGCCCGACGCCGGCCCCGTCCAGCCGCCTACCGGCCAGCACGGTCTGGGGGACCACTCGCACGGACCGGGCTCGCCGGTGCCGCAGCAGTCACGCGCCGAGCGCCCCACGTCCTTTGACGTGGCCGACTTCCCGCTGCCCACCGGGCGTGAGGAGGAGTGGCGCTTCACGCCGATGGACGTGGTCGTACCGGCACTGGCGGACACGGCTGACGACACCGCAGGCGGTCTGGCCGCGCACTACGTCGTGGACGTCCCCGAGGGCGTGGTCGTCGGGACGCTCCAGGCCGGGCAGGCCCCGCGTGGGACCGCCCTGGTCCCGGCCGACCGGGCGGCCGTCGTGGCGCACGCCAACACAGGGAAGGGCCTGCACATCAAGGTCGCGGCCGACGCCCAGCTCACCCGGCCCGTTCAGGTGAGCGTCACCGGCCGGGCCGGAAAGCGCAGCAACGCCCACCACGTCATCGAGGTCGGCCGCCATTCCAAGGCCACCGTCGTCATCGAGCACAACGGCTCGGGGGTTCATGCAGGCAACCTCGAGGTGATCGTCGGCGACGGGGCCGAGCTCACCGTCGTGAGCCTGCAGCTGTGGGACGACGACGGGGTGCACCTGGGCCAGCACGATGCCGCGGTCGGCCGCGACGCCCGGTACAAGCACGTGGCGGTCAGCCTCGGTGGCAAGGCCGTCCGGCTCAACGCCAACGTCCGCTACAGCGGGCCGGGCGGGAACGCGACGCTGCTGGGCCTCTACTTCGCCGACGCCGGCCAGCACCTCGAGCACCGCTCGTTCGTCGACCACAGCGCCCCGCACTGCGTCAGCAACGTGACCTACAAGGGAGCCCTGCAGGGTGAGACAGCCCGCACCGTGTGGGTGGGCGACGTGCTGATCCGGGCGGCAGCGGAGGGCACCGACACCTACGAGCTGAACCGCAACCTCGTCCTGACCGACGGCGCCCGCGCCGACTCCGTCCCGAACCTGGAGATTGAGACCGGCGAGATCGTCGGGGCCGGCCACGCCTCTGCCACAGGTCGTTTCGACGACGAGCAGCTCTTCTACCTGCAGGCCAGGGGCATTCCTGAGGACCAGGCGCGCCGGCTCGTGGTGCGCGGCTTCTTCGCCGACATCGTGGCCCAGATCGGCGTCCCGTCGGTGCAGGAGCGCCTGATGGAAGCCATCGACGCCGAGCTCTCGGTCTCGATGGGCTCGGCGCAGGACAAGGCCGCAGCGGCAGTCGATGAGGTCATCACCGAGTCCACGCAGGCGAGCACGTGAGCCTGGTCCGCGCCTGCTCCGTGGCCGACCTGGGCGAGAACGGCGTCTTCGGCACGGAGATCGACAACGTGCCGGTCGCCGTCGTTCGGGACGAGGACGGGGACCTGCACGCGGTCAACAACATCTGCACGCACGGGTACGTGCTGCTCTCGGAGGGGGAGGTCGACGGCTGCATGATCGAGTGCTGGCTGCACGGCTCCCGCTTCGACCTGCGCACGGGCGAACCGTCCGGCCCGCCCGCCACCACACCGATCGATGTCTACCCACTGACAGTGGAGGGCGACGACGTCCTCGTCGACGTCACCGCCCCGAAGGAGAGCTGAACGCATGTCCACCCTGGAGATCAAGAACCTGCACGTCACCGTCAAGGTCGAGGGCGACGCCACCAAGGAGATCCTGCGCGGGGTCGACCTGACCGTCGCCGCCGGCCAGACGCACGCCATCATGGGGCCCAACGGCTCCGGCAAGTCCACGCTGGCCTACTCGATCGCCGGGCACCCGAAGTACACGGTCACCGAGGGCACCGTCACCCTCGACGGTGAGGACGTGCTGGCGATGAGCGTCGACGAGCGTGCCCGCGCCGGGCTGTTCCTGGCGATGCAGTACCCCGTCGAGGTGCCGGGCGTCAGCGTCTCGAACTTCCTGCGCACCGCCAAGACAGCGATCGACGGCGAGGCTCCCAACCTGCGGCACTGGATCAAGGACGTCCGCACCGCCATGACGGACCTGCGGATGGACCCGACGTTCGCTGAGCGCAACGTCAACGAGGGGTTCTCCGGTGGTGAGAAGAAGCGCCACGAGATCCTGCAGTTGGAGCTGCTCAGCCCGAAGATCGCCATCTTGGACGAGACGGACTCGGGCCTGGACGTCGACGCGCTGAAGGTCGTCTCCGAGGGGGTCAACCGGGTCCGTGCCGGAGGTGACGTGGGCGTGCTGCTCATCACGCACTACACCCGCATCCTGCGCTACATCCAGCCCGACTTCGTGCACGTGTTCATGGACGGCCGGATCGCCGAGCAGGGTGGCCCCGAGCTGGCTGACGAGCTGGAGGCGAACGGCTACGACCGCTTCCTCTCCACCACATCGGGGCGCTGAGCCACGACCTCGACGACCACCACGAGCGGCCGTGCCGATACCGGCGCCCTCGACGTCGAGCGGCTGCGCGCGGACTTCCCGATCCTCTCGCGCCGCCTCGATGGCGACTGCCCGCTGGTGTACCTGGACAGCGCCAACACCTCGCAGAAGCCGCACGCCGTCCTGACGGCAGTGAACGAGCAGCTCGGGACGCACAACGCCAACGTGGCTCGTGCGGTGCACCAGCTCGGTGCGGAGGCGACACAGGCGTTCGAGGACGCCCGCACGGACGTGGCGCGCTTCATCGGCGCCGGACGACCCGAAGAGGTCGTCTTCACCAAGAACGCCTCCGAGGCACTGAATCTGGTGGCGCGGGTGATGGGGGAGGCCGAGGGGGAGCACCGGGTCGGCCCAGGGGACGAGATCGTCGTCACCGAGCTCGAGCACCACTCGAACCTGGTCCCGTGGCAGCAGCTCGCCGCCCGCACAGGTGCCCGGCTGCGCTGGTTCGGGCTGACCGACTCGGGCCGGCTGGACCTGGCCGGAGACGCCGCTGCAGGCCGCGACGGGCTCGACGAGCTGATCAACGAGCGCACGAAGGTGGTGTCGCTGGCGTGGGTGTCGAACGCGCTGGGCACCATCACCCCGGTCGCCGAGATCGCGCGCCGCGCCCACCAGGTCGGCGCCTTGGTGGTGGTCGATGCCTCCCAGGCGGTGCCGCACCTGCCCGTCGACGTGCAGACGCTCGGGGCCGACCTGGTCGCCTTCACCGGTCACAAGATGCTCGGGCCCACCGGGGTCGGCGTGCTGTGGGGGAGGTACGACCTGCTCGCGTCGCTGCCGCCGTTCCTGGGTGGCGGGGAGATGATCGAGACGGTCACGATGGCGGGGTCGACGTTCGCACCGCCACCGCACCGTTTCGAGGCCGGCACGCCGCCCATCGCGGAGGCCGTGGGGCTCGGCGCCGCCGTGCGGTACCTCGAGCAGGTCGGCATGGAACGGGTGGCAGCGCACGAGCAGATGCTCACCGCCTACGCCCTTCAGGGTCTGGCGACGGTGCCGGGTCTGGCGGTGATGGGGCCCGCCGAGGTTGTCGACGGCGTCCCGCTTGACCGTGGCGGCGCCATCGCGTTCACGCTGGACGGGGTGCACCCGCACGACATCGCCCAGGTGCTGGACTCGTTCGGCATCGCGGTCCGCGCCGGTCACCACTGCGCCAAGCCGGTGCACCAGCGGTTCGGCATCCAGTCCAGCACCAGGATGTCGTCCTACCTGTACACCACGCACGCCGAGATCGATTCTCTGGTGGACGGACTGGACCGGGTCCGGCAGTTCTTCGGGGTGTCCTGATGGACATGAGGACGCTGTACCAGGAGATCATCCTGGATCACGCCAAGGACGCCGAGGGCTCGGGGCTGCGCGAGCCGTTCCAGGCCGAGGTGAGCCACGTCAACCCCACCTGCGGGGACGAGATACGGTTGCGCGCCCAGTTGCAGGACGACCAGCTCGTGGACGTGTCCTACCAGGTGCTGGGCTGCCGGATCTGCATGGCCTCGGCCTCCATGATGTGCGAGCAGGTGGTGGGGCGCAGCGTCCAGGACGCGCTGTCCCGCTACGATGCCATGCTCGCGATGATGCGGTCCCGCGGCGCGGACGAGCCCGACGCCGAGCTCCTGGGCGACGCGGTCGCCCTCGCCGGGATCGCCAAGATGCCCGCACGAGTGAAGTGCGCCCTGCTCGGGTGGGGCGCGATGCGAGATGCTGTCAACCAGGCCACCCCACAGGAGGACCCATGACCACCGACACCGCTGCGACCCCCACCCAGGGCGGTCCCACGAACGCCGCCGACGTCGAGGAGGCATTGCGCGACGTCGTCGACCCCGAGCTCGGCATCAACATCGTCGACCTCGGACTCGTCTACGGGGTGACCGTGGACCAGCACAACCACACCGTGCTGGACATGACCCTGACTTCGGCCGCGTGCCCGCTGACCGACGTCATCGAGGACCAGGTGGCCCAGGCGCTGGAGGGCCTGGTCGACGGCCACCGGATCAACTGGGTGTGGATGCCGCCGTGGGGCCCGGACAAGATCACCGACGACGGCAAGGAGATGCTCCGCGCTCTCGGGTTCAACGTCTGAGCCAGTGCGTATGAGCCAGCGCTGCGCGACGTCGTGAACCACCGCCTGCTCGAGGTCGGCCCCGAGCGGCTGGAACGCTGGGCGGCGGGATTCGGCGAGCGCCACGGCGCCGTCCAGGTCTCCGTGGACGAGGAGTCCGTCGTGCTGACCGCGGCCGACGGTGCCACGGCGGTGCTCGCCATCCCGTTCCCACCGGCTGACCTGGGGGAGAACCCTGTGGCCGGACTCGCCGCCCGCGCGGCTCAGCCGCGAGATGCGCTGGTGCTGCTGGTGCGTCGTGGTGGCTACGCCGTCGGTACGGTGCAGCAGGGCGCCCTGGTCAAGCACAAGGTGGGCACGAAGTACGTCCAGAGCCGTACCGCCGCGGGTGGCTGGTCGCAGCAGCGGTTCGCCCGGCGGCGCGAGGGCCAGGCAGCGGGCCTGGTGGGTGCGGCGACCGAGGTGGCCGTGACCCAGTGGGCCGGTGCGATGCGGGCACCGGCCATCCTGGTCACCGGCGGAGACCGTCAGCTGGTCGAGGAGGTGCTGACCGACCCACGCCTGCGCGGCGCGGCGAAGCTCCCCCGGGGGCCGCTGCTGGATGTGCGCGACCCTCGCCTGGACATCCTCAAGCAGTCGGTGCAGCGCTCCCGCCAGGTGCGCATCGGGCTGACCGAACCGGGCTGACGCAGCCTTCGGTCGAAGACTGAACGATGCTGGCCCCCAGCGGGGCCATAACGGTGCAACCTTGAGGCGGTGGCGCCGAGACCCCTACGGTGAGGCACGCGTAAGCGGTCGTCGGTCTTCGACAGGAGGTGGCCATGGGTGAGTCGCTGCTGTTCGGCGTCGTCGCTTCCAGCGCCCTGGTCCTCGGCGCGCTGGCGGGCGGCAGGCTGAAGTTCCCCAAGCGGGTGCTGGCCATGATGCTGGCCTTCGCCGCCGGGGCCCTGATGACGGCGCTGGCGTTTGAGCTGTTCGAGGTCTCCTACGAGCGCGGCGGCATCTGGCGGGCAGCGATCGGCCTGCTCGTCGGCGCGCTGGTGTTCACCCTGCTCAGCCAGTGGTTGGACCGCTACGCCCAGGGACCCGCTCCGGATGACGACGGCAGCGACAAGCTGGACCTCGAGGCCGCCGCCGTTGACCGCTCCCCGTCCACAGCCTCTGTGAGCGGTGGCGCGGGACTGGCCCTGCTGGCAGCGGTCACCCTGGACGGGGTGCCGGAGAACGTGGCCCTCGGCGTCTCGCTGGGCAGCGGCACCGGTGGCCTGGCGCTGCTGGGCGCGATCTTCGTGTCCAACTTCCCCGAGGCTCTGGTCGGGAGCGCGTCCATGCGTGCCCAGGGCAGGTCGCAGGCGTTCATCCTCGGCACCTGGTCCGCGTGCGCCGCGCTGCTCGTCCTGGCGGTCCTGGTCGGAGCCGGGCCTCTGTCCTCGGTCTCGTCCGAGACGCTGTCCATGCCGTTGGCGTTCGCCGCAGGCGCCGTGCTCGCGTCGCTGGCCGACACGCTCATGCCGGAGGCGTACGAGGACGGGGGACCCGCGGTCGCGATGGCCACCGCCACCGGCTTCGTCCTGTCCTTTGTGCTCGCGACCCTCTGAGACGGTCCTAGTCGTCCAGCCCGCGGGCGGCCAGCGCGTCACCGGTGCGCTGGGCGTGCCGCACGGTACGCACCACCAGCGGGACGGCCAACGCCCGCATGCTGCGCTCCAGACCGCGCGCCCGCCGTGCCGCGGAGACCTCTTGCGCGCACGCGCCGATCACCGGCACCGCCCGGATGGCCAGTGCCAGTCCCAGCCCGGCCCGCTCGGGGTCGAGCCCCAGCCGGCGCAGCGGGCGCAGCCCGGTCACCAGGGCGTCCAGCAGGTCGGTGACGCGCGTGGTCAACGTCACCAGCGCGGCGGCTGCCACGGCCACCACCAGGGTCCCCACCACGACAGCGGTGACCCGCCAGCCGTGGGTCCACCACTGGAACGGCACCAGCAGCAGCAGGATCCACCGCAGCCGCCACACCTGGGCCAGCGCCGTCGGCGGCCCCCAACCCGCGACCGCGTACCCCAGCAGCACCAGGACCAGCCCGGCGAGGACGGCCTCCGGAGCGCGCCACAGCAGCAGGGCGGTGGTGAACGCGCTGAGCCCCACCAGCTTCCAGCCGGCCGGCGTCCGGTGCAGGAGCGAGCTCCCGGCGCGGTAGACGCCCGTCATCCCATCAGCGTCCGGTACGCAGCCACGGTGCTGGCCGGAAGGCCGTCGGCCACGACCCGGCCCCGGTCCACCACCAGCACCCGGTCCCACTCCAGCAGCCGGTCCAGGTCGTGGGTCACCAGCACCACCTGCTGCGGCAGCCCGTGCAGCAACTCGGACACCATCCTGGCGTTGCGCAGGTCCAGCAGCGTGGTGGGTTCGTCGCACACCAGCACCTCTGGCTCGGTGACGAGCACGGAGGCGATGGCGAGGAGCTGCTTCTGCCCTCCTGAGAGCAGGTGCGCAGGGTGGTCGGCGTGCCCTGCCAGACCGAACCGGTCCAGCACCTGCTGCACGCGTGCGGACGTCTCCTGACGGGAGAGCCCGCGGCGGCGCAGCGAGAACGCCACGTCCTCGCCGACCGTGGGCATGACGATCTGCGCGTCGGGGTCGGTGAACACGAAGCCCACCCGGCGGCGGATCTGGGCGCCGTGGCTGCGAGTGTCCAAGCCGTCGACCTGGACGCTCCCGGCGGTGGGCAGGACCAGCCCGTTCAGGAGCCTGGCCAGGGTCGACTTGCCGGAGCCGTTCGCCCCGAGCACCACGATCTTCGCCTCGTCGAGCTCGCAGTCGACGTGCTCCAGCGCGACGCGGTCGCCGTAGCGGACCTGCACCTCGCGCAGGCTGATCACCCCACACGCTCCACCAGCAGGGCCAGACCCTGACCGCCACCGACGGCGCACGTCGCGATCCCGAGGCGGGGGCGATCTTCGGACCCGGGCCCGCCGCGGACGAGCTGGGAGAAGAGCCGGACCACGAGCAACGCCCCGGACGCCCCCCATGGGTGCCCGAGCGCGATCGCCCCACCCTGCGGGCAGACCCGGTCGCCGTCGGCGCCGAGTGGATCGAGGCCCCAGGCGTCGGTGCACGCGAGCACCTGGGCGGCAAAGGCCTCCGTGATCTCCAGCCGCTGCACGTCCTGCAGCCGGTGACCGGTGCGCTGCAGCAGCGCCTCTACCGCCGGGACGGGACCCAGGCCAGGGGTGCGCGGGTCGACCCCGACCGCGGTCCACCCGTGCAGGGCGAGCCCGGGGACGCCGAGTGCGGCGCGGACCTCCTCGGGCACGACCGCGACCAGAGCGGCACCGTCGCTGACGCCGCAGGAGTTCCCCGCGGTGACCGATCCGCCGGGGACGAACGCCCCGGGCATCCTGGCCAGGATCTCGGGCCGCAACGTCGCGCGCGGCCGTTCGTCGTGGTCCGTTCCCGCTACCGGGACCAGCTCCGCATCGAGCTCCCCGGCCCGCGCAGCGGCGAGCGCGAGACGGTGCGAGCGCAACGCGTACGCGTCCTGGCGCTCCCGGCTGATCCCGCACCGGTCCGCCACCGTCTGGGCGGCGGGGCCCATGTCGGGGTCACCCAGGTCTGCGGGGGCGAAGGGGGCACGCTGGTAGCGCACGGGCGCCGAGCCGCCAGTGCCCGGCCGCAGCCGGTGCGGGGCCGTGCTCGCGCTCTCGGCGCCACCAGCCAGGACCAGGTCCGCCCCCGCCAGGACGGCCGCGCAGGCCTGGTGCACGGCCTCCTGGCCGCTGCCGCACTGACGGTCCACCGTCACCCCGGGCACCCCGGTGCCGAGGCCCGCCGCCAGCGCGGACACCCGCGCCGGGTTGCCCCCGGGACCCATCGTGTTGCCCAGCACCACCTCGGTCACGGGTAGATCGAGGCCGAGGGCGCCCAGGTCGTCGACCAGGGCGCGCAGCACCGGGGCGACCAGACCGACCAGCTCCACCCCGGCCAGACCACGGCCCGCGGTGCCCACAGGGGTGCGACGTGCGGCGATGACGACCGGTGTCCGCGGGCCCAGCGCTGGGTCGGAGGGCGAGGTCATGGCGAGATCAGCGTAGGGCGCCGGTGCGGATGCTGCCGTCAGCCACCCGTGCCTGGGCAGCGCCGCGATCCACCTTGCCGGCGCTGGTGCGGGGGAGTGCCTGCGCGGTCAGCATCGCCCAGCGGCGAGGCCGGGCGGCAGCCGGCAGCGCGGCCACGGCCTCGCGCACGTGCCTGGGGTCGACGGTCCCGACCACCAGCGCCGTCACGACGGCGCCCAGCCTCGGGTCGGGATACCCGACGACGACGACCTCCTCGAGGCCGGGCACGGTCAGCAGGGTGCTTTCGACTTCCTGGACCAGCACCGTGTGCCCGCCGGTGCTGATGGCACCGGTACCCCGTCCCAGCACGGTGAAGCCCGCCGTGGACGTCCGTGCGCGGTCCCCGACGGTGGCCCAACCGTGCGGGTCGGTGCGCAGCGCCCCGGGCTCGGCGCGGTCCAGGTAGCCCAGGGCCAGGTACGGCGAGCGCGCCCACAGCACGTCCGAGCGGATCTCGACCTCCGCTCCCGGGAACGGCTGCAGGGCATCGCCGTCGCTCGCCCAGCCGACGAAGGACAGCTCGGCTGCGCCGTAGTACTCGTGCAGCCGCCATCCGGAGGCCGCGCACTGCTGCACCGCGTCAGGACCGACCCGGTCCCCCGCGAGCACGACGGTGGCCAGCCGGGGCAGCGCGCCGTCCCGGCCGAGCCGGAGCAAGGCCGGTAGCTGGGCGGGCACGCAGTGGACGATGGTGGCCAGGCGCGGGTCGTCCGCGCCCAGCAGCACTCCCGCGCCGACGACCTCCGCGTGCCAGGCGGCGTACAGGGACAGCGTCGACCACAACGGGCCAGGGGTCCAGACGGTGTCGCCGGGGCCGACGCCCGACATGGCACCCAGGGGCTCCACGCTCGCCCGCCACGACGCGTGCGTCCTGATCACCGCTCGGGGGGCTCCGCTGCTGCCCGAGGTGAACAGGGCCACGCGGCCAGGAGCCAGCCGGCCGTCGCGCAGCGCCTTCTCGACGGCCGCCGCCGCCCGGGTGCGCAGCGCGGACGGCCAGGTCGGGTCGAGGACGGCGACCGCGCTGCCTCGGTCCAGGGCGGCCCCGAACGCCGCCAGCAGCGCCCGCTGGTCCGGGTCGCACAGCAGCGGGCTCACCGGGCGTGGCGCTCCGCCTCGCACCGGGCCGGGAACAGCTCGGGCACGGCGCGGTGCACGGCGGCCGCGACCGACGTGGCTACGACGACCTTCAGCAGGTCGCCGGGCAGGTACACCACGGCCGCGATGGCCGTGGCCACGACGCCGTCGGTGCCGAGCACCTGGGCCTGGACGGGGATCCCGAGCAGGTAGACCACCCCGATGCCACCCGTCACATTGGCCAGCGCTCCCCACCAGAGCGGGTAGGCGGGAAGGCTGCGCTGCGCCAGCCAACCGATCACCAGGGCGCCCAGCACCCACCCCACGAGGTAGCCGGCGCTCGGGCCGACGAACACGGCCAGGCCACCGCGGCCCCCGGACAGCAGCGGCAGCCCGGCGGCGACCAGCGCGAGGAAGGTGAGGACGGCCAGCGACCCGCGCCGCGCACCCAGGACGGAACCAGCCACCATGACGCCCAGCGTCTGGAGCGTGACCGGAACTGGGTTGCCGAACAGGTACAGGCTGCCGGGAAGCCCCAGCACCGCGATCAGGGCGGCGAACGAGGCGACCAGCGCCAGGTCGCGTGACCCCAGCCGACGCGTCGACGGCATCCGGGCCGCAGCCGGCTGCACAGGCGCCAGGGGCGAGGCAGGGTCGGAGAACATGGCCCAGAGGATAGGGCGCTGCCCGCCGGGGCTACAGGTCGGTCGCGCTCAGGGTGTCGCAGGAGTTGAGGTTCCCAGACTGGTAGCCGGTGGTGAACCAGCGCTGACGCTGCTCGCTGGAGCCGTGCGTCCAGGCCTCGGGGTTGACCCTGCCCTGCGTCTTCTCCTGGATCCGGTCGTCCCCCACCGACGAGGCGGCGGAGAGCGCGTCGGCGATCTCCGTGTCCGTTAGCTCTGCCAAGAACGTCACGCCGGTGTCCGGATCCACGGTGCTGGCGGCGTGGTGAGCCCAGACGCCGGCCAGGCAATCGGCCATCAGCTCGGTGCGCACCGCGCCGGACTCGGGGCCCTGCGGGTCCTGCTGAGCCGCGTTCAGCACCCCGATCTGGTTCTGGATGTGGTGGCCGAACTCGTGCGCCACGACGTACTGCTGGGCGAACGGCCCTCCGCTGGAGCCGAACTGCTCGGTCAGCACGTCGAAGAACGTCGCATCGAAGTACATGGTCTGGTCGGCCGGGCAGTAGAACGGCCCGACCGCGGAGGTGGCGCTGCCGCAACCGGTGCCGGTCTGACCCGAGAACACCACCGTCTGCGGCCGCTGGTACTGCTCACCCAGCTCCGGCAGCGCCGTGGCCCAGTAGACGTCCAGGCTGTTCTCGGTGGCGATGATGCGGCACTCGATGTCGGTGTTGGCGTCCTGGGCGTCCTGGCACTGCGCCGCGAGGTCCTCGGACCCACCGGGCTGCGGCTGCCCGCCGCCGCCTCCGGTGAGCGCGCTCGGGTCCACCCCGAGGAACAGGGCGACGACCACCAGCACCAGCCCGCCCAGCCCGCCGCCGACGGCCAGGCCCCCGCGTCCGCCGCCCCCGCCGCCGCGGGAGGCGTGGCTGGTGTCGATGCTCACGCCTTCGTTGAAGCTCACCGATGCCTCCTGTGGTGGACCTCACGCCGTGCTGCACGTGGGCTGGGGCGGTCGTGCCCGCGGTTAGACTAGTGAGCCTGACCCCGGCGGGCGCGCCGACGGATCTGGTGCCCGGCCAGTCCACAGCAGCGAGTCGCTACGGAGGAACAAGCAGTGATCACGGCTCATGGCGTCGAGCTGCGCGCCGGCCCGCGCATCCTCATGCAGGACGTCACCTTCCGCGTCGGTCCTGGCGACCGCATCGGGCTCGTCGGCCGCAACGGCGCCGGCAAGACCACCCTGACGAAGGTGCTCGCCGGCGACGGCCAGCCCATCGGCGGCACCGTGCAGCGCACCGGCGACGTCGGGTACCTGCCGCAGGACCCCCGCACCGGCGACCTCGACGTGCTCGCGCTGCACCGGATCCTGTCTGCCCGCGACCTGGACCAGGTCGTGGTGCGGATGCGTGAGACCGAGGGTGCGATGGCCTCGGCGGACGACGAGACCCGCGACTCGGCCATGGAGCGGTACGGACGGCTCGAGGCCCAGTTCACCTCCCGTGGCGGCTATGCGGCCGAGTCGGAGGCGGCGCGCATCGCGAGCAACCTGGGCCTGGAGGAACGCATCCTGACCCAGCCGCTGCGCACGCTCTCCGGAGGCCAGCGCCGCCGCGTCGAGCTGGCCCGGATCTTGTTCTCCGGCGCCCAGACCCTGCTCCTGGATGAGCCGACGAATCACCTCGATGCCGACTCCGTGGCCTGGCTGCGCGACTACCTGCGCGGCTACGCCGGCGGCCTGGTGGTCATCAGCCACGACACCGACCTGATCGAGACCGTCGTGAACAAGGTCTTCTACCTCGACGCGAACCGAGCCGTCCTGGACGTCTACAACGTGGGGTGGAAGACCTACCTGCAGCAGCGCGAGGCCGACGAGCGCCGCCGCCACCGCGAGCGCAACAACGCCGAGAAGAAGGCCGCAGCCCTGCACCTGCAGGCGGACAAGATGCGGGCCAAGGCCAGCAAGGCGACGGCGGCCCAGAACATGGCCAAGCGGGCCGACCGGCTGCTCAGCGGCCTGGACGACGTACGGGTGCGGGACAAGGTGGCCAAGCTGCGCTTCCCCGACCCCGCGCCCTGCGGCAAGACGCCGCTGCGGGCCTCGGCGCTCTCGCGCTCCTACGGTTCGCTGGAGATCTTCACCGACGTGGACCTCGCCATCGACAAGGGCAGCCGCGTGGTGGTGCTCGGGCTCAACGGCGCGGGCAAGACGACGCTGCTGCGCATCCTGGCGGGCGTCGACGACCCCGACACCGGCCAGGTCGAGCCGGGGCACGGTCTGCGGCTGGGCTACTACGCGCAGGAGCACGAGACGCTGGACACCAGCCGCACCGTGCTGGAGAACATGCGTTCTGCCGCACCGGAGCTCACCGACACCGAGGTGCGCAAGGTGCTCGGCTCGTTCCTGTTCAGCGGGGACGACGCCACCAAGCCCGCCGGGGTGCTCTCCGGTGGCGAGAAGACACGGCTCGCCCTGGCCACGCTGGTCGTCAGCGCCGCCAACGTGCTGCTGCTGGACGAGCCGACGAACAACCTCGACCCGGCCAGCCGCGAGGAGGTGTTGGCAGCGCTGCGCTCCTACAGCGGCGCCGTGGTGCTGGTGACCCACGACGAGGGCGCTGTGCACGCGCTGGAGCCGGAGCGGATCCTGCTGCTGCCGGACGGGGTCGAGGACCTGTGGGGCCCGGACTACGCGGACCTGGTGTCGCTGGCCTGACCGGCTCGTCGAGAACGTCCGAAGAAGGAGCGCGCATGGATCAGCTGGAGCAGCGGTGCCACGAGGTCGGCATCGCGTTGCGCGTCTCGCCGGACCGCTGGGACGTCGTCCTGGACGCCCCGTCGCGGCGAAACTCCCAGACCCCTTCCACCTGGCGGGTTCTCGCAGCGGTGGGCGAGCAGGTGCAGCGGCTGTCCAGCCAGGACCAGGGGCCCCGCGTGGTGGTCCTGTCCGCCACCGGGCCATCCTTCAGTGCGGGCCTGGACCGCGCCATGTTCACCGGCCAGGTGCTAGGGGAGCCGGGGCTACCGCAGCTCGCGGCGCTGCCAGATGCGGAGGTCGACCGGACCATCGCGGAGTTCCAGCGAGCCTTCACCTGGTGGCGCGACAGTGACGCGCTGACGGTGGCGGCGGTGCAGGGGCACGCGATCGGCGCCGGCTTCCAGCTGGCGCTGGGGTGCGACCTGCGGGTGGTGACGCACGACGTCTCGTTCGCCATGAAGGAGACCACGCTCGGACTGGTGCCTGATCTGGGCGGGACCGGCCCGCTGGTGCAGAGCCTGGGCTACGCCAGGGCGCTGGAGGTCTGTCTCAGCGGGCGCAGCGTGGGCGCGCCGGAGGCCGTGGCCACCGGGCTGGCGGTGCGCGCGGTACCGAACGGGGACCTGTCCGCTGCGGTAGACGAGCTGGTGGCTGCCGTCCTGACCGGACCGCGCGCCGCGGTGACCGCGACCAAGCACCTGCTCGCCGGGGCGCGGGACCGGACCGCCGGTGCCCAGCTAGCCGCCGAGCGGCTTGCGCAGGCCGGCCGGCTGGCGCACCTCGCGGGGGGAACAAAGGGTGCGCGCAACGGGCTGTAGCCCGTCGGGACTGGTTCGTGCCGCTCGTCCCGTCCCACCACGGTACGGAGAAGGACGTGGGTGAAGGGCATGGTCGGTCCCGGAGGCGGTAGTCGTTCCTCGCTGATGTCCTTGACCAAGGACCCGTCGCTGAAGGACCACAAGGTCTCCCGTGACGTCGTCCGGCGGATCATGGGCTTCGCCCGCCCGTATCGGCGGTCCATCGTGCTGTTCCTCATCCTGGTGGTCGGCGGCTCTGCGCTGGTGATCGCCACCCCCCTGCTGCTGCAGCGTCTGGTGGACGATGGCGTGGTGCCCGGCGACCGTCGCGTGGTGGTGACGCTGGCGCTGGTGGTGGCGGCGCTGGCCTTCGTCGAGGCCATCGTGGGGCTGGTGCAGCGGTACCTGTCATCGCGCATCGGCGAGGGCCTCATCTACGACCTGCGGACCCAGGTGTTCGCCCACGTCCAGCGTCAGCCGGTCGCCTTCTTCACCCGCGCGCAGACCGGGGCCCTGGTGTCCAGGCTCAACAACGACGTCGTCGGCGCGCAGCAGGCCTTCACCTCCACGCTCTCGGGCGTCGTCTCGAACGTGGTCTCCCTGGTGCTGGTCGCCGGTGCGATGCTGGTCCTGTCCTGGCCGATCACCGTGGCCGCCCTCGTCCTGCTCCCGGTGTTCTACCTGCCCGCTCGCCGGGTCGGACGCAGGCTGCAGGGGCTCACCCGCGAGTCCATGGATCTCAACGCCGACCTCGGGACCCGGATGACGGAGCGCTTCAACGTCTCCGGGGCGCTGCTGGTCACCCTGTTCGGGCGTCCGGTCGAGGAGGACGAGCAGTTTGCCGCGCGTGCAGGCCGGGTGCGAGACGTCGGTGTCAAGATCGCCATGATCGGACGGGTCTTCTTCACCTCCCTCACGCTGGTGGCCGCCCTGGCGACCGCCCTGGTCTACGGCGTCGGTGGCTGGCTGGCGATCTCTGGGACCCTGACGATCGGGACCCTGCTGGCTCTGGCGGCACTGCTGGGACGGCTGTACGGGCCCATCACGGCGCTGGCCAACGTCCGGGTGGACGTGATGAGCGCGCTGGTCAGCTTCGAGCGGGTGTTCGAGGTCCTTGATCTGCCGTCTTTGGTGCAGGACCCCGCGAACCCGGTGGATCTCCCGGCGGGCCCGCTGGCGGTCGAGCTCGACGGCGTGAGCTTCTCCTACCCTGCCGCGGAGGAGGTGTCGCTGGCGTCCCTGGAGCTGGTCGGGCACGGGGACCGGGAGGGCTCCGGCCTCGTCCTGCACGACGTCAGCCTGCGGGTAGAGCCTGGCCAGCTGGTGGCGCTGGTGGGTCCGAGCGGCTCGGGCAAGACCACCATCACCTCGCTGGTCGCCCGGCTCTACGACCCGAGCAGCGGAACCGTGCGTGCGGGTGGGGTCGACCTGCGGCAGACCACGCTGGCCCAGGTGCACGACCGGATCGGCGTCGTCACCCAGGACGCGCACATGTTCCACGACACGGTGCTGGCGAACCTGCTCTACGCCAGACCGGACGCCAGTCACGCGCAGGTGGAGCAGGCCCTGCGCGACGCCCAGGTCTGGGACATGGTCAGCTCGCTGCCCCAGGGCCTGGACACGGTCGTCGGTGACCGAGGGCACCGGCTCTCTGGTGGCGAGAAGCAGCGGCTCGCGCTGGCCCGGCTGCTTCTCAAGGCGCCGTCGGTGGTGGTGCTCGACGAGGCCACGGCGCACCTGGACTCGGAGTCGGAGGCGGCCGTCCAGCGGGCGCTGGACAGCGCCCTGGAGGGGCGGACCGCCCTGGTCATCGCGCACCGTCTGTCGACCGTGCGGAACGCGGACCTGATCGCGGTGGTGCACCGGGGCCGGATCGTGGAGCGCGGCAAGCACTCCGAGCTGCTCGCCGCCGGTGGTCTGTACTCCGAGCTGTACCGCACCCAGTTCGCCGGCCAGCCCTCCGCCGAGGACGAGGCCGCCATACTGGCGTGATTGCGTCTGTGTGACAGATGTTTGCGTCACTATTCGTACAGGTGTACGATTCGGGTATGACGGTGGTCGACGACGAACCGAACGTGGACGAGCTCCAGGAGCGGGCCGCGGTGCTGGCGGGGCGGTTGAACCGGACCCACGCGGACCTGGTCGACCTGACCTCACGCCTGCTGGAGGGTGAGCTGTGGGGTGGTGGTGGGTTCCGCCCGCCCGAGCACTGGCTGGTGGTCCGGGTCGGGCTGTCCCCGTCCCGGGCCCGTGACGTGGTCCGCATCGCCCGCCGGCGCGAGGAGATCCCGGCCACGCTGGACCGGCTCGGTGCCGGGAGGCTGTCGCTGGACCAGGCCGCGGTCGTGGCCAGGCTGGCCCCCGCCTCGCACCAGCAGTCGATCGCCGAGCTGGTCGAGCACCTGACCGTGCCCCAGGTGCAACGGGCCCTGGCCGGGTACGTCTTCGACGTCACCACCCCCGCCGCCGAAGGCGAGGCCGGGCCGTCCCGGCTCG
>JAABUN010004971.1_pt1 | contig 17183 bp, 17 predicted proteins | sample 5559311 | NCBI WGS metagenome assembly JAABUN01 (sample SAMN10711877, study PRJNA513370) | rock metagenome | isolation source: Antarctica rocks | place: Antarctica: Victoria Land, Siegfried Peak sud
GCCACCCGCAAACAAGCCCATCGCGCCAACCCACCCAGCACCAGCAACGGCGACCAACGACCCATACGGCACACCACCAAAGCAACTCACAATGTGTGCATCCCGTAGCTCCCGGAGGGAGAGGGGGCAGTAGGAGGATTGTTGATGCGGTGCGATCTTATCATACGCGATGCTACTATCCTGGACGGCACCGGCGCTCCGCGGCAGCGGGGCGACGTGGGGGTGAGCGGGGAGCGGATCACGCAGGTGGGCGACCTCGGCGGCGTCGGTGCGGACCGGGAGGTGCTGGCTGGTGGAAAGGCGGTTGCGCCGGGGTTCATAGATGCCCACACGCATGACGACCGGGCGGTGCTGTGCGGACCCGCTTGCATGGCCTGCAAGATGAGCCAGGGGGTCACGACCGTCGTCGTCGGGAACTGCGGGATCAGCTTGTCGCCGACGCGGATGAGCAGCCGGCCGGTTCCGCCGCTGGATTTGCTGGGCGATGAAAGCTGGTGGACCTTTGGGAGCTTTGGCGAGTATGCCGACCGGCTGGCCCGCGATCCCGGCCCGGTCAACACCTATGCCCTGATCGGGCATATGTCGCTGCGCGTGGAGGCGCTGGCCGGGGATGTCGGCCGGGCCGCCACCGACCGCGAGGCCGAGCGGATGCGCGCCCGGCTGGCCGAGTGCCTGGCCGAGGGCGCGTCCGGCTTTTCCACCGGATTGTTCTATCCGCCCAACGCCGCGGCGCCGACCGAGGAGGTAATTGCCGTCGCCGAGGCGCTGCGCGCCGCGCGCGGCATCTACGTGACGCACATGCGCGACGAAGGGGAAGGCGTGCTCGACAGCATCGAAGAGGCGCTGCGGATCGGCCGCGGCAGCGGCTCGCCCGTGGTCATCAGCCACCATAAGTGCGCGCTGCCCGAGAACTACGGGCGGTCGGCCGAGACGCTGCCGGCGCTGGACCGCGGGGCGCTGGGGCAGGAGGTGCATTTCGACGTCTATCCCTATGCCGCCAGCAGCACCGTGCTGATACCGGCCAAGCTGCACCCGGACGTGGCGGTGCAGGTGACGTGGTCGGTGCCGCATCCAGAGATGAGCGGGCGCATGTTGGCGGACGTGGCGGCGGAGTGGGGCCTGACGCAGCGGGAGGCGGCCGAGCGGCTGCTTCCGGCGGGCGGCATCATGTTCCAGATGCAGGAGGCGGACGTGCGGCGTATTCTGGCGCACCGGCTCAGCATGGTCGGCAGCGACGGCTTGCCGCATGACGCCTTTCCGCATCCGCGCCTATGGGGCACGTTCCCGCGCGTGCTGGGGCACTATGCCCGGGATCTCGGGCTGTTCAGCCTGGAGACGGCGATACACAAGATGACCGGGCATACCGCCGCGGTGTTCGGCATGACGGACCGCGGGGTGATCCGGCCGGGCGCGTTCGCCGACCTCGTGCTGTTCGATCCGGCCACCGTGCGCGACGCCGCCGACTTCCGGCATCCGACGCGGCCGGCGGAGGGCATCCTGGAAACCTGGGTCAACGGCCAGTCCGCCTATGCCGGCGACCAAGGCGCGACCGCGGCCCGTGCCGGGCGGCTGGTGACGCGGCAAGGTTGACTGTTGCTGCCGGGCCACTCGGAAAGTTTGCAGTGTGACATGTGTGCATCGCATGTTGCCCCAAGGCGTACAAAAGGCGATGCTGCAAGGGTTCGGTCCCTGCGAGGCCCGCATATTCCCGCCAAGAAGAGTCCAGTCATGACCTCCCGTATCCTTGCCCTTGCCGCTTCCGCCCTGATCCTGTCCGCCGGCTTCATGTCCGCCGACGCTGCGACGCGCCGCCGCCCTGCGCGCCACCATGCCGCGCCGCACTCCACCATGCGCAGCCAGGCCGCCATGCGCCAGCGTGGCGGGATGCGCTCCGGCATGGCCATGCGCGCCCCGCGTGGCCGCGACGCCGAGAGCGCGTCGGTTGACCAGCTCAACGCGCAGAGCCTGGACGCCGCCCGTGGCGGCGCCGCGCCGGCCATGGCCGCTCCGCAGTAGTCCGGCGCCGGACCGATGCCGCGTGCCCGGGAACGCGCCAGCGTTGCCGGCCATGCGGCGCGTCGTCCATCTCGCCGAACCCGGTCCGCCGTAGTTCCGGCATCGTCGGGATCACGGACGAACAGGTGACGGCGCGGAGCTGATCCGCGCCGTCCTGCATTCTCAAACCTGCTGTTCCGTGCTGGCCTGCCGTGATGCCACCGCATTTCCTGGCCTTCGCGCTGTTCGCCGTGGCGACCTCGGCCACGCCGGGGCCGAACAATGTCATGATCGCCGCGTCGGCTGCGGCGCACGGCGTCCGCGCGACCCTGCCGCACCTGTTTGGGATTAACCTTGGCTTCGGCGTCATGTTGGCATTGGTCGGGCTTGGGCTGTCGGGGCCGTTGGCTGCCAGCCCATTGCTGCATGGCACCCTGCGTTGGATCGGCGGCGCATGGATGCTGTGGATCGCCCTCGGCATCGCCCGCAGCGCCGTGCTGACGGACGCGCCGGTCCGCTCGCCGATGAGCTTTCCGGGTGCCGCACTGTTCCAGTGGGTCAATCCCAAAGCCTGGGTGATAGCGGTCGCCATGACCACGACCTACACCGCACCGGCTGAGCCGATGGTGCCGCAGGTGCTGGTGCTCGCCGGGGTGTTCACGCTGATCGGGATGCCCTCGACGCTGCTGTGGTCGCTGATCGGCGCCGGGGCGGCGCGGGTGCTGCGGACGCCGGGGCAGTTGCGCGGGTTCAACCTGGCCATGGCCGCCCTGCTGGCGCTGTCCGTCGTGCCGCTGCTGGCGGGATAGCGCGGCGTGCGCCTGCTGCGGCCGTTGCGCCACCGGCAGATGGCGCTGCTGTGGGGCGGGCTGGCGCTGTCGGCGGTGGGGGACCAGGCTTACAACGTCGCCTTTGCCTGGATCGCGACCGAGGCGTTCGGCGCAGGAGCCGGATACCTGGTGGCGGCGGGACCGTTGGCCGGGTTGCTGACGCTGGCGTTCGGCGGGGCGCTGGCCGACGGGGTTCCGCCGGGCCGGGCGATGGTTTGGGCGGACCTGGGGCGCGCGGCGGCGCTGCTGTGCGCCGTGGCGGCGTGGACCGTTGCCGGCCGGCCGCCTGCCGCGGCGCTGGTGCTGGCTGTCGTGGTCCTAGCAGTCGGGGTGGCGGTGTTCCGTCCGGCCCTGCAGGCGGTGCTGCCGCCGCTGCTGCCGGACCCTGCCCTGCTGCCGGCCGCCAATGCGCTGCTGGACAGCACGGAGCGCCTGGCCCGGCTGGCCGGCCCTGCCCTGGCCGGGCTGCTGGCGGCGGCGCTGCCGTTGCAGCATCTGCTGACGCTCGATGCGGCGACCTTCCTGGCGTCGGCAGCGGCGGTGTGGGCCATCGGGCGCCGGCATCCGATCCCCGCCGTACGCAGCGCATCGTCGCGCGGGGCGTTGGAAGGAGTCGCGCAGGGGGTGCGCGCCCTGCGCCGGCATCCCGTGCTGGGCTATGTGCTGGCGACGACGGGCGTGCTGAACGGCGCTTGGCACGCTGCTTTTTTCCTGCTGCTGCCCTTGGCGACGCAGGCGGCCGGGCTGCCGCTCGGGGCCTACGGGCTGGTGATCTCGGCCTATGGCTGCACCAACCTGGCGGCCAACCTGGTGATCGGCAGCCGGCCGATGACGGAGCGGCCGGGGCGGCAAATCTTTGCCGGCAACTGCTGCCTGGGGCTGGGCATCATGGGGGTAGGCGCTGCCGCGGCGCTGCCGGCGGGATGGCTGCTGCCGGTGGCGATGGCAGCGTCCGGGCTGGCCGCGGTGGGCGGGCCGATGCAGGACATCACGACCGCGGTGCTGCGGCAGACCGACCTGCCCCGCGCCGACGTGCCGGCGGCGACGCGGGCGTTGATGGCAGGCAGCCAGGCCGGCGTGCTGGCGGCGCTGGTGCTGGCGCCGGCGCTGCTGGCCGCGCTGCCGGTTGCCGGGGTGATCGGCTTGTGCGGCCTGGCCATCCTGGCAATCGGCGTCGTGGGGCTACGCCGCTTCGGCTGACCCGGCCGGCACCAGGCCGTGACGCAGCATGATCTCTTCCACCACCGCCTTGTCCGGCGGACCCTTTGCGATCAACGCGCCCAACTCCCGGAAGTACTCGGGGCCGAGCACGCCGGGCGTCAGCACTGCCAGGCAGCGGACCGGGGCGCCGCTGCGGTTGTCGAAGCCGTGGACGACGCCGCGGGGGATGAACAGGCTGCCGCCCGGCCCGATGGCGTGGACCATGCCGTCCACGGTGAGGGTCAGGGTGCCGTCCAGGCCATAGACGGTCTCGTCCCAGTCCCGGTGATGGTGCGCGACCGGCATCCGCCCTTCCGGCGGCACCAGCATCTCGAACAGGTCGAGGCTGCCATTGGTGTCGTGCTTGTCGCGCAGGAAACGAAGCTCCAGCGAGCCGACGCGGATCGTTTCAGGCATCGCGTGTCCTCCTGTTGCCGGGTGTCCGGCCGATGTCGTGCCAACGGCCTTTTGCCTTGGCCGCTTCCGTCATTGCGGGCCGCGCCTACGACGCGGCGATCCAGGGGCCGTGCGCGCGGTCCCTGCCGCCCCTGGATTGCCACGCCGCAAGTGCGGCTCGCAATGACAGTGCATCAACGCGAGGGTCGGAGCGAATGGGCGCTGGCGTCACGCTTCCGCGACGCCGCCGCGCACTTCGATCATGCGCATCAGGGTTTCCAGGCGGTCGGCCTCCTCGGGCGGCTTGTCGGGGCGCAGGCGGGCGACGCGGGGGAAGCGCAGGGCGACGCCGCTTTTGTGGCGGTTGCTGAGCTGAGCGGCGTCGAAGGCGATCTCCAGCACCAGGCCGCGCTCCACCTCGCGCACGGGGCCGAAGCGGTGGACGGTGTGGTTGCGTATCCAGCGGTCCAACTGCACCAGCTCGGCGTCGGTGAAGCCGGAATACGCCTTGCCGACCGGGACCAGCTCGCCGTCCTCGCGCCATAGGCCGAAGGTGTAGTCGGAGTAGTAGCTGCTGCGCTTGCCGTGGCCGCGCTGGGCGTACATCACCACGGCGTCTATGGTCAGCGGGTCGCGCTTCCACTTCCACCACTGGCCCTTGGGGCGGCCCGGCACGTAGGCGCTGTCGCCGCGCTTGAGCATCAGGCCCTCGATGCTGGCGGCGCGGGTGCCGTCGCGCACGGCGGACAGCTCTTCGACCGTGTGGAACGGGATCAAGGGCGACAGGTCCATGCGGGCGGGGCGGTGCAGGCCGAACCATGTTTCCAGCCGGGCGCGGCGCTCGTCGAATGGGAGGGGGCGCAGGTCCTGCACGCCGTCGAACAGCAGGTCGTACAGGCGCACCCAGACCGGGAAGTCGCGCAGCATCTTGGGGCCGGGCGCCTTGCGGTTCAGGCGCTGCTGCAAGTCGGCGAAGGGGGCGACCCCGCCGTCGCGCAGCACCAGCAGCTCGCCGTCCAGGACGCCCTTGAACTCCATGGCGTCGAGAATTTCCGGGAAGGCGCCGCTCACGTCGTCGGCGCCGCGGGAGTAGATGCGGCGGCCCTCGGCGGTCGCCACGAGCTGGACGCGGATGCCGTCCCACTTCCATTCCGCACGGTAGGCGGCGGGGTCCAGGGCGGCGAGGTCCGGGGCCTCCAGCGGGTGGGCCAGCATCGGGGGACGGAACACCGGGGCGCCGGCCGGGTCGGGCTTGTCGCCGCGGCCCTCCAGCCAGGCGAACAGGCCGGCGTAGGGGGGGGCCAGGCCGTGCCAGATCTCCTCGATGTGGTCGGCGTCAACGTGGTTGCCGGCCAGCTCTGCAAGCGCCGTCTTGGCCAGGCGGGCGGAGGCGCCGACGCGGAGGGAGCCGGTGATGAGCTTCAGCAGGGCGTAGCGGACGGAGGCGTCGGAGGCGTCGAGCCAGCCTGCCAACACGCGGGGCAGTTCTGCCTTGGGGGTGGTCAGCAGGGCTTGCACCACCTCGGTCATGGTCGGCGGGCCGGCGTTGGTGCGGGCGGCGGGCCAGATCAGGGCGACGGTTTCGGCTAGGTCGCCTACGTAGTCGTGCGACATGGCGAACAGGACGGGGTCGGTGCGTTCTTCGGCCAGGGTGCGGATGAGCAGGGGCTTGGCGGCGTCGAAGGCCAGCTCGCCGGTTAGGGCGGCGAGGCCGAAGCCGCGGTCGGGATCGGGCTGGGTGGTGAAGTAGCGGCGCAGCAGGGCGATTTTGGCTAGGCGGCCGGGGGTGAAGACGAGGCGCTCCAGTAGTTCGGCGAAGGCGATCATGGGAAAGGTTGCCGGTGTTGGGGGGGCGGGGTCCGTTGCGGTCCGGGAGCGTCTGCGGGGCTGGGCGTCCTCCTTCGTCTATTCAAGGGAGTAGGTCGGGGTGGCGGGGCCTTGGCCAGACCTTGAGACGCGGCGGCGCAGCCGTGCCACGGCCCGCGGTGGGCGAGGGCGGTGCTGGCGGCTTCCCTCACCCTAACCCTCTCCCGGAGGGAGAGGGGACAGGGGTGGAATGCTGCGGCGGGGCCTGGGGCGCTGGCGATGGCTTCGCCGAAGCGAGGAGCACGTCGCGGCTTGCGGCTGGCGAGGACGGCGCTTTCCCGCCCCCTCACCCTAACCCTCTCCCGTAGGGAGAGGGGACAGGGGGAGGGCGTCCTCGTCGTCGTCGCCGTAGCCGACCAGGCGGAGGGCACGGCCGCGGATGCCGCGCTTGGCGGCCTCGTGGATCAGGGCCTCCTCGCGGCCGTGCGTCACCCAAACCTCCGGTGCCGCCACCTCGTCCAGCGTGGCGTTCAGCTCGTCCCAGTCGCAGTGGTCGCTGATGACCAGCGGCAGCTCGACGCCCTTGCTGCGGGCGCGCTGGCGGACCTGCATCCAGCCGGAGGCGTTGCACACCACGGGGTCGGCCATGCGGCGCGCCCAGGGGCCGGTGATGGCGCCGGGCGGGGCGATCACGATGGCGCCGCGCAGGAGGTCCTTGTCGGCCTTGGACTTGGCCGTGGCAGGGCGCAGGTCGCCCAGCGGGATGCCCATGCGTTCGTATGCCTGGCATAGCGGCACCTGCGCGCCGTGCAGGTGGATGGGCCGGTCCCAGCCGGCCTGGCGCAGCAAGGCGATCAGGCGCTGCGCCTTGCCCAGGGCGTAGGCGCCGATGACGTGGGTGCGGTCCGGGAACAGGGCCACGCTGTCGAGCAGCTTGGCAACCTCGTGCGCCGCCGGGGGGTGGCGGAACACCGGGAGGGCGAAGGTCGCCTCGGTCACGAACACGTCGCAGGGGATGGGTTCGAAGGGCCGGCAGGTGGGGTCGGGCTGGCGCTTGTAGTCGCCGCTGACCACGGCGCGGGTGCCGCGCCACTCCATCGCGACCTGGGCGCTGCCCAGGACGTGCCCGGCAGGTTCCATCCAGACGCGGACGCCGTTGAGGTCAACCGGCTGCCCGTAGTCCAGCGCCTGCTGCACGGCTCCGGCACGGCCCTCGCCCATGCGTATGTCCATAAGGGCCAGCGTTTCCGGGCTGGCCAGGACGACGCCATGGCCGGGGCGGGCGTGGTCGCTGTGGGCGTGGGTGATGATCGCGCGGGCGACGGGGCGCACGGGGTCTATGTGGAAGCCGCCGGGTTCACAGTACAGCCCGTCCGGCAGGACTTTCAGCCAGGTCTCGGGATGCGGCATGACGGATGCGGGACCCGGGCGCGCGGCCCGGGTCCCTGCTGGATCAGCCCTGCTTGCGGGTGGCGTCCGCGGTCAGCGGCACCGGCACCCAGCGCAGGCCCTCGCCGCTTTGGACCAGCATCAGCACGGTCTTGCGGTTCTGCTTGCGGTAGCGGTCCATGCGCTCCTGCACGTCGGCGGGAGAGCTGACCGTTTCCTGCTGGACCTCGACGATGACGTCGCCGGGCTTGAGGCCGCGTCCAGCGGCGGCGCCGTCGGGCGTCACGTCCGTCACCACGACGCCCTTCTGGTCGGCGCCGATCTTGAACTTCTCGCGCATCTCGTCGGTGAGGGACGACAGGCGGGCGCCGAGGCCGCTGACCTCGGTGTTGCGGTTGGCGGCCGGGGCGCGGGGCGCGGGGGTATTGGCGGCGACCTGCTGCGGGCTATCGGGCAGCTCGCCGACCTGAGCCTGCACCGTTACCTGCTTGCCGTCGCGCCACAGCACGACGGGCACGTCGCGGCCGATCACGGTCTCGGCAACGATGCGCGGAAGGGTCTTCATCTCCTTCACGTCCTGGTTGTTGAAACGCAGGATCACGTCGCCGTTGTGGATTTGGGCCTTGGCGGCGGGGCCGTCGTCGCTCACGCGGGCGACGAGGGCGCCACTGTTGTCCTTGAGGCCCAGGCTTTCGGCGATGTCGGGGGTGACCTGCTGGATGTTGACGCCCAACCAGCCGCGGCGCGCGCGGCCGAACTCGCGCAACTGCGCCACCACGGCCTTCGCCATGTTGGACGGCACGGAGAAGCCGATGCCGACGGAGCCGCCGGACGGGGAGTAGATGGCGGTGTTAATGCCGATGACCTGGCCGTCCATGTTGAACAGCGGGCCGCCGGAGTTGCCGCGGTTGATGGCGGCGTCGGTCTGGATGAAGTCGTCGTACGGACCCTGGCGGATGTCGCGCCCGCGGGCGCTGACGATGCCGGCGGTGACAGAGCCGCCAAGGCCGAACGGGTTGCCGATGGCCAGTACCCAGTCGCCGACGCGGCCGGTGTCGCTGTCGCCGAACGGGACGGCGTGGAGCGGCTTGTCAGTCTCGACCTTAAGCAACGCCAGGTCGGCCTTGTCGTCCTTGCCGATAAGGGTGGCGCGAAGGGTGGTGTTGTCCTGCAGGGTCACGCTGATCTTGTCGGCGCCATCAATGACATGGTTGTTGGTGACGATGTAGCCGGCGGTGTCAATGATGAAGCCGGAGCCGAGGCTGACGGCGCCCTCGCCGTCGCCGCGCGGGCCTTGCGGACCCTGGTTGGGGCCGCCCGGACCGCCGCGGCGACCCTGCTGGCCCGGCTTGTTGCGGTCCAGGAAGTCCTTGAAGAACTGCTCGAACGGGCTGCCGGGCGGGAACTGCGGCACTTCCGGCCCGGCTTCGCGGTCGGCGCGCGCCTCGGCCTTCTGGGTGGAGCTGATGTTCACCACTGCCGGCAGGAGCTGCGCGGCCAGGTCGGCGAAGCTGTCGCCGGCGCCGCGGGCCTGGGCGGGCTGGACCACGAACGACGGGACGACGGCTGGCAGGGCGAAAACGCTGGCTAGGGCCAAGGCGCGGACGGTACGAAGGCGCATCTCATGACTCCCGTGGGTGGGCCGGCTTTGGGCCAAGTGCAAAGGTAGATGTGTCGCAGGCACGCCTGAAAAAGACGTCGAAGGGCTGTCGCACAGTAACTGCTCTGCTATCTCGAAAAAAGTATAACGTTCACAGTGGTCCGGTGAAGCAGTCGGTGCAGCTAATCCCTTTCAAGCCTTATGGCTTGGGCGCTTCGCGCAGCAGACGGAGGAAGTCGCTGTCGGGCGTCAGCACCAGGCGCGACTGGCCGCCGACGAAGGTTTCCCGATACGCCTGCAAGGTGCGGTAGATGCTGTAGAACTCAGGGTCCTGGCCGAAGGCGTCGGCGTAGATCTTGATGGATTCCTTCTCGCCCTCGCCGCGCAGACGGTCGGAGTCGGCGCGGGCGCGGGACAGCAGCACGGTGCGCTCCCGCTCGGCGTCGGCGCGGATGCGGGCGGAGGCTTCGGCGCCCTCGGCGCGGGCCTGGCGGGCGACGCGCTCGCGCTCGGACTTCATGCGGGACAGGATGGCGGTGGTGTTCTCCTCGGGCAGGTCGGCGCGGCGCAGGCGCACGTCGTCTATTAGGACGCCGAACTGCTTCATCTCGTCCGTGACCTGGCCGCGGACCAGGCCCATGATACGGCCGCGGTCGGCGGACAGGACGTTGAGCAGGGTCTCGTTGCCCAGCACGCGGCGGAGCGCGGAGGTGACGACGGAGTTGAGGCGGGCGCGGATGTTGTTCTCCGCCGGGCCGACGGTCTGGAAGTAGCGCAGGGGGTCGGTGATGCGGAAGCGGGTGAAGCTGTCCACGATCAGGCGGCGCTGGTCGGAGAGGATGACCTCCTCGCCGGGGGTCTCGTAGTCCAGCAGACGGCGGTCGAAGGTGATGACGGTCTGCACGAACGGGACCTTCACGTGCAGGCCCGGGGTGTTGATGACGCGGATGGGCTGGCCGAACTGGGTGATGAGGACCTGCTCGGTCTGCACGACGGTGAACAGGCTGGAGGCGGCCAGGATCAGGATGACGAACACCGCGGCGGCGGCGATCAGCGGGCGGTTCATCGGGTTGCCCCTGTTGCGGGCTGGGCCGGTGCGAGCGGCCGTACGGTATCAAGCGGCAGGTAGGGGACGATGCCCTTGAGGCGGTCGTCTATGACGATGCTGGGGGACTTGGTAAGGATCTCCTGCATGGTCTCGATGTAGAGACGGCGCAGCGTTACGTCCTTGGCGGCGGTGTAGGCGTTGTAGACGCTCAGGAAGCGCTGGGCCTGGCCGGCGGCCTCGGCGATGTTGGCCTGGCGGGCGCCGTCGGCCTCGGCCGTCAGGCGCGCGGCGTCGCCGCGGGCGCGGGGGACGATATCGTTGCGGAAGCTCTCGGCCTCGTTGCGGGCGGTCTCGGCGTCGGTGTTGGCGCGCTGCACGTCGCGGAAGCTCTCGATGACGGCGTTGGGCGGGTCCACCTTCTGCAACTGCACCTGGGTGATCTCCACCCCGGCGCCATACTGGTCCAGGATCGCCTGGGTTCCGGCCTTAACCTGCTCCTCGATGCGGGCGCGGGCCTCGGTCAGGGCGGGCTGGATGGGGGTGCGGCCGATGACCTCGCGCATCATGCTCTCGGCGGCGGACTTCACGGTGTAGTCGGCGTTGCGGGTGTTGAAGAGATAAGCGCCGGCGTCGCGGACGCGCCAGAATACCGACAGGTTGATGTCTATGATGTTCTCGTCGCCGGTCAGCATCAGCGCCTCCTGCGGCACCTCGCGCGACACGGGCAGGCGTCCGCCGCCTTCGCGCGCCGACTCGCCGGAGGATGATGAGCGGCCGGAGTCAGGGGCGGCCAGGTATCCCACCTCGATGCGGTTGATGCGGGTGGTGGCGGGGGTCAGCGCGGTCTCGATGGGCCAGGGGATGTGGTAGTTGAGGCCCGGCGCGGTCTTGCCGACGAAGGCGCCGAAGCGCAGCACCACACCCTCCTGGTCCGGCTGCACGCGGTAGAAGCCGCTGGCCAGCCAGGCGACGAGCGCCACCAGGCCGATCAGACCGAGCAGGCGCGCGTTGGCCTGCGGGCCGCCGCGCCCGGCGCCGGGGCCGCCGCCGCCGGGCAGGATGCGGCGCACGCCGGCCTGGATGCGCTCCAGCATCTCGTCCATGTCGGGGACGCCCTGGCTGCCGCCCCAGGGTCCACGGTCAGGCCGGTTGGGCTTGCGTGGGGGCGTGTTGCCGGGATTGCCCCACGGCGAGGGTCCGCCACCGTTGTTCCAGGACATAAGGGTGCGATGGCTCCAGAAGATTGCAGGCGAGAGTTGCGGCGAGGCGATCTGTAGGCAGGGCGGTTTGCAGGCGCGACGGTTTGCAGACTGGACTGTTTGCAGACTGGGCGCACCTTCGCCATATGCGGGATGCGGTCGGCCTGCATATTGACCGCGCCCAGGGGATATACAAGCAATGGCCACAGCATCCGCCGCCCGACCGACGGCTGACGCATTGCGGGAGTGCCTGCGTGCGGTGACGGACCCTCGCAGCGGACGGGACATCGTGGCGGCCGGGCTGGTGGACAGCTTGGAGGCCCGGGACGGCCTGGTGCATCTGGCACTGCGCGCGGACCGGGACGCGGCGGCGGCGATGGAGCCGGTGCGGGCCGCGGCACAGGCCGTGCTGTCGCGGCAGCCCGGCGTCGTCAACGCCACTGCCGTGCTGACCGCGCACCGCACCGCGGGGGCGCCCGCCCCTGCCCCGCATAGCTCCCCTGCCCCGCATAGCCATGGGCCAGCTCCCGCTGCTGGCGGCAAGGGCGCGGCCAAGGCGCCGCTGCTGCCGGGGGTGAAGCACATCATCGCCGTCGCGTCCGGCAAGGGCGGCGTGGGCAAGAGCACGACCGCGGTGAACCTTGCCGTCGCGCTGGCGCAGCAGGGGCATAGCGTCGGGCTGCTGGACGCGGACATCTATGGTCCCAGCCTGCCGCGGATGCTGGGGCTTTCGGCGAAGCCGGAGCTGCGGGACGGCTCGATGGTGCCGCTGCGCGCCTGGGGGCTGCTGGCGATGTCCATCGGGTTCCTGGTGGACCCGGACACGGCGATGATCTGGCGCGGGCCGATGGTGATGGGGGCGCTGGAGCAGATGATGGGGCAGGTGCATTGGGGGGAGCTGGACGTGCTGGTGGTGGACATGCCGCCGGGGACGGGGGACGCGCAGTTGACGATGGCGCAGCGGGTCAGCCTGTCGGGCGCGGTGATCGTCAGCACGCCGCAGGACATCGCGCTGATAGACGCGCGGCGCGGGGTGCGGATGTTCGAGAAGACGCTGGTGCCGGTGCTGGGGCTGGTCGAGAACATGAGCACCTTCTGCTGCCCCAACTGCGGGCATACGACCGAGCTGTTCGGGCATGGGGGCGCGCGTTTGGAGGCGGAGGTGCTGGGCATCCCGTTCCTGGGTGAGGTGCCGCTGCTGCTCGATATTCGCGTGACGGCCGACGCCGGCACGCCGATTACCGCCGCGGCGCCGGACAGCCCGGCGGCCAAGGCGTTCGCGGCCATCGCCGCGCGGGTGTGGGACGGGCTGCAAGGGGCGAAGGCGGCGGCGCCCCGGATCGTGATGGACTAGCGGCAATGGACGGCGTGACGGACGGGATGCTGCGGGGGTTTTGGTACCTGGCCGTGGCGGGCAAGGCGGTGCGGCGGGGGCGGACGCTGCCGGTGACGCTGCTGGGCGAGGACCTGCTGCTGGGGCGGCGGGGGGACGGCGAGGTGTTCGCCGTGGGAGATTCGTGCCCGCATCGCGGGATGCCGATGCGGCACGGGTCGTTCGATGGGGACAGCCTGCGGTGCTGCTACCACGGATGGGTGTTCCGCAGCACGGACGGGTGCTGCACGGAGATACCCTCGCTAGCGCCGGGCGACGGCACCGACCCGGCGCGGTTCCGGCTGCGGACGCGGCCGGCGCGGGAGGTGCAGGGCAACATCTGGGTGTTCGTGGGGGACGGGGAGCCTGGGGCGGTGCCCGAGGCGCCGGGGTTCGGCGACGCGGCGCCGCAGGTCTCGACGACGATGCGGTTTCCGTGCGGGGTGGACCTGGCGGCGATGGGGTTCTTCGATCCTGGGCATCCCGCGTTCGTCCACACCTCGAGCTGGTGGAAGCGCAACCCGGCGGCGAACCTGCGGCTGAAAGAGAAGCAGTTCGAGCCGGACGGGATGGGCTTCCGGATGCTGCGGCATCACCTGAAGCAGGGCGGCAACCCTTACCGGCTGCTGGGGAGGGAGGTGCATATTGACATCAGCATCCAACTGCCCGGGGTGCGAATCGAGCATATCCATGGCACCCGGCACAGCGCCTGCATCATAGCGGCGGCGACGCCGGTCAGCGCGACCGAGACGGACGTGCATTACTGCGCCTACTGGACGATGGGGTGGCTGGCGCCGCTACGGCCGGCGTTCGCCTGGATGGCGCGGGACTTCCTGGGGCAGGACCGGACGGTGGCGGAGCGGCTGATGGGGAACCCGGCGCCACCGCCGCCGCTGTTCGTGGGCGATCCGGATACGCAGGTGCGGTGGTACATGCGGTTGAAGAAGGAATACCTGGCGGCTCGGGCGGAGGGGCGGGAGTTCGTCAATCCGTTGCGGGGGCAGGTGCTGCGGTGGCGGAGTTGAGGCGGGCAGCTACTCCTTACACCTGGCGGCTATCGATTACAGGGCAACCGTCATAGCTACGTTGAACACTTCGTACTCTGCCCGTACGCCTTCCTTGTCGCGCTTCAACAGGCCCGCAGTCTCCAGGGCCTCGACGTCCTCATGGACGCGGCGGTAATCGCGTCCGAGGGCCGTGGCCAGCGCGCGGATGTTCCTGGCGGGGTTGCGGTGCAGGTGCCGCAACAGTTCCAGGCGCTTTGGCGAGAGAGTGCGGACCATCGTTTCCCAGTTCGGGAAGCCGATGTGAAGCTCCGCGTTCTGTGCCGTAAGCTCCCCGCGTTCGGCCCGGCGCCAGCCGTCAAGGAACCGCTGGGTGGACGCCTCCAGCGTTTCGGTCACATGGACATGAACGGTTTTAGTCATCAGCCTTCCCCATCTCTTGCTGGACGGCGCGAACGGCCGCCTCGAAATCCTCAGTCAGCTTGTCTGGCGTCGTAAATTTGTAAGGTGTCTCGACCTCCAGGATGTGCTTGTGGTCCCCCTTGCCGCGTTCGTTGTCGAATAGGACCAGACGCTCACCAGGGCGGCCGTAGAACAAGGCATACTTGAAGGAGTGCGTTGATGGAGGGACCGGCGACGGCACCCGCCAGAGCCGCAGCGCCAGGATGCAGCCATCTTCCAGCAGGGTCCTGACATCCAGCAGCTTGTCCGCCTTCGCCATCCCTCCCGCACTCCGTATGACTTTTCATGCCATAATGCTCTCAAGGCCGACCATCAACTATTGTATGGCATATTGCGCCATACGATGCAGGCCAGCACTGGGGAGGCACATCGAACTTAGACCCCTGTTTGAGAAGGTCGGTTAGGTGGATGCAACAGTCTGACCGGAGGCGTCGTGGTTGCGTTCCAGGCAGTTTGGCTGTCACTCGCTTCGGGTAAGATACGGTGATCCACCAGGGCGGACGATGATTACTGTTTACCAAGCAGCTCCATCAGCTCCGTCCACTCCCGCTTGGACAGCCCGCTGCCGGGCTGCTCCACCGCTTCCCCGGCCAGCATCCGGCGCACGATGGCCAGCATCCCCGCCGACAGCGTTGCCGCGCCCATGCGGTAGTCCTGGAACGCCTGGAACGTCTCGGGCACCCAGGCGCGCACGGCGTCCAGCATTACGTCGGCGTAGGCCCTGATCTCGTATTGCGCGTGGCTGTCGGCGCGGAGCGACAGGAAGCCGAGCAGGTTGTGCAGGTCGGCCTTCCAGTACCATTGCGTGTAGGTGTTGAGCGTCAGGTTCATGCGCGCCAGCTCGCGGGCCAGGCCCAGCCGGGCGGGGTCGGCGGGCTGGCCGTCGGCGCCCTCGTTCAGCATGTGGGCGTAATGGTCGTAGGTCAGGCTGGCGTCGGCGCGCAGCATGTCCAGGACGGCGGCGGCCTCCTGGCCTTGCAGCACGTCGCCGCGGCCTTGGCGGTTGGTGCTGCTCTGGGCCGCCAGGTGCTCGGGGGCGGGGATGTAGAACTCGCGGTCGAGGATCGAGTAGCGGGCGGAGTATTCGTTCACGTTGGCCATGCGGTGCCTGATCCACTGCCGGGCCACGAAGATCGGCAGCTTTACGTGGAACTTGATCTCGCACATCTCGAACGGCGTGCTGTGGCGGTGGCGCATCAGGTAGCGGATCAGGCCGGCGTCCTCGCTGACCCGGCGGGTGCCGCGGCCGTAGCTGACGCGGGCGGCCTGCACCACGGCGCCGTCGTCGCCCATGTAGTCAATGACGCGGACGAAGCCGTGGTCCAGCACGGGCATCGCCTGGTAGAGCAGGGCTTCCAGAGCCGGGACGGTGGCGCGGAGGGTGGGGTGCGCCGCGTCGCGCTGGGCGGCGACCTCGGCCATCTGGTCTTGGGTCAGGGGCATGGAGAACGGTCTAGCATCCCCGCCGGCCCGTGCCGATACCCCTGGTAATCGCGGGCGGGGCGGCCTATGTGTGAAGGGCTGTAACAACGGCTATGGTGATAAACGGCAGTTGGAATAAGCGTTGTGGACCCGGGGGCAGTGCCCGGCGCCTCCACCAACCACCCGGTTGGGTGCGGGGGCGACACAGGCTCGACACGCGTAGTAAAGACCTGCTTTTTGCTCGGCATGATACCGCCGTTATCGGGTCAAATCACAAGTGCCAATGACAATCATGAGGCGCTCGCGATCGCTGCGTAAGCAGTGACACGCGCGGTCCGGGGGGTACCGGGCAACAGAAACCCCCCACTTTCTTGCTTGCGGCCTCCTTCTACCTGCCGGTGTAGCGGATGGCTTGCCCTTCGGCGGAAATCTGCGAGTAGGACACCAGGCCGGCGCCCTGGCTGCCATAGCGGACGTTGATTACCGCATCGGCGTCCAGCTCGGCGGCTCGCCTGCGCAGGCTCTCGTCCACGTCCGCCCGAGTCGGGACCTTGCCGAATATCGTGATCTGGCGCTCGGTGGTCGTCACGACCTCAAGCACCGTATGGGGCCGGGTCGTGCCCTCGGTCGTCAGCGTGATGGAGCCTGCCGCCATGCGGGCGCTGCCGGTCCGGGGTGCGATCGTGCCGACGTTGCGCGGACCCGCGAGGGTGCCGGCCGGGTCGCTGGCGCAGCCGGCGGCGGCAAGCAGCGGAAGCAGGCATAGGATGGTTAGGCGCATGTCGTCTCCTTTTGGCGGGCAGGCCGGTTCAGCCACGGGCGATATTCCAGAACACCGGCAGCCCGGCAAGGTGTCGGTGATCTCCGTCCGGTGCGCGGCCTGCTCAAATTGCTGGCCTAGTGGCACTTATGGCACGTCCTGGAACGTCTGCGCCCGCATCCACTTTGCCAGAGCACGCTGCGCCGCTAGGCCAGTCCGGTGACATCCTCAGGCCGTTGCCGCACAAGAACGGGTGCCCAGCGGCTATGAGGCACCCATAATCGTTGCATAGGTAGTGGCACATGCGATCCGGAGATACTGGGCAACAGAGTCCCCCACTCCTCCCTACTTCTGCTTGGCGGCCTCAGCGTCCATGTAGTGCCTCAGCACGGCGCTGATCTCGTCGGCGCAGTCCAGTTCGCTCGTGTGCCGTTGCTCGAACCATTCGATGACATCGTGGTCGAGGCAGGCAGCCAGGCGCATCCTGCGCGTGGGGGTCGGCCAGCCACGGATGGCCCCGCGCCAGTCCAGGACCTCGGGGATGTCACTGGTATCAATCTCAGAGTCCGGCATGGCTGCAAGCCGCTCCAGCTGCTCCCGCTGGTCCTTGGTTATCTCCACGCTCATGGTCCAACCTCTCTTTCCGCGTCGCCTTGCGGGCGCTGATGACCCTGACCTTTGACGCGCGCTCACCGCGATA
>JAABUN010004972.1_pt1 | contig 17179 bp, 15 predicted proteins | sample 5559311 | NCBI WGS metagenome assembly JAABUN01 (sample SAMN10711877, study PRJNA513370) | rock metagenome | isolation source: Antarctica rocks | place: Antarctica: Victoria Land, Siegfried Peak sud
AAGAAGGGTGCATCCGACGCCGTCGAAGCGGTGATCGACGGAATCGTGGACTCGCTGAAGAGCGGTGAGGACGTGAACTTCACCGGCTTCGGCAAGTTCAGCGTCAACGAGCGCGGTCCGCGTCAGGGAGTGAACCCCCGGACCGGCGAGCGGATCACAATCCCGGGCGGCAAGGTGCCGAAGTTCTCGGCGGGCGCGGGGCTCAAGAACGCCGTCAAGTCGTCCTAGGAACCCCGCCGTTCGCGGATCGGCTCGCGGCGCTCGTCAAGGAGCGCCGCAGCCAGATCTGCCTAGGACTCGACCCCGTCCCCGGCGCCGCGCCGTGGAGCGCGACGGCAGGGGCGGGGCAGGGGGACGCGCGGGAGCGCGCCGCCGATGCGATCGAGGCCGGCTGCCGTGAGTTGATCGAGGCCGCGGGTCCCGCCTGCGTCGCGATCAAGCCGCAGCTTGCGCGCTTCGAAGCGCTCGGCGCCCCGGGCTGGCGGGCCCTGGAGGGATCCGTGGCCTTCGCACGGGAGCGGGGGCTGCTGGTGATCGCCGACGGCAAGCGCGGGGACGTTCCGGTCAGCGCCGCCGCCTACGGCGATGCGCTGTTCGGCTCGACTGAGACCCCGTGGGGCCCGGCCGCGGGGCTGGGGGCCGACGCGGCGACCTTCAACCCCCTGCTCGGCGCCGACTCCCTCGAGCCGATCGTCGAGCGCGCCGCTGCAGCGGGCGCCGGCGTGTTCATCCTCGTCCGCACCTCCAACGCCGGCGCCGCGGACGTGCTCGACCTGCGCACCGAGGAGGGCCCGCTCCACGAGCGCCTCGCCCTCGCCGTCGCCGCCCTGGCGCCCCGCCTGAGCGGGGGCGGGGAGCTCAGCGGCGCCGGCGCCGTCGTCGGCGCGACCGAGCCGCGCTTCCTCGCGCGCCTGCGCGAGCTGATGCCGCGGGCGATCCTGCTCCTCCCCGGCGTGGGGGCGCAGGGCGGCTCGGTCGAGGAGCTGGGAGCAGCGTTCGCGGAGCCCGCCTCGGCGCTCGTCACGGCCTCGCGCAGCGTCGCCGGCGCCGAGGACCCGGCGGCCGCGGCGGAGCGGCTCCGAAGCTCGGTCTGGGCGCTCGCCGGCGTTTGAGGCCGCACCCCGCCGCTGGCCCGCGGCGGGGCCCCGGGGCGCCCATAGAGTTGGGCCGATGAGCGAGCCCGCCCACGATCCGGTCAGCGCGCTGCGCGCGGCGATCACCGCCGCGGCCGGGGAGCTCCATCCCGGCATCCCCGCCACCAGCCTCGAGCGGCCTCCTCGCGCGGAGCTCGGCGACTACTCGACGAACGCCGCGTTGCTCGCCGCGCCCCTGCTCGCCTCGCCGCCCCGCGAGGTCGCGGGGCGGCTCGCGGCCGAGGTCGAGCCGCGCCTCGGTGCGTCGCTGGAGCGGATCGAGGTGGCGGGCCCGGGTTTCCTCAACCTGCACATGAGCGAGCGCTGGGTGCGGGACTCGGTCGATCACGTCATCGCCCGCGGATCCTCCTTCGGGGCCGGCGAGCCGTCCCAGCCGAGGCGAATTCTGGTCGAGTTCGTCAGCGCCAACCCGACCGGGCCGCTGACCGTGGCCAGCGGGCGACATGCCGCCTACGGCGACTCGCTGGCGCGCGTGCTCGAGCTCGCCGGCCACGAGATCAGCCGCGAGTACTACCTCAACGACGCCGGTGCTCAGATTCGCCTCTTCGGCGAGTCGATCGGCGCGCGGTTGCGGGGCGCCGACGTTCCTGAGGGCGGCTATGAGGGCGAGTACGTGGTGGAGCTGGGGGAGCGGATCGGGTCCGAGGGAGTCGACGCGGGCGACCCCGCCGCCCTGGGCCGCCGCGGGGTGGAGCTGATGGTCGCCGAGATCCGCGCCACGCTCGAGCGCGCGCGCGTGCGCTTCGATCGCTGGAGCTCCGAGCGCGCCCTGCACGATGCCGGCGCGATCGAGGCGGCGATCGAGGCGCTGCGCGAGCGCGGGCTCGTATACGAGAGCGACGGGGCGGTCTGGTTGCGCACCTCGGACTTCGGCGACGACAAGGACCGCGTGCTGGTGCGAGCCGGCGGCGAGCCAACCTACTTCGCCGCCGACGTCGCCTACCACCGCGACAAGCTCGAGCGCGGGGCGGAGCTCATGGTCGACGTGCTCGGCGCCGACCACCATGGCTACATCGGCCGGATGCGTGCCGCCGCCGTCGCCCTCGGGGCTCCCGCGGAGGCGTTCGAGGCGCCGATCATGCAGCTCGTCAACCTGCTCGAGGGCGGGGAGCGGGCGCGGATGTCGAAGCGCCGCGGCGAGTTCGCCACCCTCGACGAGCTCTGCGACGACATCGGCGTCGACGCCGCGCGGTTCTTCCTGCTCCAGCGCAGCCACGAAACCCCGCTCGACATCGACCTCGAGCTGGCGCGCAGGCAATCGGCCGACAACCCGGTCTACTACGTGCAGTACGCCCACGCGCGGATTCGCAGCCTCTTCCGGGCGGCCGGCGCGGGTGAGTCGGTCGCACCCGGCCCGGTCGCGGCGTCGGCGCCGGAGGGGTCGCTCGAGCCGGCGGAGCGGGCCCTGGTCGCGCGCCTGCTCGAGATGCCCGACCAGGTCGCGCGGGCGGCCGCCAAGCGCGAGCCGCACGCAATCGCGGGATATGTGCGCGAGGTCGCCGCCGACTTCCACGCCTTCTATCGCGACTGCCGCGTCGTCGGCGCCGGGCCCGATCTCGAGCCGGCGCGGCTCGCCGTCTGCGGCGCCGCCCAGTCGGTGATCGCGAGGTCCCTCGACCTGCTCGGCATCGAGGCGCCGGAGGAGATGTGAGCGGCGGCGCCGAGGCGCCGGGCGTGGGCGCTGCGCCCGGGGGCCGCTGGCGCGCGATCGTCGCCGCGGGCTTGATCGGCATGGCCGCCGGCCTGGCATGGGGGATCTCCGACCAGCCCCGCTACACCGCCACGGCGTCGGTGATCGCGGCTGAGGGGGCGGGCGGCAACGGCGCGGAGCTCGAGCGCTATGCCGAGCTTGGGCGGAGCGCCAAGGTCGCCGACGCCGCGGCCGAGCTCCTCGGCGATGACGTCCCGGGGGCGGACCTCCTCGCGGACGTCGACCTCGAGCCCGCCCCCGACGGCGCGGCGCTCGTGATCGCGGCGAGCGCCGAGCAGCCGGACTTCGCCGCCGCCGCGGCGGACGGGTACGCCGAGGCCCTCGTCCGCGTCGCGGCCGCGAAATCGGACGACGGGAAGCCCCTCGAGCTCGGTGCGGAGGCCGTGCTGCCGGCCTCGCCGTCCGAGAACCGCTCAGGCCTCCTTTGGGCGGCGCTCGGGCTCCTCGCTGGTCTAATCCTCGGCGCTCTGGCAGCGCTCGGGTGGCGGCGGCCGGGCGACGACCCTCGCCGGCGCGAGCGGATCGCCGAGGCCCTCGGCGCGCCGCTCCTCGGCTCCTCCCCCGATCCCGCAAGCGCGGTGCGAGCCGACGGAGGCGGACGGCTGCGGCTCCTGCCGGCGGGGATCGCGCCGTTCCGCGAGATGGTCGATGGTCTCGACCTCGGCGGATCGGAGGCTCCCCGGACGGTCGCCGTGGTGCCCGCCATCTCGGCCGAGGGCTCGGGCCACGTGGCGATGGCGGTCGCGGTCGCGGCGGCGGAGATCGGCCTGCGTACGTTGCTCGTCGAGTGCCCCGGCGCCGCGCCCGCGATCGCCACGCGGATCGACGTAGATCCCGCGCCCGGGCTCGGCGACTACCTCGCAGGCGCCGCCGAGCCCGGAGACGTGTTGCGCACGGTGAGCATCGAGGCGGGGGCCGGGGGCCCGTTCTCGCTCGTGCTCCTGCCCGCCGGTCTCGCCGAAGAGGCGGAGGATCCGCCCGCCGCCGCCCGGGCCCGGCTCGAGCGGCTCGTCGCGCGGCTGGCGCGCGTCTACGAGCTCGTCGTCTTCGCCGCCCCGGTCGCCGGGGCCGGCGGCTACGTCGGCGCGATCATCGGTCGCGTCGACGGCGTGGTCCTCGTCGCTGCGGGCGAAGGCCCCTCGGATGGCGATCTCCAGCGGGCGCGCGAGCGGCTGGGGCCGGCTCACCTCCTCGGCGTGGTCGTGGCGGGCGGCGGCGCGGAGTAGCCCGCCCTCGAGCTCTGCCGAGGCGGCCCGCAATCCGCCGTTCAGGGGGGGCCGGGCCGACTCGGGTCGCGTAGCATCGCGGGCGATGGCGGATCCGAGCGCACCCGGGAACCGTCGCACGCGCCGCTTCTCCTGGGGAACCCGGCTGCTCGCGCCGCTGGCCCTGATCGCCGTCGCGATCGTCGTCCTCCTTCTCGTCAGCTCCTTCCTGGGGGGCGACGACGGCACGAGCGAGCCCGCCTCCCCGACGACGGCGACAACGCCCGAGAAGGCGAAGAAATCGGAGGGCTCGGGCGGCGAGGACGCCCCGAAGACTTACGCGGTGCAGTCCGGGGACTCCCTGAGCACGATCGCCGAGCAATTCGGCCTCAGCGTCGAGAAGCTGCAGGAACTCAATCCCGACGCCGATCCGGACGCTTTGATCGAGGGCGAAGAGCTGAAGCTCCGCTAGTGCGGGCCGGCGCCGCCCGCGGAGCGCGGGCGACACGAGTCCTCCGCGCGATCGCCGCCTGCTGGACGGCCGCGAGCCTGCTGGCCGCCGCCGCGCCCGCCGCCGCCGTCGGTGAGACGCGGCAGGCCCCGCCCGAGCTGGACGCGGCCGCCTGGATCCTGCTCGACGCCCGTGACGGCGACCGCCTCGCGGCCCACGCGGCAGCCACGCCCCGACCCATCGCCAGCACGACCAAGCTGATGACGGCCTACCTGGCCCTGCAGGATCTCGACCTCGGCGAGGAGGTCACCGTCCCGGCCTACGACGCCGCGCCCGCGGAGTCGGTGGCGGGCCTCGTCGCGGGCGAGAGCCTGAGCGTCCGCGACCTCCTGCTGGCGATGATGCTGCCGAGCGCGAACGACGCGGCGGAGACCGTGGCGCTCGGGATCGCCCCGACGGAGGATGCGTTCGTCGCGCGGATGAACGACGCCGCCGCCGAGCTCGGCCTCTCCCGTACGAGCTACGCCAACCCGATCGGACTCGACGACCCGCTCAACTACTCGAGCGCCGCCGACCTCGCGAAGCTGACCCTCGCCCTGCGCGAGGACCGGCGGTTCCGCAAGATCGTCGCGCGGCCGAAGGCGACGCTGCGCAGCGGGTCCGTGGAGCGCGAGGTGCTCACCCGCAACACGCTCCTGCTCTCCGATCCGAGCGTCGATGGCGTCAAGACGGGTCACACCACCGGGGCGGGCTACGTGCTCGTCGCCTCCGCGAAGCGGGAGGGGATCCCGCTCGTCTCGGTCGTGCTGGACGCCCCGAGCGAGGCGGGTCGCGACGAGGCCTCCGAGCAGCTTCTCGACTACGGCTACTCGCTCTACGCGCCGCGCAGTCCCTTTCGCGCGGGTGAGGAGCTGGCCTCCGCCGATGTCTCCTACGAGGAGGGCCCGTTGCCGCTCCTGGCGCGGCGGTCGCTGCGGGTAACGGCGCGGGCGGACCAGGACCTGGAGGCCGACGTGAGCGCGCCGACGTCGGTCGAGGGCCCGATCGAGCGGGGGGAGCGGCTCGGCACCGCGACGGTCACCCTCGATGGGGAGGTCGTGGGCACGGTCCCCCTGCTCGCGGCGCGTGCGGTCGCGGAGCCGAGCGTGGTCGACCGGGTGGGCGGCCCCCTCGCCGCCGCCGCGATCCTGATCGCCGGGGTCGTCATACTGATCGGGCTCGCCCTGGTGCTTCGGCGTCTGGCGAGGAGCAGCGAGAATCGCAACGCAGCTCGGAGGAGAGGATGACAAGCCGCGGGGAGCTCAGCCGGAAGCGCGTCGAATGGGGCGGGGGATCGCCTTGATCCTCACCGTGACCCTCAACGTCGCCCTCGATCGCACGGTCGCGGTCCCGAGGATCGCGCTCGGCAACCGCCATCGGGCGATCGACTCGCGAACCGCCGCCGGCGGCAAGGGCGTCAACGTCGCGCGGGCCCTCAAGAGCCTCGGTGAGCCGGTCATCGCGACGGGGTTCGCCGCGGGGCCGACGGGCGCGCGCATCCGCGAGCTGCTCGACGCGGAGGCGGTCCTCCACGACTTCGTCCAGGTCTCCGGCGACTCGCGCACGAACCTGTCGATCGTCGACCCCACCTCCGGGGAGCAGACCGAGGTCAACGAGCGCGGCCCGCAGGTCGATCCGGTCGACCTCGAGCGCTTCTCCGCCCGCCTCGCCTACCTCGCGCGCGGCGCCGACTTCTGCGTGATCGCCGGGTCCCTGCCACCGGGAGCGGAGACCGACGCCTACGGCGAGCTGATCTCCCAGCTTCGGGCCGCCGGCGTGCCAACGCTCCTCGACACCGACGGCGAGCCGATGCGGGCGGGCCTGCGCGCGCAGCCGGCGGTCGTCGCGCCCAACGTCGCCGAGGCCGAGGAGGCGGTCGGGCACGAGTTCACCGACGCGGAGGACCTCGCGGCCGGCCTCTCGGGGCTGATCGACATGGGCGCCGAGGAGGCGATCGTCACGACGGGCTCCGGCTGCGTCGCGATCGCGGGCGAGGCGCATGAGAGGACCGGCTTCGAGGCGACGATCGAGCCGCTGGCGACGGTTGCCAGCGTCGGCTCCGGCGATGCGTTCCTGGCGGGCTACGTGAGCGCCCGCCGCGCCGGGCGCCCGCCCTCCACGTGCCTCGCCTACGGGGTCGCCTGCGGGGCCGAGTCCACCCAGCATCTCGGCGCCGGCATGCTCGACCCGCTGGAGGTCGAGCGGCTCGTCGACCTCGTTCGGGTCAGCCGCCTCGACGTCGCCGCTCGCGTCGGCTAGCCCGGCCCGGGCCTCTTTGGGCGCAATTTGCGGCTCCGGAGCGCTCCGGGCCCGTCGACCCTCCCGCCTACAATCTCCGGTCTGCACCAAGGCCACGCGAGCGAGGGAGAAGCGCCAGTTGGAAGTTGAGATCGGACGAGGCAAGAAGGCCCGCCGCGCCTACGGGTTCGACGACATCGCGATCGTGCCCTCGCGGCGGACCCGCGACCCCGACGACATCGACATCACCTGGAACCTCGGCCCCTACCGCTTTGAGCTGCCCCTGCTCGCTTCGGCGATGGACGGCGTCGTCAGCCCCAAGACCGCGGCGACGATCAACCGACTCGGCGGCCTCGGGGTCCTCAACCTCGAGGGGATCTGGTCCCGCTATGAGGACGCCGACGAGCAGCTCGCGCGGATCGCGCAGGCCCCGCCCGGCACCTCGACCCAGCTCATGCAGGAGATCTACGCCGAGCCGGTCAAGCCGGAGCTGATCTCCCAGCGGATCGAGGAGATCAAGGCCGAGGGCGCGGTCGCCTGCGGCTCGCTCACCCCGCAGAAGGTCGGCGACTACTACGAGGCGGCGCTCGAAGCAGGCCTCGACATCCTCGTCGTCCAGGGCACGGTGATCTCAGCCGAGCACGTCTCCTCCTCGTCGGAGCCGCTCAACCTGAAGGAGTTCATCGCCGAGGCGCCCGTGCCCTGCATCGTCGGGGGCTGCGCGTCCTACTCGACCGGCCTGCACCTGATGCGGACCGGGGCGGTCGGCGTCCTCGTCGGCGTCGGCCCGGGCGCCGCCTGCACCACGCGCGGGGTGCTCGGGATCGGCGTTCCGCAGGCGACCGCGATCGCCGACGTCGCGGCTGCCCGCTCCCAGCACATGCTGGAGACCGGCCAGTACTGCAACGTGATCGCCGACGGCGGGATGCGGACCGGGGGGGACGTCTCCAAGGCGATCGCCTGCGGCGCCGACGCCGTGATGATCGGCTCGCCGCTCGCCCGTGGCAAGGAGGCGCCGGGGCGCGGCTATCACTGGGGGATGGCGACGTTCCACCCCTCGCTGCCCCGCGGTACCCGAGTCACGACTCACCAGGACGGCACGCTCGAGCAGATCCTGCTCGGCCCGGCGAACGAGAACGACGGGACGTTCAACCTGATGGGGGCGCTACGCACCTCGATGGCCACCTGCGGCTACGAGGACATCCCCTCGTTCCATCGCGCCGAGATCATGATCGCGCCGGCGCTGCAGACCGAGGGCAAGCACCTGCAGCGAAGCCAGTCGGTCGGGATGGGCTCGAACGGCAAGGCGGCCGTTGCCGCGGGCGTCGCAGTCGACGACGACTAGTGGACCGACGTGGCTGAGGCAGCCCCGCCCGTCCTCACCGGCGAGGCAATCGACGCCCCGGTAGTCGACGACACCGGGGCGGAGGCGGGCAAGGTCGACGTCGGGCGCGAGGAGGTGCTCGTCCTCGACTTCGGCGGGCAGTACTCGCAGCTCATCGCCCGGCGGCTGCGCGAGTGCGGCGTCTTCGCCGAGCTGCTTCCCCACGACACCGACATCGAGCGGATCCGCGCGCGCGACCCGCGCGCGCTCGTCCTCTCCGGTGGTCCCGCGTCCGTGTACGAGCCGGGCGCTCCGGAGCTGCGGACCGAGCTGCTGGAGCTCGGCAAGCCGGTACTGGGCATCTGCTACGGGATGCAGGCGATGGTCCGCGGGCTCGGCGGCAGGGTCGAGGGTGCCGAGCAGGGCGAGTTCGGGCGCACCGACCTCTCGCTGATCGCCGACGGCGGGCGGTTGATGGCGGGGCTCCCCGAGACGCAGCAGGCATGGATGAGCCATCGCGACTCGGTGTTCGAGCCGCCCGAGGGGTTCCGCGCCCTGGCCTCGAGCCCGGGCTCCCCGGTCGCCGCCTGCGAGGACCCCGAGCGCGGCCTCTACGGGATCCAGTTCCACCCCGAAGTCGTCCACACGCCCCACGGGCAGGCGATCCTCGAGCGCTTCCTCCGCGACATCGCCGGCTGCCAGGAGCGCTGGTCGGCGGCGTCGGTGATCGACGAGCAGATCGGGCGGATCCGCGCCCAGGTGGGGGAGGGAGGGGTGATCTGCGGCCTCTCGGGAGGCGTCGACTCGGCCACGGCGGCAGCCCTCGTCCATCGCGCGGTGGGCGAGCAGCTCACCTGCGTGCTCGTCGACCACGGCCTGCTGCGCAAGGGCGAGGCCGAGCAGGTGGTCGAGACCTTCCGCGAGGGCCTCGGGATCAAGCTGATCCACGTCGACGCCCGGGAGCGCTTCCTCGCCCGCCTTGCCGGGGTCGACGACCCCGAGACGAAGCGGATGATCATCGGCGAGGAGTTCATCCGCGTCTTCGAGGAGGAGGCCCTGAAGCTCCCGGACGTGAGCCACCTCGTGCAGGGGACGCTCTACTCCGACGTGATCGAGTCGGGCGGCAGCGCCGGCGCCGCGACGATCAAGTCCCATCACAACGTCGGGGGCCTTCCCGACGACCTCGAGTTCGACCTCGTCGAGCCGCTGCGGATGCTGTTCAAGGACGAGGTCCGCGCCGTCGCCTCCGAGCTCGGCCTCTCCGACCGGATGGTCTGGCGCCAGCCGTTTCCCGGTCCGGGCCTGGCGATCCGGATCGTCGGCGGCGAGGTCAACGTCGAGCGGCTCGACATCCTGCGCGACGCCGACGCGATCCTCCAGGAGGAGGTTCGCGCCGCCGGCCTCTACCGCGAGCTCTGGCAGTCGTTCTGCGTCCTGCCGGTGGTCCGGTCGGTAGGGGTCCAGGGCGACGGGCGCACCTACGCCTACCCGATCGTGATCCGCGCCGTCACCTCCGACGACGCGATGACGGCCGACTGGGCCCGCCTGCCCTACGACCTGCTGGAGCGCGCCTCGAACCGCATCATCAACGAGGTCTCAGGTGTGAACCGGGTGGCGCTGGACATCAGCTCGAAGCCGCCGGCAACCATTGAGTGGGAGTAGGGCCAGCGGTCAGCGCATCCGCTGCCTGAGTGCCCAGCCGGACGCTGTAGTTCGTGCCACGGTCCTCGGGGTAGATTTGGGTCGTGTTGGCGAGAACCAGCTTTGGCACGGGAGTGCGAAGCGGTGGGATGCGCTCGCGGTAGCCGACCGTCACAACCGGCTGGGCGGCCGGCTCCCGGAAGAGCCATGACTCCTGCACCCAGGAGCGATCGAAGTGCGGGTTGACCGCGCAGAGCCCCGGCGTGTAGCGAGCCAGCAGCTCGTCCGCGTCGAGCTCGAGCAGGGGATCGCCGGGCTCGACGTAGTTGGCCACATAAAGGAAGCGGTGCCCGCCGTAGCGGCTCGGATCGATCAGGTTCGTCTGCTCGATCAGCCCGATGAAGGGGATCGATCCATCCGCGATGTTGGTCCAGTAGAAGTCGCTGAAGCGTCGATCAATCCGCAGCAGCAGGCAGATCGCGGTGTGGTACTCGACCGAGCTCACGTCCGCCAGGTACGACGCTCCGACGGCGTCCGCCAGGGGGTCGTCGAGGAGGGCCGTGAAGACGGGGCTCGGCACGGTTGCGACCACAGCGTCGTAGGTCTCGCTGCCGGAGCCCTCGAATTGCCGCGGATCATGGCCTCGGCGGAACGAGTCCGGTGCGCCGAGCTCCACCGTGAACCTCCCCTCGCCCTCGCTCGCGAGACCCGCTGCCGGGCGATCGATCAGGACCCGCCCGCCGCCGCCCTCGATGCGGTCTCGTAGTTGCTCGAGCAGTGGCTGCCAGCCGCCGCGGGGGTATCCGAGCACCTCCTGGCGAGCCTCGCGGCCCTTGATCTGACGGCGCAGCGACAGCTTGCCCCAGAGCCAGCCCCCCGAGATCTGCTCCGCGCGCGAGCCGAACTTGGCCCGCAGCAGCGGCCCCCAGACGACCTCCCAGGCGCTTGGCCCCATCCAGCGCTCGACGAGCTGCCGAGCGGTGATCCGCTCGAAGGGCCGGACGTCGCGGCCGAGTCGCTGCAGGGCCAGGGCGCCCGCCCCCATCCGCACCCGCGCGAGGGGTGAGAGGGGGCGGAAGCGGAGCAGGTCCAGCGGGGAGGTGAAGGCGTGGCTTTGGCTCGCGGCGAAGATTGCCATGCTCGAAGGCAGCCACTCGATCGCGTCCCCCATCCCGAGCTCGTCGTAGAGCGCGACGATCTCGCGATCGCTCGTGAAGAGGTGGTGGTAGTAGCGCTCGAGCGGGTCGCGGCCTCCCACGTCGAGGGTCGCCACCTGCCCGCCCAGCCCCGGCCAGCGCTCGAGGACGTCGCAGGCGTGCCCGCGCTGGGTGAGGCGATGGGCGGCAGTCAGCCCGGCGATCCCGGCCCCGAGGACCGCGACCTTCACGCGGGCTTCTCGATGCGTGGCACCGCGGGGGACGAAGCGCACATTGGTAGAGTTGACGTCATGAGCGGAGATGTCGCGACCCTTGAGGTCGCACCGCAGCCAGGCCAGGTTCGGGGACTCGTGGGTGAGGCGGTTGACCTTATGAGGTTGACTCCCGCCCTCATCGCGTACAACGTCGGCTACCTGGCCCTCGCTTGGATCGTCGCGATCGGGGCGATCGCGTTTTTCTGGGCGATTCCTGCCTGGTGGAGCTTTGTGTTGGCGTTTCTCCTCGTTTCATCGCGCCAGCAGGCCCTGCTGAACTGCGAGCATGAATGCGTCCATCGTAAGTTCCTTCCTAGGCGACGAATGAACGACCTTGTTGGCACCTGGCTTTGCGCATCGCCGGTGGGCTCACCCTATCGGGCAGCGCAGGCGCGGCACCTCAGCCATCACCGACTTCTTGGTCAGCCGGGGGACCCGGATCACGAACTGCACTCTGGAGAGCCCCCGAAACACACCCCCTGGGGACTCGTCTCGTACTTCGTTCGGGGACTTCTCGGCGGCTATGCAGTCATGATTCTTCTCGGACCGAAGGAAGAATCAGCGGCCCCCTCTACGCACGACGCTCGGGGCGACCTTTTCGCGCTGTTCATAACCCAACTCATCATCGCCGCCGGATTGACATCCGCGTTCGCCTGGTGGGTCTATCCCGCCCTATGGCTGATACCGCTTGCAACGGTTACGGCCCTTAGTCATCTAATTCGCAACTTTGCTGAGCATGCCATCACTGCGAGTGAGATGAAGACGAACGGAAATCGGTTGATCACGATCCGCAGCAATCCCCTTGAGCGCGGATTGATCGCTCCCTACAACATGAATTACCATGCGGAGCATCACCTGCTCCCGTCGGTACCCGCACCGCGTTTACCGGAGCTGCAACAGCGGCTCACCGGAGCTGCAGCGCTTCCGCCAGTCCTAAAGCGGTCGACGTATGGTGCCGCCATCCGACACTACATCGCCGGGCTGAGGCACTGAATTCGCGAATACACCTCGCTTGAGTTCAAGCGCGATCAAGACGCAGAGCGCCCCCTGCCCGCACTGCGGCCAATGCTGTGCCTCCTTTCTCTGGGCCGGACGCGAGCACGAGTACGAGGGAACGACCGAGGAGGAATTCGCCTTCGTCACCTGCGACAACTGTGGACTCGCGCGCCTCAACCCGCGCCCGGACGTCAGCGAGTTAGGGCGTATTTACCCTCCTGAGTACTACGCCTACAACCTGCAGGCGGATAACGAAGGCAGCCGGTCGGCTACAGACCGGATGAAAGTCCGGGTCTACCAGCGGCGGATCGAAGACCTCGTCGGCCGGCTCGACTCCCGCAACCGGCTGCGGCTCCTCGACATCGGTTGCGCGGATGGCCGTCTCCTCGATTGGTACCGAAGCAGCGCGGTTGGGCATCGCCTTGAGACCCATGGAATCGAAATGAGCGAGGGTGCCGCCGCGATCGCCAGGGGTCGCGGCCACCAGGTTGTCACCGGCCGCTTCGAGGTAGATGAGGAACTCGAGGGGGGGTCGTTCGACATTATCCTCGCGGCTCACGTCATTGAGCATGTCGATGACCCCATGGCCTTCGCTCGCCGGGCTGCCGAGCTTTTAGCTCCCAATGGGGTCTTGGCGATCGCTACGCCCAACTGGAACTCGGCCGACGCAAGGCGATTTCGTGGCACCTGGGGCGGAAACCACTTTCCGCGACACTGGACGCTCTATGAGGAAGCCACCCTCAATCACCTTGCCAGCCAGTTGGCCTTGAAAGTGATGCGCGTCGAGTACCAACCGAACCCAATCTTCTGGGTGTGGACATGCCATTCTTGGTTGCGCGACCGCCGTCCCACTTGGCAGTGGCCGGATCGCGTCTTTCCCCCAGTAGATATCTTCAAGTCATCGGCGTGGAGCTTCTTCTTGCTCAGCTTCTTCACGGTCTTCGACATCATCCTCCGCGGGATCACCGGTCGTACGGCGAGCATTATGGTCGAACTCCGTAAGGTTGACTCCAGGAGCGACGACGGGGAGGCTACTGCCGCTTCTCCAGCCGTAGCGCGTCAACACGAGCACTAGGCCGACGAGGGTAATCGGGACGAAGTCGACGAATCGAGCTGCCAAGAGGAATGACACGGCTTGCTCACTAGAGGCTCCGGCTGCGGCGGAGCCGAACAGGATGGCTGCATCGAAGGTACCTGCGTAGCCTGGCCCGCTCGGGATCAGAAGGAAGATTCCCCCGACGCCCACGAGATACAGACCTTCGAATGGAGTCAAGTCGAAGCCGATTGCGTGACCGGTCAGGACCAAGGTAATTGCCTCGGCCATCCAAACTAGAAAGGTGATTCCAAGCATCCGCACGCCGTGCACTCCACGAAGGCGGCGGGTGCTCTGGAGCAACGACACGACGAACCGCCAGGACCGGTTCAAGATCCCTCGCCTCCATAGCAGGAGGGCGGCGAACGCCACGATGACAACCGCGAGGGCTGCCCCAACAAGAAGAGCAGAACCATCGGTTGGTAGCGAAACCGCCCGGAGGAAGCCGTACGCAATAACAATGTAAAGCGTGATCAAGGTTACGAAGTCGAGGACCCTCTCGGCAATGAGCGAGCCGACGACGTCGCGCAATCGGGTTCGGCTCCGCTGGGCCATGTAGTAAGCTCTCATCGCGTCTCCCCCTCGTGCCGGGAGCACGTTGTTGCCCATGAATCCGACTGCGGTAAGGCCGTAGCAGTCAGCGCGAGAGGGTTTCGACGCCTCGCGACGCAAGAGCCGGAGCCAGCGCTCGGCCCGGAGAGCTGTGGCGAAGCTGTACGTGCCGATCGCGGAACCCAGCAGCACCCATCCACTCGCGTTGCTGGGGAGTTGAGGCGAGTCCTGATGGACGGCCCACCAGATCACCGACGCAAGGCTCGCGGCGGAGATGATCACCCCCACGAGCCGCAACTGGCGCGGCCGAAACCTGCTGCTCCGGTCATCCGGCACGGTCGTCGCCATGCCTCAACCCTACGACTGCTGCGATCATGCCATCAATGTCTCACGACCTCCCACCCGAACGCATCCCGCGCAGGCTCTCTCTCTTAAGCGTTGTAGCCCCGGTCTACAACGAGGAGACGACGATTGACGAGTTCTACCGCCGGACTCGTCGGGCGATCGAGATGTACCCCTTCGAGATCGTGATGGTCGATGACGGCTCCACCGATTCAACTTCGGAGCGGTTACGCGAGATTGCTGCAGGCGATTCCCACGTGCGGGTGATCCGGCTTACGCGCAACTTCGGCCACCAAGCGGCACTGACCGCCGGGCTCGATCACGCCGAGGGCGACGCCATCGCCATGATCGACGCCGACCTGCAGGACCCTCCTGAGGTTCTGCCGCAACTGCTCGAGCATTGGCAATCTGGCTCGGACGTGGTTTACGCAGTGCGGCAGGATCGCCAAGGAGAGAGTCGATTCAAGCTGGCTACCGCCAGCGGCTTTTACAGGCTCTTCTCGGCCCTTGCGCATATCAAGCTTGAACCAAACGCAGGGGACTTCCGGCTCCTTGATCGTCGGGCACTTGACTCCCTGAGCACGCTGCGAGAACGTAACCGCTTCCTGCGCGGGATGACCGTCTGGATCGGGTACACGCAAACAGCCGTTGGTTTCGATCGAGATCCTCGCTTTGCGGGTTCGACGAAGTTCACTCTTCGGAAGATGCTCCGGTTTTCGCTAGATGCGATCTTCTCGTTCTCGTTCGTACCTCTACAGCTCGCAACCCTGCTCGGCTTCTTGTTCAGTCTGGTCGCATTCTTGGCCATTCCCGTAGCCATCGCGTTTCGACTGGCCGGCCAGTTTGTACCTGGGATCACTACGATCTTGTTTGTCGTTCTTCTGCTGGGCGGCATCCAACTCATCACTGTGGGCATCATCGGCGAGTACATTGGTCGTGTCTATGACGAAGTAAAGGGGCGCCCTCTCTATCTCGTCGAGAACGTGTTCGCGGTGAACGAAGGAGCCGCCGCAAGGACTAGCGAACGACGAGAGGACGATGATAGCTTCTGACCACCTGAAAACCGGTTAGGGTGGAACACCCGAAGCTCGGTGCCAGCATTGGCTCTTGAGCTGAAATTCACCTGATGCGGCGCATGGAAAGACCTCAGAACAAGTGCGTAGCGTGCGGGACGGCTGCCCTCCGGTCCCACATGAAGGTTGCTGGGGATGCGGGGGCCGCAGGGCTGATTCCCACCACCGATCGCTTTGGTGCGGCGCTCAGTGACATCGTTCGCTGCTCCCACTGCGGACACATGCAACTAGCTGCGTTCCCGTCTGCCGGCCAGCTCAACGAGGCTTACGGGGAGGCTTCTTCAGACGACTACATAGCCGAGGAACCGGGTCAGAGATTGACGGCGAGGCGACTTCTCCGGCGGCTCGAAGCGCGAACAGCCGGGCGCGACATTCTCGACCTCGGCTGCTGGGTTGGGTTTCTGCTGGCAGAGGCGGAAGGGCGGGGCTGGAACGGGCTTGGCATAGAGCCGAGCGAATTTGCGTCGGGATATGCACGCGACCGTCTGGGCCTGAACGTCTTGACCACGGACTTGTTCTCCCCCGACCTACCGCTCGACGCTTTCGACGCTGTCGTCCTGGCAGATGTCATTGAACACCTCGTCGATCCGGGAGCGGCGCTCGAGCGAATCAAGGCGTTCTTACGGCCTGGAGGATTGGTCACGCTTGTGCTGCCGGACGCCGGAAGCCTGCTGGCGCGTCTCATGGGACCCAAGTGGTGGTCGGTGATACCGACCCACGTCCAATACTTCACACGAAATAGCCTTAGCCACATCATGCGCGACCATGGCTATACCGTGTTGGAAATGGGAACTGCTCCAAAGGCATTCACCGTTGGTTATTACCTCGAACGCCTCAGCGGCTATTCGAAGCTCGGTGCCGGACTTCTGGGATGGCTAGCGAAGCGATTAGGGATAGCGCACCGGCTCTGGTCCCCGGACTTTCGCGATCGGATGTTCGTCATCGCGTCTGTGACGGCGCCGGGCGATGTAGGGCTAGCGGAGACGAATATCCAAGTCTCAGCCCGACTCCGTTCCGGGGAATGGAACGCCTGCGAGAGCCTGAGCTAGCCTTAGCCCACGATGGCCCCGTCGTTCGCCGATACGCGATTGGGCTGCTGTTCTTCACCTTGACGCTCGCGGGCGCCGGAACAACCGCGTTCTGGACTGTGAAGTGCTTCGCCGACCGTCTCTCTGGTCTGGTCCGGCTCCTCGCCGTCTTCCTCGTCGCCACCCTCGCGTTGGTCTGGGCGCACATGATCCCCGGGGTCCTCGGGGTGCTCTCACGGGAGACGGTCGCGCTCACTTCCCTGGTGATCTGCGTCCTCGCCGGCGCAGCAGTTCGCGGCCGTCCAAGCCGCTCTGGCGGGGGCCCCGCCTCAGCCACCGCGCATGACGATCGAAGCGCTCGTCGGACTGACGCTCATCGCCGTTGCGTCGTTGGCGCTGCTCGTCGACCGCGCCGCGACGCCGCTCACCGCCATCGACTCCCTCACGTTCCATCTGCCGGTCGTGGGGAGCTGGATTCAGGATGGATCGATCTGGGGCGTCTGGCAGTTCACGCCGGACCTCGCCAACGGCAACTACCCGCAGAACGGGGACGTCGCGCAGCTCGCCGTCGTCCTGCCGTTCGACAACGACGCGTTCGTGCGGCTGGTGAGCGCCCCGCTCTTCACCGCAACCGGCGTCGCGGCTTTCGCGCTCGGGCGAGAGCTCGGAGCCTCGCCCTCGAGCTCGGCTCTGGCGGCGGCCCTCGTCCTGGCGATCCCGTCGGTGCTCGAGCCGGCCCTCCTGCAGGGCCAGACCGACGTGTTCATGCCTCGCCACGCTGGCGATTGGGATGCTGTTCCTGCTCCGTTTCTGGAGGACTCGTCTCCGCAGCGACCTCGTTCTGGCCGGGATCGGACTCGGGCTCGCCTTCGGCACGAAGTGGTACGCAGTCGGGACGGTGGCGGTCATCGCCGCGGTCTG
>JAABUN010004973.1_pt1 | contig 17177 bp, 21 predicted proteins | sample 5559311 | NCBI WGS metagenome assembly JAABUN01 (sample SAMN10711877, study PRJNA513370) | rock metagenome | isolation source: Antarctica rocks | place: Antarctica: Victoria Land, Siegfried Peak sud
GGGCACGTCCCACACCCGATGGTCGGCGTCGATCACGCTGTCCGTCGGGCTGGTCCCCATCCGGCAGCCGCCGACCAGGTGCGCGTAGCGGTCGATGGTCAGGATGTCCTGCGCGCCGGCCGCCTGCAGGATGCGCGTCAGCGTCGCCTTCGCGCAGGCGATGTTGGCGCGGTCGTTGTCGCACTGCGTGTAGTCGAAGCGCGCGACCGGCATGCCGGCGGCGTCCCGCTCGTCGGTGAGCGTCACGCGGTTGTCGGCGCTCGGCAGCAGCTCGCTGAGCGCGCCGACGACCGCCCAGTGGTTGTAGTCGCGCATGTACTCGCGCAGGCCCTTGCCCCAGTGCCCGTCGGCCAGCACGTGCTCGGCCCAACCGATCGGCAGCGGGGAGACGGTCTGCACGCTGAAGCCGCGCGCGAAGCCGCGCGCCGCGTCGGTCTCGTAGAACTGCTCGCTGGAGATCTCCGGCGGCGGCCCCTTGTACATTCGCATCGTGTCCTCGAAGCGCCCGGCCACCTGCGGCGCTCCCTGGACCATGACGTAGCGCCCGACCTGGTCGGACCCGTTACCCAGGCCGGAGTTCAGCAGCAGGCGCGGGCTCTCGATCGAGTACCCGGCGACGCAGACTGCGGCTGCGCGCTGGTGGCGCTCGCGCCCCTCGTGGACGAACGTCAGGCCGCTGCACGCCCCGTCCGCGCCGGCCTCGATGCGCGTGACCATGCAATCGGCGCGGATCTCGACGCCGTGCTCGAGCGCGTCGGGGACGTGCGTGATCAGCGGCGAGGCCTTGGCGTTGACCTTGCAGCCCTGCAGGCAGAAGCCGCGATAGATGCAGTGCGGGCGGTTGCCGAACGTCCCGTTGGTGATCGCGACCGGCCCGACGCGCATCTCGATGCCACAGGCCCGCGCGCCGGACCAGGCGCGCTCGGCCGCCCCGCCGATCGGATGCGGGCCGTGCGGGTAGCCGTGCGGATCACCCCACGGCCAGTGCTGCCCGGCCACGGGCAGCTCGGCCTCGAGGCGCTCGTAGTGCGTCTTGAGCTCGGCGTAGGCGATCGGCCAGTCCGCGCCGACGCCGTCGCGCGTGAACGTCTCGAAGTCCGACGGATGAAAACGCGGGGCGTACCCGGCGAAGTGCACCATCGAGCCGCCGACGCCGTGTCCGCAGTTGTTCTTGCCCAGCTCGACGGGATCCTCGCCGCCGATGATCCGGTTGGCGTTCCAGTAGATGTGGTGCGCGCCCTCCTCGTCAGACACCCAATCGGTGTCGGGGTCCCAGAACGGCCCGGCCTCCAGGACGACGATCCGCCAGCCGCGGCGCGCCAGCCGCTGGGCGAGCACGCTGCCGCCGGCGCCGCAGCCGACGATCGCCAGGTCGACCTCGTCCTCGTCGCGGTAGGCGCGCATCCGGTCGCGTCCCGGGACGCCGCGGCGGTGCGCGTCGAGCAGGAAGCGCGAGTCGTTGTCGCGCGGGCCCCTCACCCGGGGCCCTCGATCCGCTCGCGCACGTCGGCGACCGGGTCCAGCGGGAAGTCGTCGTCGCTCTCCCACGGCTCCTTCTGGCCGATGCCGGTGCGCATGTACCCGCGCGGGTACGCGGGCCCGCCGAAGCCGATCTCGTTCCAGGCCCAGGGGTGCGAGTAGAACGCGGCCAGGACGGCGCGCATCACGACGGCGAAGGCGTGCGCGACCGACAGCTGATCCCACGTGCCGCCCGACAGCCGCGTTCCGGCGAACGCCCCGCAGATCGCGAGCTGCGTCTCCGCGTCGGCGTCTGCGTAGGAGAGCGCGCCGCGCTCGCGCGCCGTCTCGTCGAGCCCGCGCGCGACGAGCCGCCACGTCTCGCCGTCGCCGGGCATGTCCGCGTACTGGTAGCCGTCGAGGCGGCCCTCGTGGAGCTTGGCGTCGACGAAGGCCAGCACCGGCACGCGCGGCTCGCGATCCTGGGCGAGCACGGTGTCGCAGAAGGCGTCCAGCGTGCGGGCCTGCGCGTCGTCGAAGAAGCGGATCGCCGGGGCCTGCAGGCGGGCGAGCACGACGCGCCGCGTGACCTCGTCCCAATGATCGCTCTGCTCGAGCACGTCGAAGTCCGGGTAGCGGCCGTGCAGCTGCGGGGTGATGCCGCGGCGCTGGCGCGGCAGGCCGTCGGGATCTTCGCCGCGCCCGTGCATCAGTGCTCGCGCGGCACGAGCGGGGCGACAAGGCCGAGGACGCCGATCAGCACGAGCGAGCCCGGCGCGAGCAGCGGCGGGCCCATGACGAGATTGTAGAGCGGCTCTTGCAGGCCGCCTGGCCGGCGCCGCACGCCGCGCAGGTGGGTGTAGACCCCGATCAGCCCGTCGATCGCGTACAGCGCCGAGACGGCGGGCAGGGCGGTGCGCGCCGCGCGCTCGGACAGCACCCCCGCCGCCCCCGCGGCCACCAGCGGCGGGGTCAGCACGACCGGCGTCCACATCCACCGGTTGCCGAACGAGCCGCGCAGGTGCTCGAAGTAGATCTCAGCGCCGAGCGGTCCCGCCGCCGCGCCGACCATCGCCGCCAGCGTGCGCTGCACGCGCCCGGCCTGCACGTTGGCCAGCAGCCAGCGCGGCCCGTGGGTCCAGCGCCGGCAGGCGCGGCTAGACCGCATAGGCCTCGGCGTCCGCGCGGCGCAGCTGCAGGCCGAGCCCCGGCCGGGAGAGGTCAGGGACAAGGCGCCCGCGGTCTGGCGCGAGCACGCCGTCGAACAGCATCCGCTCGATGCGGACATGGTCGTGGAAGTACTCGACGTGCACCAGCGGCTCGATCGCGCAGCCCGCGTGGGCATGGATCGACGGCGCGGTGTGCGCCGACAGCGCGATCTCGTGGGCGGCACACAGCGCGCCGACCCGCAGCAGCTCGCTGATGCCGGCGCAGCGGGTCGCGTCGGCCTGCAGGACGTCGACCGCGCCGGCCTCCAGTATGCGCCGGAAGTACTCCAACCCATAGCCGTACTCGCCGGCCGCGATCGCCATGCCGGCCGGTGCGCGGTCGCGCAGCAGGCGCAGGCCTGCGAGGTCGTTGGAGGAGACGGGCTCCTCGAACCAGCTCACCCGCTCCGCGGCGAAGCGCTCCGCCATCGCCAGCGCCTGCTTGCGCCCGTAGGCGCCGTTGGCGTCGACGAACAACTCGCAATCCGGGCCGATCGCCGCGCGAGCGAGCGCGACGCGCTCACAGTCGCGCGCCGGCTCGCGCCCGACCTTCATCTTCACCATCGCGATCCCGTCGTCAGCCCAGCCGGCGAGCTGCTCCTGCAGGCGCCCGGCGTCGTAGGAGGTGAAGCCGCCGCTGCCATAGATCGCCACGCCGTCGCGCACCCGGCCGAGCAGATCTGCCAGCGGCAGGCCGAGCAGGCGCGCCTTCAGGTCCCAGAGCGCGACATCGACGGCGGAGATCGCCGACGAGGCGATACCCGGCCGGCCGATGTTGCGCACCGCCCGCACCATCGCCTGCCAGGCCCCGGCAACGGCCATAGCATCGCGGCCCTCGACGACGCCGGCGAGCGTGCCCTCGATCAGGTGGGCGGCCGCCGCGTCGGCGTAGGCGTAGCCCAGGCCGCGCTCGTCGCCGGCGAGCACCTCGACGACGACGATCGTCGTCGAGTCCCAGGCGATCGTGCCATCGGACTCAGGCGCGTCGGTCGCGATCCGATAGGCGCCGACCTCGACGCGTTGGATCGTCGTGCCGATCGCGGGGGTCGTGAGCATCGCCGTCATGAGCGGTGCGGGAGGAACTCCTCGATCTTCTCCCGGAAGCTGCGGCGGATGATCTCGCGCGAGCCCGGGTCGCGCTTGAGCATCGCGCGGGTCAGCGACTTGGCCTGGTCGAAGGTGATGTGCGGCGGCAGCGAGGGCACCTCGGGATCGGTCACCGCCTCGATGATCACCGGACGGTCTGCGCTGAGCGCGGCGTCCCACGCCGGGCCGATCGCCTCGGGCGCCTCGACGCGGATGCCGCGCAGGCCGATCAACTCGGCGTAGGCGGCGTAGGGGAAGTCGGGCAGCCCCTGGGCGGCCTCGAACTTCGGGTCCCCGGCCATCGCCCGCTGCTCCCACGTCACCTGGTTGAGATCGCGGTTGTTGAGCACGAGCACGATCAGCCGCGGGTCGCTCCAGCGCTCCCAGTACTTGCCGATCGTGACCAGCTCTGAGTTGCCGTTCATCTGCATCGCGCCGTCACCAACCAGCGCGATCACCACGCGGTCGGGGAACGCGAACTTCGCCGCGATCGCGTACGGGACGCCCGGCCCCATCGTCGCCAGCGTGCCCGACAGCGACGCCTTCATGCCGCGACGGATCTTCACGTCTCGGGCGTACCAGTTCGCCGACGAGCCGGAGTCCGCCGACAGGATGGCGTTCTCGGGCAGCCGCGATGACAGCTCGGTGAAGACCCGCTGCGGGTTGATCGGATCGCCGGGGTGCATCGCCCGGGCCTCCAGGACCTTCCACCACTCGGCCACGTTGGCCTCGACGGTCTCCTGCCACGTGCGGTCGGCCTTGCGCTCGAGCAGCGGAACGAGCGCGCGCAGGGTCTGCGCGCTGTCGCCGACGAGGTTGATCTCCATCGGGTAGCGGATCCCGATCATCTTCGCGTCGATGTCGATCTGCACGCCGCGCGCAGCCCCCTCCTCGGGGAGGAACTCCGAGTAGGGGAAGCTCGACCCGACCATCAGCAGCGTGTCGCAGTCCTGCATCAGATCAAAGCTCGGCTTGGTGCCCAGCAGGCCGATCGAGCCGGTCACGAACGGCAGGTCGTCGGGGACCGCGGCCTTGCCGAGCAGCGCCTTGGCGACGCCCGCGCCGAGCAGCTCGGCGACCTCGATCAGCTCGTCGGTGGCCTCCAGCGCGCCCGCGCCGGCCAGGATCGCCACCCGCTCGCCCGCGTTGAGGATCGCGGCCGCCCGCTGCAGCGCCTCCGCGCCGGGAACGCGCGCGGGCTCGCTGTAACCCGGCCCCGAATGCACCGTGCCGTGCGCCCGCGGCGCATCGGGCACCGCGTCCTCCTCCTGCAAGTCGTTGGGGACGATCAGGCAGGTGACCGTGCGCTCGGCCTTCGCGATGCGGATCGCGCGATCGACGAGGTGGCGGATCTGCGCCGGATCGGTCGCCATATGCACGTACTCGTGCGCGACGTCCTTGAACAGCGAGACGAGATCGACCTCCTGCTGATAGTTGCCGCCCAGCGCGGTCATCGCCTGCTGGCCGACGATCGCCACCACCGGCTGATGGTCGAGCTTGGCGTCGTAGAGGCCGTTGAGCAGATGGATCGCCCCGGGCCCCGAGGTCGCCAGGCAGACGCCGACCTCGCCGGTGAACTTCGCGTGCGCGCAGGCCATGAACGCGGCCATCTCCTCGTGGCGGACCTGCACGAGCTCCAGCGGACCTGACCCGTCGATCCCGCCGTCCGCACGGTTCATCGCGCCCATGATCCCGTTGATCCCGTCACCGGGATAGCCGTAGACGCGGTGCACGCCGTTGGCGGCCAGGCGCTCGAGCAGATGATCTGCGACGGTGGCGCTCATCGCGCCGAGCGAGACATGGTAGTCCAGAAGAAGGGCAGCCCGCCGAACGCGACGCCGCCGATCAGCAGCAGGCGGGCGCTGCTGAGCAGCGGGACCACGACCACCGCGAAGATCAGGCCGAACACGATCGAGAGCGAGAAGTGCGTGATCAGTCCCGCGAGCGGATAGGAGGGGTTCATCAGCTGGGCCATGTCGTCGAAATAGAAGATCGTGCCGATATCGAGAAACGGCGCGATCGCCGGAAGCTTCGGTGCGTTTGGGAACGGGAAGCGCCGACTGCTGAAATCACGTGCCTGGGCGCGCGACACGGTGTCTTGAGCAGGGACATCAGAGCCTTTCGTTGTAAAACAGGACGTTGGCGCTCATGAAGACCTCGTCTCGAGCGCCGCGAAGGCCAGCCCGGTGGCGATCGCGTAGACCGCGTGGTGAAAGGCGTCGGACGCGATCTCCTTGGGCTCGGACTCCCACGGCGGCGGCGCGACGTCGAGCGCGGGCAGCATCGCGAGCTCCGAGCCCCAGACCGCGGCGAAGTGCGCCGCGGTCGCCTTGCCGCCATCGATGCCGGTCGCGTGCAGCAGGCCGCGGACCGCACCCCACGAGGTGCCGTAGGCCCAGTGCACGACCGTTCCGAAGCGCGCCGCGCCGGCGTCGTCGCGCGGCTGCACGCCGAGCACCTTGCCGGCGGCGTCGGCCGGCGCCGAACTCGAGCCGCGCTCGCGCAGCTTCGCCTCGAGCGTGCTCGAGATGGTCATCGCCACCGTTCCCGCCGCACCGGCGAACAGGCCCTTGCCGACCGCCGCGGCGGTGTCCGCTAGTCCGATGACGGGCGTTCCGATGGTGTGTCGCGCATGACCGCCAACGTGCCCACCGCGAGCTGTCCTGACGCGCGGTCACGGCAAGTGTAAGGATCGTAAGACGGAGCCGATGCGGCTCGTTAGCGATCGTCGTCGCGGTTGCGCCGGGGGCGGGCCAGGATGGTCGGCTTGTCCTGCGATAGCGAGGGAGTTGGTACACGGTGAAGCGCACAAACCCGGTCGCCGCGGGCGCGCCCTACGGCTCGATCGGCATCCGCGTCAACTGCCCGATCGTGCACCGGTTCCTGTAACAGCGAGCGCGTGCGGCGAACCCGGGAGCGCCGGTGCTCCCGGCGGCTCGCGCCGATTCCTGAGCACCGTCCGAAGCGGGCATGATCGGCCGCGAGCCACACGAGATCTGGCAGGACAGCCTGCAGGACGGTCAGCGCCGCCTGGCCCGGCCCGCGTCTGTCCTCGCGGCGACCGGCCTGCTCGGCGGCTTTCACGTGACGCTCGGGCTGATGGCCCTCGTGGTGGTCACCGGAGCACTGGGCGAGGCGATGCCCGAGCCCACGGCGCACCTGCTCGGCTCGCTGACCTTCGGGATCGGCTTCGTCTTTCTGACGATCGGGCGATCGGAGCTGTTCACCGAGAACTTCCTGATCCCGGTGGCCGCCGTCCTGTCCGGGCACGCGTCGTGGCGCTCGGTCGGTCGGTTGTGGGCGATCACGCTCGTGCTGAACCTCGCCGGAATCGCGCTGTTCGTCGTGATGATGAGCACACCGGGCGTGCTCGAGCAGGCGTCGCTGGAGGCGGCGGGTGCGTTGGCCGACACCCTGTCAGAGCGCGATCTGCCGGCGGCCGCGGTCAGCGCCGTGATCGGCGGAGCGGTCATCACCGTGTTCACGTGGCTCGCCGAGGCCGCCGAGAGCGATCTGACGCGCCTGGTCGTCGCCCTGGCGATCGGCTTCGTGCTGGTGGCGCCGAGCCTGAACCACAGCGTCGTCGGGTTCGGCGAGCTCCTCTTCGGGATCGTCGCTGGCACGACAGATGCGGACTGGGCCGACCTGCTGCGCAACACCGCGGTCGCGCTCGTCGGCAATGTCGCAGGCGGCGTGATCCTCGTCGCCTTTGTCCGCAGCGTGCAGGCGCAGTGAGCGGCTGGCCAGTCATCGATTGTTTATCCGCGCCGCGACCGTCGCGAGACGGCGCCCGCGCGGGTCGCAAACATCGACCTGCGCCTCGCGAGGACCTGGTGGATCGCTTCGTCGCCGCCGTCGCCCGTTTCATCTTCGTCGGACCCAACACGCCACTCACCGGACCGGCGGGCGTCGTCCAGGCCGCTCCCTACCACGACAACCACCTCCATGTCCGGGTCGCCGGCGGCCTGAGCCCGGATCAGCGCTGGCCGCAGTCAGGCCTGGCGCGATCCTCGTCGCCAACGTCCGGGCGCAGCTGCCCCGTCAGACGAAGTTGGGGTACAGACTCATGCCCCCGTCGACGAACAGCGTCGAACCGGTGATGTACTGCGCTTCCGGCCCCGCGAGCCACGCGATGGCGGCGGCGACCTCCTCGGGCTTCCCCGTTCGCCCCAGGGGGATCTCGGCCTCGATCGCGCGCCGCTTGCCCGGATCGTCGGCGAGCTCCCGGTTGATCGGCGTGAGGATCGCTCCCGGCGCGACGTTGACGACGCGGATGCCGCGTGGGGCGAGCTCGCGGGCGATCGTCTGTGCGAAGAGCTTGAGGCCGCCCTTGCTCGCGCAGTAGTGGCTGAACATCGGCCACGGGATGAGCTCGTGCACGCTGCTGACGTTGACGATCACGCCGCCCGCGCCGGGCGCGAGCCCGCGCGCCAGCGCACGCGCGCAGAGGAACGGACCAGTGAGGTTCAACGCGAGCACCGCGTTCCATTCCTCCAGCGGCATGTCGAGCAGGCCGAACGGCTTCTCCCGGCCGGCGTTGTTCACGAGCACGTCGACCGGGCCGAGCTCCTCCCGCGCCCGCGCGAACATCGCGTCGACCTGCGCCTCGTCGGACACGTCGGCCTCGACGGCGACCGCGCGTCCACCGTCGCGCTCGATCTCGGCGACCAGCACGCGGGCGGCCTCCGCGTCCCCGAGGTGGTCGACGACGACCGCCGCCCCGTCGGCCGCCAGACGCAGTGCCGTCGCACGTCCGATGCCCGACGCCGCGCCGGTCACGAGCGCCCGGCGCCCCGCGAGTGGCAGCTCCCGCGCGCTCACGCGATCCGGACCTGCGAGGAGGCGATCACGAACACAGGGACGACGGTACGCGGGCCGGCGCCATTTCGCACCAACGGTTTGCTTAATTGCTTACGTCGCGGAGGGGACGCGCAACGATAGGCTTGTCGTCAGGTCGCAGAGCAGCCGCCCGCTAACTCCCGCGATCGACTGAAAGGCCGGGACCGGATCGCGTCCCGAAGGAGGAACGTGTCCGAATATGAGGTCGACCGCGGGGCGCTGCGTCGATGCGGGCTGACCGGCGCCGACCTCGCGGCGATCCTGCGACAGCACGGCCACCAGGGCCCGCACGACGTGCACCTGGCCATCTTCGAGGCCAAGGGCGCCGTCTCCGTCCAGCCCCGGACGCCTCCCCCAACAAGCGCGCGGGATCGCTGAAGAAACGGCCCCGCCGGAAGATGGCGGCAGGGACCCGCAGCCCGCCGTCGAACGGCAAGCCGTGACCGACGCCCGGCCGCAGCACACCGCCCGCGAACGGCTGGGGACCGGGTTGAGCCGGGCCCTGCACGGCAACGCCACGGCGTTCGGCTACTCCGTGACGATCACCGCGAGCTTCGGAGCCGTTCAGCTCGATCGCGGGCAGCCACACTACGTCGACCTCCTGCTCTACGGCCTCGGCGCGGTGACCGCCTTCAGCGCGCTGGAGGGCGCGGTCACCAAGGGCTTTCGCGGCGCCCTGGCCGTCGGCTCCGACCAGGTGATCTCGCTGGGAACCGCGCTTGCGTTCGTGTCCGTCGGGCTGGCGATCACCGCCGCCCACGGGGTCGCGTCGGCCTTGCACGGACCGGTGGCCTGGTTCGCTGCGGCGCTGGTCGCCTCGCTCGTGTTCGTCCTGGCCGAGAGCGTGGAGCTCGTGCTGGCCCAGTGGGTGCAGGAGCGCCGCGAGGAGCCGACCGGCAACCCCTCGCCTCGGTGAGCGTCGAGGCCGGGCGATCTGGGGTCCTGCGGGCCGGTGTCCGCGGCCTGACGGCCAGCCGGCCGGACCGGCCGGACACGGGGAACGCGATGCCATGACCGCCGCGGACAGCGCCGGCAGGCTGCGTGACGCGGTGGTGCGTGTGCGCGCCACCGCAAGGCGGGCGAGCGCCGGCTTCTTCGCCGATCAGGCGCCGCAGTCGGCCGCCGCGATCTCGTACTACGCGCTGCTCTCGCTGTTCCCGCTCGCGATCCTGATGGTCACGGCGTTCAGCCTCGTGGCCGACGACGCGGTCGCGCGGGCCCGGGTGATCGACCTCGTCCTCACCAACGTGCCGCTGCGCGAGGAGCAAGGACGCCGGGAGCTCGAGGAGCTGCTCGTCAGCGCGACCGCGGACCGGGGGATTCGGCGTCGCCGGCGCGCTCGGCCTGCTCTTCGCCGCCGGCGGCGTCATGGGGGCCGTGCGCAAGGCGCTCAACCGCGCGTGGGGCGTCGAAGATCCGCGGCCGCTCGCCCAGGCCAAGGCCATCGACCTGCTGCTCGTGCTCCTCATCGGGGCGATCGTCGCCGTCTCGTTCGCGCTGACGGCTGACCGCGACGCTGTCGGCGCAGCTCGAGCAGTGGCTCGGGCCCGCCGGCTCGTCGGTCGGGCGCCTGGTCCTCACGCTGGTCCTATCGTCCCCGCCCTCGTCGCGTTCGTCGCCTTGGCCGTCCTGTTCAGCACCGTTCCGGCCAAGGAGACCCGGCTGCGCGACACCTGGCCGGGCGCAGCGACCGCAGCGCTCGCCTTCGAGGCCGCCAAGACCGGCTTCGCGTTCTACCTGGCGAACTTCGCCTCCTACGCCGCGGTCTACGCCTCGCTGGCCGCGGTCGTCGCCTTCCTGGTCTTCGTGTTCCTGTCCGCGAACGTGGTCCTGTTCGGTGCCGAGGTCGCGATCGCAGGGCCCGCGTGGATCGGCTTCGCAGTGGCGCTGACGGCGGTCGGCCTGCTGCTCATCGGCGCAGCCATGGCCTCCGGGCTCGTGCAGCGGACCGTCCTGTCGATCTCGGTCCTGTCGGTGGCAGCCGGGGCCGCGCTCGACCTCGCGGGCGTCCTGGCGGTGGATCCGGGTGCCTCGTCGCTCGTGCTCGTCGTCGAGCTCGTGCTGCTGATCACGCTGTTCTCCGGCGGCCTGCTCGTCGAGCGGGAGTTCCTGCGCGAGCACTGGCGCGCACCGGTGCGCGCGCTCGCCGTGGCGATGCCGCTCAACGCCGTGTTGCTGGCGGGGGCGGCCAAGGCGCTGTTCGGCGAGCTCAGCTGGGTGGAGGCGTTCCTGGTCGGGTGCGTGCTCTCGCCTACCGACCCGGTCATCACCTCCTCCGTGGTCACGTCGGCGACGTCCCCGTCCGCGTCCGCGTCCGCAACAACCTCAAACCTCGAGTCCGGGCTCAACGACGGGCTGGCGCTTCCTTTCGTGCTGCTCGTCCTCGAGCTCAGCACCGGCGAGGCCGGCTCGGTGCTGGAAGCGACGGGGAGCCTCGGCCTGGAGACGGTGCTCGGCCTGGCCGCCGGCGTGGTGCTGGCCCTTGCCGCGGGCGGGCTGCTCGGCCGACTGCCCGACTGGGCGCTCGAGCGGCGCTTCGAGGGGCTCTACGCCCTCGGGCTCGGCCTCCTCGCCTTCGGAGGGGCTGATCTCGTCGGCGGCAACGGCCTGATCGCCGCCTTCTGCGCCGGCGTCGCCCTGGCGGTCACCCGCGCTGTTCGTGCTCAACTCGACTGCGCCCGACGGCTCGCTCGCGTTCGACCTCGCCGCCTTCACGATCCTCGCCTCGACCGTGGCCCACGGTCTGACCGACACGGTGGGGGCCCGCTGGGTCGAGCGACGGATGCCGCACGGATGACGGTGCCACGCCGCCCCCGCCTCACGCGTCAGCTGTCAGGGCGCGTGCCGGATTGTCCGTTGACGGGCACAGACGCGCCGGGGCACCGCGACCGCGGTCCGTCGTCGGACTGCGACCGAGGGTGGTGTTCTGAGGAGCGGGTAGCATCGCTGCCGCCCGTGAACTTCCTCGCGCAGCTTTCGGTGGCAAGAACCCGTTCGTCGGCCCCGTGTTCTGGCTGATGATCTCCGAGGTCTTCCCGCTGCGGATCCGCAGTCCCGCGATAGCGACCTCGACGGTGGCCAACTGGTCGGCCAACTTCGTCATCTCCTTCTTGAGCCTCTCGCGCGCCGGGGCGTTCTGGCTCTACGCCGCCCTCGGGGCGGTCGCGATGGTCGTCTTCCACCGCACCGTCCCCGAGACCAAGGGCCGCTCCTTGGAGGAGATCGAGCTCGAGCTGGGCGCCGACACGGCCGCGGGCGGTCTCCACCCAGCGGGGGCTCCGCGGTGATCCCCTCCGGCGAGCAGATCGTCCTCGAACACGAGACGCAGCGGGTGGTGGTCGTCGAGGTGGGCGGCGGCCTGCGCCGCTATGCCGTCGGCGACTGGGAAGTGCTCGACGGCTACGCCGAGGACGCGCGCTGCACGTCGGCCCGAGGGCAGCCGCTCATCCCGTGGCCGAACCGGTTGCGCGACGGGGCCTACCGCTTCGACGGGACCGAGCACCAGTTGGCGCTCAGCGAGCCCGAGAAGCACAACGCGGTTCACGGCCTCGTGCGCTGGGCCAACTGGACCGACGGCGACCAGGCGGCCGACCGGGTGACCATGCGCCACGTGCTGCACCCGCAGTCGGGGTGGCCGTTCGCGCTCGAGATGGCGATCGAGTACGTCCTCGGCAGCGAGGGCCTCAGCGTCCGGACGACGGCAACCAACGCCGGCGACGCGCCCTGCCCCGCCGGCGCCGGGATGCACCCCTACCTCAGCGTGGGCACCGACACGATCGACGCGGCGACGCTGCGCGCCCCGGGCCGGCGGCATCTGCCCACCGACGCCCAGTCGATTCCGACGGGCGAGGCGCCGCTGGTGGACGGCACGCCGTACGACTTCCGCACCGCGCGGCGCATCGCCGACACGCAGCTGGACACGGGCTACGGCGATCTCGACCGCGATCCGGACGGGCTGGCCCGCGTCGAGCTCACCGCCGGCAGCCGCTGCGCGAGCCTGTGGATGGACGCCGGCTACCGCTATCTCATGCTCTTCACGGGGGACTCGCTTCCCCAGCCGGATCGGCGCCGCCGCGGGCTCGGCGTCGAGCCGATGACCTGCGCGCCCAACGCGCTGGCCTCCGGCGACGGGCTCGTCGTCCTCGCGCCGGGAGAGACGCTCGTCGCCACCTGGGGCCTGCAGCCGACGCCCTGACCGGTGACGTGGTCAATAGCCGCCGGCCACGCCCACGCTTCCTCCGAGCTCCTCGCCCGCCACGAACCGGCGCAGGTTCAGTGCGAAGAGCGCGCAGATGCGCTCGTCCTCGCCCGGGCTCAGCGCCGCGGTGTGCGGGCTGAGCAGGACGTTCTCGAGCTCCCACAGCGGGCTGTCGCGCGCGGGCGGCTCGCAGGAGGCGACGTCCACAGCGCGGCCCCGCCCAGGTGGCCGCGGCCAGGGCGCGCAGCAGCGCGGGCTCGTCGACGACCTCGCCACGCCCGACGTTAACCACGATCGCGCCGCGGCGCAGGCGGCCCAGCGCCTCGGCTCGACGAGCCCGCGGGTAGCGTCGGTCAGCGGCAGCGTCACGGCCCGTGAGGAACATTGGAAAGGGATCCGGCGCTTTAGCGCTTGAGGAGGCCGGTCGGTACGTTGAGCCGGCGTGCCGGTCGAGTTCCTCACCGATGCCCAGGCCGGCGCGTACGGCCGGTTCGTCGGCGTGCCGGCGCGGTTGCAGCTGGAGCGCTTCTTCTTCCTCGACGACGATGATCTGGGTCTTGTCGGTCGTCGTCGTGACGATCACAACCGGCTGGGCTTCGCCGTGCAGCTGGCGGGCTTCTGACCACCCGTGCGCCCGCGCGCGCGAGCGGCGTCCAGGCCGTCGCGGGTTCGCTCCGACATGAGGGCGTGCTCGAACTCGGCGATTGCGCCGAGGATCTGAAAGAACATCCGGCCGACCGCGTCGACGTGTCGATGCCCTGGTCGAGCACGACTCGAGCTTGGGGCGGCTGGCGAGCTTGCTGCTGGCCTTCTCGACGAAGATCTCATCGCAACCGGGGGAGTTCCACATCGAAGGCCGCTGTAGTGTGCGCGACACCGTTGCTCGAAGGAAGGTGAACATATGAGAGCTCTTGCACTGAACGGCACGCTCAAGCCGTCCCCGGAGAAGTCCAGCACAGAGGCGCTGACGCGCGTCGTGCTCGAGGCGCTGAGCCGTCGCGGGGTCGACTGCGAGATGGTGCGGCTCGTCGACTACGACATCGCACCGGGTGTCGTCTCGGAAGCCGTGCGCGAGGGCGACACGTGGCCCCAGATCCACGAGAAGATCCTCGCGGCCGACATCCTCATCCTCGCCACGCCGACGTGGGTCGGCCAGCCCTCCAGCGTTATTCACCGCGCGCTGGAGCGCATGGACGCGCTCCTCGGCGAAACTGACACCGACGGCCTCCCCGTCGCCTACAACAAGGTCGCCGGCTTCGTGGTGACGGGCAACGAGGACGGTGCCCACCACGTGATCGCCGAGATGGCCCAGGGTGCGATCGATTACGGGTTCACCGTCCCTGGCCAGGCATGGACCTACTGGAACAAGGGGCCAGGCCCCGGCGATGAGGTGTACCTCACCACCGCCGAGACGCAGTGGTCAAACAGGACCGGCGAGGCCGCGGCGCAAAACCTTCACGCGGTAGCCCTCGCCCTGTCGGCCAACCCGATGAGCACGCCGCCCTCCTAGCTCGGGCGCAGCAGACCCGGAGACGCCCCCGTTGCCGTCCGCCGGCGGGCGCGGGCGTCTTTCACCCGCTCGTCGGCATGGCGCTCCGTCGCTCCGCGATCCGGTCCGCCGCGGCATGCAGCGTCACAGTCGTCTCTTCCCCCGGCGAGCCGATCTAGTCGTTCTCGACGCCGCAGCCGTCGAAACTACATAACGAACATTATCGAGCGCTCGAGATAGGGCCCCGCGCGGGCCGGTCGAGCGCCGACGCGATGCCGTCGGTCACGAAGGTGAACGTCGTGCCGCCCTGCATCGTCAGCGGCTCACGCGCGTGGTTCGACGCGCCGGCCGACTCGCCCGCGACTGGAGAAGGCCGAGGGCCTAGGGGTTGCGTGTCGTCGACGAGGCGGCGCTCCTCACGCTGCTCGAGGACGCGTAATGCGATCCGTAATGGTGAACCAGCGCGGTCGGGCGTAGCCTCGACGCCATCGTTGCTCCCCCACCGAAAGGTCGTCGTCGTGCCCCGTCGCTCTTCCCTCTCGCTCACCCTTCGTTGCCTCGTGATCGCTGCGTTCTCCTCCGCCGCGCTGGCGCTCCCCGTCGCCGGCGTGCTCGTGAGCGACAAGGCCCCGCCGTCGGACCCCGTCCTCGTCGCCGGCGTAATGATGAGCGACTGAGCCGCGCGTGATCGGCCCGGGCCCGACGGCGTTCGTGCTGTCGGGCGGGGCCCTCCTCGGCGCGATCCAGGCCGGGATGCTCGAGGCGCTCTACGAGCGCGGGATCGTCCCCGACCTGATCGTCCTCCCTCGGCTCCGCGCTCTCATCGCGGCCGGGTGACGCTCAGAGCCGCTTCGCGACGTTGGCGGAGGCCCACGCTGCTGGCCAACTTCTGGTCGCGGCGCGCCACCGTCCGGGTCCGCCCGGCGGTGGGATGCAGATCGTTGAGAGACCGGTCGCCGGGCTCAACCTTTCCGTCCGACAGGCCGACGAACTCGACGATGTCGAGAGAGCACGGGACAGCCGGGGCAAGCGCCGTCCGCGAAGGCGAACGACGCCGCGAGAACCGCGAGCAGCGCACCCTGGGTCGCCATCCGCGAGTCGGCGGGCTCCTCCTCGCGCTCGGCGAACAGCCCGCGCACGAGCGCGTCTGGAAGCGCGGCGGCGAAGGCGAACAGCTTGTGGCGCAAAGCCTCGCCAAGCGCTGCACCGACGCCGTCGTTCTCCTGCATGACCGCCGCGTCCCGCGGAGCCGAGCCAACATTGACCACATCGCGGTTGCCCCCAGCGGGGTGTGGGTGATCGACACCAAGCGGCACAAGGGCAAGGTCGAGATCGCGACGCCGCTTTTCGGCTCTGCGAAGCTCAAGATCGCCGGCCGCGACTGCACCGGGCTCGTCGCGGGCCTCGCCGATCAGGTTCAGGTCGTGCGGGCCTCGGGCGCCGTCCCCGAAGGCGTGCCGGTGCGCGGCCGCTTCTGCTTCGTCGAGGCCGAGTTGCCGTGGCTCGGTCGAAGGATCGCCGGGCTGGAGCTGATGCATCGAAAGTCGCTCGCGCGCGCCCTGAACAAGCCAGGCGAGCTGAACCATGCCGCCGTCGATTCGATTGCCGCCGCGCTAGTCACTGCTTTCCCCTCGGCATAGCGCACGGGGCGTCGGCGCGAGCCGCCGCAGGCTGGCGCAACCGTGCCGGGCATTGCAGGCGAGAGTCGGAATCGACGCCGGAGTCGAACGACCGGACGCCGCGATCTCGGAGGGCTCCGCAAGTTCTTGGGGGGAAGGCCTCAGCAACGGCTGAGCCCCATCGTGCGCGGGGATCTGTGTTCCCAACCTTGTTCTCCAGCGGTCGAAAACGCCATTTTGTGTCCGCTTCGGCGGACTCGACGGGACGCAATCGAGCCCCATTCCATCGCAAGCGGCGAGAACAGAACGTAAAAAGTCCTGCAAATAGGCCACTTCTAATCCGCAGGTCCCCCGTTCGAATCGGGGCGGGGGCGCTTGGGAGCGCGGAAGCACGGATGCTCCACAGGCGAGCTGGCGGCGTGCGCGATCGACCCGCGAGGAGCGTCGAGGGGGCGAACCCGGGTGCCCTATCCCCCGCTTTCGCCCCCTCGTGGCGTGGCGCGGGCCCGCGGGCTCGTCGCCGGCCCGGATCGCCTCCATGACGGCGACGGTGATGCGATCGTCGGCCGCGAGCATCGTGTCGAGATTGAATCCAGGCTCAGACCAGTTGGGGACGCACATCGGGAAGCGTGCCCGGCTGCGCCGCGATGGTGCCGCCCTCCATCTCGGCGACCAGGGCGGTGACGACCGCGGGATCGAATTGGCTGCCGGCATTGTGCTTGAGTTCCTGTAGGGCTTGGTGCACGGGCATGGCTCGGCGATACGGGCGGTCGCTGATCATCGCGTGGTAAGCGTCGCAGGCGAAGATGATCCGGCTGGCGAGAGGGATCTGCTCACCCTCCAGGCCGTCTGGGTATCCACCGCCGTCCCGGCGCTCGTGCTCGGCGCGGACCATCGAGGCCAGGTGACAGGACGATGAGCAGCGCGCCGAGGAGAAGCCCGATCCGTACGGGCCTGGGGGCCTCGGGCTTGCTGGGGGACCCCGGACGTTCCGGAGCTCCGACTGCAGATCGCTTGCGCATTCACTTGGTATCGGCGCGGCCGACGCACCGTGTGAGCTCGACGCAACGTCCGTCCGCACTTGCCCCTGCGACCATTCGGTCCCCATGCCCATCGCGCCCCGGCCCAGGAGCAGACGCGTCGTCCGGGCGGTGGCCGCGCTGCGCGCGCGGCAGCGCCGGCTCGAGGCGCGGCTGGAACGCCGCTTCCCGGGGCTCTACGACGCGCGGCACGCCGCGCGCGGACTGAGCCGGGCGCTGTGGCCGCTGCTCGGGCCGCTG
>JAABUN010004974.1_pt1 | contig 17174 bp, 14 predicted proteins | sample 5559311 | NCBI WGS metagenome assembly JAABUN01 (sample SAMN10711877, study PRJNA513370) | rock metagenome | isolation source: Antarctica rocks | place: Antarctica: Victoria Land, Siegfried Peak sud
CCGACCGTGCCGCCGACCGTGCCGCCGACCGTGCCGCCGACCGTGCCGCCGACCGTGCCGCCGACCGTGCCGCCGACCGTGCCGCCGACCGTGCCGCCGACCGTGCCGCCGACCGTGCCGCCGACCGTGCCGCCGACCGATCCGCCCACGCTTCCGCCGACCGACCCGACCGAGCCTGCCCCGCCGGCTGAGCCCTGAGGACCGGCACGACCCGGTTGCCGGCAGCGGCGCCCCCTACCCTGGGCGGGTGCTGATCGACCTACATACTCACTCGACCGTGTCCGACGGGACGCTGAGCCCGACGGACCTGGTCAGGCAGGCAGCCGCGGCCGGTGTCGACGTGCTCGGGCTGACCGACCACGACAGCTCGGCCGGGTGGGACGCCGCTGCTGCGGCGGCTTCGCAGCACGGGGTGTCCCTCGTCCGGGGCATCGAGATCTCCTGTGCCAGCAACGGGATCAGCGTTCACCTGCTGAGCTACCTTCACGACCCCGAGGCGCCCGGTCTGCTGGCCGAGATGGACGCCACCCGGGAGTCTCGTTCCTCCCGGGCGCAGCGGATGACGGAGCGCCTGGCACGTGACTACCCGCTGACCTGGGAGGACGTGCTGGAGCAGGTGCACGAGGGCGCCACCATCGGCCGGCCGCACCTGGCGGACGCCCTGGTGGCACGCGGGGTCTTCGGGAACCGGGACGAGGCCTTTGCGACCGTGCTGGCGAGCGGTTCGCGTTACCACGTCTCCCACTACGCGCCCGACCCGGTGGAGGCGATACGTCTGGTCCGGGCTGCAGGCGGGGTGCCGGTCTTCGCGCACCCGTTGGCCGTCAAGCGTGGCCGGGTGGTGGGGGACGACGTCATCGAGGCGATGGTGGCAGCAGGTTTGGCCGGTCTCGAGGTCGACCACCGTGACCACGACGACGACGCGCGCCGCCGGCTGCGCGAGATCGCTGCCAGCCAGGGGCTCCTGGTCACCGGCTCCAGCGACTACCACGGGACGGGCAAGCAGAACCGGCTGGGCGAGCACAGCACGTCCCCCGAGCAGCTGGAGAGGATCGTCGAGGCAGGCAAGTTGGAACTCGTGCGGGCGTAGCGGTGTCGACCCGGCGGCTCAGCCGTGGCTGCGGTCGAGCTCGAACCAGACCCGCTTGCCGCCGGTGGGGCCGGCTCGCCAGCCCCACGTACGGGCGAGCACGTCGACCAGCTGCAGCCCCCGGCCGTCCTCGTCGTCGCCCGACGCCCGGCGCACGCTCACCCCGTCCAGCACCTCGTCGTGGACCTCGACGCGCAGCGTCCCTCCCAGGGGCTCCACCCCCGCGGAGAGCAGAACGGGTGCCCCGGCGTGCCGGACCGCGTTGGTGAGCAGCTCGCTGGTCAGCAGGATCGCGATGTCAGCGCTCTCGCCCTGCCAGCCCCAGGCGTCCAGGGCGCGAGCCAGGGCCCGACGCGCCCGGCCGACCTCGCGCGGGCCCGAGCCCAGCTCTGCAATGAGCTCCACCTGGCGATTGTCCCCCATGGTCGCCAGGACGGCACAATGAAGGCAGGAGACGCGATCTCGCGCTCCGGTGCGCCGCACGGCGCGGAAGAGAGGCAGGTGCTCGTGACACGCGTTCTGGCGGTGGCCAACCAGAAGGGCGGGGTGGCCAAGACGACGACGGTCGCTTCTCTGGGAGCAGCGATCGCCGAGCAGGGGCACCGGGCGCTGCTCGTCGACCTCGATGCCCAGGCGTGCCTGACGTTCAGCCTGGGGATCGACCCCGACGAGGTGGACCAAAGCGTGCACGAGGTGCTGCTCGGGCGGGCACCCGCCGCGGACGTCCTGGTCGAGGTGCAGGAGGGCGTGGACCTGCTGCCGGCCACCATCGACCTCGCCGGTACCGAGGCTCAGCTGCTGGCCAGGCCCGGCCGCGAGTACGTGCTGCGCACCGCGCTGGAGGGCGTGCAGGACCGGTACGACGCGGTGCTGCTGGACTGCTCGCCCTCGCTGGGGGTGCTGACGCTCAACGCCCTCACCGCTGCGGACGAGGTGCTGGTGCCGCTGCAGTGCGAGATGCTCAGCCACCGTGGCGTCGGCCAGCTCCTGGACACCGTCGCCGACGTGCAGCGCATCCTCAACCGCCAGCTGCTGGTCCGGGGGATCCTGCCCACCATGTTCGACGGGCGCACCTCCCACGCCCGGGCCGTGCTGGCGGACGTGGGGGAGCGCTACGGCGTGCCGGTGCTGTCCCCGGCCATCCCCAAGTCCGTCCGTTTCGCAGAGGCACCGGCTGTCGGCCGGTCCATCCTGTCGACAGCCCGCTCGTCCAAGGGCGCGCAGGCCTACCGCGAGGTGGCGACCGAGCTGATGCAGAGCTGGGGCCTGGCGGTGGGGGCCTGAGCCTCGATCAGCTCGAGGTGGGGCCGGACGCTGCGGATCCGCCCGAGCGGCGACGTCGACGACGACGCGGAGCGTCTGCGGCTCCCTCGGCCGGTGCGACCGCGGTGGTCGGGGCTGCGGTGGCTGCCCCGTTCACCGCGGAACCACCCTCGACGGGCTCACCGGAGCGGGTCCGGCGGCGGTCGCGGTCGCGGCGAGGCCGCTCGGACGTGGACTGGCGCGGCGCGTCCGCGGAACGCTCGGACCGCGGGCCGTGCTCGCGGCTGCCGCCCTCGCCCCGCCCACGGTCCTTGCCACGCGAGCTGCTGTCGTTGCCGCGACCACGTGAGTCGTCGCCACGGGCACCCTTGCCACCACGCTGACCGGTCTCGCCGAGGTCCTCCAGCAGCTCGGCGCCCAGACCGGCGCGGGTCTGCTTGCTGCGGGGGAGCCGGCCCTTGGTGCCCTGGGGGATGCTCAGGTCGCTGAACAGGTGCGGCGACGTCGAGTACGTCTCGACCGGGTCGGGGATCCCCAGACCCAGGGTCTTGTTGATCATGCCCCACCGCGGCAGGTCGTCCCAGTCCACGAAGGTCACGGCCGTGCCCTTCTTGCCGGCCCGGGCGGTACGGCCGATCCGGTGCACGTAGGTCTTCTCGTCCTCGGTGCACTGGTAGTTGACGACGTGGGTCACGTCGTCGACGTCGATGCCGCGTGCTGCCACGTCGGTGGCGACCAGGACGTCGACCTTGCCGTTGCGGAAGGCGCGCAGAGCCTGCTCGCGCGCGCCCTGGCCCAGGTCGCCGTGGATGGCGCCCGAGGCGAAGCCGCGGTCCGCCAGCTCGTCGCTGACCTTTGCGGCCGTGCGCTTCGTGCGGCAGAACACGATCGTCAGGCCCCGCCCCTCGGCCTGGAGCAGGCGAGCCAGCACCTCGACCTTGTCCATGGCGTGGGCGCGGTAGACGAACTGGCTGACGGACTTGACCACGGCGCCTGTGTCGTCCGGCTCGGAGGCACGGATGTGGGTGGGCTGAGTCATGTAACGGCGGGCCAGGGCCACCACCGCGCCGGGCATCGTGGCCGAGAACAGCATCGTGTGCCGCCCGGCCGGTGTCATGGAGAGCATCTTCTCCACGTCCGGCAGGAAGCCCAGGTCGAGCATCTCGTCGGCCTCGTCCAGGACGACGGTGCGCGCGTGCGCCAGGGTGAGGTGGCCCTGCTGAGCCAGGTCGAGCAGACGACCGGGCGTGCCGACCACCACCTCGACGCCACGCTTGAGCGCCTCGACCTGCGGCTCGTAGGCGCGGCCACCGTAGACGGTGAGCACACGCGTGGTGCGCAGCGCGCTCGCGCGCTCGAGGTCACCGGCCACCTGCACGGCCAGCTCGCGCGTCGGGACGACCACCAGGGCCTGCGGCTTGCCGGCTGCCTCCAGCGACTCCCAGCCGCTCTCCGCAGGACCGATGACGCTCATCAGCAGCGGGATGCCGAAGCCGAGGGTCTTGCCGGTGCCGGTCTTGGCCTGGCCGATGATGTCGTGCTGCTGCAGTGCGACGGGCAGCGTCATGGCCTGGATGGGGAACGGGTGCACGATGCCGGCCTCAGCCAGCGCCTCGACGATCGAGGCCTCGACGCCGAAGTCGGCGAAGGTCTTGTCAGGGGCGACGGGCTCGACGTCAGCGACGTCGATCGTCTCGATGGCAGCAGTCGCCTCAGCGATCTCCTGAGCCGAGGGCATCAGCTTCTCGGCGGCGGTCTGTGGGCCCGACGTGCGGGTGGACAGGGTGTTGTCGGCGGGGGTCACGCATACCTCATCGGCATCTGGCGGGGGCTCACGTCGGTGGCTGGGTGCCGGGACGGGCCGCTCCGCAGCGGTCGGGAGCCGACCGTGGCTAGCGACCGGGCAACCGTTGTACCAGGCCAGTGTAGCCGCGCAGGGGTCAGTAGGCTGCCCGCCATGACTGGCGAGAGCACCGACAGCAGCGATCCAGCCGTGAACGACCTGCTGGGGGTGCTCGCCTACGTCGCCCTCACTGCCTTCGTGCGCGTCGCCGAGGACGCCGAGCTGGCCCCCACGGTGCGGGACAAGGCACGCCTGGGGCGGATAGCCGTCAAGGAGTTCGCGCACTTCGAGACGCTGGTGAGTCGCCTCAAGGAGATCGACGCGGACCCCGAGACCGCGATGGCGCCGTTCGTGCCGGCCGTCGACGCCTTCCACGCCAGGACCGCGCCTAACGACTGGCTGGAGGGGCTGGTGAAGGCCTTCGTCGGGGAGGGCATCGTCACCGACTTCTACCGCGAGGTGGCTGAGTACGTGGATCCGGCCACGCGCGCGATCGTGCACCAGGTGCTGGAGGACACCGGCCACTCGGACTTCGCCGAGCGCGCGGTGACCGCTGCCATCCACGCCGATCCGCGGGTGGCCGGCAGGCTGGCCCTGTGGGGGCGCCGGCTGGTGGGCGAGGCGCTGAGCCAGGCCCAGCGGGTGGCCGCCGACCGCGACTCCCTGGCGGCCCTGCTGGTGGGCGGCGACGGCGGCAGCGGGGCGGACCTGCTCGAGATCGGCCGCATGTTCAGCCGGCTGACGCAGGCCCACACGGAGCGGATGGCACGTCTGGGGCTCTCTGCCTGAGAACGCAGCAGGACGGACGAAGGGCGACCCCCGGTGCGGGGGTCGCCCTTCGTCACGAGGCTGAGGTCAGCCGTGGCCGCTGCCGACCTGCTTGCGGCCGGCGATCATGCCGTAGACCACCACGAGGAGTGCGGCTGCGGCGATGCTGGTGAACCAGCGCAGCCAGTCGATGCTGCCGTCGTCGTGCTTGCCCCAGACCCAGTACCCGATGAGGGCGCCGAGGATGCCGAGGACCACGGTGACGAGCGTGCTGATGTGCTGCTTACCGGGAAGAACCAGCCGCGCGAGCATGCCGATGATGGCACCGAAGATAATGGTGCCGATGATGGCGCCGATCGTGCCCATGTCGTGTCCCTTCCGAGGGGTGCCGTCAGACAGTTCGTGGATCCGGGTCGGATCCTGTGCTCGGTCAGGCTCCCAGAGGTGCAGCAGCGGCGCGAGACGAAACGCCGCAGCATCCAGGCGACACGGGGAGGAGTCCTCAGGCTGAGCCGAAGCCCACCCGGCGCGACTCCTCGGCCCCGATCTCGACGTAGGCGATGGCCCCGGAGGGGACCACGACCACGCGGCCCTTGTCGTCGGTCAGCTCCAGGGTGGGGGCCCCGGCCAGGGCGGCGGCGACCGCGGCCGCGACCTCCTGGGCGCTCTGTGCTGAGTCCAGGACGATCTCGCGGGTCACGTGCTGGACCCCGATCTTGACCTCCACGGCATTCCTTCCTACGCAGTTGCTGACCGGTCAACGGCGAATCTAGTCGCCCTGCTCCGCGTCCGGCCGGGCGCCCGTCCTGGGGAAGGCGCCGATCCCTCGCCACGACAGCTGGGCGATGAGCTGTGCCGCCGCCTCGCGCGGGATCTTGCGCTCGGTCTGCAGCCAGTAACGGGCGCTGACCTGGGCCATCCCGGTCAGGGCCATCCCGAGGAGCTCGGCCTGGCCCCGCTCCAGACCGGCGTCGGCGGTGATGATGTCGGCGATCGCGGAGGAGAGGATCTTCTCCACGCTCTCGACCCGGTCCCGCACCATGCTGTCGTTGTTCAGGTCCGACTCGAAGACCAGCCGGAAGGCGGCGTCGTCACGGTCCACGAACTCGAAGTAGGCGCTGATCGCCCCGGCGACGCGGTCCTTGTTGTCGGTGTGGGCCTGCATCGTGGCCCGCACGCCCTGCAACAGCTGGTCGTTGTGCAGGTCGAGGATGGCCAGGTACAGCTCGAGCTTGCCGGGGAAGTGCTGATACAGCACCGGCTTGCTGACGCCGGCGCGGTCCGCGATCTCGTCCATCGCCGCGCCGTGGTAGCCGTGCTCGACGAATACCTCCTGCGCGGCTGACAGCAGCTGTGCGCGGCGGACGCTGCGCGGTAGCCGCGCGCCTCGGGTGCGAGCGTCCTGCGTGGGCACACGTCCTCCTGGCTACTGCATGGGTGGCTCATCCTACCGAGGCCCGCACGGGCACCCTCGCGAGCGCCCTCTGCACGGCCTCTTCGAGGCGCTGCCGGGGCGGGCCAGCACCTTCGGCGTGGCATGCTTCTGGGGTGCATGGAGCCCGCCGGAGACGCTGTGCAGCGGCCGTCCTGGGATCCGTCCTGCTCGCCTCCTGCGGGTCCGGCGAGGCGCCGTCGCCGCGGCCTCCGCCTGTCCCCTCGTCATCGGGGACGCCCTCGGTGCAGGCTCCCCTCGGCGACGGGGCGCGACCTGTCGCGACGCCCGTCCCGCCGAGCGTGCCTGCGGGCGAGCCGACCCCCTCGACCGCTGCCCCATCGACTGTTGCCCCCTCGACCGCTGCCCCATCGACTGTTGCCCCCTTGACCGCTGCCCCCTCGACTGCTGCGGCCGTCCCTGACGACGACCGCTCGGCCGGGGTGCTGTCGCGCGAGGTGCCCCAGGTGGGGGACGGCAACCTGCAGGTCGTCTCCAGCAGTGCGCCCGCTCCTGCTGCCGGGAGCCAGGTCCTGACCGTCGCGGTGAGCGTCGAGGGTGGCCTCGGCGCAGACGGACCCGCCTTCGCCAGCTTCGTCCTGGAGACCCTGAACGACCCCCGTGGCTGGCCGCACGAGGGCTACGCGTTCGCCAGCGCCGACCAGATATCGGCTGCAGACGTGACCGTGGCCCTGGCCAGCCCCGACACCTCAGCAGCGCTGTGCCGTCCGCTGGAGACGTTCGGCAAGCTGTCGTGCCACAACGGCGGGGAGGCCGTGCTCACCTGGTACCGCTGGGTCGGTGGGACCGAGGAGTACGGCACCGACCTGGATTCCTACCGGCGGTACCTGGTGAACCACGAGGTGGGTCACTTCCTCGGCAAGGGGCACGTGTCCTGCCCCGGAGCGGGCAGCCCGGCCCCTGTGATGATGCAGCAGACGAAGGGGCTGGACGGCTGCCTGCCGAACGCCTGGCCACACCCTTGACCTCGCGCCGCGCGACTGAGGAACGCCGGCTGCCGCCGTCGGCCGAAGCCGTCCTGGAGCTGGTAGAGACCATCCCCGCCGGCAGGGTGCTCACCTACGGAGATGTCGCCGAGCTGGTGGGCGGTGGACCCAGGGCAGTGGGAAACGTGTTGGCCAGGTACGGATCGCAGGTGCCCTGGTGGCGGGTGCTGCGGGCCGGAGGGCTGCCGCCGGTCCGCCACGAGCAGGAGGCGCTGCGGCGGTACCGCGCTGAGGGGACGCCGCTCGACCCGCGGGGTGACCGGGTCGATCTGGCGCTGGCCCGCTGGGACGGGGCTGTCGCCACGGTGTGATGTGATCCCGGGGTGCCTGCGACCGACATTGCGCGACGACGAGACACCGGGCCCTTGCAGGTGGTGCGGCGTCCTGCCCGGATCGGCGGCGTCCCGGCCCTCGACCCGGTGCAGCAGGCGGTGGTGGACCGACGCAGCGGCAGCGGTCCCCTGGTGCTGGTCGGCGCCCCGGGGACCGGGAAGACGACCACGCTGGTCGAGTCGGTGGTGGCACGCGTGGTGCGGGACGGCCTGGACCCCGCCGCGGTCCTGGTGCTGGCGCCGACCCGGGTGGCTGCCTCGGCCCTGCGGGACCGGATCACCGACCGGCTGAACGACTCCGGCCCGCTGGCGGTGCAGGAACCTCTGGCCAGGACGGCGGCGTCCTTCGCCTTCGGCCTGATCCGCAGGCAGGCCGTGCAGGACGAGGAGCCGGCGCCGCAGCTGATCTCCGGGCCCGAGCAGGACGTGCTGCTGCGCGATCTGCTGGCCGGCCACGCCGCAGGTGACGCCAAGACGCCTCCGTGGCCCGGCTCGGTGCTGCCTGCTCTGGCCCTGCGGGGCTTTCGGGACGAGCTGCGTGACCTGCTGATGCGGGCGATGGAGCGGGGGCTGGCTCCGCAGGACCTGGCGCTGCTGGGTCGTCGGACCGGACGGCCCGAGTGGGTGGCCGCCGCCCAGGTGTTCGGGGAGTACCTCGACGTGACGGCGCTGTCCACGCCCGGGGCCTACGACCCGGCAGCGATCGTGGACCACGCAGCCGCACTGCTGGCCGACCGCCCGGAGCTGCTGGCCAGGGAGCGCGCGCGGTGGCGCCTGGTGGCCGTCGACGACCACCACGAGTCGGTCGAGGCCACGGCTCGGCTGCTGGACCAGCTGTGCGGGCGTGGCGCCGACCTGCTGCTCACCGGCGACCCCGACGCCACCACGCAGTCCTTTCGTGGTGCGGAGCCTGCCCTGATCGGCTCCACCGCGCGACGTCACCCGCGCGCCGACGGCTCAGACGCCGAGGTGGTGGTGCTGCCGCACCGCTGGCGCTCCGGCCCCGAGCTCACCGCTCTGGCGCAGCGGGTCGCAGCCGGGATCGGCTCCGCGGGGCCTCAGGTCGTGCAGCGCCGGGGGGCGTCGGCGCGGCCGGGCCCGCCGCACGTGGCAGGCGCGCCGGACGTGGCAGGCGCGCCGGACGTGGCAGGCGTGCCGGACGTGGCAGGCGTGCCGGAAGAGGCAACGCCGTCGCAGGCACCTGTCCGGGCGGTGCTGCTGCGCTCGGCCACCGCGGAGGCGGCCTACGTCGCGCAGGTGCTGCGCCGGGCGCACCTGGAGGAGGGCACGTCCTGGGGGGCGATGGCCGTGGTCGTCCGCAGCGCAGCTCAGACCATTGGTCTGCGCCGGGCGCTGCTCCGGTCCGGGGTGCCGGTCTCGACCCCCACCGCAGAGGTCCCGGTCCGGGACGAGCCCGCCGTGCGGCCGCTGCGCTGGGCTCTGCGGGTGTGCCTGTCCCCCGAGGCGCTCGACGCCGAGACCGCTGTGGCGTTGCTCACCTCGCCCCTGGGGGACGCCGACGCGCTGGCGCTGCGGCGGTTGCGCCAGGTGCTGCTGGCGCAGGAACGAGCCGGCGGCGGCACCCGGGCCAGTGACGCGCTGCTGGTGGAGGCACTGGCCGACCCCGTCCGGCTGGCGGCGCTGCCCACCCGGGTGGCCGAGCCCGCCTTGCGCGTGGCCCGGGCGTTGCAGGCCGGTCGGCTCGCAGCCTCGACTGAGGGAGCCACGGCCGAGCTGGTGCTGTGGGCGCTGTGGGATGCCACCGGCCTGGCCTCCAGGTGGCAGCGGGCAGCGCTCGTCGGTGGCGCTGCCGGCCGGCGCGCCGACCGCGACCTCGACGCGGTGGTGGCGGTGTTCGAGGCCGCAGCCCGTTTCACCGACCGCCTGCCGGGCGCGGGGCCAAGTCAGTTCGCCGACCAGCTCGACCAGCAGGAGGTTCCTGCGGACACCCTGGCCGAGCGCGCCCCGCAGGACGACGTGGTCGCACTGGTGACGCCGCAGGCAGCGGCAGGCCGGGAGTGGGACCTCGTCGTGGTCGCGGGCCTGCAGGACGGCGTCTGGCCCAACACCCGGCTGCGTGGGTCGCTGCTCGGTGCGCCGGCACTGGTAGAGGCCGTGGCCGGGCGGGCACCCGGCGCGGCGGGTACCGGGGAAGAGCTCCGGGCCGCACGCACCCTGGTGCTGCACGACGAGCTGAGGATGCTGCACGTGGCGGTGACGCGTGCACGGGCGCAGGTCCTCGGCACGGCCGTCCAGAGCGCGGATGCGGTGCCCTCGCCCTTCTTGGAGCTGATCGACCCGCTGCCCGCAGAAGCGGCGCGGCCCGTCACGCCGCTGCCGCGGGCGATGTCGCTGCCCGCGGTGGTGGCTGAGCTGCGTCGGGGGCTGGTGGCCGGTACCGGCGTGCCCGCTGCTGCGGGCCTGGTCGCGCTGCTGGCGGCCCAGGGCGTGCCCGGGGCTGCCCCGCGCGACTGGTACGGCCTGGCAGGCCCCTCGGACCAGGGTCCGCTGCGGACATCTGACGAGCAGGTCCGCGTGTCGCCGTCCTCCATCGAGTCCTTCTCCGACTGCCCGCTGCGCTGGTTGCTGCAGTCCAACGGCGGGCGCGAGGGTGCCGCTGCGGTGGCAGGGGTGGGGTCTCTGGTGCACGCGCTCGCGCACGAGATGCCGGCAGCGGGGGTCGAGGAGATGACCGCCGCGCTGCAGGCACGCTGGCCCGGGCTGGGGCTCGGAGCAGGCTGGGTCGGTGAGGTGCAGCTCGAGCGCGCCCGGGCCATGATCGCGCGGTTGGTGCCCTACCTGCAGGAGAGCCAGAACCGGCTGGTCGGTACCGAGCTGGAGTTCGAGGTGCGGGTGGGCGCGGCCCTGCTGAAGGGCAGGGTCGACCGGCTGGAGCGCGATGAGAGCGGCCGCCCCGTGGTGGTCGACCTCAAGACCGGGCGCAGCGTCCCCACCAAGGCGGACCTGCCTCGGCACGCCCAGCTCGGTGCGTACCAAGCCGCGGCCGAGGCCGGTGCCTTTCACGAGCACACAGGTGACTGCGGCAGCGGTGGTGCGCGGCTGGTCCACGTCGGCGGGAACAGGACGAGATTCGGCACCCAGCAGCAGCCCCCGCTCGCGGACGACCACGACCCTGCGTGGGCGCGGCAGATGATCACCCTTGCCGCAGAAGGAATGTCGGGAACCGCGTTCGAGGCCCGGGTGCAGGTGGGCTGCCGGCACTGCCCGGTGCGCGCCTCCTGCCCGGCCCAGGCCGAGGGCCGCCAGGTGGGCACGTGAGCACCGTGGCGCAGCCCAGGCTGCTCAGCGCGGTCGAGGTGGCCAGGTCGCTGGGCCTGGAGCACGCGCCCACCCCCGAGCAGGCCCTGGTGATCGAGGCGCCGCTGCGAGCGCACCTGGTGGTGGCTGGGGCGGGCTCGGGCAAGACCGAGACGATGGCGGCACGCGTGGTCTGGTTGGTGGCCAACGGGCTGGTCGCCCCTGACCAGGTGCTGGGGCTGACCTTCACCCGCAAGGCCGCCGGCGAGCTGGCGGAGCGGATCGGGCGACGGCTGCGGGCGTTGCGTGCCAGCGGTGCCAGCGGAGCCAGTAGTGCCAGTGATGCCGGGCAGGTGGTGGGGGGGGCAGCGGGGGTCCTGGCACCCGTCGTGTCCACGTACAACGCCTACGCCGCGTCGTTGGTCGCCGACCACGGCCTGCGGCTGGGGATCGAGCCCGGCGCCCGGCTGCTCGGCGAGGCGGCCGGCTGGCAGCTGGCCCAGGAGGTCGTGCAGGGTTGGGACCCGCCCGCCGGCACAGCCGGTCTGGCCGGCCTGGACAGGGCGTTGGACACCCTGGTCGCAGCCGTGCTCGCCCTGGCCGGGCAGTGCTCGGAGCACCTGTGCGACCCGGAGCAGGTCGTCGAGCTGGCCGAGCAGCTGACCCGTCACGTCGCTGCGCTGCCCAAGGACGGCGCCGGCGGGGCTCCGGCGAGGCCGACGAAGAGCTCGGACGTCACCAAGGTGCTTGCCTCCGTGCGCGCACGTGCCGCGCTGGTGCCGGTGGTCCGCGCCTACCAGGCCCGCAAGCGCGAGCTCGAGGTGCTGGACTTCGGGGACCAGGTGGCCCTGGCCGCGCGCCTGGCCCGCATCCCCGAGGTGGCTGCCGGTGAGCGAGAACGCTTTGGTGTCGTGCTCCTGGACGAGTACCAGGACACCTCGCACGCGCAGCTGGAGCTGCTCACGGCGCTCTTCGACGACGGGCACCCGGTTACGGCCGTCGGGGACCCCAACCAGTCGATCTACGGCTGGCGCGGCGCGAGCGCGGGCAACCTGGACAGCTTCCCGGCCCAGTTCGCGTGCAGCACGAACGGTTCGGCGGAGGTCTTGGCACTGAGCACCAGCTGGCGCAGCCCCCGGCTGGTGCTGGACGTGGCGAACACGGTGGCCGGTCCGCTGCGTGAGGTCTCCGGGGTGCCGGTCCAGCCGCTGCGCGCCCGGGACGGCGCGCCGGAGGGCAGCATCAGGGTCGCCTGGCACAAGACCGTGGAGGAAGAGGCCGCCGATCTTGCCGACCAGCTGGCGCTGTACTGGCGCGACCCCGCGGTGGCCACGGTGGCCGTGCTGTGCCGCCAGCGGAGCCAGTTCCTGGCGATCGAGAACGCGCTGCGAGCCAGGGGGCTGCCGGTGGAGGTGGTCGGCCTGGGCGGTCTGCTCGACCGTCCGGAGGTGGGCGACGTGGTGGCGACGCTGCGGGTGCTGCACGACCCCAACCGCGGGGACGCGCTGATGCGTCTGCTGACCGGACCTCGGTGGCGGATCGGACCACGGGACCTGGCGGGCCTGGGAGCCTGGTCCCGGACGCTGGCCGCCAGGGACCGGGTAGCCCCGGCAGGTTCGGGCGGTCCGGCCGCGCAGGCGGTCCTGGATCCTGACGTCGTGGACGAGTCGAGCATCGTCGACGCGCTGGACGAGCTGCCGCCCGCGGGTTGGGCGCCGGGGACCGGACCCGGGCTGTCGAGCCAGGGCCGGGCGCGGCTGCTCAGGCTGTCCACCGAGCTGGCCCGCCTGCGCAGCCGGACCTCGCTGCCGCTGCCCGAGCTGGTGGCCGAGGTCGAGAGGGCGCTGCTGCTGGAGGTCGAGCTGGCCTCGGCGCCCGGTGTCGTGGCGTCGGCCGCACGTGCCCAGCTGGACGCCTTCGCCGACGTGGCTGCCGGCTTCGCCGACACCTCCGACCGCGCGACCCTGGGCGGGTTCCTGGCCTGGTTGACGGCTGCTGCCTCCCGCGAGCGGGGTCTGGAGCAGGGTGAGGACCAGAGCACTGAGGCAGACGACGGGTCGCACATCGGCGAGGCCGTGACGCAGAGCACCACGGCGATCCAGGTGCTCACCGTGCACGCCGCCAAGGGCCTGGAGTGGGACGTCGTGGCGGTGCCGGGGATGGTGGAGGGTCGGTTCCCCTCCGGGCGCCAGTCCGGGGGCACCGACTCTGCGAGCGGCTGGCCGACCACCACCGAGGCGCTGCCCTACCCGTTGCGAGGTGACGCCGCCTCGTTGCCGGTCTGGCACTGGCGCTCGGCCGGCGACCTCAAGGAGCTGGCAGGGTCGCTGGTCGAGTTCCGGCGCGAGTGCGGGGCGCACGAGGTGCTGGAGGAACGCCGGCTGGCCTACGTCGCGTGGACACGGCCCAAGCAGACCCTGCTGGTGTCCGGGTTCTGGTGGGACCACACCACCACCGCCCGCACCCCGTCCCGGTTCGTGCGCCAGCTGGTGCTGGCGCACCAGAGTGACCCGGCGTTGCTGCTGGTCGGGGCGGACCCCGTCGCCCTCGATCGGGGTTCCTCCTTCGACCAGCACCCGGGGCAGGGGCAAGAGGTCTCCCACGCCTGGCCGACCGACCCGCTGGGAGAGCGGCGCGAGACGCTCGCCTCGGCCGCGCGGCAGGTGCTCGCCGCCGAGGACGACCTGGGCGGCTCGCGCAGGGCACGCGACCTTGACCCGGGTTCACCGCTCGCGCTCGAGATCGACCGGTTGCTGCACGAGCGGGACATCCTGCGCAGCACCAGGACGCAGGTCCTGCTGCCCTCCCACCTGTCCGCGTCCCGTGCGGTCCAGCTCGCGGCCGACCCTGCTGCCTTCGCCACGGCGCTGCGCCGTCCGGTGCCTGTCCAGCCCCGTCCGGCGACCAGGCGTGGCACGGCGTTCCACGAGTGGATCGAGCGACAGCTGCGGTCGGAGGCGCTGTGGGACCTGACCGACGTCGCCGGGGCCGGTGACGACGAGGCGGCGCAGGACGCAGGGCTCGCGCTGCTCCAGCAGCAGTACCTGGCCAGCGAGTGGGCGCAGCGCGAGGTCGTCGCCGTCGAGGTCGACGTGGAGACAGCGGTGCACGGCACGGTGCTGCGCGGGCGCATCGACGCGGTGTTCCGCTGCACCCGGCCCGACGGTCAGCCGGGCTTCGACGTCGTGGACTGGAAGACGGGCAGCCCGCCGACCGGTGCAGCGTTGCGCGCCGCGGCCATCCAGCTGGCGGTGTACCGGCTGGCGTGGGCCCGGCTGCAGGGCCTGGCGCCCGAGCGGGTCGGCGCGGCGTTCTTCTACGTCGGCGCGGGGAGGACGCTGCGCCCGGCCGACGACCTTGACGAGCAGGCTCTGGCCGACCTCGTCGAGGGGGTGCCGCTGCAGGGCTGACGCCTGCCCTGGGCCCGGGCGGGTCAGGGCAGGGATGCTGCCTGGAGCGAGCCCACCTGGGGGGAGGCGCGTGGCACCGAGCGGGACCATGGACTGGGAGCACCTGCTCCTGACCGCACACAAGCGGCCGTAGCCGAGCCGAGCTGCGCACCACGAGGCGCAGCAGCCCGTGCGGTGGTAGGACAGGTGCATGCAGAAGCGACGGCTCGGACGGCTCGGGCACCAGAGCACGGTCCTCATCTACGGCGCGGCCGCTCTGGGCGAGGTGACCCAGGACGTGGCCGACCGCTCCATCCAGGAGGCGCTGGACGCGGGGTTCAACCACTTCGACGTCGCCGCCAGCTACGGAGAGGCCGAGCTTCGGCTCGGTGCCTGCATGCAGGAGCTGCGGCCCCAGGTGTTCCTGGCCACCAAGACCGGCGAGCGGGACCGCGACGGTGCGTTCCGGCAGATCGAGGCCTCGCTGGAGCGGCTGCGCACCGACAGGGTGGACCTGCTCCAGCTGCACGCGATCGGAGACCTGGCCGAGCTCGACCTGGCCACGGGGGAGGGTGGGGCGCTGGAGGCGGCGGTCCGCGCCCAGGAGGAGGGACTGGTCGGAGCAGTCGGCATCACCGGGCACGGGCCGCACGCGGCGGCCACGCACCTGGAGGCGCTGCGCCGGTTCCCGTTCGCGACCGTGCTGACCCCCTTGAACGCCGTGCTCTGGCGCGAGGCCGACTTCCGTGCCGACTTCCAGGCGCTGGTCGAGGAGGTCCGTCGACAGGACGTCGGGCTGATGACGATCAAGGCTGTCTCACGCCGCAACTGGCCGGTCGCGGTCGACGGCGAGGGGGAGAATCCCTACGCCACCTGGTACGAGCCGCTGGACGCCCCCGAGACCATCCGTGCCGCCGTCTCGTGGGTGCTGGAGCACGAGGAGGTCACCGGGATCGCCACCCCGGGCGACGTCCACCTGCTGGGCGCCGTGATCGCAGCAGAGGCCGACCGGCTGCCCCGCGAGGCGGCCGAGTCCGTGCTGGCCGAGGTGCAGGGCTATGCCTCACCCTTCGCCGCCATGCCGGCCGGTCTCTGAGGCGGACCGGCACCAGGGGCGCTGAGCTCACGTTCGGCCCCGGGTGCCGGTCCACTCCTGTTCTCACCAGCGGTGCGCGACGTCCACGACCATGCGGGACTGGTCCCCGGGGCCGTCCAGCAGGAGAACCCGGAACGGCAGGCGAGCGCGCACGCCGAGGCCGAGGGTGCTGTGTCCCTCGAAGCTGCTGGCCCAAGCCACCTGGTGGAAGGTGCGGTATCCCGACACGTCGGCGACGTCGCTGCCTGCGCCGGTGAAGAACGCGTCGGTCGGAGCGACCGGCACCAGAGCGGTTACCTGGATGCGGGCGCCGCCGCGCAACGGCACGACGAAGCCGGACCCGTCCTGACGGACCTCGTCGACGTACTGCACCGAGTACCCGTCGACGGCCCCGTCTACGTCCAGCACCAGCCGGTCGAAGCACGCGTGCTGCCCGGTGCGGATGTCAACCAGCTCGTCGCTGGACATCGTGGAGCGGTGCTCGGGGGTGGAGCCCCAGACGATGCCGCAGTAGGGCGCTGCGGACGCCGGTGCCATCGACGTCGCCAGAACTCCGGACAGGGCCAGCAGAACTGCAGAGAACCGTTTCATCTCACGCCTCCTGGGTGTAGCGAGTGTTACCACCTTCACGCGCAGCCGGGCGCGCCGGTTGACCCACGCCACGAATGGCGGCTCCGGCCGTTGCAGCCGACGATGGGTCGACCAGGCAACGACGTCCAGGACGAGACCAGGAGACAGCCCATGAAGGCACTGACGTGGCAAGGACGGCGCAATGTGCAGGTGATCGAGGTCCCCGACCCCGTCCTGCAGGAGCCGACGGACGCGATCATCAAGGTGACGTCGACAGCCATCTGCGGGTCCGACCTGCACCTGTACGAGGTCCTCGGCCCGTTCTTGACCGCGGGGGACGTCCTGGGGCACGAGACGATGGGCGTGGTCCAGGAGGTCGGCGCCGAGGTGACGCACATCCGGCCCGGAGACAGGGTGGTGATCCCCTTCAACATCTCCTGCGGGCACTGCTGGATGTGCGAGCGCCAGCTGTTCGCCCAGTGCGAGACCACGCAGGTGGTCGAGCAGGGCAAGGGTGCCTCGCTGTTCGGCTACACCAGCCTGTACGGCGCCGTGCCGGGCGGTCAGGCCGAGTACCTGCGGGTCCCGCAGGCGCACTTCGGGCCGATCAAGGTTCCGCAGGACCACCCCGACGAGCGGTTCCTGTACCTGTCCGACATCCTGCCGACCGCCTGGCAGGCGGTGAAGTACGCCGACGTGCCGAAGGGAGGCACCCTGGCGGTCCTGGGGCTGGGGCCGGTCGGCCAGTTCGCCGTGCGCGTCGCCCGCCACCTGGGGGTCGAGCGTGTCATCGCGGTCGACCTGGTGCCCGAGCGGTTGGCGCTGGCCGAGCGGTACGGCGCGGAGACGGTGAACATGTCCGACGTCCCCGACGTCACCAAGGCCCTTCTCGAGATGACCGGGGGCCGCGGGCCCGACGCCGTGGTGGACGCCGTGGGCATGGAGGCGCACGGTTCGCCGTTCGGCAAGGCGGCCCACGCCGTGGTGGGAAAGCTGCCCGACTTCGTGGCCAAGCCGATGTCGGACCGGTTCGCGGTGGACCGGCTCAACGCCCTGCACACGGCGATCAAGTCGGTCAGGCGCGGTGGCACCGTCTCGGTCAGCGGCGTCTACGGCGGCGAGGTGG
>JAABUN010004975.1_pt1 | contig 17172 bp, 10 predicted proteins | sample 5559311 | NCBI WGS metagenome assembly JAABUN01 (sample SAMN10711877, study PRJNA513370) | rock metagenome | isolation source: Antarctica rocks | place: Antarctica: Victoria Land, Siegfried Peak sud
GGGCCGAGACGATCTTTTCCGGCCCGCCCGGGGCGTTCTATTCGGTGTCGTGGACCGTCGTCAACTTCAAGGCCGAAAAGTTCCAGACGGGCGGCGTGACCGTCACGTTCGCCGGGGCCGACCCGCAACCCGACCCGGACGCCAAGCCCAAGCCGAAGCCGGGTCCGAAACCGGACCCGGTGCCGGCCGGTCCGTCAAAGCTGGTCCTGGTGGTCGTCGAAGAGACGGCCGAAGCCGCAGCCTCCCGCGGGGCCATGTTCGCCGATCCGGCCCTGTCCGCCCGCATGGCCCTCAAGGGCCACGGCTGGCGGGTGATCGACAAGGACGTGGTCGGCCCCGACGGCAAGCCGCCGACCGACGCGGCCCGATTCCTCGACCAGTCCCGCGGCAAGGCGTACCCGAGCCTGTTCCTGGTAGACACCGCCGGCAAGGCCCGGTTCGCCGGCCCGATGCCGACGACCCCGGCGGCTCTCCTGGCCCTCATCACGCTCTACGGAGGCTGACCGCGATGCCGCTTTCCGAGATCACGCTGCCGGACGGCAGCACCCGGCGGCTCGGCAACGTCAGCCGGGCGCACGACCCGGCCCGGTGTTCGGCCCCGCCCTTCGGGTCGACCGACGCCACCCCGCTGGTGCCCCGCGACAAGTGGGACGCCCTCCTCGCCGAGCTGGCCCCCGGGCCGGACTTCGCATTCCTACCACCTGTGCACGATCAAAACGGCGTTGGAAGCTGCAACTGCGAAGCGACGACCGCGCTGGTCGAATCGTGCCGGATGCAGCAAGGGCTGCCTTACGTCAAACTGAGCGCGGCCGACTTGTACGACCGGATCAACGGCGGGCAGGACCAGGGGTCCATGCTCGAAGACGCGATGGCCGAAGTGACGAAGGCCGGGGTCGGTACGGCGGCGACTTCGGGGGACCTGTGGAAGCGGGGGCACTGGAAGGGGCCGGCCCCGGCGGCCGAGCGGATGCGGTTCCGGGTACTCGAACTGTTCCTGTGCCCGACATTCGACCACTGCATGAGCGCGGTGCTTTCCGGGTTCCGGCTGAACACCGGCATCAACTGGGCGAACAACTACACACCCGACCGGGACGGGTGGCTGCCGCGACCACAGGGCAACGCGGGCGGGCACGCGATCTTCGGCTACAAGCCGGCCAAACGGGGCGGCAGTTACGGCATCTACCATCAGAACAGCTGGGGCGAAGGCTGGGGCGACAAGGGCCGGTTCGTCATCCCCGAGTCCGCCTACGCCGGCCCGGTCGGCGGCTGGTTCGCCGTCCGCAGCGTCGTCGATGAAGGTGGAATTGTCCCCGCCGAGGCCGCCTGACGACTGGCCCACGGGCGCGGCCCGCCCCGGCCGATCCCCGGGGCGGCCATCCGGCCCGCGACGAGGCCCCGCGGCCGCCCCGACCAACCTTAAATCCTGTGACCGATTTTAACTTAACCGCCTCGGAGAACGACCGTGTTCAGCAAAATCGCCATCGCCATCGACATTTTGACCCACGACGTGCCGGACGGCCTCGATGCCGTCGCCGGCACCCTCGACCGGGTATCGGAGGGCCTCAAGGAACTGGCCGACTTCGCCCGGACCGGCGGGCACGGCAAGCTGTTCGCTACGGCCCCCGGGGGTGCCGAGCCGCCGGAGCGGGCCATGCTGGTCGCCCTCAAGGCCCGGTGCGAGGCGGCCGCCCCCCGCACGGCATCGGCGCAGTCCGCGGCCCCGGCGGCCGGCCTGTCGCCGGATGTCCGCCGGCAACTGCTCGACCTGTTCGCCGCGCTCATCGGCCGGCTGCTGAGCCACTAGCCGTGCTCGTCTGGCTATTCTCGTTGTTCTTGGCGGCGTCGCTCGGGGTCGAGCACGTCCGCTTGTACGCCTACGACTACCGCCGGCCCCGCCCCTGCCGCCGTCGCCGAAGCCCGTCGTGCCGCCGGTGCCGCCGGCCGGACTCAAGATCGACCTGAAGCCCGGCGACGTGGTGCCGCCGGGCGTGCGGGTGACCGTCGAGGTGACACCGGCGGGGCCGGCCCCGGTCGTGCCGCCGAAGCCGCCCGTCCAGGTGAAGGAGGGGCCGGCGGCCGAACCCAAGCTGCCGACGGACGACGAGCGGTATGCGGCCGCGGTGGCCGTCGTCCGCGAGATCGGCGGCAACGTGGTCCTCGCCGTGGGGGTGCCGCTGCCGCCGCTGTACGTCAACGCCAAAGAGGCGTTCCCGTCGGGGTACCGGTCGATCCCGGACGGCGTCTACGACTGCCTGATGCTGGACGGCGTGCCGCACATGCAGCGGGTGCCCGACCCCGTGGTGATGCCCCAGCGGGTCCAGGCCGCCCCGGCGCATTCCGTCTACGCCCCGAACGTGTTCCCGGGGGTGCGGATTCAGGGGGCCGGCGGCTGTGCGAACGGCCAGTGCGCGGCCCCGCGGCGGCGGTGACCGGCGCAGCACCGGCGAAACCGACCTGCCGGCGGCCTTTCGCCGCCGGCCCCGATCGAAAACAGTCACGCACCCATCACACCCCGGCCCGGCGTCCATCAAGACGCCGGGCCGGTCGCATGTCACCCCAGCCGCAGCATCGCTTCCTCGGCCGCTTTGCGGTTCGGCTCGGCGTAAATCTCCGTCGTACTCAGGTGCGCGTGCCCCAGCAGCTCGCGGGCGACCTCGGCCCCCGCGGCCGCGCGGAACAGTGTCCCGGCCAGGTGCCGGAGGCGGTTCGGGGCGAACGGCTCGACGCCGGCGGCCCGGCAGGCCCGCCGCACCGCCCGGCCGTAGGTGTCCGGGGTGAACCGGTCGGTCAGCCGGGCGTAGGGCGTGGCCGAGCGCTTCCGCGCGAGCAGCCGGGCGTACCCCTCGGCCGTGTGGTGCTTCGGGGGCGCGGCGGCGCGGGCGGCGGCCCGCGCCGCCAGCCGCTCGGCGTAGGACCGCCGGGGGCTGAACACGGTTGCGGCCGGGTCGGGTTCGGCGGCCAGGTGCGGCCCGAGCAGCGCCTGCGCCCGGGGGCCGACGTAGACGACCCGCTCGGCCCCCCGCCACGCCCCCTTGTGCTGCTCGGGCCGGTAGGCCCAGACCGCGCCTGTGCGGTCGAGCCGCCCCGCCGTCAGGCCGCACACGTCCTGGGGCCGGCAGCCGGTGAGGAGCTGGAAGCCGATCATGCCGGCGAGGGTCGGGGTGGCGACCGCCCGGGCGGCGGCGACGCCGGCTTGGTCGGCCGGCCGGACCCGCGGGGCCTCCCGGACCCCGCGGCCCGCCGAGATCGCCGGCAGGCTCTTGAGCGCCAGCCAGACGCTCGCCGGCACGAGCTCCTCGGCGGCGGCCCACTTGAACACCCGGCGGACGCGGTTCACCTGGGCGTTGACGGTCGTCCGGCACCAGCCGGCGGCGACCATCGCGTCGCGGACCCGGCGGAGGGCGACCGGGCCGAACTCCGCGGGCGGCAGGTGGCCGGCGGCCGCGGCGAGGTGGAGGACGGCCCGGCGGAAGTTGACCGGCTCGTTGGTCGCCGACCCGTCGGCCCGGACGTAGTGCCGGGCCGCGTGGAAGTTGAACAGGACGCACAGCTCGGCGACGGTGGCGGCCCGGATCGGCGGGAGGGCCGCGCGGGACTCGGGCGGCCGGCGGGCCGCCAGGTCGGCCAGGAGCCGGCGGTAGCGGTCGGCGGCCACGGCGGACCCGGGCGGGCCGAGGACGCACTGGCGGCGGCCGCCGGAGGCGGGGTCCCGGTAGTCGACGACCAGCCGGCGTTTGCCGGCGTGGAGGCGGAGGCGGGGGACGGGGACGAGGTTAGTCTGACGGGGCACGGTACGACTCCGGTCGTATCGCGGCCCGGGCCGCGATACCGCTGGGGTCGGCCCGCCGCCCCGGCGGGGGCGGGTGAAGTGCTAAGGCACTTGGCCGGTGGGGTTTACGGCGTAGGATGCGAGTACCGAGGGCCGGACTTGAACCGGCGACCTATCGCTTATGAAGCGACCGCTCTAACCGCTGAGCTACCCCGGCAGACTCCCCCAGTTTAACCGGCCCCCGGCCGTTGACAAGCCGCGTTCGATACGCCACACTGATACACACCTGCCGGTCCGTCCCGCCGACTCCGCCCGTCCGCCCTTCGCCTCTCCCAAGACGAATCGCGCTCGGCGGCCACCCCGCCCTTTGGCACTCCATTCTCCCGGAGCCTCGCCACTATGCGCCCGACCCTCGCCCTCCTGACACTTCCTCTCCTCGCCGCGTTCGCCCCCCCGGCCGGGGCCGTCGCCCCGGCCGCCTCCCCCGCCCCGCCGGCCGCGCTGGCCGAATCCCAGTCGGCCACCAAGCCCGCCCCGTTCCCGATCAAATACGTCGATCAGGGCCAGTTCGACCCCAAGCTCAAAGGAATGCTCGCCCCCGAGGGGTTCCACGTCGAGGTCGCCGCCGACGACCCGGTCGTCGTCAACCCGGTCGGCCTGACGTTCGGCCCCGACGGCACCATGTACGTCATGGAATGGACCGTCGACCCGATCACCGGCACCAAGTGGTTCGAGTTCAAGGAGACGTTCCGCTACCGGGACGGGTCGACCAAGCAGGTCGCCACCATGCGGAAGTTCGTCGTCGATCCGGTCAAGACCCTCACGCCCGACAAGGCGACCGGCAGCTACCCCGAGGCCAAGCCGATCATCGCCGAGGAGCTACCGTCGAGCATCCTCTACCACGACGGCTGGCTCTACACCACCGGCCGGGGCACGGTGCGGCGGTACAAGCGGTCGCGGCCGAACGGCCCGTGGGACGTGCGCGAGGTCATCGCCCAGGGCTTCTGCGGCTTCCACCACCACCAGGTATCGGGCCTGACCGTCGGCAACGACGGCAAGCTGTACATCACGTCGGGGGACGACGACAACTTCGTCGAAGGGTCCGACGGGTCGCGGACCACGGTTCTCAGGACCGGGGCCGTGTTCCGCTGCAACCCGGACGGCTCCCAGATGGAGACGTATTCGCTCGGCTACCGGAACCCGTACCGCGACCTGGCTTACGACGACAAGTTCCGCTTCCTGCACGCCGACAACGACAACGAGGACGGCAGCAAGTTCACCGGCTGCCGGCTCATGCACGTCGCGGAGGAATCGGACTACGGCTGGCGGCTCCGGGCCGGGGCGCGCTGCTGCCGGCCGGACCTGATCCGCGGGGCGGTGGCCGGCGAGTTGCCCGGCAAGATGCCGCCGATGCTGCGTACCGGCCGCGGCTCCCCGGCGGGCTTGCTGATCTACAACGACACCCGTCTGCCCGAGCAGTACCGCGGGCTACTGTACTACCCGGACGTGTTCCGCAAGGTGGTCCGGGCGTACAAGGTGCGCGACACCCGCTCGACGATGGAAGTCACCCACGAGTTCGAGTTCCTGAAGTCGCCGAACGACCCGCTGTTCCGGCCGTGCCAGATGGTGACCGGCCCGGACGGTGCCATTTACGTCTGCGACTGGCGGACGGATTCGGGCGGCGCGGGCCGGCTGTCCGGCGACGGGTCGCACGGCCGCATCTACCGCCTGAAGTGGGTCGGCACCGCCGGCCAGCCGGCCCTGCCGCTGCGGGGGATGGACAGCTGGGCGAAGCTGTTGAAGCTGTCCGACGCGGACCTGGTCGACGCCCTCGACCGGCCGGACATGACCGACCGGGTCGAGGCCCGCAAGGAACTCGTCCGGCGGGCCGCCAAGCCGGATTCGGCCGTCGTCGACATGGTCCGGGCCAAGTTCCGGGCCGGGACGTTCACCCCGCCCGGCCGGCTGGTGGCCCTGGGCGTGCTGACCGCCGCCTGGTCGGCCGACGACGCCGACTTCTTCCGCCACCGCCTGCAGGACGCCGACCCGGATGTCCGGCGGCTGGCGGCCGAAGCCCTCGGACTCAAGGCGAGCAAGGGCGACGCGGCGACCCATGAGGCGTTGACGAAGTTGCTGCACGAGGAGAACCTGGGCGTGCGCCGGGCGGCGGTCCTGGCCGTCGGCCGGGTCGCCGCCGCCGGGGCGGCCGATGCTCTCGTCGGGGCGTGGCGGTCCGACGACGGCCGGGACGTGTTCCTGACCGACGCCTACCTGCGTGCCCTGGAACGGGTCGGCAAGCCGGGCATGGACGCGCTGCTGGTGGCCGCCAACTCCGGGTCGAAGGCCGACCTGGAACGGGTGGCCGGGGCGTTCACCTCGCTCCGCACCCGGGCCGCCGCCAACGCCCTGCCGGACCTGCTGGCCAACGTCCACCTGTCGGCCGGCCGGCGGGTTGATTTGCTCCAGTCGTACACCAACTACATGCTCGACCCGGCGCTGCCCGTCGAGCCGGTCCTGGCGGCCCTGACCGCCGAGATGAGTCCCCCGCCGGCCGTCACCGTCGCGGCCCTGTCGGTCGCGGCGGCCGCCGGCCAGTACCCGCCGGGGGCCGTCACCGCGTTCATTCTGCGGCACCTCGACTCGGCCGACCCGGAGGTCAGAATCGCCGCCGTCCAGGCGGCCGAGGACACCCGCCTGTCGGTGGCGGCGGCCAAGCTCCTCGGGCTGATGGCCGACCCGAAACTCGACGCGGCCGGCCGCACGGCGGTGCTACGGGCCGTCCGCGCCGCCGGCGGCAAGTCGGCCGTCGAGCCGCTGGTCGCGTTCCTCGCCCGGAACGAGCCGGCCGCGCTCAAGATCGAAGCCCTGCGGGCGCTGGCGACGTTCTCCGCCCCCGACGCCCAGAAGGTGGCGACCGCCCTGCTCGACCAGCCCGATCCGAAGCTCTTGGAAGAGGCCGTGGCGACCCTCGGCGGCACCAAGGCCGGGGCCAAGGTCGTCGGCGACCGGTTCGTCGCCGGCAAACTGCCCCGCGACCTGTTCCCGCGTGTCAGTGAGATTCTGTCCCGCTACCCGGCCGACCCGGCGCTCGTGGCGCTGTCCGGCGAGGTCCGCAAGGGCGGGCTGTTGGTGTCGCTCGACCCGACCCGGACCGAGGAAATCCGCAAGCTGGTTCTCACCAAAGGCGACCCCGTCCGTGGCAAGGGGGTCTACCTGAACACGGCCGTGGTGGCCTGTGCGACGTGCCACCGGCTCGAGGGGGTCGGCGGCCAAGTCGGCCCGGACCTGACCCGCGTGTGGGACACCCAGACCGTCGACAAGCTGCTCGAATCGATCCTGACGCCCCACAAGGAGATCAAGGAGGGGTACATGGCGTACAAGGCCGTCACGAGCGCGGGGCAGGTCGTGACCGGGCTGAAAGTCCTCGACACGCCGCAGGCCGTCACCCTCCGGGACGCCACCGGCCGGGACATCCGCATCGCCAAGGACGACCTCGACGAGCTGACCGCCCAGAGCCAGTCGCTGATGCCGGACAACACGGTGTCGCAGTTGTCGTTCGACCAGTTCATCGACCTGCTCGCGTTCCTCAAGAGCCAGTCGGCCCAGGAGTCGCTCCGGGGGGCGGCGCTGGAGTTCCAGGTGGCGGCCGCGGCCCCGGCGGGGTTCCAGGCCACCGCAGCGGTCGAAACCAGCCCGACGCCCCTGGCTGACAAAGCCGTCCGGTGGCAGGCCCGCAGTGCCGGGGCGGGCGGCACCCTCGACCTGGCGGGATTAGTCCCGCCGACCCACACGACACCCGCCAGCCCGGCCCCGGCCGTCTACGCCCTGGCGTTCGTGTACTCGGCCAAGCCGCAGAAGGTGACGGTAGCGGTGGCCGCGAGCGACGGCGTCAAGGTGTGGGCCGGGGGCAAGCTGGCGACCGCGTCGGGCCTGCCGCCGACCCCGACCGCCCGAAAAACGGATGCCCTCGTGGAAGCCGCCATCCCGGCCGGGTGGTCCCCGCTCTTGGTCAAGCTGGCCGCCACCCACCCGGCCCCGGCCGTCGGGGTGCAGGTGCGCGGGGACGGCCTGCGGCTGGCGGGCAAGCCGGAGTGATCCCGTGAAAGCCCGGGGACTGCAGTCCCCGGGCTTTCCCCCTTCCGCATTGACCCCCCGCCGCCCGCCCGGTATCGTCCGCCCCGTCGGCCCCGCTCCCGCGATTGGACCACGGAAGGTCGCCCCCCATGCCGGACCCGCGCCCGCGGCCGTTGAGTGACGTTGCCCCGCTCGAGGCGCGAGAGTTGCTCGCCGCCGCCCCGTGGCTGGTCGAGCCGTTCCAGCGTGGCCCGGTCCGCGGCCTGCCGCAAGGGTGGTCCCAGTTCAACACCAACCCGACCGCCGGGTTCCACGTCGATACGGCGGCGGGCCTGGGCGACGAAGGCCAACTCGCCTCCGACGGCCGGCCCGGGGCGATCGGTCGGGCATGGCTGACCGCCCCGTATGCGGCGAATGTCGAGACCAGCGCGGCGGTGTTCCTGAACTCCCCGGCCCCGGCCCGGCTGTTCGTCCGCGGCCGGGACTTGTCGATTGCGACCCCGTCGTACTACGCCGTCGAAGTCGTGCGCGGGGCCGAGGTGAAGCTGGTCAAGGTCGTCCGCGGCGTCGAAACCGTCCTCGGCCGGGCCACGTCGGGCGACTACCTGAGCGGCGGGTGGGCGACCGTCAGCATCCAGGCCGACGGCGACCGGCTGCGGGTGTTCCTCTACCGCGGCGACACCAACCAGTACCTGACCGGCGACGGCAAGTGGACGCGGCAGCCGGCGGCGGCCGTCGAGGCGACCGACCGGTCCGTCCGCGGGTCCGGCCAGGTCGGGTTCAGCCGCGGGCCGGCCGCCGGGGCCGTGGCCGTCGACTCGCTCCGGGTCGGCCCGGCCGACGACGCGGCCCCGACGCCGGTCGCCGAAGAACGCTTCACCCGCGGGGCGGCCGCCGGCCTACCGGCCGGGTGGAAGCAGTGGTCCCAGAACGGCCCGCTGACCGTCCGCACCGCCGCCGACGAAACCTTACGGATGGACGCCGGCAGTTCGACGCCGGCCCGGGCCTGGCTCGACCGGACGCTGCGGCCCGACACCCAGGTGTCGTCGTCGATCCACGTCGACAGCCTGATCGGTGCCGGCCTGTTCGCCCGCGGGTCCCGCGTGAACACCGCGACCCCGTCGTTCTACGCCGTCGAGGTCCGCCGCGGGCTGGCGGTCGATCTGGTCAAGGTCATCGACGGCCGCCGCACGGTCATCGCCACCCTGCGGTCCGACGAGTACCTGTCCGGGCAGTGGATTCAAGCGTCGCTGGTGCTGACCGGCGACCGGCTCCGCGTCCAAATTTACCGCTCCGACACCGGCCAGTATCTCAAGGGCGACGGCACCTGGGGCCTCTCCCCCGCCTGGGCCATGACCGCCCGGGACGCGAGCATCCGCTCCGGCGGGACGGCCGGCCTGACGCGGGGGACCGGGTACGCCGGGCAGTTGACGTTCGACAACTTCATCGTCACCACCAGCCCGGACCGGTACGCCCGCCCCGGCACGATCCCGACCGAGGCCGACAAGCCGACGGCCCCGGCCACGCCCGGCGAGGACCTGCCCGGGCCGGTCCGGCCGACGGTCCCCCCCCCCCCCCCCCCCCCCCCGGTCCCGCCCCGAGTCCCGCCGCCGGGGGGGACAACACCGGGTAACACGGATCGAGCCACGGTCGAGCGGCACTACAGCCACATCCGGCTGGCCAACCTGGCTTACCACGGCACGCCGTTCGGCGGGTTCGAGCGGGACCAGCTCCGCAATAGCGTCGACCTCGTCATTCCGAACTTGACGTACCTTGACGAAATCACCCGGGCGGCCCCGACCACACCCCAGTTCGTCTACACCAACATCTCGAACATCTACCTCGGCCTGCTCACCGACTGGAACGACTACGCCGACCGGAACGGCCTCGACCGCGAGGGGGCATTCTACCACGTCACCGAGGCGAGCCGGTTCCAGGGGTTGAGCGCGTCGGCCGTCCCGGTCGACCGGTTCTGGGGCGTCTACCGTGGGTCCGACGCGGGCGGCTGGGACGACCTGACCCGCGACGCCAGCAACCCCGGCAACACGTTTTCGCTAGCCGGCCGCGGCGGGGCGCTCGCCCTCGGGTACATCGAGAAGTTCCGCGAGGTGACCCTCGACGCCCGGGCGTCGGCGGGGTCCGGGTGGAAGTGCGAGTTAGAATACGTGTCCGCGGCCGACGCTCAAGGCCGGCCGACGCGGTGGACCCGGCTGCCGACGTTGGGCGACACGACCGGCGGGTTCATGCGGGACGGCCGGGTGACGTTCGACCCGCCGACGGACTGGCAGCCGGCCCGCGTCAGCGACGGGGCGCGGCTTTATTATGTGCGGGTGCGGACAACTGGTAGCGGCACCCCGCCGACGGCGACGACGGTGCTGGGGGCCGACTACTCGGCCGGCCATGTGATCCCCGCGTTCGACCACGCCGCCGACCGGGACCGGGACGGCTACCTGAACGACGCCGAGTACGCCCGGCGGGCCGCCGGCAAGAACGCCCGGTTCGAGTACCAGTCGCGGCTGACGTACCCGAACTACGGACCGATGCGGTTCGCCACCAACGTGGCCGACGCGGGGTTCCGGGCGTGGGCGGCCGACTACCACGCCCGGTTCCTGGCCGCCACGCCGCTGGCCGACGGGTTCTTCGTCGACAACTCGATCGGCCGGCTGGCCGTCGACCCGGACACGATCGCCGAGCGGATCGACGGGTACGCGGCCGACTACGGCTCCCTGCTCGGGGCGGTGAACCACAAGCTGGCCGCCACCGGCAAGTGGCTGATCGCCAACACGGCCGGCGGCAACACGTCGGCCGAACCCGTCATCCGCAACGGGGTGTCGTACCTGGAGGAGTTCGCCCTACGGCCGCTGTCGGCCAACCACGTCCAGTTCGACGACCTCAACGCCACGCTCGACTATCGCCGGCAGATTTCCCGCGGCAAGGCGTATGAGATTCTTGACAGCCTGCCGACGCAGAACATCGACGCTACCGCCCCGCGCATGCAACTCGCCACCCTGGCCATGTATTACACCGTAGCCGACCCGGAGTTGTCATTCCTGATGATGAACGGGGGCAACGAACCGGCCTCGACCTGGCGACGGCACTTCACCCCGGCGGCCGAGTTCGACGTGGGCAAGCCACGGGCGGACCAGGCGCAGTTCGCCACCGGGGCCGACCCGGCCAACCGGAACCTGACGTATAAGGTGTACAAGCGGGAGTACACAAACGCCCTGGTGCTGTACAAGCCGCTGAGTTACACGCGCGGCCAGACCGGCGGCACCGGGGCCAACACGGCGACGACGCACCAGTTGAACGGCACCTACCGGCCGGTGCGGGCGGACGGTACGCTCGGCGCGGCGACGCGGACGGTGGTATTGCGGAACGGGGAGGGGGCGGTGCTGGCGCGGGTGTAGAGCAAAGCCCGGGGACTGCAGTCCCCGGGCTTTCGACGCCGCAACACGACACATGGCCGTTTCACTCCTTATTTCCCCTCGAAGTCTTTGGCGAACGCGGCCGGTGTCAGCGGTGCGCCCGTCGCGTGGACGGTCAACTCCTTCCACGTCAGCGACCGGCCGGGGGCGAACACCTTCGCGTTCATGAACGCCCCGACCTTCGGGTCGCCGATGTACAGGACCGTCGTCGGGTCCGCCCCGGCGTACACGTCCCGGGCGATCGCGTGGTGGACCTGCGAGGCGAACAACTGGCCCATCTGGTAGTTGTGGTAGTACACCGGGGCGCTACAGATGTGAATCTTGCTGGCGTAGTCCGGCGCGTTCCGGCCGGCCGGCTTTTTGACGCCCTGGTATTTTTCGACCAGCAACCACCACAGTGCATTCAAGTTCTGGTCCGGGTTCTCGTACATCCCCTTCTCGAACCGCAGCATCACCTGGCACCAGCGGCTGAAGATGAGGAGCTGGTTCCGCTGCGTCGTCTTGGCCGCCTCGTCGAACGCCACCGGGTCGCTGATCTTGACGCCCATCTTCTCGGCCCACGCCCGCGACTTGCTGAACCGCTCGAACTGCATGGCCACCCCCTCGGTGGTCAGGATGTGCGCCTCGGACCGCAACACATACGGCAGGGCCGCCGGAATGTTTTTGCTGCTGTACACGGCGTGGCCGAGTTCGTGCAACATCGTCCCCATCCAGTATTCGTTCGGGACGATGTTGGCCAGCACCCGCACGTCCCCCTCGCGGTCGATGTCGGTGCAGAAGGCGTGCGGCGACTTGCCCTTCTTCTCGTACAGGTCGCTGTTGGCGATGACCGTGTCGATCGGCAGGTTGATGCCGGCGTAGAACTTCTTACACAGCGCCAGGATGTCGGCGTTCCGGTACGGGGCGTCGATGTCGGCCGCGTACACGGCCGGCGACTCCTGGAAGAACGGGTCGTGGTAGTGCCACGCCTGCAATTCTCCGGCCTTGACGCTATACATCTTCGCGAGCCGCGTATCGATGTCCGCCTTGGCGGCCTCGAACGGCTTACGCGTGAGCGCGTCGAGGTCGTCGAACAGCTTGACGAGTTCGCCGCCGTCCTGCTCGTTCAGGACCAGCGTCATCGCGTGGAAGTTGGCGAACCCGAGTTGTTTCGCGGCTTGGTTGCGGAGTTTGACCAGCTCTTTCAGGTCGGCCTCGACTACCCCGCCGACGCCCTTGCTCGCCTCCCACACCTTATGCCGCAACGCCGAGTCGGTGCTGGTTTTGAGGACGCTCCGCACCTTGCTGTCGGTGTACTCGGCCCCGTCGATCGTCGCCCGGTAGGCATTGAACGCCTTCTCGACAACGTTCGCCTTGGCCGTGATCTGCTTCAGGAGAGCCGGGTCGACCTGCTTTTCCAAATACAGCAGGTACAAAACTTGAATGGCGCGGGCCGTCAACTTGTCCGCCACCTCGCCCACTTCGGCCCGCCGCTTGATCTCCTTAAGAATGGCGAACGCTACCTTATCGGCCAGGGCGGCGTCGATCGTGTTCTGGGCCGCCTCCTTGCGGGCGAAGGCGGCGTCGCTCCCGGTGGTGTTGGCGTCCCACCACGCCGTGCCGGCGGCTACGTCGAGGGCCTTGAACTTCGCCTCGTGCGCCGCGACGAACGCCTTAGCCTCGGCCGTGATGTCCGCCGCCGGAGCGGTGCCCGCCATGAGTGCCACGATGACGCCTCCGAAGATCATCCGCATTGGTTTCTCCCTGTGATGTTACGTCGAATACACCCGCCGCCCGAGCCAGACGGCCGGTATCAATAACAGGACGATCAACAACCCCGCGGCCCCGACGAACGCCGTCGCCAGGGCCGCGTCGAGCAGCACCAGGCCGAAGATGCCACGCTTGACGGCATGCTGCACCCGCTTCGGGTCGGGCCGGCCCAGGGCCGCCGCGGCCGGCGTACCGACGTACAGAATCCAGCCGGCCACCAGGTACGGGTACGGCCGGAACCCCAGCATCGCAGGGTCGTGAGCGGGCAGCAGCGCCGCTGCGGCCGCCGCCACGGCCATGACGGCCACCCCGGCCACCAGCCCCCGGCAGCGGCTGTCGGTCTCCTCGGTGCGGGCGAACAATGTCACGCCGGCGATGTACACGCCGACCGTCCCGGCTAAGTACGTGGTCAACCCGGGCGACAGCGTGCCGGCCACGGACAGCCCGAACAACACATTTAATGCCCGGCAGCCGCCCATCGCCCAGGGGCCGGCCGGGGTGTGCTTCAACCACGCATCATACAAAACGATCAGCCCGGACAGCACCGCCGCAATGGCCAGCGGCGGCACGGGTCGGCCCGGCGGGGCATGAATGAACGTCACCGCGGCCGCACACGTCAAGCCGAGGGAGGTCAGGGCCGTGCCCCACAGGACCGCGCCCCGGACGGTGATGCGGCCGCTCGGCAGCGGGCGGAACGGTCGGACGCGGGCATCGTCGGCCCGGTCGAATACGTCGTTCCAGACCATCCCGCCCATGTACAGTGCGGCCGACGTGGCGGCGACCAGCAGGGCCGCGACGGGCGAGTCGGTCAACAACCCGGTGGCGGCGCAGGCGAGGGCCGCGTCGGCGACGGCCGTGAACACGTTCGGCAGCCGCAGCAGTTGCGCGACGGCCAGGCGAAATGATGAGGTAGGGGGGGTGAGGGACGAGTGAAGTAAAGGGGGTGGCACGGGCGCGGTCCGAGGGTGGCGGGTCCGGTCGTTATACGCCGCGCCGGGGCCGGCGGTCATGCCAGGTCGACGGCCACCGCGTAGTCCGGCGGGACGCCGGCGGCGGCCTTGTCGCCCAGGGTCATCAGTTCGAGTTCGGTGTTGACGAACCGCACGTCCCGCACCCCCTCGGCGACCAACCGGCCGATCGCCTGCGCGCGGTCGTCGGAGCCGTCGTCGGCCAGCCCGACCAGCACCGCTGAGATGGCGAACCCCTGCCGCCGCATCAGCCCCAGGGCGACGGCCGACTCGACGGGGACGGCCGGCAGCACGGCGATCAGCGTGGCGTCCTTGGGCAGCCGCGGGCCGGCTTCAAGTATGAGTTGGGCCAGCGTCAACCCGTCGGCCAGTTCGAGCCGCGCGAGGGCTTCGCGAATCTGCTGGAACTGGTCGAACCCCCGGCGGGTGTCGACGACGACGGGTTGCAGCCGGTCCGACTGCTCGCCCATCTCATACGGGTCGCGGGCCGCCGTGCGGGTGTCGAGGGCCTCACCCGACGGCGTCGGGGCGTCGGCGGCCAGGCTCTCGGCGCGGATGCGTTCGGCCGCGTCCCGGCCGTTGCTCACCAGCCCGACCTGCTGGTTCAGGACCGACACGGCATACGCCAGGGCGCACGCGACCGTCACGGCCAGGTCGGACCGGACCGGCTCGCCGCGCTTCGGGAAGCCGCTCTTGTGAAAATCCACAAGGACCGTCGCCCCGGCGAGCGAAGTCGGCTCGTACACCCGCGAGTGCAGTTCTCCCGTGCGGGCCGTCGCCTTCCAGTGGACGCGCTGCAGCGGGTCGCCGAGTTGGTACGGCCGGACGCCGGCGGTGCGGGTCGGGTCGTCGAACAGGCGGTTGGCCAGCCGGATTTCGCCGATCGGCCGCTGCGACGCGAACTCGTACTTGGGCAGTGGGATGATCTTCGGCAGCACCAGTTGATACACCGGTGGGGCCAGCACCCGGTGCCGGCGGTGCAGGCCGAACACGTCGCCCGTTTCGCCGACGAGGGGGCCGACCGGGTAGTAGCCGCGGGCCAAGAATGTCAGTTTCAGCTTGATGACTTTGGTGGCGAGCGGTCGGACGTACAGCACCTGGATGCGCCGGCCGGACACGCTCACCCGCGGCTTGGGTCGCAGGGCGCGTTCCGGGATGATCTCTTCGACCAACACCCAGCCGATCGGGATGGTGCCACTATTGCGCACCCTGATCGTCACGTCGAGCGTGTCGCCGACTTCGAGGGGAACGACGACGGCCGTGCGGGTCGCTTCGAGCGACGTGATCCACTTGCGGGCGAGGTAGCGGCTGAGCAGGTACACACCCAGCAGCACGTACCCGGCGAAGGCGACCAGGCCGGCCTTCAGCACAAATGCGAGGACGGTGACGCCGAGGGCAATGACGAGGGAGGAATGACGAATGATGAATGCAAACGGCGACGGGTTGGTCTGAGGCTGCTTCGCCTTCCATTCATCATTCATCATTCATCCCTCATCACGACTCAAGCACCGGCACCCGCGCGTCGGCCACTAGTTCCTTCACCACGACCGCCGGCGTCTTCTTCCGCAACCGGCTCTCCGGCCGCAGGATGACCCGGTGGGCGAGGACCGGCTGGGCCATCCGCTTGATGTCGTCCGGGGTGACGAAATCCCGCCCCTGGATCGCCGCCAGTGCCTGCCCGCACCGGAACAGCGCGATCGATGCCCGCGGGCTGCCGCCGAGCAGAATATCCTCGTGCTCCCGGCTGCCGTGGACGATGTCGAGGATGTACTTCTTGATTTTGTCGTCGACGTGGATGCCGCGCACGACCTCCTGGCAGGCGATGATGTCGGCCGCACTCACCACGGGCTGCAACTCATCGATCGGGTGGCCGCGCTGGAGCCGGGTGAGCATCTGCGACTCCTCCTCGTAGCTCGGGTAACCGAGGCTGAGGCGAATCAGGAAGCGGTCGAGTTGGGCTTCGGGGAGTGGGAACGTCCCTTCCTGGTCGACCGGGTTCTGGGTGGCGATGACCAGGAACGGCGGCTTTAGCACGTAGGTTTGGCCATCGACGCTGACCCGCCGTTCGCCCATCGCTTCTAACAGCGCCGCTTGGGTCCGGGGGGTGGCCCGGTTGATCTCGTCGGTCAGCAGCGTCTGGGCGAAGACCGGGCCGGGGCGGAACTCGAACTCGGTCGTCTTCTGGTTGTAGATGGAGACGCCCGTCACGTCGGTCGGCAGCAGGTCCGGCGTGCATTGCAGCCGCTTGAACGTCGCCCCGACGCTCCGGGCCAGGGCGCGGGCGAACATCGTCTTGGCGACCCCCGGCACGTCTTCGAGGAGTATGTGCCCCTCGCAGAGATACGCGGCCAGGGCGAGCGTGAGCTGCGGCCGCTTGCCGATGATGACCTTCTCCATGTTGGCGACGACGCGGTTCGTCGTCTGGGCCACGTCGGCGGACATAGGGGCGAGGGGCAAGGGGTTAGGGGCGAGGGGTGGGGACAGGATACCGTTCGGGGCCGGGTGGGGCGCGGGGATTTCCGGCGGTTCGGCGTACCATACCGACGACCCGTCCTCCGGAGCCGCCCATGCCGCGCCTGTCGCTGTTCGCCGCCGCGCTCCTGTTGGCCGGCTGCGCCCGCCCCGCCCCGCCAGCCCCGCCGGCCCCGCCGGCGGCCGACGCAGTTCCGGTCGTTCATGTCGTTTCCCCGCAACGCAAAACATTGACGTGGGAGGTCGAGCAGCCGGCCACGGTCCACCCGTTCGAGGTGACGCCGCTGGTGGCCAAGCTGCCGGGGTACGTCCAGTCGCTGGCCAAAGATCTCGGCGACCCGGTCGCGGCCGGGGAGGTGCTGGCCGAACTCGCCATCCCCGAACTCGAACGCGAGGCCGACCAGAAGGCGGCGATGGCCGGCCACGCGGCGGCCGAGGTCGCCCAGGCCAAGGCGGGGGTGGCGGTGGCCGCCGAACACGCCGTCGCGGCCGCTTCGGCGGTGACGGAGGCGGAGGCGGGGCTGGCACGAGCCGCGGCCTCCGTCGACCGCTGGGCGTCCGAGGTCCGGCGGGTCGAATCCCTCGTCGGGCAGAAGGTACTCGACGCCCAGACCCTCGACGAGACGCGGAACCAGCTCAAATCCGCCGCCGCCGGCCGGGACGAGGCGGCCGCCCGGGTCGCGTCGAGTCGGTCGGCGGTCCGTGAGGCCGAGGC
>JAABUN010004976.1_pt1 | contig 17171 bp, 19 predicted proteins | sample 5559311 | NCBI WGS metagenome assembly JAABUN01 (sample SAMN10711877, study PRJNA513370) | rock metagenome | isolation source: Antarctica rocks | place: Antarctica: Victoria Land, Siegfried Peak sud
CCTCACCCCCCTACCCCCTCTCCGAAACGGAGAGGGGGGCAGGACCCGCCGAGTCACGCCCGCCGCACGTTCGCCCGGTCCGCCACGTTCTTGGTCGCGTTGCGCGTATCGACCACCAACTTCGAGTGTTCGGTAATGAAGGCGTAGTCGTAGGCCGTGTGGTCGGTGGCGATCAGCACGCAATCCTGCGACTGCAAGTAGTCGGCCGTCAGCGGCGTGCTACTCATATTGAGGTGCGGCCAGTGGCGCATCCGCGGCAGCGACGGGATGTGCGGGTCATTGTAAGTGACCTGCGCCCCCTTCTTCAGCAACAAATCCATCAACTCGAAGCCGGGCGACTCGCGCGGGTCATCAACATCTTTCTTGTACGCCATGCCCAGGATGGCGACCTTGCTATTCTTGACCGCACGGCCCGTGTCGTTGAGGGCGTCGGCGATGCGACCCACCACGTAGGCCGGCATCGCGGTATTGACCTCGCCGGCCAGTTCGATGAACCGGGTGGTCAGGCCGTGCTTGCGGGCCACCCACGACAGGTAGAACGGGTCGATCGGGATGCAGTGGCCGCCGAGGCCGGGGCCGGGGTAGAACGCCTGGAAACCAAACGGCTTGGTCTTGGCCGCGGCGATCACCTCCCACACGTCGATGCCCATCCGGTCGTACAGAACCTTCAACTCGTTCACCAACGCGATGTTGACGGCCCGGTACGTGTTCTCCAAAATCTTGCACGCCTCCGCCACCTCCGGCGACGACACCGGCACCACCTGGGGCACGATCGCGGAATACAGAGCGCACGCCAACTCCGTGGTACGCGGGCAGAGGCCGCCGACGACTTTGGGAATGTTATGCACGCCGTGGTCGGCATTGCCGGGGTCTTCGCGTTCGGGGCTGAACGCCAGATAGAAGTCCCGCCCGGCGGTCAACCCGGTTCGTTCGAGGATGGGGAGTACGTCCTGCCGGGTGGTCGTCGGGTAGGTGGTGCTTTCCAGCACAACGAGTTGGCTGCGGCGGAGTTGGCCGGCGATGGCGTAGGCGGAGTTCGTCACATACGTCAGGTCCGGCTCGCGGGCGTCGGTCAAAGGCGTCGGGACGCAGATGAGAATTGCGTCCACCTCGCCCAGGCGGTCGAACCGCGTCGTCGCATGAAAACCTTGCCGCTGCATGGTGGCGACGGCGGCGTCCGGGATTTGTTTGATGTAGGAATAGCCCCGGGTGAGTTTATCAACCTTGGCCGTATCCACATCGAAGCCGAGTACCTGGAACCCGGCGCTACTAAACGCGCGGGCGAGGGGGAGGCCGACGTAGCCGAGGCCGATGACGCCGACGCGGGCCGTCCGGTCGGCGACGCGGGCCAGGAGTTCGAGGTACAGGTCCGCCATGCCGGGTCCATCCGTGGGACAACGCGAAGGTGCGCGGCGTCGTGCCGCGGCCGGGATGGTCGCAGACCCGACCGGGGGGTGTCAACGGGAAGTCGGCCGGGTTGACGCCCGGCCGCCCGCCCGCCTACACTTTCCCCCCCCGCCGGACCCCGCCGGACCCCCACCGGTTCCCCATTGCTTCCCCACCGGACACCGCCGTGCCCGCCCGCCTCGTCCCGGCCGCCCTCCGCCGGCTGTACCGCCGGGCCGTCCCGCACCCGGCCCCGGACTTCGCCGGGCTGTGGGAGGCGGCGTGTACGAAGTGGTTCGTCGGCGAACTCCACGTCCACCCGGATGCCGTACTGGCCGTCACCGGGTGGGCCGTCACGCCGCCTAACTACCGACCCTACCTGGAGTTCCGCGTCAACGGCACCCCGGCCGCCTCGGCCACGTACCCCCTCCCCCGGCCGGACGTGGCGGCCAAACTGCCGTTCGCCGCGGGGGCACTCGACAGCGGTTTCGCGGTCGTCCACCCGCTCCCCGACCCGGCCGCCGACCTGACGCTGACCCTGGCCGACGCCCGGACGGGTCAATCGTTAGGCAAGGACTATCCGCCGGTCTACGTCCCCGGGCCGGGCCGGGCCGGGCCGCTGCCGGCCGGCCACCGCATCGCGCGTGTCATCGGGGAAAGCTCGGTTTTTAACTTCCGGGCCGGCGGGTTCACGGTCTTCCGTACCCTCGAGGACGCCGTCGAGCGGGCGGCCGGCCAGGTGTTAGCCGATTTCCCCCGCGTCCTCGACTGGGGGTGTGGTTGCGCCCGCGTCTCCCGCTACTTCCTGGATGCCTCCGGCGTGCAACTGACGGGCGCAGATGTCGACCCGGACAACGTCGCCTGGTGCCGCGACCACCTGCCTAACGGCGAGTGGCTGACCCTCCCGCTGCGGCCGCCGACGCCGCTGCCGGCCGCCGGATTCGACATGGCGATCGGCGTGTCGGTGTTCACGCACTTGAAAGAGCCGGAGCAACGGACGTGGCTTCGCGAGCTGGAGCGCGTCGTCCGACCAGGCGGGTTGGCCCTCATGACATTCCACGGCCCGGCGAGCGTCGTCTGGGCCGGTTTGTCGGCCGAGCGGTACGCCCAGGTGCGGAGCGCCGGCATCGCCGACCAGCCGAACCCCTTGTACGACGCCGACTTGGGCGAGGCCGATTACTACCGGGACGTGTTCCACTCGGCCGCCTACGTCCGCCGGGTGTGGGGCCGGCACTTCGACATCCTGGCCATTGAGCCGTGCGCTATCGCCCACCAAGATTTGGTCGTCATGCGGCGGCGGTAGCGGGAATCGACCGACGTTTCCGCCCGCCTCCCGGCATAGCAGGGTGTGAACACGATGCCCGCCCCCGCCGGCCCCATCGCCGGGTTCCTCCACCACCTGTCGCAGGACGGCCTAACCGACCTGTCGGACGGCGACTTGCTCGCCCGATTCGTCCGCGGCCGGGACGAAGCCGCGTTCGCACAACTGCTGCGGCGGCACGGGCCGATGGTCCTCGGAGCCGCCCGGCGGGTGCTGGGGAACGCTACCGACGCGGAGGACGTGACGCAGGCCGTGTTCCTGATCCTGGCCCGGCAGGCGGGCCGGTTCACGGGCATGCCTAACGTCGGCGGCTGGCTGCACGGGGTGGCGGTCCAGACCGCCCTTCACGCGAAGTCGCGGCGGCACCGGCGGCGGGTCGTGGAGGCCCGTGCCGCCCGGCCGGAGGCGGTCGCGGGCGTGTCGGGCGACGACCTCGCGACCGTGATCGACCGGGCGGTTCAATCGCTGCCGGCGAAGCTGCGGGACGCGGTCGTGCTTTGCGATCTAGAAGGCCAGTCGCGGCAACAAGCGGCCAACCGGCTCGGCGTGCCCCTGGGGACCGTGTCGAGCCGGTTGGCCGCGGCCCACGCCAAGCTCGCGGCGAAGTTGGCGCGGCCGTTCGCCGGGGCGGCGCTGGTGGGCGTTGGGATGGCGGATGGGCTGGCCGGGGCGACGCTGGCGGCGGTGTTCACACATGACCCGTGGGGGGTGCCCGCGGGGGTTTCGGTACTCGTAATGGAGGTGACGCGGATGATGTGGATCACCAAAGTGAAGCTGGCGGCGGCGGGTGTGGTCATGGCGCTGGCGGTCGGGGCGTCGGGCGTCGGGGCTGGACGATACGCGGCGGCGGATGAGCCGAAGGGGGCGGCCGCAAAACCAAATCCACCTCCGAAAAAGGTCGAGGACTCAGCGTCTATACAAATGAAGCGGGATCGGCTCGACAAATCGGAAACCGACAAGTTCGAAGGGACGTGGCGCTTCGTATCGGCCGCGACGGACGGGACGCCGGAACCGCTCGGCGTTTACCTGCTAACTATGCGGATCGAGTTCGCTCAGGTAGGGCAGTGCATAATACGCGATACGGAGCCGACTCGGTTTCAAGGCGTCGGATACCGCATCAACCCCTACCGTACCCCGAAGGAACTGTTCTTCTTTGAGCGATTGGGAGCGTATATCTATGAGTTTGACGGCGATATGCTCCGGCTCGGCAAACTTTATACATCCGGATTCGATCGGCCGCACGGATTTACCAAGACGGACCAGCCGCCGGATAGCCCGTCGGTAACTGTCTATGTTCTCAAGCGTGAGAAACCGCCGGCGAAGTAGCAGCCGGACTTGGTGGGGTCACCTGTCGTCGATCTGCGCCAGCGACGCGAACGTCTTCCCCTCGACATACGCCAGGAACGCCCCGCCGCCGGTCGACACATGCGTCATCCGGTCGGCGAACCCGTACTGTTCGACCGCCTCGGCCGTCTCCCCGCCGCCGACCACCGTGACCGCGCCCGAATCGGCCATCGCCCGGGCGACGCCCTTGGTGCCGGCGCTGAACGCCTCCATCTCGAACCAGCCGACCGGGCCGTTCCAGATGACCGTCTTCGCGGCCTTGATCTTCCCGGCGAACAGGGCCAGCGTTTTCGGGCCGATGTCGACGCCCTCGTAGTTGCCGGGGATGCTGCCGTCGCGGACCTGCGTCTGGGCCAGGTCGTCCGACTTGGCCACCAGGTAATCGACCGGCAGCGTGATCTTGCCGCCGACGTGCCCCAGGAGCGGTTGCGCGGCCGCCAACTCCTCGGGGGCCACTCGGGTGCCGCCGACCTCCGTGCCCATCGCCTTCAGGAACGTGTACGCCATCTTGCCGCCGATCAGCAGGTGATCGACCTTGCCCAGTAGTGCGTTGATGAACGCGATCTTGTCCGACACCTTGGCCCCGCCCATGACGGCCAGGACCGGCTTCTCGGGGGCGGTCATCAATTTGTCGATGACTTCCAACTCTTTGGCCACTAGCAACCCGACCGCCCGCGGCTTCCCCGCCGCCTTCATCGCGGCCGGGCCGGCAACCATCGAGGCGTCACTATCGTTGTGGCAGGTGCCGAAGGCGTCGTTGACGTAAACATCGCCCAGGGCAGCGATTCGGGCGGCGAACCCGGCGTCGTTCTGCTGCTCGCGCGGGTCGAACCGGACGTTCTCCAGGAGTACCACGTCCCCCGGTTTCATCGCCCCGACCGCCGCCGTCACCGCCGGTCCGACCACGTCGTCTGCGGCCTTCGTCACCGTGCGGCCCAGAAGCTCGCCGAACCGCTCGGCCACCCGGTCCATCGTTAGGAGCGCCCGGCCGACCGCGTCGGCTTTTTCGGGGCGGCCGAGGTGGCTCATGCAGACCACCGCCGCCCCGGCGTCGAGCAACTTCTGGATGGTGGGGAGCGCCCCGCGGATGCGGCGGTCGTTCTTCACCGCCCCGGTCTTCTTGTCCAAGGGGACGTTGAAGTCGACGCGGACGAGGACCGTCTTGCCGGTCAGGTCGCCGAGGTCGGCGAGGGTTTTCTTGGCCATGACATGCTCCGGAGGGTGTGTCGGACTCAGCCCTTCTGGATCATGTACTTCAGCAGGTCGACGCAGCGGTTCGAGTAGCCCCACTCGTTGTCGTACCAACTCACCAGCTTGAAGAACTTGCTGTTCAACTCGATCCCCGACCCGGCGTCGAAGATGCTCGAATGGTTGTCGTGGATGAAGTCGCTGCTGACCACCTCGTCGGCCGTGAACGCCAGGATGCCCTTCAGGTACGTCTCGCTGGCCGACTTCATGGCCGCGCAAATCTCCTTGTAGCTCGTCGCCTTCGTCGTCTTGACGGTCAGGTCGACGACGGAGACGGTCGGCGTCGGCACCCGGAACGACATGCCGGTCAGCTTCCCCTTGACCTCGGGGATGGCCAGGCCGACGGCCCGGGCCGCCCCGGTGGTGCTCGGGATGATGTTCACCGCCGCGGCCCGGCCCCCCTTCCAGTCCTTCTTCGACGGCCCGTCGACGGTCTTCTGGGTCGCGGTGTAGCTGTGGATGGTCGTCATCAACCCTTCCTCGATCCCGAAGCCTTCCTTGAGGAGGACGTGGACGACGGGGGCCAGACAGTTGGTCGTGCAACTCGCGTTCGAGATGATGTTGTGGGCCTTCGGGTCGTACTTGTCGTTGTTGACGCCCATCACGACGGTGATGTCCTCGCCCTTGGCGGGGGCCGAGATGATGACCTTCTTCGCCCCGTTGGCCAGGTGCATTCTGGCCTTGTCGGCCTCGGTCCAGAGGCCCGTCGACTCGATCACGTACTCGACGCCGTGCTGGCCCCACGGAATGTTCGGCCCCTCGCGGCCGCCGACGGCCAGGCACTTGATCTTGTGCCCGTTGACGACCAGCACGTCGTCTTCTTCGACGCCCGCCGAGGACTTCTCGGAGTGGACGGAGCCTTTGAATTGGCCCTGGGTCGAGTCGTACTTGAGCAGGTACGCGAGGTTGTCGGCCGGGACGAGGTCGTTGACGGCGACGACCTCGAGTTCGGTGCCGAGCCGGCTCTGTTCGACGAGCGCCCGGAAGACCAGCCGGCCGATCCGCCCGAACCCGTTGATCCCGACCTTCACCGCAGCCATTGTCACGCTCCAGGGGTAGCCCGCCGACGCGAGGGCCGCGTGCCCCCAAGGGTTAGCGTAGGGATGTCGGGGCCGGCGGGCGAGGGGCCGGCCCTTCCCTCGCCCTCGGCCGGTGTGGTACGATGCGGCACCGGAGGATCACGCATGCATCGGCTGCACTGGGACGACTACATCGAGGAAAACCCCGCCGTACTCGCCGGCAAGCCGGTGGCCAAGGGGACGCGCGTGTCGGTCGAACTGATCCTGACCGAACTCGGGGGCGGGATGTCGGAGGCGGAGGTGCTGGCCGCGTACCCGACCCTCAAGCCGGAACACGTCCGGGCGGCCTACCTGTACGCGGTGGCGGCGATCCAGATGGAGGTGTGATCGTGGCCCCGCTGCGGTTGCTCGTGGACGAGAACGTTCCGGCCCTGATCCTGGCGTGGCTCCGAACCTGAGGGGCACGAAATCACCGCCGCCGGGGACGTGGCCCCCGGCGCGCCGGACGCTGACTGGGCGGCCGCGTCGGCGGCTTCCGGCCGGCTGATCGTGACGGCCGACAAGGATTTCGGCGGCCTGATTTGTCGCAACAAGCTCGCGGCCGCGGGCGTCGTCCTGCTCCGGCTGGCCGACCCCATCCCCGACCGTTTGGCCCGCGTCCGGGAGACCTGGGGCGTCGTCGAGGCGAACCCCGTCGTCTGCTTCATTGTGGTCACCAAGAAGCGCGTCCGCGTCCGTCCCATCCGCTGAGGCACCCCTCGCCCGAGTGCCGGGTCGTGCCTAGCATACCCCGCACGCGCGATTCCCCGCCTGCGAGACACTCATGCCCAAGACCGTCACCGTTGCCGTCACCGGGGCCGGCGGCCAGGTCGCCTACGCCATGCTCGCCCGGCTCGCGTCCGGCGAGGTGTTCGGGCCGGACACTCCGGTCGTCCTGCGCCTCCTCGATATCCCGAAACGGGCCGACTGGACGGCTCCGTCCCCGAGCGCCCGGCAGCCGCTCGACGTGGCCGCCGGGAACGCGATGGAACTGCTCGACTGCGGGTTCGCCACGCTGGCCGACGTGGTCGTCACCGACGACCCGGCCAAGGCCTTCGCGGGGGTGAACTGGGCGCTGCTCGTCGGGTCGGCCCCGCGCGGCCCCGGCATGGAACGCAAGGACTTGCTCGGCATCAACGGCAGGATTTTCGTCGGCCAGGGGAAGGCTCTCGCGGCCCACGCGGCCGCCGACGTGCAGGTGCTAGTCGTCGGCAACCCGTGCAACACGAACTGCCTGGTGGCCTACCAGAACGGCCGGGACATCCCCCCGGAACGCTGGCACGCCATGACCCGCCTCGACCACAACCGGGCCGTGTCGGCGCTCGCCCAAAAAGCCGGCGTGCCGAACGCGGCGGTCACCGGAATGACCATCTGGGGCAACCATTCGAGCAGCCAGTTCCCGGACTTCGCCAACGCCCGGATCAACGGTGCCCCGGCCGGGGAGACGATCACCGACCGGGCGTGGCTCGAAACGGTGTTCGTCCCCCAGTGCCAGACGCGCGGGGCGGCGATCATCGCGGCCCGGGGGCTGTCGTCGGCCCTGTCGGCGGCGAACGGGGCCATCGACCACGTCAAGAGCTTCGTCCACGGCACCCCGGCCGGCGACTGGACGAGCGCGGCCGTCGTCTCCCGGGGGCAGTACGGCGTCCCGCCCGGGCTGGTGTTCGGCTACCCGGTGACCGTGGCCGCCGGCGGCAAGTGTCAGGTGGTGGCCGGCCTGACCCACGACGCCTTCGGCCAGGCGGCGGTCCAGAAGTCGTTGGCGGAACTGCTCGAAGAACGGGACGCGGTCGCCGACCTGCTCCCGAGCTAACCCCCGCTCCCAGTGAATTAAGGTGCAACGATGGCGACGGCGAAGAATGTCCTCGGCGGTCCGCTGAAGTCCTGCTCGACGGCCCCGATGACGGGGTACTACCGCACCGGCTGTTGCGACACCGGCCCGGGGGACATGGGCGTCCACGTCGTCTGCGTCGAGGTGACGGCCGCGTTCCTGGCTTTTAGCAAGGACGCCGGGAACGACTTGAGTACCCCGCACCCGGCCTACGGGTTCCCCGGCCTGAAGCCCGGCGACCGCTGGTGCCTGTGTGCCACCCGGTGGCAGGAGGCGTTCCTGGCCGGGATGGCCCCGCGGGTCGTCCTCGCGGCCACCCACATGGGGGCGCTCGAGTACGCCGACCTGGCGGACCTGCAAAAGTTCGCCCTCGACCCGGCGGCCGGGGCCGGGGCCGGCATCTGAGTTACTATAGTTGAGAAGGTCCGGCCGGTCTCACACCCGTTTCAGCGGAGCGCGCATGCAAATCGAAGGCGGAGAAAAAGGGAACGTCGAGGACCGGCGGGGGCTGTCGAACCCGGTCGCGGCCGGCGGCGGCATCATGGGGCTGATCGTCACGGCGCTGCTGGTGTACGGGTTCGGCATCAACCCACAGCAGGCCCAGCAGATCGGCGACGTGGCCGGCCGGGCGGTCGGGGGGAAGACCGAGCAGACCGTCAAGCGCGAACTGTCGGCCGACGAGAAGAAGATATTCGAGTTCTACCGGGATGTCGTCGGGTCGACGAACGGCGTCTGGAATCAACAGTTCCGCGAGCAGGGGGCGGCCTACGAGGAGCCGACGCTGGTGCTGTTCGAGAACAGTATCACCACCGGGTGCGGCAACGCCACGTCCGATGTCGGCCCGTTCTACTGCCCGGCGGACAGGAAGCTGTACCTCGACACGGCGTTCTTCAAGACCCTCGAAAAGCAACTCGGCGGGTCGGCGTCGGAGTTCTCCCAGGCCTACGTCGTCGCCCACGAGGTCGGCCACCACGTCCAGAACCTGCTCGGGTACTCGAAACTCGTGGACGCGAAACGGCGGGGTCCGGACGCCAACGACGCCTCGGTCCGGCTCGAACTCCAGGCCGACTACCTGGCCGGGTGCTGGGCCTACCACGGCGGCAAGAAGACGGTCAAGATTCAGCCCGGAGACCTCGACAGTGCCCTCAAGAGTGCCCACGCCATCGGCGACGACAAGCTCCAAGGCCGGTCCGGCCGGGACGTGAACCCGCAGGCGTTCACGCACGGCACGTCGGCCCAGCGGAAGGGGGCGTTCACCGACGGGTTCGAGACCGGGGACACGACCAAGAAGAAGCTCGACACGTTCTTCAGCGCCCGGTCCAGTCAGGACTTGTACCGGCGATAGCTTCGGCCCGGCACCGGGGCGGCTTGGGGGAGACGGTCAGCCTACCCGGCCAGGTTAGCCCCGCCCGCGGCGATATCCTGGCCGGCGGGCGGTATGGGCGACGGCGACGACGAGGACCGAGCCGTCGGCCTCAACCCGGTAGAGTACCGCATACGGGAAACCGGGCACCAGGGCTTCACGCCGGGCTACGTCTTTCAGGGCGTACATTTCCGGCATCCGCCCGATGTCTTCGAGCAGACGGTTCATCGCCCCACGAAACCGCCCGGCGACTTGCTGGCTTTGCCGCCCGTACCAAAGATAAGCGTCGGCGTACTCGTCCTGGGCCGCGGCGAGAAACGCGACCTCAGCCACGAGCCGGCTCCTGCTGGTCGGCCAGCCGCCGCTCGGCCCGCGCCTGGACTTCGGCCCACGGCACCGCGGCCGCCCCGCCGGCGTCGTGAGTGGCCGTCCGGTGGTCGAACTCGGCCCGCCAGTCCGGGTGCAACTCGTCCCCGGCCGGCAGGGATTCCAGCAGCCGGTCGGCGAGGGCGGTCCGGTCGGCGGGCGACAGGGTCAGGGCGGCTGCGAGCAGGCTGTCGACGGTCGGCATGACGGGCACCTCGGAGTTACCGATAGCATACCGGCCGGGCAGATCGGACGCGAACCGGGTCCGCCAACGACCACGGCCCGTCCCTCGCCACGGTGGGCAAAGGTGCGGGCCGCGATGGCGTTACCGTCTCCCGATTAGCTAACGAGCGACTTGATCGGGACCGCCTTGTCGCCGGCGATGGCCGTCGGCCGGCCGAGGTTGTCGCGGATTTGCGTCGCCGGGTCGAGGCCGAGGCCGGCGTACAGGGTGGCGTACAAGTCGCCGACCTGGACCGGGTCGTCCTTCACGTCGGTCCCGTCGGGGTTGGTCGACCCGTGGGCGACGCCGCCCTTGAGGTTGCCGCCGCCGACGACGACCGACCAGCAGCGGGGCCAGTGGTCCCGGCCGCCGTTCTGGTTGATTTTGGGCGTCCGGCCGAACTCGCCCATCCAGACGATGACCGTGTCCTTCAGCTTGCCGGACTTGGCCAGGTCTTCGGTCAGCGCCCCCATGCCGGCGTCGAGGTTCGGCAGGGTCCGGGCCAGGGCCGGGAAGATGCCGGCGTGCATGTCCCAGCCGCCCAGCGACACCTCCACGCACGACACCCCGGCCTCGACCAGCTTGCGGGCGAGCAAACAGCCGCGGCCGAACTGGTTGTTGTTCGGGGCGTACCGGGCCAGGTCCGCTTTGTCCTTGTCGGACTTGAACTCGAACACGTCCTTGCGGCTACTGGTCACCAGTTGCAATGCCTTGCCGTACACGTCCTTGTGGGCCTGGGCCGAGTCGGCCGCGACGTTCGTTTTGAGGCCGCCTTCGAGGGCGTCGAACAGGACCTTGCGCCGCTCCATCCGCGCCTGGACCTCCTGGGGCGGCAGGACGTTCTCGGGGGGGAGGCCGGCGTTCTGGACGCTGAACGGGGCGTACTTCATGCCGAGGAACCCCGGCCCGACCCGGCCGCCGCCGACCGCGATGAACGCCGGCAGGTCCATGTGTTTCATGGCCTCCACGTCCTGCGCGTACTGGTTGCTGATGACCGACCCGATGTGCGGGAACTCGGAGAGCGGGTTGGGCGGCCGGCCGGTACTCATGAGAGTGGTGCCGCGGTTGTGGTCGCCTTCGGGGGTCTTGAGCGACCGGATGATCGACAGGTTCTGGAACTGGTCGGCCACTTTGGGCAGGTGTTCGCTGATCTGGATGCCGCTCGCCTTGGTGGCGCGTGGCTTGTGGTCGCCGCCGTTCGGGCTGCCCGGCTTCATGTCCCACAGGTCGATCGTCGCCGGGCCGCCGCCCATCCAGAGGATGACCAGTGACTTCTTCTGCTTCTTGAGTTCGGCGGCTTGCGCGTGGAGGGCGGACAGGAACGTCAGGCCCGGGCCGGCGACGGCGGCCGCTCCGGCGACGTGGGTCAGGAAGTGGCGGCGGTCGGTGATACCGAACATGGCGGAATCCTGAATGGCCGGGCGAAATGGCGGACGGGCAAACACACCCCCGATTGTACAGGGTCAGACGAGCCGGCGGAGGGAAGGTTCCTGGATTCCGCCGCCGGGACTGCCGGCCGCAAACCCGGACCCGCTCCGGCGTTCCGGCGGCGGCCGGGCTGCGGTGGAATCTTCCCGGTAAACCCGCTACGAATGACGGGGTATGTCCGGGTAGCCGCCGTGGCCCCGACGACCCCGCCCCCCGGACGCCCGCCGATGCCCGTCGACTCGATTCCGCCCGCGCCCGGCACCATGACCCGCCGCGACTGGGGCATCGTCGCCGTCCTAGCGGCGGTCAACTTCACGCACATGGTCGACTTCGTCATCATCATGCCGCTCGGCAAGACGCTGATGGCCGAGTTCCAGATCGACCCGGACAAGTTCTCGGCCATCATCGGCGTCTACGGCTTGGCGGCTGGGGTGGCGAGCATCCTGGCGAGCCTGGTGTTCGACCGGTTCGACCGCAAGTACGTCCTGGCCTTCGCCTACGCCGGGTTCGCCGCCGCGACTCTCTTTTGCGGGCTGGCCAAGAACTACGAGCAGATGCTGGCCGCCCGGGGGCTGGCCGGGGCGTTCGGCGGGCTGGCGTCGGCGGCCATCATGGCCGTCATCGGCGACGCCTTCCGGCTGGACCAGCGGGGCAAGGCGACCGGGGCCGTCATGAGCGCCTTCGCCGTCGCGACCGTCGCCGGCCTGCCAATCGGGCTGCTGCTGGCCGGCGAGTTCGGCCGCGGCACCCCGTTCAAGACGCTCGCGGGGCTGGGGCTGTTCGTCCTGGCCGCGATTGTGTGGTTCCTGCCGGCCTTCCGCGCCCATTTGGGCGTCGCCCGGCGGAACGTCCTGGCCGAGTTCGCCGTCGTCGTCCGGGAGCCGCGGCACCAGGTGGCGTTCCTGTTCACGCTGTCGCTGGTGCTGGGGACGTTCACCGTCGCGTCGTTCATCGGCCCGTACTACCTGGCGTCGAACCCCGGCTGGACCGAGGGGCGGGAACTGGCCATCATCTACCTGGTCGCCGGCCTCCTGACCCTCATCAGCATGAACGTCATCGGCAAACTCTCCGACCGCCTGCCGCGGCGCGCCGTGTTCACCGTCATGGCGTCCCTCGCGCTCGTCCTGTGCCTGGTCATCACGACGGTGCCGGTGTCGAACCTGGCGGTGGCGGCCGGCCTCCTGAGCGCGTTCATGGTGTGCGCCGTCGGCCGGATGGTCCCCGCTCAAGCTATGCTGATCGGGGTGCCGCTGGCCCGGAACCGCGGGGCGTTTTCGAGCCTGAACACGGCCGTGTCGAACCTGACGACCGGGCTGGCCCCGGTCATCGCCGGGGCGATCGTGACCAAGCAGGACGACGGCACGTTCTCGAACTATCCACTAGTCGGCTTGTTCGGCGCGTGCGCCGCCGCCGGGTCGATCGTCTTGTACCGCTACGTCCGGCCGGTGGCTGAACCCGGGCGGGCCGGGGTGGTGCCGGCGGCGACCGCGCTGCCGGTGCCGGCCCTGGAGCCGACGACGGCGGCGGTCTGATTCGGGAGTCGTGCCGAATGCCGAGTGAAGCCGCCGGCCCGCCGTTCGACCCCGCCGCCTACGGGCCGGCCGTCGCCGCGCTATTGAGCGTCCCCCGGCTACCGCCGCTCGGCCCAGGGACGCCGTCGGCGGCCGACCGGGCACCGGTGGCGGCATGGGCGGCGGCCCCCGACTTCGGCCGGCCGGTCCGCGATCCCGCGGCCGCCCTGGCCTGCGTCGCCGGCCTTTATCTGCACTTCGACTGCTGCGACGAGGCCCACGCCGTTGCCCAGGCCCTTGAAACGCCGGACAGGGCGTTCTGGCACGCGATCCTGCACCGCCGGGAGCCGGACGCGGCCAACGCCAAGTACTGGTTCCGCCGCGTCGGCCCGCACCCGGTGATCGAGCGGCTCGCGGCCGAGAGCGGGTACAGCACGCCGACGCGGTTCGTCGACGTGTGCGAGCAAGTCCGCGGTACGGGGAGTGTGGCCGAGGAGCGGGCGCGGCGGGTCCAGTGGCTCGAATGGCGGCTGCTGTTCGACCACTGCGCCCGGGCGGCGGTGGGGGTGCGGTAGCGTTTACGGGGCGGAGCCGAAAACGACCCGGCCGTGCCGGACGCGGGGCGAGGTGCCGGCCGGCACCGCCCATTGCCCGTGACGCGGGCCTACCGGAACAGTCGCGCCCGCGACAGCAGCACCGACTCGGTGGCCGGCCCGACGGTCACCGTCCCGTCGTCGTTCTTGCGGGCGGCCATTCCGTGGACGCTCAGGAGTTGGGCCATCAGCTCGGCGCACGTCGGGTAGCGGTTCTGCGGGATGGCGGCGAGTGCCCGCGCGAGTAATGGTCGCTCGGCCGGGGGGAGCAAACTCAGGTCCGGGTCGGGCCGGACGTAGTTCTTGAGCGCCCCGCCGCCGATCGCCGGCGGCTGCGGATACGGGAACGCCCCGGTCCGGAGCACATGGTACGTCACCGCGAAGCTGAACTGGTCGCTCCGCTCGGTCAGCGTCCCCTGGAACACCTCGGGGGAGCAGTACTCGGCCGTCCCGTGCCGCGGGCAGGGGGTGTACGGCCCGGCCGTCGGCGTCGCCATGCCGTAGTCGGCCAGCAGGGCCACGTCGTTCCGGATCAGGATGTTGTTGGGTTTAATGTCGCCGTGCTGCAGCCCGGCCAGCCGGCCGTCGATCCGGTGCGTCCGGGCGTTCAGGAAGTCGAGCGCGATGGCCGCGGCCGTCAGGTACTGGCCGATCTTCTCCAGCTCGATCGGCCGGGAGAACTCCTCGGTGTACAGTTCGAGCAAATCCAGGAGCGAGGCCTCGGCCAGGTCCATGCCGATGACGATCCAGCCGGGCACCGACCAGACCTGGCGCATGCGCAAAAGGCCCGGGTGGTCGAGGGTCTGGAACTGCTGGAGGGAGCGGAGTTCCCGGGCCGTCGACCCGGTGGTGGCGCTCGACATGAACTTGAGGGCGACCCGGTCGCCGGTCGGGTCGGTCGTCTCCCAAACAGTCGCGAACCCGCCGACGCCCCGGAGCCGGACGAGCCGGTAGCCGGGGAACGGGACGGCCCCGGCCTCGGGGGTGAACATCCCGGCCCCGGCCCCGAACGGGTTCGGCGGCGGGACGAGAATGCGGGCGGGTCGCGGGGCCACGCCGGGCCTCCTCCCCGGGGTCGGGGCGTGGGAGTCGTTATCGAACGTGAGCATAGCACACCCGGCGCGAATTGCCGGCAACACCCGAAGTTGGGCGGAGATCGCGGGGGCCGGGGCGGCCGGGTTATCCGGGCGGCACCGTCACCGCCCACGATACCGGCCGGCCGGCCCGGTACGGCATCACCCCGTGGAACGTCGGCCGGGCCGGGTCGAAAATCAGGGGCAGGAAGTGCCGGTCGCCGTCCCACAGGTTCAGGGCCATCACGTCGGCCACCGGCACCCAGTGCAACTCGCCTTCGGCGTTCCGCGGCAGCACCGTGCCAGTCCAGGCGGTGACGCGGAACAGGAACCCGAACCAGTCGGCCCCGCCCGCCCCGAACCCCGGCCAACTGACCGTCCCGGCCAGGTGTAGCGCGTCGCAGGTGATGGCGGCTTCTTCGCGGAGTTCGCGCCGCACCCCCGCGACGATGTCCTCGTCCGGTTCAAGCTTGCCGCCCAGGCCGTTGAACTTGCCGAAGTGCGGGTCGGCCGGCCGGGCGGTCCGGTGGACGAGCAGCACCCGCGACCCGTCGGGGCTGAACACGTAAGCGAGGGTGGCGAGGATCGGGGCGTAGGGCATGAGTCTACCTCCCCCTCTCCGTTTCGGAGAGGGGGAGTCAGCGGGTCTCACCCCACCTCGCCGTCGAACTCCGGCGGCGGCTTCAGCCCGGCCAGCGTCTTCCGCACCGCCTTCAGGTCGTCCTCGGTGATCCCCTCCCGGCGGGGCAGCCGGCGTTCGAGGGCTTCCAACAGCGTCTCCCACAGGTCGCGGGTCGGGACGACGGCCTCCCAGTCCTCCCGGCGTTTGGCCCGGACCACGAACGACCACCGGCCGGCGAACCGGGTCACCCGAACGAACCGCTTCGCGGCCGTGGCCGGATCGGTCTCGGTCCACTGCACTTCGACGGACATACGCGATTCGGGGTCGTGGGGCCGGGGTACCGGGTATGATTCTACCCGGTACCCCGGCCGTCCGCACCCCATATCGCCCGGTGGCCATGATCCTGCTGGAAGGCGACCCGTCCCCCGTGTACGCCCTGGCGTTCTCCCCCGACGGCACCCGGCTGGTGAGCGGCTCCAAGACCGGCGGGGTGCGGTTCTGGACCGAGTTCGGCCCCGACCCCGACGCCATGACCACCCCGCCCCTCGGCCTGCCGGTCAACGCGCTGGACTTCAGCCCGGACGGCACCTGGCTCGCCGTCGGCGGCGGCATGGGGTGGCTGGCCCAGAGCGCCGCCGGGGGGCACGCCGGGTCGCTCCTCCTCCCCAAGACGATCCCCCGGCCGGTGACCGCCGTCCGGTTCGTGTCGCCGACGCTCTTGGCCGTCGGCGTCGGCGACCGGTCTCGGGCGGCGTCCGGCGACCTCGAATTGTGGGACGTGACGACCAACAAGCGGCACGAACCCCGGCACCCGGCTCCGGACGGCGTCCGGGCCGTGGCCGCGTTACCGGGGCTGAAGCGAATCGCCTGGGCCGAGTGGGCGCGGCGGGCGTGCGTCTGGGACACGGTCGCCCCGGCCCCCGTCCGCATCCCCCTGCCGCACCCGCCGGCCGCCATCGCTCTGAGTCCGGTCGGGGACCGGGTCGTCGTCGCCATGCAGTGGACGGCGGCCACCTACGACGTGGCCACGCGGCAGGAAAAAACTGTATTTAGGGGGCACAAGGGCGTCGTCACGGCGGCCGCCTACCAGCCCGACGGCCGGGCGGTCGCCACCGGCAGTTGGGACGGCACGGTCCGGTTCTGGCACCCGGACGGCGGCGAGCAGACGGCCGCCTACGCCTGGCCCGTCGGCAAGGTGTGCGCTCTGGCGTACAGCCCGGACGGCCTGCGGCTGGCGGTCGGCGGCGACAAGGGAGTCATTGCACTCTTTGACGTGGCTTGACGGTGATATGATGCTGGACGATGCGGCAAGTGCGGGGGCGTAGGCGTCCTGCACGCCCCACCGCCGCACCCCTACCGCGCCGGCGACCGGGCGGCCCGCAGCATCGGGATGCCGATGGCCGCCCGCTGGTCCTGCATCATGTCGGCCAGGTGCTTCGCCGCCAGTTCCTCCGCTGGCATCCCCGCCGCCTCGTCGGCGCTGTACCGGGCCTGCCGGTCGGCGTAGACCGTTGCCCACCGCCACCCGGCCGAGGCGTTGAAGGGGACCAGTGCGAACGTTGCAATGGCGATGACGGCCGGGACGTGCCGCCGCCGGCCGGCGGCCCCGGCGAACGCCAGGTGGGCGGCGGCCAGGGCCGGCCAGGCGAGCAGCCCGTACCGGGACCACAGGCCCATGTCCCAGTACCCGAACCCGGCCCGGCCGTACCCGACGGCGGCCGCGATGCCGGCGATGCCGCCGCACACCGCCAGCACACCGCCGGCGCGCCTGCGGTGCCACGCGGCCACCCCCAAGAGGCCCACG
>JAABUN010004977.1_pt1 | contig 17169 bp, 16 predicted proteins | sample 5559311 | NCBI WGS metagenome assembly JAABUN01 (sample SAMN10711877, study PRJNA513370) | rock metagenome | isolation source: Antarctica rocks | place: Antarctica: Victoria Land, Siegfried Peak sud
GCACTCTGGCTTTCTTCTCTGTCTTGGCTTACGTGCTGCTTATCGTTCTTAACATCCGCAACCAGCAGCCTCCAACCCGCCTTAAAGCCGTTTTGTTCGCCTTGAGGTGAGCTGCGCGCACCCCTCAATTAGTTACGTTCGCGCGATGAAGTTGAACCCATAGTGCTAGTTCATCGAATACAGTCCTTTCCTCTGTGAAACGCCCGCCTTTGAACCAAAGATGCGTGATGCCGGGAATCCGAATGCTCCGGCCTGTAGGTACGCCGTATCCGGGCCCGTCATGCGTGCCGGTAAACCGCCAGCGGACTGCAGCTCGCCCGTTTCCATACTCGGCGTCAGACATCACATGCTCCAAAAGCATGGTTGCGTCGGGGAAAGCGGCGAGTAGACTAAGCGCGTAAGAGGCGTAACCATCGTTTGTATGAAAGCGTCGCCCAGAGGGTCCAACGTACCGGTAATTCGGCGCGTAGAATTCGGCAATGCGGTCGAAGCGGCGGCGGTTCCAGATTTCGTGCCAAACCCAGCGCACGAAAGTTTCAGCTTCATCTATTGGGGGTCGAGGAGGCGCGTCGGGCGGAAGCTGCGCGTCAGTGTGCGTCCTAGGCAAGGTAATTGTATCGGCGCGTCGGTTAGCGAGTCTAACGACCGCCTCATGAATACCAAAGCCAAGCTGCTTCGCGAGCAAAAGCCTGTCACGCGCCTCCCAAACTTCGACAACGCGACCCTCAAAGACGCGAAAGTCTGTTGCAACAGGGTAACAAACGCGGTTGCCGGTAGGCTGACCAAAATCGCTATATCCCGTGTTGTAGGCAACGTGAGTGGCTCGATGCGAGATGTAGCCTTCATGGTTCCAGATTACGCTCTCGCCGCGCAAGCGAAGATTCGGGAACGCGGCAAGCTGCTGCACTGTATCTGCAACCGTCGCGTCACGACCGTAGCGTTCTCCTAGCGCGGTATGGACTTTGACCTTATGCAAATAGTGGTCGTAGATAAGTCCTACCGCTTTTTGCTCCCAAATCTGCTGTGTTTGCCTCAACAGGTTTTCAGCAGTTTTGTGCGCTGTGCGGTCGCCCTTGCGCGCGTTCATAGCTAGCTAGCCCACTTTTGCTGGCGCTGCATATACCAGCTCATACCCGAACAGGGCTTTGCAGCTGTTTGAGGAGTGCCATCTCGTCGTATAAAAGCCATTCACGGGTGATCTTGTCGTTTTCGACTTCACTATGAGAAATGCCCATAAGCCGCACGCGTTTGCCGGTGGGACGACCGTACCAACCCGGCCCGGTATGGGTGCCTAGAAGCGTCCACCGTGTCGCTACGCGGTGGCCCTTATTCCCAGCGGGTAAAGAACTGATGTGATCGACCTGAAGAAGTGCGTCGGGAAACGCGGCCAACAACATGGTGATATTATGCCTGTAGTCCCCTAACCCGTAGAGGACGCGGTCGCCACTGGTATAACAGACCAAGTTCGGCGCGTAGTAAGTATCGATCTTGTTCAAAAGCCGCCAGTTCCAGATTTCGTGGATGCCGCGGCGCACTAGCGCTTCGCACGCCAAATCGCTCGGTTCGGCAGCTTCGAGTGTGGGCGGTTCTTGACCGCGTCGGTATTCAACATCGCCGAAGCTTTCTGATGGGATAAAACCAGCGTCAGCCTCGGTTTGGGCGAGTGTCTTTGCCCAAACGTGCGGGTCGAGTCCGAGACCGCGGACGATAGCGAGCCCGTCGAACACAAGCCACTCTTCGACGATCTTGTTTTCTAGCACCCTGCAGTCCGCGACGACGTAGTAGTTTACAGAACGGCCCGTCGGTGACCCATAGACCGAATAACCGGTGTGGCGTGAAAGGTTGCGTACCCGGTGTGATGAATAGAAGCCGTTTGCCTCATCGCCCGACCAGATCACGTCGTCGGCGTAAGCTCTGGCGTTAGGAAACGCGGCTTGGCGCTCGAGCGTATCTGCGATCATCCCGTCACGCCCGTAGGTCACGCCGTTCGATGAATGAACTCGAGCATTGTGGGCGTAGTGCGTATAGATCAAACCGACGCCGCCGCCCTCCCAGATATCGTGCGTACATTTGACGATGTAATGAACGATGTCCACGTATTCGTCTTGAAAACCGCGTAACCCTTGACGTCTGCCCCCTTCGGGGTGAAGAAGTTGACCGATATCCCGGTAGGGAACCTCGAGCGGCGCGTGTGCGGGCGTCTTAGCTGCCATGCGTTTAACTCCTTTTGTCAGGCGGCGTTCGGAGTGGCCGCTTTGTTGCTACAAGTTGGTTGGTGCTCGAGGTCATTCTCGAAACCAATGAGCTTAAAGGGGGGTTTTTCAATCGTTCTATAGGTTGTGACGGCAGACATACCAAGGTTGCTCTTCGGCTCCCATACACACTGCCACCAACGTCGTTAAAACGGTAGCGATCTCTCACGAACGGTTCAGCGACCTTCGTCAACGCTTTATGCTCGAGCGGGACTTTGTAGCTGTTTGAGGAGCGCCATTTCGTCGTATAAAAGCCATTCACGGGTGATCTTGTCGTTTTCGACTTCACTATGAGAAATGCCCATAAGTCGCACGCGTTTGCCGGTGGGACGACCGTACCAACCCGGCCCGGTATGGGTGCCTAGAAGCGTCCACCGTGTCGCCACGCGGTAGTAGCCCCCGTCTCCGTTGGGGAGTGCGCAGCTATGGTCAACTTGGATAAGCGCGTCGGGGAAGGCCGCAAGGAGAGCTGTAAGGTTGTGACGGTAGTCGCCTAGACCGTAAAGGATGCGGTTGCCCGTCGTGTAACAGGTCAAGTTCGGCGCGTAGTAGGTGTCAATCTTGTTCAAAAGCCGCCAGTTCCAGACTTCGTGGATACTGCGGCGCACCAAAGCTTCGACGTCGCTTGCGCCGAGTTCGGTGGGCTCGAGTGCCGGGGGTTCTTGACCGCGGCGGTGTTCAACGTCGCCAAAGCTTTCTGATGGGATAAAACCAGCGTCAGCCTCGGCTTGGGCGAGTGTCTTTGCCCAGGCGTGAGGGTCGAGACCGAGACCACGGACGATGGCGAGCCCGTCAAATACGAGCCACTCTTCGACGATCTTGTTTTCTAAAACAAAGCAGTGAGCGACGCCGTAGCGCCTGATCCAGCGGCCCGTCGGCGGCCCATAAACTGAATAGCCGGTATTACGGGCGATGTTAAGCACCCGGTGTGACGAATGAAAGCCGTTTACGTCATCGCCCGACCAGATCACGTCGTCGGCGTAAGCTCTGGCGTTAGGAAATCCTGCTTGGCGCTGCACGGTATTTTCGATCATCCAGTCGCGTCCATAGGTCAAGCCGTCCGACGTGTGGACGCGGACGTTATGCGAATAGTGCGTATAGATCAGGCCGATACCGCCACCTTCCCAGATATCGTGCGTACATTTGACGATGTAGTGAACGATATCGACGTACTCGTCTTGAAAGCCCCTTAAACTGTGCCGCCGTTCTCCCCCTGGGTTGAGGAGTCCACTGATATCACGGTAGGGTACCTCGAGCGGCGGGAGCGGGTCGGGATTAGCTTTTTGCTGCTTAGGATCGTCTACTTCAGACATAAAAGTACCTCGCGCTTGGAAATAGGGTCGCGAACTCGGCTTATTTCACGGCACCTGCGGTAATTCCGTTGACAAAATGGCGACGAATTAAAAACGACAAGGCGATTAGAGGAACCATAATTAGGACACCGACCGCCGACATCTGACCCCAGATCACTCCAATGGCGCTGTTCATCTGATTGAGCCCGACCTGAATTAAAGTGACGCGCTGTCCCCCGACGACGAGCGCAAAGATAAACTCGTTCCAGGTCGAGATAAACGCGAAGGCGGCCGATACGATAACGCCCGGTAAGATAAGCGGAAAGGTCACGTAGCGCAGGACGCCGACCGTCGTAGAGCCGTCGACGCGGGCGGCCTCCTCGAGTTCATTCGGCAACGCGTCGATAAACCCTTTGAGAAGCCAAATCGCGTAGGGCAAGGTAAATGACAGGTTCAAAATAACGAGCGCCGCGTAGGTGTCTAGCATCGTATAGCGCGCCAAGGTCTCAAAAAACGGGACGCCGAGCCAGCTTTCGGGCAACCACCCAAACGGACGGCGAAACAGATTGTAAAAGGGTAAGAGTACGATCACCGGCGGCAAGAACTGCGTGGCTAAAACCCAGACCAAGAGCAGATTGCTGCCGCGAAAACGAAAGCGCGAAAAAGCGTAAGCAGCAATGAGTGCTACAGGTAGGGTTATGGCAATTGTAATCAGCGAAACGACGAGGCTGTCGACGAGCATCCCGCCGATTTTGTAGGTGTCTGAAAAAATAGTGCGAAAGTTGGCAAACGTCGGCTCGAAAAAGATGTTAAGGGTAAATGCGTCTCGTTGCCCCTTAAATGCGGTCATCGTCAACCAAACGATAGGGAGCAGCACAAAAATAGCTACCGCCAGCGTCGCTACCCAGTCTAACAGGGTGCTAAAATAAAATGATGGGGGGGGGTGTTTGGCGAGTGATCTGACCTCTCGTTGAGACATTTCAACAGCCATCTGAACCTCCTTAGCTGCTACGCTTGGTGTGACAGCATCCTGACGTAAAAGAACGCAAAAATTGAGAGTCCGATGACTAAAATGTAGGCCAGCGCCGAGGCGTAGCCCATATCGAGACTGCGGCCGAAACCGACCTGGTAAATCAGGTGGTTGATCGTCTGGGTAGCTCGGCCGGGGCCACCGCCGGTCATCGTTACGACCTGATCGAACATCCTTAGCGAGAAGATGATTTTCAAGAGCGTAACGATAAGTAAAACAGGACGAAGGAGCGGCAGGGTAATTCCCCAAAAAATCCGCCACGAGTTGGCTCCGTCGATACGCGCGGCGTTGAAAACGTCGTCGTGAATTGAGCCGAGCGCGCCCAAGAACATCAACGCGAACAGCGGCGCCCAACCCCAAACTTCACTCATCGCCATCCAGAATAGCGCCCAGAAACCGTCGCCGAGCCAAACCGTGTTGGTCGTGATAGGAAAGTTAAGCGCGGGGACGAGCGTCAAGCGACCGACCTCGAGCCCGCCGATATGAAACGGTGGGTAGTGGATTAGCCCGCCCAGGGTAAACACAGCACTAAACACACGGATAAACCCATCGGCGATGGCGTCGAAAACGCCCGAGTTGCTGTCGAGCATAAAGCGAAATGAAAACCCTTTAAGCGCGGGCGAAACCGCAAATGGGAAGATCAGCAAAACCTTGACGAAGGTGTGCAGGCTACTCCCTTTTTGCAAAAGCAGTGCGATGGCGAGCCCGAGCGACACCGAAAAGATAACAGCGATAAGCGTGTAGTTGACCGAAACGACAATGCTGTTAAGAAAACTGGTGTCGCTAAAGGCGCGCACGTAGTTGTCGAACCCGACCCAGCGTTCTTGACCGGGCCGACTAAGGACCCAGTACCGAAAAGAATTGACCAGCGCGTATATGAGTGGGTAAGTCGTAGTCAAAAAGAGGAGGACAACAGCGGGGCCTAAAAGCCAGCTAAGGGTACGTCGGTCTTGGATAGTAGCCTCCTCGCAGAGCGGCGGCGTCGCTCACTAAAGGGATTTACGGATGGGCTCAACACTTCTAAGCCGATATATAACGTCGTTCTAGAGTAGGTGTGCTGGTCGGCAACACTCTTTTTATTTAAGCGTTGCCAGCCAGCTGCTGACCCCTAGTTCGAACTTGTAGCGCCGGAGCGTTCCATAATGTCCGAAACGTCGGCGGCGGCGTTGTCAAGCGTTTCTTGCACGTCCGCGCCGTTGGCAATCTCGTTAATTGCAACTTCTAAAATCGACTGTACGTCGAGCCATTCAGGAACGAGCGGCTCAGTGCGGGCGTCGCGTAGGGAGGCTGCCATCGCCTCTTGCAGGCCACCGGTCGTCTCGTTGACCTTAGGCGAGGTCAGCGCCGAATAGTGAGTGGTCACAACGGTACTTAGCCCGGGGTTGCTCTTATCGATCACCAGCTCGAGGTCGGTTTTCGCGTTTGTCAGCCACTTGAGGTATTCCCAAGACGCGTCTTGGTTGCGGCTGGTACCGAAAATCCCGACCGGCCAGATGTAGCCGTACGAGGTGCGGTTGCCGCCCTCCCAACCCGGCGCAGCGACAAAGCCCAGGTTATCGACGACCTCTTGGTTGGAGAACTCCGGATTGGCGAGGCTTTCGTAGATCCACGACCAGCCCGGAAACATCGCGGCGCGCCCCTGCGCCATCGCCTGCCACGCGTCTTGCTCACCACTTGCTACGGCGTCCGGCGCGGTCAAGCCGTCGCGCAAAAAGTTGACGTAAAGGTTCGTCGCTTCGACCCCGACCTCGTTATTAAAAATGGGTTGGTTGTTTTCGTCGAAGACGTCACCCCCAGCACCCCACAACATCGACAGCCAGGTAAACAGGTTTTGCCCTGTGCCGACGTTGTAGTAGAGCGAGAGTCCGTCGAAATCGGTTTGTTCGTCGATAGCCTTGGCCGCGGCCTCGACCTCTTGCCAGGTGGTAGGCACCTCTAGCCCCAACTCGTCAAGCACATCTTGGCGGTACCAAAGCATAAAAGCGTGACCCCGGAGCGGTAGTCCGTACAGGGTGTCAGTACCGAGTCTGGCTGCGTCGAGATAAACTTCGGGATAGTCGTCTAGCGGTACGTTGTCTTTTGCAACCAACTCGTCTATCGGAGTTAGGAAGGGCTCGAGCTGCGGCCCCCACGCGTCTACCCAGGCAACGAGGTCGTAACTTCCAGTACCTGACGAAGCTTCAATCAAAATCTCATCTTTATACGATTCGTATGGGGTGTTCGACCAGTTGACGGTGATACCGGTAAGGGGTGTGAACTCTTCGTTGGTACGTTCGATCAGCGCCGCGAACTGTGCGACTGCCGTGCAGCAGATTAAAAAGTTAAGTTCAGTGCCTTCATAAGGTTTGCCCTCTTGCAGGTTGTACTCGGCAGCCGAGGGTGACTGGGCTGCAGCTAGTGCTAGCGCCGTAATGAGTAAGAGCGACCAGATCCGTTTCATCAGCTTCTACCTCCCGATTTTCCCGCCTACTGAAATACTATAGCTACGCACGGAGCGTCTACGAGCCAGCGTCAATAGACAAAGGAATGTACTAAGGACTACACACTACTACGCAGTCATTCTGCAAGTCAACATTGGTAATTTTGCGATTTTATGCAACGTGTTTTAGATTATTCTCAAAAATTCTCGTTGTTGACAAGCTACGGCAGAATATCTATAGTGCTTGGAAACGTAACTGATGGTTACGCAACCAATCGATTGTTCCGGTTATCTTTAGGAGTAGGTATGCCTGTCAAATCACCCGAGAACCCAAGAGAGCAAAGACCCGAAAGCGATAAGCTAGGCCCAATGGAAGAGCGTATAAGCCGCTTTAACGCGTTGTTGGAGCGGCCTAACCCGATGATGTTCGTCGACAGTCCTTTACCGCATCACCAACGGCTTAACTACGCGGTCATCGGCGATACGGCAGGGGAAAATTTGCAAAGGGAGCCGATGATTACTTCGCCTCACCGGTTTCAGATTGGGATGGTCAAAGCCGAGCCGGGCAACGGTCCGGCTTACCATACCCACGATTATGTGGAGTGCTTCGTCCCGCTGACCGAACACAAATGGCGTTTTTATTGGGGCGAAAGCGAAGACAAGGTAGACGGCGAAACGATTTTAGAGAAGTGGGATCTAATCAGCTTGCCCCCGAAGCTGTGGCGCGGCTTTGAGGTACTCGAGAGCGAAATCGGTACCGCGTGGATTTTTGCCGTGCTTGACCCGCACGACGTCTTTACCTTCAAAGACCCCTACTGGGCACCTTACGTGACTAGAGCTGCCGGAAACGCGGGGTACGGCGCGGACGAAACGGGCAAAATGGACAGGGTTCCGGCAGAAAATGCCAGCCGTGCAGCCGAGATTTTGGCACGTATCGGTAGTTACGAATAGGCCGTTTACATGGAAAATAAGGTGAAGCCGTCGCTGCTTCTACTCCCCGGCACGCTCTGCACAGAAGCACTTTTTGCACCTCAGTTTACCGCTTTAGCGGAGGTTGCCGACGTCTGCATAAGGCCGCTGCTAAAAGGTAAAACAGTTGCTGCGTGTGCGGCAGCGACACTACAAGATGTTCCTGGACGCTTTGCGCTGGTTGGACATTCACAAGGTGGTTTGGTCGCTTTAGAGATTATGCGGCAGGCACCGGAACGTGTCTCAAGACTCTGCCTGATCAGCACCAATCCACGGGGCAGCACCGAGCAAAACCTCGATACTTGGGCGCGTTGGCAGCGTGAAGCGCGTGCGGGAGGCTTTACCGAGATCATTCGTTTTTACTTAGACCATGTTGCCAACAAAGAGGGGCGTGAAAAAGTGCAAGCGGTCGTAACAGCGATGGCTCAAGCTACCGGACCCGAGACCTTTTTAAGCCAACTTGAAATGCTTAAGAGCCGCACAGACAGCTGCCCGACGCTTCACAAAATAAGCTGCCCGACCCTGCTTCTTGGCGGCGAACAAGACCGTGTTACGCCACCCGAACTTCAGCGGGAGATGGCGAGGCTAGTTCCGCACGCGAACTCTACCGAGTTGGCCGCGTGCGGGCACTACGCGCCGCTCGAGAGACCAAGGCGGGTAGCCACAGCTTTATGCACTTGGTTGTCGAACGAAGCTGGTAACGGAGCCTGTAGGGTAGCCGATGCTTAAAAACTCGGCAAAAACAAAGTTAAAGAGCGGCGCGCCCGTCTTAAACGGCTGGCTCCATATCCCCTCGTCTTTAAGTGCCGAAGCGATGGCGCACGCAGGCTTCGGTACGCTGACCGTCGATTTGCAGCATGGCCCGATAGGGTTTGACACGGCGCTGAGCATGATTCAAGCGATCTCGAGTACCCCCACTGTGCCGCTCGCCCGCGCGCCTTGGAACGAGCCCGGTATCATCATGAAGCTTTTAGATGCCGGGTGCTACGGCGTGATCTGCCCGATGATCAGCACCCGCGCGCAGTGTGAAGCGTTCGTCGCTGCGTGCCTTTATCCACCGCACGGAGTTCGTTCGTTCGGCCCCACCAGGGTACGGCTACATGCGGGCGCAGACTACGCCGAACGTGCCAACGACGAAGTGCTGACGTTTGCGATGATCGAAACGGCTGAGGCACTCCAAAACCTCGCTGAAATTATGAGCGTTCCCGGGTTGGACGCAGTTTACGTCGGCCCGGCCGACCTCAGCCAGTCGCTCGGCGGCGCACCGGGTGCCGACTGGGAGCAAGGTCCTGTCTGGGAAGCGCTAAGCGTTATCGCTCAAGCAGCGCGTGAACACGGCGTGATTGCCGGGATTCATACCAACTCGGTCGCTTACGCGCAGAAGATGCTCCGGCTCGGCTACGCGTTTGTCACCATACAAGCAGACCTCGCCTACCTGCTGGCCGGGGCGAACAAAGTGGTCTCGAGTCTCGAGCCGACCCCCGCACAAACTGAGACGTCCGCACAAGAGAGCGACGACGCCTAAAATGACAGAACACCGTAAACGCGCTCAAACGCCTTCGATCACCTCGCACGACGTCGCTAGAGCGGCAGGGGTGTCGCAGTCGGTGGTCTCGCGGGCGTTTCAGCCGAACGGCAAAATCGCCGTCAAAACACGTGAAAAGGTGTTTGAGGTCGCCCGTGAGCTGGGCTATACCCCAAACGCGTTTGCCCGCACCCTGGTTCAGCAACGCACCCGGATTGTCGGGGTGCTGATGGCGCGCATCGACAATCATTTTTATCCCAAAGTCCTCGAGGACTTTACCGCGCAGCTTTGGGCAGCAGGTCGGCAAGTCATGTACTTCGGCATTGACGACGGTCAAGATGTCAATACGGTGCTGCAGATGGCCCTACAGTACCGCGTCGAAGCGATGGTCGTGGCCTCGATCACGCTCTCGTCGCACATGGCTGAAATTTTTTCGGAGGCCGGGATTCCGGTCGTGTTGTTTAACCGCTCGCTCAGCACTGCGCACGGTAAGGCCGACGTCTACGCGGTGTCGTGTGACAACGTTCACGGTGGTGCGCTCGCTGCTGACGCCTTTTTGGACGCCGGTCACGGGCGATGCGCTTTTATCGGCGGGAGCCCCGACACCTCGACCAATCAAAACCGCAAAACCGGCTTTATGAACGCACTGCGGCGGCGCGGCGCGGAACTCTCTTACGCTGTGGAAAAAGAGTACAGCTACGCGTGGGGTAGGAGCGCGGCTCGCTATCTCTTAACCCAAGACAGTCCGCCCGACGCTATCTTTTGCGCGAGCGACCTCATTGCGCTCGGCGCGCTCGACACCGCTAGAGCCGAACTCGCGCTGCGCGTCCCCGAAGACGTCGCGGTCATTGGGTTCGACGATATCGAGGCGGCGGGCTGGCTCGGCTATCAGTTGACGACCGTCCGGCAGCCTATTGACCTTATGCTGGCCGAAACCCTGGCGATTACTACCGGCAACCGTAAAGAGAAGACGGAGCAGGTCACGCTGGCCGTCACACTAGTCTCTCGCACTACAACGCGAACAAATGTTGCGTCAAGCAGTGTGCGCCCCGAAGAGGTTATGCGCTGAGAAAACCGAAACGTCTCGAGATTGTCAAAAGTTCTTCGTCTCTATCCCAGCCCTTTCGCCTTTAAGGAGAAGATTATGCTAAAAACCATCAAGTCCGGCACCGAAGTCAGCGTCCAAGACGTAATTACCACCCAGGTTGAAGAGACCGTTAAAACGATGCTCGCCGATATAAGAAAGGGCGGCGTCGCCGCCGTGAGAAAGTATTCGGAAAAGCTCGACCGCTATAACCCCGAACAATTTCGTCTTTCGCAGGGAGAGATAGACGACGCCGTAGCTTCACTGACGCCCGAAGAGCGCAGCGCCATCGAGTTTTCGCTCGAGCAGATTAAAGGTTTTGCCGAGGCGCAGCGGGCGACGATGAAAGACCTCGAGGTCGAAACGCTACCGGGTGTCGTCTTGGGCCACCGCCACATTCCGATCGACGCGGTGGGCTGTTACGCGCCGGGGGGCCGTTACCCGATGGTGATCTCGCCTTTTATGAGCATCGTCACAGCTAAGGCGGCCGGTGTGCGGCGGGTGGTGGCCTGTACGCCGCCCCGGAGCGGCAAGCCGCACCCGGCAACCGTGGCAACGATGGCGCTCGCTGGAGCCGACGAAATCTTCGTCCTTGGCGGTGTTCAGGCGCTCGCAGCGATGGCCTACGGTACGGAGACCTTGGAGCCCGTTGACTTTCTGGTCGGCCCCGGAAACGTCTACGTCGCCGAGGCCAAAAGGCAGCTCTTCGGTACCGTCGGGATCGACCTGATCGCCGGGCCGACCGAAATCTTGGTCGTCGCCGACGATTCAGCCGACGCCGAGATGGTCGCCACCGATCTGCTCGGGCAGGCTGAACACGGGCCGACCTCGGTATCGGTACTGCTCACGTCTAGCGAACGTTTGGCAAACGGGCTCGAGGCTGAAATCAAGCGGCAGCTGGAAAAGCTCGACACCGCCGACGTTGCCGGCAAAGCCTGGCGCGACTGCGGTCAAATCCTCTTGGTGGACTCACGCGAAGAACTCGTCACGGAAGCCGACCGCATTGCTTCGGAACACGTCGAGATTTTGACCGAAGACCCGACGTACTTTTTAGAGCATATGACGAACTACGGCTCGCTTTTTCTGGGGCCGGAAACAAACGTCGCCTACGGCGATAAAACTATCGGCACCAACCACATCTTGCCGACAAACCGCGCCGCGCGCTACACAGGTGGGTTATGGGCCGGAAAGTTTCTTAAGACCGTGACCTATCAGCGCTGCACGCCCGAAGCGAGCGTTCAAATCGGCGAGAACTGTATGACGATCTGTGATATCGAGGGCTTTAGCGCACACCGGGAGCAAGCTGCCTTACGGGTGCGCCGCTACCGCGCTCCTGTCGGGACGGAGTGACGACGCCCACCCTGGAAACCTCGGCGGGGCGCGTCGCGCTCGTTACCGGAGCCGCCGGTTCTCTCGGCTCTGCGATCTGCCATACGCTGGCCTTAGCCGGGTACCGTATCGTCATCACGTACCGGCACAGCGAACCGGAGGCGAGGGCGCTACAAACCGAGCTACCCGGCGGCGGCCATCTGCTGGCTCAGGCCGACGTGACCAACGCCGCGTCGCTAACCCAGCTGGCTCAGCAGATCGAGTCAACCTATGGGCGCTTAGACCTCCTGGTCAACAACGCTGGGATGACGCGATTTGTTTCCCACGCCGCCCTTGGTGAACTTAGCGATGGGCTTATTGACGATATCTTCCGCGTCAACTGGCGGGGTGCGTTTGCCGCAGCTCGAGCTTGCCGACCTCTCTTGGAGGCCGGTGCCACGGGCGTGATCGTCAATATCTCTTCGGTTGCAGGCACGACGGGTCAAGGGTCGAACGTCGCTTACTGCGCGTCGAAAGCGGCGCTCGACTCGATGACCCGCTCACTCGCCCGGGCGCTCGCACCCGGTATTCGCGTCCTCTCGGTCGCGCCCGGCCTCGTACCGGGAGAATCCATCAAGGATTTTGACGCCGAATGGTCTCAGGTTCAGGCGGCGTCTACTCCGCTCGGGCGACTCGCCACCGCCAAAGAGGTCGCTGCCGCCGTCTACGCCGCAGCTGCTTACCTCACCTTCTCAACCGGCTGTATCATACCGGTGGACGGGGGGCGAGCCCTTGGCACCAATTAAGCTCAGGCGCGGCGGCGCAAAAAGGAGGTTTAGCCATCGCTAGGTTATTCGGCTTTGCCGGGGTTCAGATGTCGGTTGTTCCGTGGGACGAGAACGCGACGGTAGAGAAGATGTCGGCTTATGTGCGTCAAATCACCCAAAATATCCCTTGGGTCGAGATGATCATGTTTCACGAACTTGCTGCGCCGGGCGTGATGCAATTTGATCGTCCGCCTGAAGGTGACACGCAAAAGCTCTATCAGCCGATCCCCGGCCCTCTGAGTGACCGGCTCTGTTCACTTGCCAAGCGTGAGCGCCGCTGGCTTTTGCCGGGTAGCCTATACGAAAAAGAAGGTGAGCATCTCTACAACACAGCTATCGTTATCTCGCCAAATGGTGACATCGTTGTGAAATACCGCAAGCTCTTTCCCTGGTGTCCGTTTGAAGACGAGATAAGTGCCGGTGACGCCTTTGGTGTATTCGAGATCCCTGAAGTGGGTAAGTTCGGCCTCTCTATCTGCTACGACATGTGGTTTCCCGAGACCGTTCGGGCGCTCGTGTGGTCTGGCGCAGAAGTCATTTTGCACCCCACTTTAACAACGTCGGCAGACCGGGAACTCGAGCTGGTCTTGAGTCAGGCTCACGCGATTACCAACCAGTGCTACTTCATAGACATTAACGGCGTCGGCCCCTGGGGGGGCGGCAGTTCACAACTTGTAGACCCCGACGGACGCGTGCTGCAAAGGGCGGCGGGGCACGAAACGGTACTTGTCGAAATGCTCGACCTGGATAAAGTCTCGAGAACCCGCAAGTTTGGAACGCTGGGCTTAACCCAGTCCTTAAAGCAGCTCCGCGACAGTGAGGTCGGATTCCCGCAGCACGGCGGCAAGCTAACCCGGAGTGAACCGCTGGCTGCTTTAGGCCGCGTAGAACTCGGCAAGCTTCGCTAAGTGCAGGTGCTGATAGCGCCTGCACTTAGCGAAGCTTGCATGATTTTCTACAACGCGCTACCCTCTCGCTTCGGTCGCCCTGCGAGTTCGGAAGGAACCTAGAGGTCGGCCTGATCTACAGCCACTCCGTCACAACGCCGTGATCCATACGACCGACGAGCTGACCTACGGGCGCGACAAGGTGGTCGCCGATTCAACGAAGATGCTGTCGGCCCTTCCCGACGCGAAACTTTTCGCCGACGATGTGATCTGGTCGGGCGACGACGAGGTAGGCTTTCACACCTCACACCTCATCACCTGGATCGGGCGCAATACCAGTTACAGCGTCCACGGCCCCCCGACTGGGCGCAAGGTCGTCCGTCAGGGGATCGCGCACTGTTTTGTCAAGGAAAACCGCATCGTCGAGGAGTGGATCTGCCGCGATAAACTCTCCCCGGTACGTCAGCTTGGTTTTGACGAGCACGCGCTGGCGCGCAACGTGGTGAAGCAAGTACGTGGCGCGGGGGCTCGGCAGCCCCCTCAAGGTGAAATCGAAAGGCTTCAGGGTCAAGGTACTCCGGAAACGGTGCAGGCGGTTCGTGAGGGTGACGTCGAGGGGTTTGTCCGGCGTGCGTTTCACGAAATCTGGAACTGGCGGCTCTTAAACAAAGTAGACGCCTACTACGTTAGAAACTACGTGGCGAAAGTTTCAACGAACCGGCAGCTCTACGGTTGAGGCGACCTTCGCGGCGCTAAGCATTGATCACATCTGCTTTCTTGGTGACAACAAGGGCGGCTACCGCGTTACGACGCGCTGGACGCTGGTAGGCACGCACGACGGCCCCGGCGTTTACGGCGAGCCCACAACGGGTCTATCTGATGGGTATTACCCACCAAGAGCTCAAAGGGGGCAATTTATAAGAGGATGGACGCTCTTTGACGAGTTTGCGCTACTTAAACAGCTCTACGCCCCCGAACAGGCAGAAACGGTAGGCCGTGCCACCCCACTTTGACACTATCGGCGTCGGCGGGATGGGGAGCGCTGCGGCGTATCAGCTCGCCAGTATCAGCTCGCCAAGGGGGCAAGCGGATGCTGGGGCTCGAGCGTTTCGATATCCCGTACGATTAGGGTTCCTCGCACGGTCGCTCGCGCATCATCCGGCTGGCCTACTACGAAGACCCTTTGTATGTACCGCTCCTGCGCCGCGCTTACGAACTGTGGTGCGAACTCGAAAACGTTACCGGCGAAAAAACCTTGCACATCACCGGCTCGGTAGACGCTGCGCCGGAAGACGACGATATGTCCCGGGGGTCGTACCGGTCGTATCTCGAGCACGGTCTGCCGCACGAAGTGCTGACGAGCTCCGAGCTGACCCGCCGCTTTCCCAAATACCGGTTGCTCGCTGAAACCTCCACGCTCTTTCAAAAAGAGGGGGGCTTTCTCCTTTCAGAACGCTGCATCGTCGCCCACGTGAGGGCGGCGCAGGCGCTGGGTGCAGAGGTGCACGCACGCGAAGAGGTCCTGGGCTAAGACAATTACCGGGGAAGGCGTCAGAGTGCAGACTGACAGGGGCACCTACGAGGCGCACTCCCTCGTCATCACCGCAAGCCCGTGGGCGTCACAACTATTACCTGATGTGGCGCAGACCGCCGTACCGGAGCGGCAGGTACTCGGCTGGTTTCAACCCTCTGAGCCGGGTTTATCTGCGCCCGAGCGCTTTCCAGTTTTTAATCTCCGGGTTTCCGAAGGGCGCTACTACGGGTTTCCCGGTTTTAAGATCGGACGTTATCACCATCTGGAGCAGCACACCGCCCCCGACAAGGTAGATCGCCGCATCTATCCTCAAAACGAAGAGCTGTTACGCGCCGCCGTAAGCTGCTATTTTCCAGAGGCCAACGGCCCGGCGATGGCCCTTAAAACCTGTTTATTTACTAATGGTCCCGATGAGCACTTTATGATCGGTACGCACTCCGAATACTCGCAGGTCAGCCTCGCTACCGGGTTTTCTGGTCACGGCTTTAAGTTTTGCAGTGTCGTCGGTGAGATTACTGATATTGTCTTTGGCGAAGACCAGCATGACTATGCCCAGAGGCGCGGCGCAGGGAATATGTCAGTACTGAGACAGTTCGCCCCAAACCTCATTAGGCAAGACGGCTCTAAAGGCTCGCTTAAGGGCAAACGCAAGAAAGCTGCCTGGGATGATGACTTCCGCGCTCGTATCCTTAGCGGGCTCAGCCCTAGTTGAGATGCGTCAGCCCTGGGTAGCCAAATAGCTTGCTGCATAGATAGCTAGATGAGGGGTGTGCACGAATCACCTGATAGCGATAAGGGTGTCTTGCAACTTAAGAATGGCTAAGCCCAGCCGGAGATTGAGCTTAGCCAAGAGCAGATAGGCTAGGGTGGCGAGGATAACAAGGCTGCGAACGTTACGAAGCCCTTTCATGTAAAGATATTCGAGACTGAATAAAGCTTTAAGTCGTCCTTGAAATGGCTCAACCGTTGTTTTGCGTAGGGAAAAAGCTTCACGCACCTCGGGGTCATCTTAGAGTGCAACGCGCTCAAGCCGGTTTTTAGGCGTATTAGCTTTAGCTTTGATAGGTGCAACGAGGCTGATAGCTTTTTTGTCACAAAGGTCAAAGCAGTTCTGGTCATCAAAGCCGCCATCTCCGAAAACGACTTGGGTTTGTTGGGGTATAGAAGGAGCGGGTTGGTCTGTGAACACCGCAGCATCCTTTACATTGGCTGAGGCGACCTCTACATCACGAGGTAGCGCTGAATCAGAAGTGCCGTTCACAAGACAGTGAACCCGGTAGCCGTAAACCCGTTCACCACAGCCACTTCTGCCCCGGTGAGCGTCAGTGTCGATATTGCCACAGCTAGGTAGTTCGCCTTTATCCCGCTGCTTTTTATGCCAGACATTGCCTTTAGCCCGCAGTAGAGAAGAATCGACACTCATCGCATCTGCCAGCGTAACGTCTTTGACCAGAAATTCATTGTGGATAGTGCGAATTTGTTCTCGTAAGACCAGCGGTAGTTGCTTGAAGCGGCGGCTCAAGGTCGTTCGGTGCGGACAGGTTGACAAGTCAAACTGGGCGAGAAGCCCTGCTTTGAAACGCAACTGTTTTGCTATGGTCTTAAAGCCTTTTATCCCTTTGACCAGCATATACAAATAAAATTTGAGCATACTGCTCGTTCCGTGGTCATGATGACCTGAGTCCGCTGGAAGCTCCAGCTCATCCACCAAACTGAGTAGATCGTTTAGTTCTAGTGCTATCGTGGTTTGAGTCTTCGTTTTTTGGTTCATAACAAACCTAGACTAACGAAGGCTCATCTTTTATTCAGCTCAGCGCATCTTTATATGCACACCCCTCAGATAAATAATAGCTCGGCTATTCAACAAGCTAGCAAGGCAATTTACTGGCGCGCACAGTTTCTATGACGTAAAAACCGTGCTCGAATGGTCTTTATGGCTAACCAAAAAGAGCAGACAGGTCAACCCTACGTTTCGGAACCGTTCGAGGGAGCGTGGGCGGTACTCGAGGCCGCAGCAGGGGAGAGACCTTTAAGGTACCTAA
>JAABUN010004978.1_pt1 | contig 17162 bp, 15 predicted proteins | sample 5559311 | NCBI WGS metagenome assembly JAABUN01 (sample SAMN10711877, study PRJNA513370) | rock metagenome | isolation source: Antarctica rocks | place: Antarctica: Victoria Land, Siegfried Peak sud
TCTACCACCGCTTTTTGCTCTCCTACCGCGACGTGCAAGAATTGCTGTTTGAGCGGGGTATTGACGTCAGCCACGAGACAGTTCGTGTCTGGTGTGCGAAATTCGGTCCTGACCTAGCCGAAGCGTTACGTCATCGCAAGCCGAGGCGCGGCCGGTCCTGGCATCTAGACGAGATGCGCGTGGTACTCGGTGGGGTTACGCATTGGCTGTGGCGAGCCGTAAACGAACAGGGCGACATCTTGGACGTACTTATACAGGAGAATCGTGATACCAGCGCAGCGAAGCGCTTCTTTAGGAGGCTGATCGACGAGTACGAGCCACCTGAACGGATCGTGACCGACGGCTTGAGGAGCTACGGCGCGGCACTCAGGAGGTTGCCTGAGCTAGACGCGAGTGAGCATGTCACCGTCTCAGCCGCTGAGCGCCAGAACAACCTCATTGAGCAGAGCCATCGCCCTACTCGGGAGCAGGAGCGGCAACAGCGAGGTTTGAGAGAGTCCGACCGCGCTCAAAGGTTCCTCTTTACTCACGCGGACGCGGGAGTCACCAACCTTTTCCGCCCTACCCGTACAGGTATTCCTGCGCGGCTACGCCGCCACACCTTGACCCGCAGCTTTGGCTTGTGGAATGAGCTGTCGCTTTCTATGGCCTAAAAGGCTTGTGACAACAACGACCAAAGCAGACTTTCATGGCTCGCTACCGCTTTACCTAAAATAAGTTGACAGAATCCCTAGCACCGTAACTGAGCCTGAAAGCACCTCAAGCTCGAGCCTTGCTTACGATCCCTATGGTCCGGATAAAGATTGTAGCGATTTCTCGAGTCAAGCTGAGGCGCAGACGTTTTTTGAGGCAGCGAGTGCAGGCGACCCACATCAGTTAGATAGCGATGACGACGGGCGGGTGTGTGAGTCGTTACCGTAAATGGGCTTGGAATTGAGATAAGTTCTGAGATAGCACGTGCTACCAGAAAGCTACCTCTTTGTTGTTTACTGCGTGGTGAGCATAAACATAAAGCCCTGCCGACCACGCCTGCAGCGGATAGCCCATCGGCCTACCCGTAAGCCCGTGATGCCACTCGTTAAACTCCCACTCGTGGTGGAGACCCTGCTGGACGGTTTCGGCAAGAAGGCGAAGCTGCACCTCGGCCTGCGCGTTGCGCCGTGCTTTCACGAGAGAAGCAACGTAAAAGCCGCCCAGGAAGGGCCAACTACCACCATTATGATATTGGTTCGGCACATTCAGATTACGGCTACGGAAATATTCGCGCCAATCGCGTTCGCCAGGGTAGATAGGTGGGGAAAACGCTTTGAGTGGATATGGATAGTCGGCACCCGACGCATGGGCGTAGTCTAAAATCTGTTTGCTTTTGGCTTTGTCGGCGATACCGGTCAAAATCGCCAGCGTGTTGCCAAAGCCGTCGAAGGTATGACCGAACTCACGAAACCCGACCCACGGCAGATAGTAAGGTGCTTCGGTGAGCGTCGCCGTGTTCTGATACAGCAAAAACCACTCGAGCCGCAGCGCTTTAAGGCGCTCTAACTGTTCCCCAAACGCTCGCCCGTCCCACGGCCTATCGAGCCACAAGAGTAGGTTGAGTTTTTGCTCTACGTCGTCAGCTTTTAGGCGATACAGTTCAGACGGTTCCGCTAGCCGTTCAGCCATCCCCGCCATCATCCGCAGCGCCGCTACATAAAGCACGTTATCGTACAGCGCGTTGTAACGCACCGAGTAGAGGTCGGCCCAGTCGCCCGCTTCGGGCACTTCCAGGAGGCCGCAGTCATTCATGTCCTGATAGCGGAGCCAGAGCAGCGCTTGCGTCAGTTTGGGCCACTGTGTGCGAATAAACGCTTCGTCCCCCGTCGTCTCTAAATAGCAAAAGTGCCCGATGATAAACCACAAGTTCGCGTCGACCGCACCTGCGTTCTCTGTCGTCACGTCGCCTGTACGGGTATCGACGTTGAGGTGAATCATGCCGAGGTCGGTCTGTTTGCTGCCGAGGGTCTCGAGTGACGCCTTAGCGCACCCAATAAGCTCAGCATCCCCGGTTAAAAGCGCTCCTAACGAGGTGATAGGGGCGTCTCTTGCCCAGACCTGCGGATAACCTCCTGCAAGCGCCGACGCCTTGAAGCCAAGAGGAGAAACGCAGCGGCGCAAGACCTCGAGCGCTTTTTCATAGGCCGTATCGACCAAGTTCATTTGATTGCGCCCGTTACTAGGCCGTGAATAAACTGCCTTTGGAAGATGAGATAGACGACGATCAGCGGTGCGGCCACAATAGTTGCGCCAGCGGCCAAAACCGGTATATCCGTGGTGTAGCGCCCTTGAAAGAAGGCAATCCCGATAGGCAGGGTACGAAGTGAATCGTCGGAAACAAGCACCAGCGGGATCAGAAACTCATTCCAGGTCCAGATAAAAAAGAAGACCGTCAGCACACTTAAGGTCGGGAGCGCCAACGGGACGAGGACACGCCATAAGATGACACGTTTATTCGCCCCGTCTATTACAGCGGCGTCGATAAGTTCTCGAGGCAAATTGCGGAAGGTCGTCCACATCAAATACGTCCCAAAGGGTAAAGAGAGAGCGATCTGGGGCAAGATAAGCGCCCAGTAGGTATTGACCAGTCCCAACCCGCGCAGGTTGTAGTACATCGGTACGATAAGACCCTCGAGCGGGACGATCATCCCGAGAAAGAGCAGCCCTAATAGAAACCCTCGGCCCGGCAACGGCAAGAGCGCGAAAGCGTAGCCGCTTAAGGTGGAAAAGAGGAGTGAGGCGCTCACGACAGGCACCACAACGATGCTCGAGTTAAGAAAGTAACGACCAAAATTTCCCTCGGTCCAAGCCCGCACAAAGTTTTCTAGCGTGGGCGCTTGCGGCAGGGTAAAGATCCCGGCAAACAGTTCTTGCTGCGTCTTAAAAGCGGTCAGCGCAATGAGCATAAAGGGCACGAGGATCAGCGCGGTAAAAAAGGTCAGTACGACGTAGGATGCGGCGCGGCTCATTCGGACTCCTGAAAACGTCGCAGCAAGAGCGCTGCGCCGACGACTAAAACTGTGATCGCCACAGCAATTGTCGCGCCGTAGCCAACCGCGCTCCGCTGAAAAGCGTTGCTGTAGAGGTAAAGCGAGGCTACTAGCGTTTGATCGCCCGGCCCGCCGCGCGTCGTGACAAAAACTAGATCGAATACCTTGAGGGCAGCGATAAAAGTAAAAATGAGAACGACGCCGATCTCCGGCCGGAGACCCGGAAGCGTCACATGCCGAAACTGTGCGCTGGAACCCGCGCCGTCGATGGCCGCCGCGTCGTAAAGGCTGGTGTCGATTTTCTGAATCCCGGCGACAAAAACGGCCATACAAAAGCCGTAGAAATACCATGAGGCGATAATCCCGACGCTCGGCAGCGCCCAGGTAAAATCTCCCAGCCACGGTCTTACGAGCCCGGATAAACCGAGACCCTGAAGCGCTCGGCTTATCGGACCAAACGCCGGGTTGTAAAGCCAGCGCCAGATCACGCCGATCAGCGCCATCGGCAAAATTTGCGGTAGAAATAGCAGCGCCCGGTACGCCGCTGCCCCCCTCAACCAGTGCTGATTAAGCACGGCCGCAAGCACCAAGCCGATAAATAGGGGAATAAGCGTATAAAAGACCAAGAAGAAGAGGTTGTTGAGAAGCGCGTGCCAAAAGAGCTGGTCTTGCAAAAGCCTTGAGTAGTTTTGCAATCCTACCCAGGTAGACTTGCCCACCCCACTCCACTCATGGAAGCTATACCAGATTGTTAGAGAAAAGGGATAGAGAACAAAGAGTGCGTAAAAACTGAAGCCAGGGAGCAAGTAAGGGAGGCCGTCAAACCAGCGATCCCCAGGGTGCAACGAGGTGTACACCCTGGGTTTCTTGCTGGCTGTAACGGGCTGATCTGTCTTTTGGCGCGTCACTGGCCTGCTAGATAATCCTGATAATTTTTATCTAGTCGCTCTAAAAACGCTTCGGGTGTCACCCGCTGCGCCATAAGTTCCTGCACGGCAGCGGTAAGGGTGTCGTACATGCTGGGTGTGGCCCAGTCCAGATAGTGCCCGATTGCGTCCGCCTCGTTGACCCGGTTCCAGACAGTCAAGACTTCACCCAGCAGGCTGCCCCCGTCAATCGTGCCTTCTTCGACCGACATCGCCGGGAGAAACCCCGCCTGCACCCACAATTCCGCGGCGCGCGGCGAAACCATCCAGTCGAGGTATTCGGCGGCAAGGTCTGTGTCCTCAGCATTTGAAGTAACCGAGAGGGGGATTCCTGTACCTCCGACGATAAGTGGCACACTGTCCTGAGCTGAGGCGAGCGGCGGGAGGGCAAAAAAGCCGATGTTTGCTTCCTCTGGGAACTCCCCGGTAAGCCACGAGCCGGAAATAAGCATAGCTCCCTGACCCTGGGCAAAAAGCGCCCAAGAATCGTCGTAGCCGATCCCCTCATAACCGGGTGTAAAGTAACCTGCCTCGGCCCAATCTACGAGGAGCTGGGCGGCTTTGAGGTTGCCTTCACTGACCCAGTCACCACCGCGGCCGAAGATGAGTCCATCCAGGTAATCGCGGTTCAGATAGAGTTGTTGTACCGCGCCGTAAAGGTGAATACCGGGCCAGCCGTCGAGACCGCCGTAGACGATGGGGGTCGTTCCCGCTTCTTTAAGCGCCACAAGGGTGTCTTGAAAAGCCTCAAAAGTCTCCGGTACGCTGATGCCCGCCTGCTCAAAAAGGTCTTTGTTGTAGTAGACACCGATAATTTCGGCTTGTGGAGCGACGCCGTAGAGCTGTCCTTCGCCGAAAGCGCCTTCAGCCGACCACCGGTTCCGCGCTAGCAAACCTTCGGAAAAGGTTTCGTTCCAGCCATATTGCTCAGCATAGTCGTCGAGCGGCATGAGGAGATCGGCCTTGACCATCTCGCCCATATCGGGCGCACCCTGATTGACGTTGGCGACACCTGGCCCTTCTCCCGAATCGACCGAGAGCCGCAGCGTCGTCTTTAGGTCGTCGAGTGGGCGAGCTGTGCGTTCAATCGTCAGACCCTGGTGACTTTCCTCAAATTCGCGGTTGAGCTGCTCGATAACCTCGTTTTCCGCGCCCCGGTACCACTGATCCCAAACGGTAAGGGTCTGAGCGGTGGCAGTAGAGAGTAACGCGGCAAGTAGCACAAATAAACCTTTGGAAGACACGATAAAACTCCTTTCGAGAGAACGTGGATACAACTTCTTACAGAGAGAAACCGGGCGGGGCGTCAATCGCCCCGTTTGACCCGATCTTTTCTGTCAACGATTATTCCTGCTCTGCGAGTGTGACCTTCGGCCAGACGTAGGGGACAGCCTGCTGTGCATCAATAACCGACGCCCACCCCGTACGGCTCTCGCCGACATTAGCTCCTGCGCGTGCGGCTGCCTGGTCGCCGTCATAGAGAAGCACATTAAAGCCTAAAGTGCCCCCCGCCGAGGGTTGCGAGGGCATATCCGCCCAGGGAATAAGCAGCTCGAGGGCGTAACCATCGCCGAGTCTTTTTGACGCGATCTTCATACCCGGCGCGGTTTTTTCGATGACCCCCTGATCCGCGTCGGCGTCACGCTCACCTTTGGCCACAAAACCGTCCGTGGTGCAGGGAAAGATACCTGTTTTGAAGGTACTCGAGGTATTTTCGCTAGTGCCGGAAGGGTCGATCGTGACCTCTACCGAATCCGAGCGCCAATGGGCACGAATATCGTCCGGAGCGATGTTGCACACGACCGACTGATCGTAAACGCGTACGCCCAAGTAGAAATTTTGGTCGTCGTAGGCTACGCGGAACTGCCCACTAATGTCCGCGTTCCCTTCAGCTTCACCCTCCCACAGATCGGCGGCAGAAATGTCGAAGGCGGGCAGGGGCTGCATATCAGCGAGATCGCCGTCTATGGTTGGTGGTGTATCGACCCGCTGAATAGTCAACGTCGGCAATACATAGACGTCGGCTTCGTTGCTGCTCGTATAGTCGCCGCTCGCCACGCTCACCGTACCCGTCGTACTGGTCGAGCCTTTTCCTTCGGGCAATGCGGTGGGCGAAACCGTGAGCTCGAGGGTCTTCTCGAGCGTCTCACCGGCGGGGACCTGAAACGAACGGTCCCCTTCGACTTGGATGCCCGCAGGTAGCTCGAACTCGAGCTGCCCCTGAGCAGCTTCGGTACTTAAATTGGTGATTTCTACGGTGGCTGTGTTCGCCTCTCCAACCGTCAGCGGCAGGCGGGTCGGGAGCAGCGGAATAACCCATTCCGTGTTGGTCTCGCGCGCAAAACTCCGGTAGTTAGCAATGTCGTAAAGCGGTTTGAATGCGACTTCGACGGGCGCACTCACCTCGAGGTAAGCCAGGTTCTGACCGCCGACGTTCCGACCTGCCATCGTAGCCGTATAGTTTGCCTGAACCTGGTGTTGGCCCAGTAAATCGGCTTGGTCGGACACCTCGACGTTGTAACTCGCCTTTACACTTTCTCCCGGTTTAACGGTCGCAAAAGTAGCTTCGCCTTGGTTTGAAACGCTCAAGCCTTCTGGTAGACCCATACTTAGCTCGAGGTTACTTAGCGGTTTACCGGTTCGGTTGGTGAGTTCTACGGTAACTTCTGTCTTCTCACCTACACCTACGCGGTAGCTTACCGGCGTCACCAAAAGCCTTATTCCGGGCGGTGAGTTGCCTGCAGCAGTGACCGCGCCAGCAAGGAGGTGCGTTTCGGGTTCCGCTACCGGAACGCGCGACTTCACCAGAATAAAGCCCTCGGGTTCAGGCTCCGTTACTGGAACCGTAAAAAACTGATCGAAGCCTTGCGAACGAAAATTGGCCAGAGCGAGAGACTTAAGGTCGGCATAGGGCATATAGGCGCTGCGTGACCAAGTATCTGTGGGAATTTCTACGGTTACGGTATCGCCAAAATCGTAGTAGTACAGTTTAAGCGGCTGCCAGGGTTCGACAAACTCTTCGCTTATCTGTTCAGGGCAAAAGCTTGGGTCGTTCGCTCGGTCAAAAACAGTCGTTGCCGTCCGCGCCGACATCTGATGGTGTCCGTGGGTACCGGGGCCGGGCCACATCGTTACAATCACTTCGGGCCGAGTTATCCGGACGATCCGCGTAACGTCACAGACATACTGATCCCCCCAAATCTCCTGGGCTTCCTCGGCAAACAGCGTGTAGTAGAAGTCGGTTTGTCCGGTAAAGTAGTGTGAGTCGATGCCCACCATATGAAGGGAACGTCGCAGCTCCTCCGCTCGGACGATGCCCAGTGACGGACCGAGTTCCAAACCGGTGGCGTTACCGCCCCCTTCACCTTGAGTCAACGTAATCGCGGTGCCCTTAAAGCCTTCGTCGAGGGCGTAACGCGCCATCGTCGCGGTCATCCCTGATTCGTCGTCCGGGTGCGCGCCGATGAACATAAAATCCACATCTACCAGATCGAGCCCGCTTTGTGCACCGCTGTAACTCCCTTCTGTTTGCGCCGAAACAGTGGCCAAACCAGCGAGAAGAGTTGCTGCTATTGCTCTAAAAAATGTTCTGATGGTTGCCTTCACAAGAACCTCCAAAGGTTGCTCTGGGTTCAACTTGCCTTGAACTGCTACGAGACAGAGCATGTCAAGCTAGAGGGCCATCTCTTTACCTCCTAACTGTTCGGTTAGCGGTTCACTTTTTTGCAGTGCGATAGCGACAGCACCCAGCAAACCCGCGTCGTCTCCAAGCTGCGAGATGGCAAGCTCGGGAACGATCGGGGACGAACGCCCTAGCGCGACGCGCAGCTCGGGCAATAAGGGAGCACAACGCCTGCCGATGCTGCCGCCAAGGATGAGCTTGTCAGGGTCGAGCAGCGTAGAAAGAGCCGCAAACAGCCAGACCAAACGTTCAGTAAGCACGCGAATCGTGCTTATACCAGGCTCGACTCCTGCTTCAGCCTCGGCAAAAGCAATTTGCGGGTCGCCGCTGCCACCGGCTTCTTTGTGGCTTCTCGCTAGCGCCGCGCCACAGATTGTGTCCTCAAGCGTCGCGCGCTGGTTGACAGACACAGGAAGGTAACCGAATTCTCCCGCACGGCCCTTCGAACCCTCAAACAGCGCACCCCCCAAAATGAGGCCGAACCCGAGACCCGTACCTATACCGATAAAGATAAAAGTATCGGTGACTTGGCCTGCACCTTGCGCTTTCTCGCCCAACGCAGCCAGGTTGACATCGTTGTAAAACGATAGTGGAACACCTAATTCATCTTCTAAGCGCTTTGTAAACCCTGGGGCTTCAAGAACAGGCAAATTAGGTGCGTAGCCTATTGCCCGGGTTTTTGGATCGACCACACCAGGTGTACCGATACCTATATGGAGCAGCTTCTTTTGAGCTATTTTCGCTTCATGACATAACTTTTGTTGCAACCTTTTTAGTTGTGTAATTAAAGCAGCCTCACTGCTCTGGTCAGTCCGTTCACGGCACACCAATAATATTTTGCCTTGCAGGTCGGCTAGTGCTACGCGTGCTGAAGTTCCTCCGATATCCATACCGATCACAAAACCCGCCCGTGCATTAAACTCAACTAAAACTGCGCGCCGCCCTCCATCGCTTTCAGCCAACCCTAGTTCGTTAATCAGCCCAGCAGCGAGCAGATTTTGCACGACGCTGGAGATTGTTGGTTTGCTTGCCCCGGTCTGACGCGCAAGTTCTGCCCGAGAAATCGGTCCGGCATCGCGGATGAGCTGTAGAACGCGCTGAGGTAGCACAACTGCGCCCCTTTCGGCAGCTTTGTTAAATGCTTTAACGAACTTGTGATCTTTATTGTAACAGAATGATAGCTCTTTCACAAGTTTGTTGACGGAACTTTGGGGCAAGCATGGCGTGAGTTCATGTACGGATGATCAACGTCAACCAAGTCGACGCTGATTAAGCTGGTGCGGTATACGAGTTGACTAAATGACTATGCACTGAAAGTGCATAGGTTTGGGTCGGACTAAAGTCCCGCCTCACTCATCAAGAATGAAGCTGTCCGAATCGTTGTTTGAGGGTTTGCGGTGATGTTCAAGATACGCCTGCACCAGCTCAGCCGTGACGTTACCGGTGCTCCACGCACCGTAGCCGATGGCCCAGAAGTGCCGTCCCCAGTAGCGTTTATGGAGCGCCGGAAACTCTTGTTGCAGGAGCCGCGAGGTCCGACCTTTAAGCCGTTTAACAAGCTCGCTTAGTGACTTCGATGGCGCGTACTCGATGTGCATATGGACGTGATCTTTGCTGACGACACCTTTAAGTGTCCGCACATCCTCCGCGTCGCATATCTGGATGAGCAGCTCACGGCACCGAACTTTGACATCGCCCGTCAGCACGTGATAACGGTATTTCGTTGTCCATACCAGAGGCGCCGTCAAGCGTGTGACCGTATGGCTACCGTAGCGTTGTTCCGCCATCATCCAACGCTATCACCCTTATACCTGAGTAGCAGCTAAAGCCTTGCACTAAAGTGCATAGCTTTGACTAGCGGGTTGGGACAGTAAAGAGGTTTCCCTTGTTGACTGAAAAACTAACGCGCGAATGGTTCGGCAACGTTCGCGGCGACATCCTCGCGGGCATCGTCGTGGCGCTCGCGCTCATCCCTGAAGCCATCGCCTTCTCGATTATCGCCGGGGTCGACCCGGCGGTCGGGCTCTACGCGTCGTTTACCATCGCCGTGACTATCGCCTTCGTGGGGGGGCGTCCGGGCATGATCAGCGCCGCGACCGGCGCAATGGCCCTTCTGATGGTCGGCCTGGTCCGCGATTATGGGCTCGAGTACCTTTTCGCCGCCACCGTCCTGACCGGCATCGTTCAGATTTTGTTCGGCGTCTTTAAGCTCGGGCGCTACCTCAAGTTCGTGCCGCGCAGTGTGATGATCGGATTTGTCAACGCGCTGGCGATCCTCATCTTTATGGCGCAGCTGCCGCAGTTCGCGGGCGAGAACTGGCAGATGTACGCGATGGTCGCCGCCGGTCTCGCCATCATCTACGGCCTCCCCAAGCTCACCAAGGCCGTGCCGAGCGCGCTCGTGGCTATCGTCGTGCTGACGCTCGTAAGCATCCTCGCGGGTGCGAACGTGGGAACCGTCGGCGATATGGGCGAGCTGCCGAGCACGCTGCCCTTTTTCGGCCTCCCCGCAGTGCCGTTTACGCTGGAGACGCTTTCCATCATCCTGCCCATCGCGTTGACACTGGCGCTGGTGGGGCTGCTCGAGTCGCTCCTGACCGCGCAGATCGTCGACGACATGACCGACACCGCGAGCGACAAGAACACCGAGGCGCGGGGTCAGGGCCTCGCCAATATCGTCACGGGGTTTTTCGGCGGGATGGCGGGCTGCGCGATGATCGGGCAGTCGGTGATCAACGTCAAATCGGGCGGGCGCGGGCGGCTCTCGGCGTTCGTCGCTGGCACCTTTTTGCTCTTTTTGATCTTGGTACTCTCGCCGTGGGTGCGGCAGATCCCGATGGGTGCGCTTGTTGCCGTGATGTTCATGGTGTCGTTTAGCACCTTCGACTGGTCGTCGCTACGCAGCCTCACCCGCGCGCCGAAGGGTGAAAGCGTCGTGATGGTGGCAACCGTGGCGACCACCGTGCTGACTCACAACCTAGCTCAAGGCGTCTTGGTCGGGGTGCTCCTCAGCACGCTCTTTTTTGCCCGCAAGGTGTCGCAGCTCTCGAGCGTGACGAGTGCCCTCAGCCGCGATGGGGAAACCCGCGTCTATACGGTTACGGGACAACTCTTCTTCGTTTCGACGCAGGCGTTCGTGGAGGCGTTTGACGTTCAGGAGCGGATCGACCGGGTAGTCATCGACCTGACTGCGGCGCACGTTTGGGACGGCTCAGCCATCGCCGCGCTCGACAAAATCGCCATGAAGTTCATGCGGCGCGGTGTCACCGTCGAACTCGCCGGGCAAAACGAGGCCAGCGCCGTGCTGATCGCCCGCTTGGCCCAGCACGACAAGCCAGGGGCACTCGAGCACACCCCTGCGCACTAGCTTGGTCGCGCCGCCACGCACCGACTGACCCCGAATGAATGTCTCTTCACCTACCGATTCGGCTGTGCCACCCGCTCGCCGCAGCCGGGTCGTCTCAGGCTCCCCGGTGTACTACGGCTGGGTGATCTTGCTCGCCGCGACCTTCGGGATGTTCATGACCACGCCGGGGCAGATGCTGGGCGTCTCAGTTTTTCTGGACCGGATTGTGGACGTTCAGAGCAGTTTTACGTCAATCTGGCTGGCTACGACCGGTCGTAGCCAGCCAAGCGGTGTCAGTGTGCCAGGACCGGTCAGCCCGAGAGCGAAGGAAAGCCACCTCAAGATTAGTCTTATACGGGCAATATTCCTGAAAAAGTCGATTTTGTAAACAACTTGACACAACCGGCTGCACGGCTTTGACTTATGGGATGAGCTGTCGCTTTCAATTGTCTAGAGCGCTGTGAGACTATAGCCGCCAAGACAGGCCGTCATTACTGTTCCTTAAACAAGTTGACGCAACCGGGACACTAGCTCAGCGGGGTCTGCCACAGCTTCGTTTATTAAGGGTGTACATACTTAGTGGGACAGAAACCGAACTCTCAGGCACTATGGTGGCAATGCTTAACACTTTGCCGCATCTTCGCCATGTCGACATCATCGGCTATAGCACTGTTGTGGAAGAGCAGGGGTGGTGTTATTGGGCTTTTTCTTGTCTCCTAATACCTGACTCCAATGAACTCAGTTGTTTGCGGTCTTTTAAGGTCAAACTCACACAGATCTGCCTGGTTCAGCTTACTGAGTTTAGTTCAACAACATTCCGGAGGATCTGCTCACGCTGGTCGTCAGATAGTTCACCTATTAGTTCGTGGTCTTGGCTAAAACCTATGATTTCGGCTAGGTTGCCTGGATACTCGAGATGCTTGGAACGCTCGAGTGCATCATTTCGGACTTTCTCGTAAATGAGTCCCTGCCAATGCGCTTTTTCGACCTGTTGAAGCAAGAACCCTTTGAGTGATGCTTTGAGGAGGTCATGTACGCCCGCGCGCTCGGTTTCGTTCAGTTTCTTCCACACTTGACCCGCATACTGAGCCCGTGCGTCTAAAAAGTTTGTCACGATGACCGAAGCAAGATCACCAGATTTGAAGTTGTCTTTCGGAGCTTTCTCTGACGGTGTGCGCTTGCCGACTCCGGCTTTGAGCATGGTGTGAATCAGCCCGCCTAAGTTGCGAATCGGAGTGCCGCTATGGGCACTCCGCCGCTGGGCCGTTCGGGCTTGCGCGAGCACCTCCTCAACTTCAGCTAAACTGTAAGCTTCGAGGGTAGCCGTGATGTCTTGGGTGTAGCCTGCCTCTTGCAGTTTTCGCGTCAGAGAGAGCTTTTGCTTCTCATTTGGATCATCTGGGTCTATGGGAACTTGAGTCTTTATATCGAACCCCTCGAACCACACCTCGAAGCGGATGTGGTTCCAAGCGCGTCCCGTCTTAAATCCTTCGTAAGTGAACCGCAGTGGCGTCTTATCTAAAAATTCGCTCTGTACCCGATCAAGCACTCGGGTGAAATCGCGGAACCGGTCATACTTACCAGACAGATTCATGCGTACCTTGAGGTCTTCGATGTCATATTCGAGGATTCGCCGCTCCCCGGCGAATGAGTCGTGCCACAAGATATCTATAAGGCGCTGGCTGTTAGGGCTAGCGAGCGCCAGAAGTGCGTCAAGCGGGATGCTGTTGTACTTCTCTTTCAACTGTAACAGGTGGGGGACTAGGTCCTCGTGCAGCTTGATTTCAAGAAAATCGAATCCTTCAGCGCGTTCGCCAGCACGGACGTACTCTGCGCTGGTAAGCCAGCTCATCACCTTCCAGCCGCCGTTAGCTTTTTCGACATAAAGCTTTTGTCCTACCAAATCAGTCACCGCTTCGCGGAGTTCGTCGTAGAAACTGCCGTAACGGCCGCGGAGTTTGTCACGAATATCAGCGATGGGAATCTGCTGAACGCGCAACTCGCCGTCGTTGCGCTGAATCCGCGAGAAGAGCAGGTACATCACCCGATTTTGCATCAGCCCGAGCTGGTGACGTGAGCGCGCCAGTGCGTTTGAGCGTGTGACCTTGCCCTGCTTTTTTAAGAGCTCGAGTATATTGCTTGTCATGGTATGCATAGTCTATCCGCGTGTGGGAATTTGTTGATGAGAAATTCCCATTGTATTCAGGTTGGAGGTTCGGTTGATGTCCCAAATACCATCTTTTCCGGTTAATGTCCCACCTTTTATGCTTAAACTATGCTCGGGTACCTTGATGGAAAATAGTCTGAGGTCAGTAGTTCACCTAAATACAGACTTATTAACCTCGAGTGCTAGGGGGTCAGGGGGTTAGTGAGTGAGGAACCAAGCGAGATTGTGGGCGGCAATTTTGCGGCATACGCTGGCCCTGATCGACGAGAAAGAGTTGAGCTGACCTGCCAAGATGTGTCTAGAACGCAGCAAAGACGAAAAGACTGATTCGGTGGACTTGCGTAACTAGGCCAAGGCCGAAGTCCAGATACGCGGATGGCGGGCGTTGTCTTTGGATTGGGCATAGATCCCAGAGCCCACGTAACCTTTGTCACCGATGACCAAGGCGGTGGTATCGGCGAGCAAACAGCGGGCTACGGTAACGTCGTGCTCATGGGCAGGTACGATGGCAAAGCGGCAGATGAGTCCCTGTTGGTCAGTGACAGCGTGGAGCTTGAAGCCGTAAAACAACCCTAAGCCACCTTGACCTGAAGTTGCCTCGGTCATCGCTCGGGGACGTTTCCAGCGTACCCCTTTACAGCGGATAGGCCCGGGAGCGGCCAAGCCCGGGAGGTGCTGCTTCAAGGCCAAGACAGGTGCCGTTTTGTCCAAGACAAATGGGTAGCGGCTTCGAGTCGATGACGTGAAACGTGTCGCTCCCGGAAAACCTCAGCGAGAAGTCGGCAAAGATACGCTCCAAACGCTTGAGCACCCGATAATAGCGCGTCCTATGCGGCAATTTTGGAAACAGCACTCGGTACTCGACCTTGACCAGATCAAACCAGTCGCCCACGTGGTCTTGGCTCCTGAGCTCACCAACGAGCGCAATCGTCATCAGCTCTAGGTTACGGCTCTGAGCCGGACGCCTAGTGGCGTTCACCTAGGCATAACTGCCTTTCTGATTGGCAGCAATCGGTAACACGAACCGGCCTGTTTGGACCGAGCTTTTCAGGTAATCGTCGACCATTACATACACGACCGTAAACAGGTCGCTCAGCGTAGACTGGCCTTGGAACTGGGGTGGTCTTGTCATACTCCTAGTTTCCGCTTTTTACCCCCTATCCCCTAGCACTCGAGGTTTATTAGTGTTTTTTCTTGGCTAACCTATAGTTCGGTTCGTGTCCCCTTTATTTCCGGTGAGTCTCCCAGATCAGTTCGGTTTGTCTCCCAAGGCGTCCGGTTTATGTCCCACATAGGTCCGGTTTATGTCCCTATATTTCTCGGTTTGTGTCCCACTTAAAGTCTAGGATTTGCGTGGGGGACATACTTTTCGATTATCCAATATAAAGGTTTGTAATATAATTGAATAATCAACAACACAAAGTGGTGGTCATTCTCGTCGTAAGTAAGTACCACGTTGATGATGACTTCAAGGTTTTGACAATAACGATCTACCGAATCACTAGCATATGAGCCTCTTTATCCTAGCGTAGTTTTCAGTTTCCTTTCATCCCCTCTTTTATTCAGGATACCCTCACACTCCCACCCCACTCGAGCACTCAAATCAATCACCTGACCTGGTTGACCTCTGGGTTTACTAATGGGAAAACCAAACGGTTCGCGATGTGTGGTGGGCTCGAGTGGTTTACAGAGGGTAACCTGAATAATTATCAGGATGATTATGGTATGGTGAGTGATGTTCCGTAAGAGGGTTAGATCGTGAGCGACATAGGGGAGAGAATGCTGGCGGAACTCAGGCGCATCAGGGAGGCGCTCGAGGGTTCGCAACCACTCGGCTTCGGCAAGCGCCAGGAGCCCTCTTATGTGTTCGTCAAGTGGGACGGCAAGACCGTCTGGTACGGCCGCGACAGGCATGAAGGGGTAAACCGTCCCCTCGAGGAGCGCGACCTGACCGGCTATCTGGTGAACGTCTGGCGCTTCGACAGGGTGGACGCCACAACCCAGGAGAAGGTGCCCAGGCTCAACGTCCAGGTAAGAGCAGATAAGGACTACATCGTCCAGACCGGGTTTTATACCAACTTCTCCAGGACGTTCCTGGCTGGGTTGAATGAGCTCGAGCCCTCGGCGCTCAAGGAGCCGGTGACGCTAGTGGTCGAGACGAACGAGGGCTCGAAGCACCGCCCCACGCTGTTCTGCCGCATCGAGTGGCGTGGCACCCGGATGACGCCGCCCATAGGGAAGGGGAGAGAGCCTAAAGAGCTTTATGACGAGGTGGTGACGAGGTTCGGCTTCATAGATCCTTATGCGGAGGAGCAACCGTGAGCAAACCCGTCGACGAAACGGTAGCTGAACGTCGTCCCTTGCCGCGTCTGTACGCCCACTACCACCGACTCCTGATCGACCTGCTCGAAGACCTGGTAGAGGACGCCCGGGTGGTCTGGCTTACCGGGGAGGAAGGTCACGTCAGGAGGCCCGATGGTGAGCCCAACACCTACCGCAAGGCGCTCTACGTCCTGGAAGACCTTAGCCCTTACCGGGAGCGTTTAGAGGCGTTAGAAGCGGTTCAAAAGGAGGGGCACAAAACGATGGGCGTCAAGCGCCCGGGGCTCCTACTACCTGGGACACAGACCGGAGTCCGGCACGTGGTGGTGAGCCGCTCCGAAGCCTGGTCCTCGCATGCGCTCGCCAAGGAGGTCGTGGTTGGAAAGCTCGAGGCGTTCATTCTGAAGACGAAGGGGAACCTGCGGGTGTTCGAGACCTACGCCTCGACGCATGACCCCAGACGGGAAAAGGTCGAAAGGGAGATCGAGGAACTCGAGGCGGGGCTCGAGCGGCTCAAGGCGTGGGACGAGGCTGTCCTTAGGGAGAGGGCGCGGAGCGACAAGCACACCGCCAGGGTGCTCGTGCCCGACCCTCTGACGGGTGAGGAGGAGACGCGGCTGCTCTACGTCCGCGATGTGGGACTGATCGTGGCCGGACCAGGGCTCACCACCCGCCCGAACGCCATCGAAACCCCGACCCAGCGTAAGCGGCGCAGGGACCGGATGAAGAGCAAGCTCGAGCCGCTTGTTCGTTTCGGAATGTTTGAGGTGTTTAGTGAGAAAGGGTGGCAGGCGGCCAAGGAGTCGTAGCTGGATCTCTCAGAACGTTTCTACGACGGGATTATGCAAACCAAGCTCCGTTTTCGAGGATAACTCTTTACGCCACCTGCACTGCGACCTTCCCAGGCACCCCGCCCGACTCTAGGTGGCGGTGCGCCTCTTCGAGTTCGCTTAGCTCGAACGTACGGTCGACCGGCACGCGTAGCTTCCCTTGTTCGATCAGACGGGCGAGAAAAGCCAGGTCAACGCTTCGCTCTCTGGCCGGGACGAAGGCTGGGCGGGGACCGCCCTGAAGCCGCGCCATCACCATACCGAGCGCGGTCCGGGGGTTTAACCGGGTGCCGACCACGACGCCGCTGTCCGTCAGCACCCGCTTGACGTCGCCGAACTCTCGGTTCCCGGCGGCGTCGAGTACCACGTCCCACTTTTCTCGCCTCTGGGTGAAGTCCTCCTCGCGGTAATCGAGGGTGTCGTCGGCACCTAGCTCGAGCACGAAGTCGCGCTTTTGGCCGCTGCATACGCCGGTCACATGTGCGCCGAAGAGCTTGGCGAGAAGCACACCGAAAGCGCCCACCCCACCCGACGCCCCGTTGACCAGCACCCGCTGGCCCTCGCGGAGTCGCGCATGCGTCTTTAACGCCTGTAAGGCGGTCAGCCCGGCAACGGGAACCACCGCGGCGTCGGTAAACGACAGTGAAGGGGGCATGAGCGCCACTCGAGACTGCTTGACGAGGGCGTACTCGGCGTTCGCCCCGCCTCCGTGACCGACAGCGCCGTAGACCCGGTCGCCGGGTAGAAAGGCCGTCACCTTCGGGCCGCATTCGGCCACCACGCCGGCGAGGTCGAAGCCGAGCGTCAAGGGCAGCCGCCAGAAGGACAACGCCTTGAGGTCGCCCCGGCGCATACCGACGTCGATG
>JAABUN010004979.1_pt1 | contig 17157 bp, 16 predicted proteins | sample 5559311 | NCBI WGS metagenome assembly JAABUN01 (sample SAMN10711877, study PRJNA513370) | rock metagenome | isolation source: Antarctica rocks | place: Antarctica: Victoria Land, Siegfried Peak sud
AGGCGCGTTTCGTCAACTTTTACGCTTTCCAAACGCGCCTCGCGGCGCTACTACGAACCGATTGAGCCGCTTCCCTGAATTTTTACGCCGCGCAAAACGCGCTCAATTCCTCGCTCGAATGGCGCGCGCTCCAACTGAGAAACGATTCCAAAACATCGCGCCGCGTCGCCAAATAGCTCTTCAAAAGCCGCTCGGTCACAAACGGCGCCTCTTCCGCCGCGACGCCGCGCACGATTTCGCGCCCGATGCTTTGCTCGTCGCCGTATCCGCCGCCGACATAAAAGTGATAACCCTCGACCATATCGTCGCCGCGCTCGACCTTGGTGCCGAGCAAACCGATGTCGCCGATATAATGTTGGGCGCACGAATTGGGACAGCCGGTGAGATGCAGGTTGATGGTCTGGTCGAGCGTCACGGTCTCATCGAGGTGATCGGCGATTTGCAGCGCGTTCTTTTTGGTGTTGGCGTTGGCATATTTGCAGCCCGCGCTGCCGGTGCAAGCGACAAGTCCCGCCCGCGCGCCGGACGCCTGAGTCGGAAGTTGCAGCGCGGCTAAAGCGGCCTCGACATCAGCTTTTTTGTCGTCGGGAATGTCGATAAGCAGCAGATTTTGCCAGACCGTGAGGCGGATCTGGCCCGAACCAAAACGGTCGGCGATGTCGGCGATTCCGCTCATTTGCGCCGTCGTCAAACGTCCAACCGGCAGCAAAACGCCGACGTAACTCAGGCCGTCCTGTTTTTGCGCGTGCCAGCCGATGTGAGCCGCTTTTTCGGCGAGAGGCCGCTTTTCGCACGCTTCGATTGGTAACACCGGCGCGTCAATTTTGGCTTCCAGAAGGGTTTCTTCGAGGAATTTGGCGTGGCCCCAACTGTCGAGCAGATATTTGAGGCGCGCTTTTTTGCGGTCGGTGCGGTCGCCGTGCTGGATGAAAAGCCGCACCGCCGCCGCCGCGAACGGGACACATTGTTCGGGTTGCAAAAGAATGCCGCAATCGCGCGCGAAATCTTTGTGGCCGGTGATGCCGCCGAACGCGACGCGAAAATAGGTGCCCGCCGCGACGTTTTGCCCTTCTCCAACGCGATAGGCGCTAAAGCCGATGTCGTTGGTGTCTTCGAGCGAAACGATCTGCCCGCCGCCGTCGAAAGCGATGTTGAATTTGCGCGGCAAACCATACATTTCGCGGTGATTGAGAATGTAATGGTGCATTTGGCGGCACAAATCGCGCGTGTCGTAGATTTCGCCCGCGTCCACGCCCGCCGTCGGCGAACCGGTGATGTTGCGGATGTTATCCGCGCCCGAACCGCGCGAAACGAGACCGTTTTCCTGCAATTCTTCCAGAAAATCGAGCGCATCGGCGGCTTTGATTTCGCGGATTTGCAGGTTGGCGCGCGTCGTCGCGTCGGCGTATCCGCCGCCATATTTTTCGCTCAAATAGGCCATCGCGCGCATCTGGCGCGAGTTCATGAGGCCGCCGTAAAAGCGCAGACGGCACATGAAAGAGTCCTGCGCGGGCGCGACGTAAAACAGGCCGTGATACTTCCACATCAACACGTCGGTGCCCTTGGGAAAGCGATTTTCCTGCGCGTGAAGTGCGATTTCGTCCCAGCGCTCGAACGGATGGCGCGCGCGTTTGGCGAGTTCTTCGGGCGTCAGTTTTTTGCCGCTCGCCAAAGTTTCGTCGCCCGCCTCAAGTGCGAGCGCGTCCGGCCCGATGACGACGACTTTTTCGGCGCTTTGCCCGTTGGCGACGAGGGTGCCTGCAAAAGTCGGCAAACCGCCGCGCGCGCGGGTGATTTCGAGGCCGGATGTGAAGCCCGCCAGATACTCTTTCTGCTCGACCGAAAATTCCAATTGGTCATTCATAACCCAAAAGTGCGCCAAAACGACGCGCCGGTCACGCCAAACCGTGTTTTTTCGCGGTGAACTTTAGGTTGCGGGAATGTTTCGCGCTTTTCGTTGGCGCACCTGGTTTGGGAGCGCGGGCTTCCAGCCTGCACAAAATCCAAGCAGGCTGGAAGCCCGCGCTCCCAAACGAATCTCTGGCCGAATGAAAAGATTTCAGGCCGGCATTTGCAAACAGCCCACGTCGATAATGGCGGTTCCGGGCGCGGCGCTGGCGAGGTGAATTTCAATTTGCGAACCGGCCACGATGGGATCGACGATGGCAAACGGCACGTAAGCGGTGCTGTGCGCCGCGCACGGCACCAGGCGATGCGTCATTCCGTTGACGACGGTGGAAACCACAACCATTTGGTCGCACACCGAGCCGACGCGCAGATAGCGGATGCCCGCGACGCTTCCAATCGGCACGGTGTAGGTGAGTTCGGGCGAGAGCAATTCCGGCGATTTGAGGCCGGTCGCCTCGAAATCGAAGACGCCCTGGAGTAATACCGGGCGACCGGCGCCGACGCCGACCAAATCGGGACGTTTTTCATCTTTTGCCATAGCGAAAATCAAACTCCAGAACGCTTCGCGCGCGGGTGCCAGCGGTTGAGTCGTCACCGCGACGCGGCGCCCGGTGCGGGACAGGCACTCGCGCGGCGAGTCATCAGAAACATCTAAAAAGGCGCGCATTTTTACCAGAGCGCTTTCCAAACGGTTGCGAACCGCCGAGCGCGACAGGCCAAGCTGCGCCGCGACATCGGCTTCGGTGCGGCCCAAAACGCAGCAATTCCACACCACTTCGCGCTGGGGCGCGGGCAATTCGTCGAGCGCGGCGCGCAAACTCAGAGCGCGCTCTATGTCGCGGCTTTCGTCGGGGAAATGGGAGTCGCCCACACCCAGCCAGGCATCGAAATCGTCGTTTTCTTCGCCTTCGTCCAGGCCAACGGTCGAAAGCTGCGAAAAAGGCAGCGCGACGCCGCGATTTTGGCCCCGAACCCAGGCGCGGCCATCGAAATCGAGCATTTTTTCGATGTAGTGCGGAAAATAAACGCCCGCTTGGGGCCGAAAACCCTGCACGCGGAGCAGAAAAATCAGCGTGATCTGCGCCTCGACATCAGCCCATTCCAGCGACGAAAGCCCGGCTCGCACGATGGCCCACAACCGGTGCGCCCGCGAGCGCAAAAGCGGTTGAAACTGCGCGATCAGGCTTTCGATGGCCGCTTCGTCGTGGTTTTGCGCCGCCGTGATGAGCGTTTCCAGGTCAATTTGGGGATTTTCGTTGCATCGCGGCTCCGCAAAACGCTTTGGGCGAGAAAATTCCGGCGCGTCGAAAACCCTTTCCTGCTTGGAGGCGCAAGCGGCATCAAACGCAAGTGAGGCGGGCACACTTCGATGATAACGCGAGAGAGTCACGCCGCGATTGCACGCGAGTTAATTCTGGGTTTCGGGCCAATTTGAAGTAAAAAAGGCGGCTCAAGGCCGCGGCCAGCAAAAAGGCCGACCTTCGTGGGCATTGCAACGACTTTGGCGGCGAAGGCCGCCCTTTTTGTTGGCTGCGGCCTTGCGCCGCCTTTTGCTGCTTTGAGTTTCCGCGTTTCTCGAAAACTGCTTAACTGGGCAAGCCCAAACGCCGGAGCGCCATGACCCTTTCCCCATTTGCCATTATCGAGGAGCCGCCATTATGGAAGCCCAACTTCCCGAAAGCTCCTCGCTGCGTTCGCCGCTGCCGTCGCGTCTTAGCCGACTCCAGCAACGTTTTCCTTCCCGCTCCACACTTCGACTTTATTTAGCCGCGCTGGGGCCGGGCCTGATTTCTGCGCTCGCGGGCAACGACGCGGGCGGCATCGCCACTTATGCTTACGCCGGAGCCAATTACGGCTACCGGATGCTGCCACTTTTGCTGGCCATCACTTTCGTTTTGGCTTTGGTGCAAGAAATGGCGGCGCGCATGGGCGCCGTCACGCAAAAAGGTCTCGGCGAGCTAATCCGCGAGCAATATGGCGTCAGTTGGACGCTTTTCGCGCTCGGCGTGATGTTCGTCGCCAATACCGCGACCGTCGTCGCCGAATTCGCGGGCGTGGCGGCGGCGGGCGAGCTTTTCGGCGTTTCCAAAACCCTTTCCGTTCCGGTTGCAGCGCTGATTATGTGGCTGGTCGTTTCGCGCGGCCCGTTTCGCATCGTCGAGCGGATTTTTCTGGCGATCTGTTTGATTCAGGCGACTTATATCGTCGCGGCTTTCAAAGCGGTGTCGCAACTGCCGGATGGTCAGCGCTGGGGACATATTTTGGCGCAGACCATCGTGCCGCATCCCAGTTTTGACCCGAAATTTCTGCTGCTTTGCGTTGGCGTGGTCGGAACCACCATCGCGCCGTGGATGCAGTTCTTTTTGCAGTCGAATATGGTGGATCGCGGCATCAAAATTTCGGAATACCGCTACCAAAAAGCCGACGTTTATCTCGGTTCCCTCGTCACCGATCTGGTGGCGTGGTTCATCATCGTTTGCACCGCTGCGACGCTGTTTCCGCTCGTTTCTCAGGGTCTATTAAAAGTGGAAACCACCACGCAGATCGCACAGGCGCTCTCGATCCCGCTGGGACACATCGGCGAAATTTTGTTCGCGGCGGGACTTTTAGCCGCTTCGCTGCTCGCCGCCGCGGTTTTGCCGCTCGCTACGGCTTATACATGGTGCGAAGCCTTCGGCTGGGAAATCGGCTTGCAAAAAACCGCCAAACAAGCGCCGCTCTTTTACGGCCTGTTTTCCGCCGCGCTTTTCATCGGCGCGGGCGTGGTTTTGATTCCCGGCGTCAATCCGCTTTCGGCGATGCTGATTTCGCAGAACTTGAACGGGATGCTCCTGCCCGTGGTGCTGGTTTTCATGCTCAAACTGGTCAACGACCGGCGCCTGATGCGCGAATACGTCAACGGTTTTTGGAGCAACGTCGTGGCGTGGACAACGGTGGGAATCTTGATCGCGCTCACCGTGATTTTGCTGGCGACGAGCGTGCTGGGAATGGCTTAAATGGAAGAACAAGACGCGATTCGCCGCCAAATTTTGCAACTCGCGCGCGAAATTCCCCAAGGCCGCGTGATTTCTTACGGCGCGCTCGGCAAGCGCTGCGATCCGCCAATTTCGGGCTATATCTGCGGACGAATCATGGGCCTGGCGATGGACGATGTCCCGTGGTGGCGCGTGGTCGGCAAAGACGGCCTTTTGCCGATTGGCAAACGTGGCCCGCTTCACGCCGCGCGCCAACGCGAGTTATTGCGCGCCGAAGGCGTCGGGTTTGGCGAAGATGGCGAGATTTTAGCGCGATTTTTCGACGACTAAGCCGCGATTCGGCGCGCGATGACCGCCAGAAGCGGCTCGACCGCATTTTTCGGCGTGCGATCCAACTTTTCAATCGCGCCCCAGTTCCCCGCCGCTTCCAGATAGCCCGCCACCAACTCCAAATGACCGGCATCGTTCGCCATTTGCCAGGCAAAAACGGCTTTGGTCGGAAAACAGCGGTTGGAAAACGTGATGATGAGCGGCGCATTCGTTTTGGCCACCCGTCCCAACTCGCGCATCACGGCGACGGGATTCGTCAGATATTGCACCGAGACACAGATCACGGCGGCGTCGAACTCGGCGTCTATATAGGGCAAAATCGGGTTGAGATTGAGGTTTTGCACCACGAAATCGCTCAAAACCGGGTTGACGACGAGTTCTTCGCGGCTCATGCCGAGGCCCGCGACGCGCGCAAAACTCATCTCCGGCGGCAGATGGGAAATCCAACTGCTCATCAAGTCCAAAATCGCGTCGCCCGGCGGCAGAATTTCGCGGTAAAGCTGCGTCACGGCGGCGATACTCGCCGCTTCGATGTGCGCGACCAGGCGCGGCTGGCGATAGAAAAGCGCATCGTCGCTTTCGTCGGAGCGAGCAAAAGCGCGCGAGAAATCGGAAAAGGCCATAAAAATCGAGACGAAAAAAACGGGATGACGTGGGCCTGAGCGGTTAGCTCCAGCGTTGGTCACCCCGTCTTTTCCGGTTTCCTCTTCCGCAGGGGATTATAAGCCAAAACTTTCCCTTCGCAAGAGTATTAACCGGAGATTAAGGAAAATTTACATTTTTCCGTCCATCTTCCCGCCGTCCATCTTTCCGCCGTCCATTTTGTCCATCATTGGTTTTTTAGCCATCATCGCGCGCTGGATGCTGGGTGGAATCAGAACCGTGTCGATGACATGGATGTAGCCGTTGTCGGCCTTGATGTTGGTCTTGGTCACCGTCGCTTTCATGCCCATGCCCGGATCGAGCATCACGCCGCCCATTTTCCGCAGAATCAGCTTTTCACCGGCCAGAGTCGAGATGTTGGCTCCCGACGGCATCCGCATAATCGTGCGCGCCGGAACCGCGCCGGCGAGGACGTGGTAGCTCAAAATTTTGGTCAGCGTCGCTTTGTTTTCGGGCTTGAGCAGCATTTCCACGGTGCCTTTGGGCAATTTGGCGAAAGCCGCATCGGTGGGCGCGAAAACCGTGAGTTTGGTTTTGCCCATGATGGTGGGCGCGAGACCCACGGCTTGAACCGCTTTGACGAGCGTTTTGAAGTTGCCCGCCTTGATCGCAGTGGTGCCGATGTCGGCGGCTTGGGCTGAAGTGCTGCCGAAGGCGAGCGCGCCCAGCGTGGCGCCGAGTGCGAGTGTTTTGATCTTGAACATAAAATTGTCCCCTTGATCGATGCCGGTTTTGACCGGGTTGGTTTTGTAACGAAGACAACATGAGGCAAGACGAATGCCGGACGTTTCGATCGGGAGCGCTCATTTTGGCGCCGATTCCGGTTCAATTCTCGCCTTTCCTTGGTCAATTCGCGGCGCGTGGCCAGAGCGCTAAACTTTGGGTGTGTTGCCCCTTCAAATCGGAATTCTCGCGCTGCAAGGCGACGTTTTGGCGCATCGAGCGACGCTCGAAAGCCTCGGCGCGCAAGTCAAATTAGTGCGCGCGCCCGCCGATTTGCCATGTCTCGACGGATTGGTGATTCCTGGCGGCGAAAGCACAGTGATGAGCAGATTGTGCGAGCGATACCAGCTTTTCGAGCCGCTGCGCGAGCGCATCGGCGCCGGGATGCCAACTTTTGGCACCTGCGCCGGCCTGATTTTTCTTGCCCGCCACATCGAAGGCGCCTCGCCCAATTTCGCGCAGCAAACGCTGCAAATGCTCGATGTGGGCGTGGCGCGCAACGCTTATGGCGCGCAGATCGACTCTTTCGAGACCGATTTGGCCGTCGCGGGACTCCAAGAAAGCGTGCGCGCGGTTTTCATTCGCGCGCCGCGCATCGAAAGCGTCGGCGAAGGCGTTGAAGTTCTGGCGAGTTTTCAAAACGCGCCGGTCATCGTGCGCCAGGGCGCGATGATGGCGCTTTCCTTTCACCCCGAAATCGCCGGTGAGCGCCGCCTGCACCAAATGTGGCTCGATTCGATTCGAAAGGGGTGCGAAGCCGAAACTGCCAGCGAAACGGCGCCCGGAGACACGACATGAGCGCACTTCGCACCCTGTTTCTCGCGCTTTTTCTGGTCGGAATCGGGTTTTTCGTCGGCTACGGCTACCAGGCGCGCGGCGCCAAATCGATCACTTCGCGCGCCGCTCCGACGCCGACGCCCCAGCCGCCGCAAATCAAAGGGCTGCACGCCTCGCCCGATGGAAAACTGCTCGCTTTTACCGGCGTTTACGCCCGCTCCGAGCGCGCGGGCGTGTGGATTCTGAATCCCGCGACCGGCGTCGCGGGCCGCACGCCTTCGCCCGCCGGTTGGCAGGATTTCGTGACGCAGTGGCGCGCCGATGGCAAAGCGATTTTGCTCGAACGCGAAAAAATCCCCCGCCCCGTCGCCGAGGCCAAAGCCGGGATTTATCTCGCGCCCGTCGAGCGCCAAAACACCCGCGCCGGCGAACTCGCGCCGGTTGCCATCGATTTGCCGCGCGGCGAGAAAATCGTCACCGGACTTCTGGCGCCCGGCGGCGATCTGATTCTCAAAACCAAACGCGAACCCAAGGCGCTTTTCGCGGTGCAAAACGGTGGCGCCGTCGCCGTTGACCGGGCCGGTTTCAACTACGGCCAAAATCGCCCCGTCCGCGAGGGCAAAAACCTGGTTTTTTACGTGGTGCGCGATGTGCCAAACAGCGAAGATGTCGCGCTGTTTCGCGTCGAAAACGGGCGCGCGCACCAACTTTCGCCGGGTTGGGATGACGTTTCGTGGAGCTATGTCGCGCCTTCGGGAAAACAGCTCATCGTGGCGCGCAGCGACGAAAACGGGGTCGATTGGAACTGGACGCTTTACGCCATTACGCCGCAAAGCATGAAAACCCTCAAAAGCGCGCGCATTCCTGCCGACGTGATTTCGGTGTATTGGTCGAACGACGAAAAGCGCGTTTTGGGCGCGGCGGGCGAAAAGTTGTGGCAAATCGAGGTGCCAAGCCTGAAATGCACGCCGATTGGCAAAAAAACCGACTGGAACGCCGATGATGCCACCTGGATCGACAACCAAAGCGTCGCCATCGCCGAAAATGGCGAAGTCTGGCGCGTCAACGTCGCAAACGGGAGTGCCGCGCGATTATGGCGCTTTCCCGATCAGTTTTGGAATTGATTTCAAACCGCAAAGGCGCGAAGACGCAAAGGAATTCAAAAGAAAAATCGGCAGTGGCTGGGGTGACACGCCGGTTTGTAGTAGCGCCGCAAGGCGCGTCTCGCATCACTGATACGCTATCCAAACGCGCCTTGCGGCGCTACTACAAACCCCAGCCACTGCCGAAAAATCTCCGCGCCTGCTCGGTTTATTTTGCCAAAGTTTCCGCCGCGCTCCACAGCGCCGTCAAACTGGTGGCGATGGCGAGTTCGCGCGCGCCGGGAACACCCGGACGGTGCCGCGATTCGAGCAAAATCGCCGGGATTTTGAAGCGCTGGCCCCAATATCTGTGACAGAGAGTATCGAGTCCCCAACGCGAACGCGCGGCCAGAGCGTAGCCGCGCCGGGCGCTGTTTTGCGCCATGCGCTGCGCGGTCTGGCGCGCCAACACTCCGCCCGATGCCTCGGCCATCGGTTCGTGCTGATGCTCGCCGGGCAGCCACTGATGGACATCGACGACCAAATCCGGCTTCGAAGCGGCGATCCAGCGCGCCAAAAGTCGCACTTCGGGCGATTTTTGGCGTCCCCAATCGCGGTTCATGTCGATTTTGGCATCGGTGCGGCGCCGGTAAACCGCCGCGCCGTCGGGATTGGCAATCGGCACGATGAGGAGCGTGGTTTTCTGGGCGATACGCCGCTTTTTGGGGTCATTGGAAACTAAAAATTCGCGGATAAAGCGCGCGCCGGACGCGCTGGCTTCGGGTTCGTTGCCGTGTTGACGGCACAAAACCACCAGCCGCCGCAATTTTTGAGGCGCGGGGTTTGGCGGCGTGATTTCAAGGGCAATCAAAGCGAGACCGCCGGGCGAACGGCCCAGAACGCGGGTTTTGACTTGATTGGGCCGAATTTTGGCAAGGCCGAGCAGCCAGCTTTGCAATTCGGCGGGCGTTTGACCAAAGCCATCCGGCGGCGCGGTCACCAGGTCATCTCGCGGCGCGCGGCGCGGCGCGAAATCGGGTTTGGAAGCGCGAAGGGGCGCGTTGGCCTCGAACTCCGGCGGCAAAGTGACAATCGGAGATTCACTTTGCAATTCCGGCGCAAAAGGCGCGTTGAGATGGGGCGCGGGTGGCGCGGAAAACTCGGCGGCGCGCGCACTGCGGGCGCAAAAAGCGGCAAAGAGCAACAAAAAACCGCGCGAAGCGGCGGCGCGGTAAAACGGCGAAAACAACATCGAAGCTAGGACGACGGCAAAGCCGGCGCCGTTGCACGCGGCGTCATTTCCTGCCACTTTAAGCCAAATTCAGCGAAAAACCCGCGCAGGCCCGCGAGTTGATAACCGATTCGAACTGAAAGCGGCAAAGGTTTGGCGGTTTCAATCGAAGTCGCGGGCGCTTTCAAATATCTCCAAGAGACATAAGTCGGACAGGTCGGAAACGCATCGACGAATTGCAAAAACTGGTGTTTGGGCGGCGAAATCCCGGCGTTGACGCGTGCCGCGACGCGTTCAAAGCGCGGCGTCAGTTCGGGGAAATCGTAAGTGAAAGTTTGCCCATAACGCTTCGGATCGTCGGCGTGAAAGCCGCGCGATTCGTGCAGCGTCAAAACCAGATCCGGCTTCGATTGCTTGACCAACTCCCAGATTTCGAAAGCCAGTTTTTCTATCGCGTCGCCGTTTTTCTTGCCGGGAAAAAGCCGGTTCATGTTGCGCCCCACGAAGCGCCGTTTCGCTTCGATTGCGACACGGTTTGCATCCGGCAAAAGCACCAACTTCCCGCGCGCCACGTTCCATTTGCGCAGCTCGCGCGCCGCGAGATAGCCCGCCGGTTCGTCGCCGTGCAGACCGCCGATGACAACGATTGTCGGCCCGGCTTCTTCGCCGGTTTTGACGAAATAAGGCGTTTGATAGCGCGTTCCGGCCATCAAAACGCCGGAGTGGAGCGTTTCGGCGCGGGCCGAAACGCTCCACAACAGCGCAATGAAAAGCAGCGAAATTCTCATAGATCGAAGGTTTTAACGCCGCGAACGAGGTTCCGGTTGGAAGTTCAAAGCCGCATCGATGCCGCGCTGGAACCATTTGACGTGTCCATCGGCGAACGCGAAATTGGCGCCACCCGCGTGACGATAAGCCCGGCCCGTTCCCGGCGCGAAAACGTTCTCGCTCAGGTTGGAGGTTTCATAAACGCTGACAGTGCCAGACATGGAATTCATGCGGTTGATGGAAACCTGGCTAAGTAACGAATTGAAAGCGTAGCCATTCGATTTCCCACTTGGCAACGCCGGGCAGGTGAAAATCTGGCGGCTTTTCAGATAGGGCTGCAAAATGTCCGTCCATCGCCGCGCGCGCGGCATCACTTCGTCGTAATCCTGCACATACTGCGCGATGCCGAGCGCGATTTGCTTGAGATTTGACTGGCACCGCGAACGCAGGAAACGATCATCGTGTTTCATCGCATCGGAGGCGAGGCCCGTCAACTGGTAAATGGCGCTGTCCAGCGCCGCGCCGGAGAGATGGTTCCACTTGCCATAAGTCGCCAGCACATCGACGCGATAACCGCCCTCTTCAGCGATAACCACGACCTCGCGCGCCTGAGGCGCGGCGTCGGGCGTGACTTCGACCACGATTTTGTCGCCCTCTTGACCTTTGACGCGCGCTGCAAAATGCGGCGCATGGACTTGCTGTGCCATGACAGCAAATAACTGCATCAGTCGGTTCGACCCGCCAAATCCGTAGCCGACTTTGAAAGGAGCGAGCGAAACCGAACCCAGATAAGGCGCCGCCGCCTGGATTCCGAAATCTCTCGCTTGGCCGCGTTGGGACGCCGGAGTTTCGCCCGCCGATAGAAACGCGAAAAACTGCTGGGCTGCCGCTTCGGGCGTCGTAGCGGGCGGCGGATAGCCGTTTTGAGCGTGCAAATAGCCCGCACCGCCGCACAAAAGCACGGCACAGAGTAGCGCCATCAAGCGCCATTTCAACCATTGGCTCATCGAAAACTCCTTGAAAATCAGACTTCGCGGCGCCAGAGAGCAAATTCCGCGCGTCAAATCAAACCGGACGCCGAGTGTTTTACTCGACACCACCACAGGACGACAAAAAGAGACACGGCGAATCCCGGCTTCTCAAAAATCCAATTCCATTTTGCCCGACGCTCTCGCCTTTTCGCCCGACGGCAAACGCCTTTTCGCTCGCGGCGCGGACGCGATTTTGTTCTGGGATTTGAAATAAAAAGAGCGCCGGAGAAGATTCTCCGGCGCTCTTTCCATTCAATCCGTCACTTTTAAAATCGACAAAAACGCTTCCTGCGGAATCTCGACATTCCCCACCTGTTTCATGCGCTTTTTGCCTTCTTTTTGCTTCTCCAGCAGCTTGCGTTTGCGCGAAATATCGCCGCCGTAGCATTTGGCGGTCACGTCTTTTCGCATCGCCGACAGGTTCTCGCTCGCCACGATTTTCGAGCCAATCGCCGCTTGAATTTTGATGGCAAACATCTGGCGGTCGATCAGTTCTTTCATCTTTTCGCAAATCGCCTTGCCGCGCGGGTGCGACTGGTCGCGGTGACAGACGAAACTCAGCGCGTCCACGATGTCGGTGTTGATGAGAATATCGACTTTCACTAGTTTCGATTCCTGAAAGCCCGACAACTCGTAATCCATCGAAGCGTAGCCGCGCGTGCGGCTCTTGAGTTGGTCGAAAAAGTCCATCACCAGTTCCGACAGCGGCAATTCATACATGATCGAATAGCGTCCGCCCGCGACGACATCCATCGACTTTTGGGTGCCGCGTTTGTCGTTGCACAGCTTCAAAACCGCGCCGACGTAGTCGTTGGGCACCAGAATCGTGCAATTCACCATCGGCTCTTCGATTTTCTGAATCATCGTCGGCGAAGGCATATCCGCCGGATTGTTGACCTCGATTGTCTCGCCCGCCGTCGTCGTGACCTTGTAAACCACGCTTGGCGCCGTCGCAATCAGGCTCAAATTGTATTCGCGTTCAAGCCGCTCCTGAATGATATCCATGTGCAGCAATCCCAGGAATCCACAGCGAAAACCGAAGCCGAGCGCGGGCGAACTTTCCGCGATGTAATTCATCGAAGAATCGTTGAGGCGCAACCGATCCAGAGCGTCGCGCAAATCGGGAAATTCGTCGGAATCAATCGGATAAAGTCCGCAAAAAACCATCGATTTCGGCTCGCGGTAGCCGTCCAGCGCGTTGGCAGCGCCGCGAATGGTGCTTGTTACCGTGTCGCCGATTCGCACGTCCGCGACTTCTTTGATGCCCGCTACGATATAACCGCTTTCGCCGGGATAAAGCGCCTTCACCGGCGTCATCGCGGGCCGCATCACGCCGATTTCCTGCGCCTCGAACTTGGTATTGGTGCCCATCAAAAGAATCGGCTGACCGCTTTTGAGCGTGCCTTCCTTGATGCGCACGAACACAACGATGCCGCGATAGGAATCGTAAAACGAGTCGAAAATCAGCGCCTGCAACGGCGCATCGGGGTCGCCGGTCGGGGCCGGAACGCGCGCCACCACCGCTTCGAGAATCTCATCGACGCCGATGCCCGATTTGCCCGACGCCATGATCGCTTCTTCGCCGGGCAGCCCCACGATCTGCTCGATTTCCTCGATAACGCGATACGGATCGGCGCTCGGCAGGTCGATTTTGTTGAGAACCGGAATGATTTCCAGATTCGCCATCAGCGCCAGATGCGCGTTGGCGACGGTCTGCGCCTCGACGCCCTGCGTGGCATCGACGATCAGCAAAGCGCCTTCGCAAGCCGCGAGCGCGCGACTGACTTCATAGGTAAAATCGACGTGACCGGGCGTGTCGATGAGGTTGAGAACGTAATGCTGGCCGTCTTTGGCGATGTAATCGAGGCGCACGGCGGCGGCTTTGATGGTGATGCCGCGTTCGCGCTCCAAGTCCATCGAGTCGAGCAGTTGCGCCTTCATATCGCGGTCGGCGACGGCGCTTGTCATCTGCAAAATCCGGTCGGCGAGCGTGGATTTGCCATGATCGATATGCGCGATAATCGAGAAATTGCGGATGTGAGATTGAGGAAAGTGTTCAGGGGAGCCGTTTTGCACGTTCTCAAGTTTACTAAGGGCCGGGAAATCTTATATATCGAGGTTCAAATGACACTGTGGCTCAAACAACGGCTGGGGATTTGGCTGGGCGCGTCGCTTTTAGGCGGGGCGCTGGTGTGGAATAGCGGCGTAGTTCGGGCATCGAGTTTTGGAGTGCGAAAATCAGTGGAACACACTCCATCGAAACTTGGGGATGAATTTCAGGCTCCGCGCATCAAGTTGACGCGAGATGCAGCGATAAAGAGCTTCCTCAGGCTGCTCCGAGATTTCGTTTATGAACCTGATGTCTCCAAACGCAGCAGTTACTCCATCAAAAGTGAGCGGGAACTTGGAGACGGACTCTACGCGATGTTATTTGGCATGTCAGAACAATGGCGTCAACTTCGGTATAGCGACAATCCACAGAGCGTTCTATCCTCAACGCGGCTTCCCTTGGTCTTAATTCAAGAAGGTGAAAGTTGGGGTGTTGATTTAGTCGAAACTTATGCGAAGTGGAACAAGCTTCAAGGACAATCCAAAGGTGAGGCAATTTTCCGCTTAACTGGTGTTGAAATCGAAGGATTTAAACTGATGCCGAAACTTAGATACGAACGCGATGACGTGTATCGCGTCTCGTGCCAATCCAACATGAAGCGCATAGCCTTCAGTATCATGGAGGTTTTCAAAAACAACGGCGACAAATACCCACCCGCGAAAAGATGGCTTGATTTTTATAATCCGTATCAGGAGAACGTGCCATATTATAAATGTCCATCTGTCAAAGATGCCGATGGATATGGATATGCCTTCAATTCCAAACTTTCCGAGAAATCTCGCGACACATTGGTCAGGGCGAAATTCAAAGCAGAAAGCGTTGTCCTTCTCTACGAAACCACCGATCTCAATCGCAACGCCTACGGCACCGGCGAAAACCCCGCATTCCGCCACCAAAACGGCGCCAATTACGCCTTCGCCGATGGCCACGTCAAATGGTTTCCCAAAACCCAGACGCCCAGTTTCAAATTGAAGCCCTAATCCTCTTCGCGGCGCAGCGGTTGGTGCGGCGCATCGGCGCGGTCGGACACTTCCAGGTCTTCGTAGATTTCACCGAGGGGTAACTCGATTTCAAGGTCGGGAAAGCGCAAAACCTCGTCGCGGCGCCCGTAGGAACGCAGCAACCAGCCTTCGTCCGTGCGGCGAAAATGCTCGATTGAAACACGCTCGGCTTCGACTAAAACATAGTCGGTGAGCGTGTCGATGAGCGCGTAGAACTGAAATTTGTCGCCCCGGTCGTATTCCTGGGTCGAAGGCGAAAGCACTTCGAAAATCACTGTCGGCGTAAGCAAAGTGTTGTCGCCGCGTCCCTCGAAACGCGACGGAGGACAATAAATCAGCGCGTCGGGATAAGTGTGCAGGCCGTTCGCTTCGATTTTGACGCGCATTTCGCCGCCCAGAGCCGTGCATCGCCGTCCCCGCAACGTGGTTCTGGCGGCGGTCGTGATATTGGCGGCAATGGTGGCGTGATTCAAAGTGCCGCCCGCCATCGCGAAGACCTCGCCGCGAAACCATTCATGTTTGACGGGCGAATGTTCTTCGCCTGCGCGATATTCGTCTTCGCTGATCCAGTTGAGTTGACGATTTGCGCTCATAATTCGACCTCGCGGGCAAAGCGGATGTGAGATTGAGGAATGGAGTCTGAAAAGCCGTTTTGCACGCGCCCAAGTTTACTAAGGGCGCGAAAATCTTATATATCGAGGTTCAAATGACACTGTGGCTCAAACAACGGCTGGGAATTTGGCTGGGCGCGTCGCTTTTGGGCGGCGCGCTGATGGGAGATGGTATGGCACTCGCGGAAAACTCGCCGCCAAGAGGCACGAATCGATTTGCGGTTCAGGCTAAACCAAAACTGTCGCGCGCCCAAGCCGTGCGGATGTTTGCGAAGGCTCTCGACAATATCGGCAATCCAGATATTTTCGAGAGTTACCGTCTGCTGGAAATTTGCGTTTCTCCAAAATCTCGGTCTATTCGTTTGCAGCGCGCGATAAGCCAGCAATGGAAGGGCCATCCCAAACGGCGCGCGGGCCAAATCAACCCTTCTCTTGCCATCGTTGTAATCCGCGAAAACGGTGGCTATACCGTCGATATGCTCGAAACTTATGCCCGGTGGAACAATCTGCGAGGCGTCGCTAAAGCTCAGGCGCTTTATCGTGTGGCGGGCATCATTACGCCCCAACTGCCGCGTGACGCAAGTTTCAACCGCTGGGCTTGTCAAACCCAAATGAAGGCCATCACGCTCGGCATCGCGCAATACGTTCAAGACCACGACAATAAGCGTCCGCCGTCTCGAAAATGGATGGATGCGGTGCGCGATTATGTTGTCAACGATGAGGTTTTCAACTGTCCCGGATTAAGAAACAATCAAAAATACGGCTTCGCTGCCAACCTCAACCTATCAAATCAAAATGGCAATGCACTGCCTAACCGCGAACGCACCGTTTCTCTCTACGAAACCTCAATCCTCAAACGCAACGCCTACGGCACCGGCGAAAACCTCGCGTTTCGACACCAAAACGGCGCCAATTACGCTTTCGCCGATGGCCATGTCAAGTGGTTTCCCAAAACCCAGATTCCCAGTTTCAAGCTCAAACCGTGAGTTTTCGACTTGTCTACCCCACTCACCCACTCGTCCACTCCACTCGGCCACTTGTCTATCTCATAGTCCAACTTGTCTATCTCCCTCAGCGACTTGCCTATCCCACTCGGCCACTTCTCCTCATCTTGGCGCGACTTGCCTTTCTCGCCCGCCGACTTGTGCCAAAATTAGCTCCGCTTCACTATTTATTAACGCGACTTCACCATGTCACAATCCAACCCCACTCCCACGCCGACCCCGGCACCCCAAAAACGCGGGCTGTTCAACGCCAAACAACTCGCCGAACTCGATGAATCCGATGCCGTGATTCTCGCCGCGCGCAAAGCCGAATACGCGCCGATTCTCTTGCTGCGCGAAATCACGCCCGCCCTCGTGGAGCAGTTGGCGACCAAAACCCAGCAGTGCCGCGATCTGCTCACCGCCTCCAAATCGCAGCACGGCGGCTCGAAATCGCAGACCCAACTCGCGCGCGAAGCCCGCGACGAGGTGATCGGGCTGCTGCAAGAAATCCAGAGCGCCGCGCGCCAGAAACTGGGCGCCGACAGCCCGCAAATCAATTCGACTTACTACGGCTCGACCAACCTGCGCGAAAGCCGCTCCAAACTCACTCAGGCGTATGACGGCATCCAAAAAACGCTCGAAACCGTGCCTTTGCCCGGCATCACGCCCGCCTTTATCGCCGATTTGACCGCCGAATTCGCCGCTTATGAGAACGCGCTCGACGGCAAAACGACCGGCGCGGGCGGCGGCTCGACCGATTATCAGCAAGCGCTCGACCTGCTCGCCGAAGTCACCAAAGAGCGCCAGACCATTCAATTCGCGGCCAACGGCGCCTTTCCGGTGCGCGATAAATCCAAGCGCGAAGACCGCAAAGCGTTCCAAATTCCGCCCGACCAAAATTTCGTGGGCTGAGTTGGAAAGAGCGGGGCTGACGCCCTCTTCCAATCTTTGGATAACGAAA
>JAABUN010004980.1_pt1 | contig 17154 bp, 18 predicted proteins | sample 5559311 | NCBI WGS metagenome assembly JAABUN01 (sample SAMN10711877, study PRJNA513370) | rock metagenome | isolation source: Antarctica rocks | place: Antarctica: Victoria Land, Siegfried Peak sud
TCAGCGCGGCGTGCCACTCCGCAAGGAAGGGCCGGTCGAGGTCGAGGTGTGCCGGCGGTGCGGTCTGTGGTTGCGCTGCTGGACTCACTGCGACATCCGTCCGCTGGCTACTGCGACCAAGTCCTTCGACGGCGACGAACGCTCTGCCCGGTTCGTCCGCGTCACCTCGGTCAGTCACCGTTCCCGTGTGCCACCCGTCAGTCAATCGCTTCGACCTGAACGTTGCCTGACGACTCGTCCCGGGTGCAGAGGGATTGCTACCGGGCCTGGGCCAAGCTCAGAATGCGGGCCTCCGGGCTCCCGGGACCCTGCTGCCGGAGAGCAGAGTCGCCGCCAACACTGCGGCGGCCGCGCCCCCCGGTGTGTGTGCGGCCGGGCGGGGCCGGGCTGTGCCTGCTCAGCTGGTTGAGGTCATCTGCTGGGCCGACCGCGGCTGGCGGTTTGTGCGGCCGGGGTCGGTCGGGTGACGGTGGGGAACGCGCGTTCCCGGCGGTTGCCGGCGGCCAGGGTGGTGAGCCAGCTGGTGAGGGCGGCGGCGCGGTTGCGGTAGCCGCTCAGGAACGCCAGGTGGATCAGTCCCCAGGCGAGCCAGCCGGGCAGGCCGGACAGCCGTACGGGTCCGAGCTCGAGCAGCGCGTGGCCGCGGCTGACGTACGCCGCGCTGCCCAGGTCGCGGTAGCGGAACGGCGAGCCGGGCGGCACGCCGCGCGGGTGTCCGACCGCGTGCAGGACCTGCCCGGCTGCGTGCAGGCCGGCTTGCATGGCGGTTTCGGCGACACCGGGCAGGTCATCGAGGCTCATCAGGTCCCCGACGACGAACACTTCTGGATGGCCGGGAAGGGTCAGGTCGGGCTGGACCTTGATGCGGCCGTCGTGGTCCTGCGGCGCACCGGCGGCGCGGGCGAGGGTGTCGGCGAGCGGCGGAGCGGCGACACCAGCGGTCCACAGCACGGTCCGGGCGTCGATCCGGCGGGTCGGCCCGCCTTCGGCGCTGACGTCCAGTCCGTGCCCGTCGACGTTGGTGGCGCGCGAGCCGGTGTGCAGCTCGACGCCGAGCCGGCGCAGGGTGGCTGTGGCGGCGCCGGACAGGCCGCGGGAGAACGAGGCGAGCGCCCGGTCACCACCGTCGAACAGCAGCACCCGCGCCTCGGCGGGGTCGATGGTGCGGAACTCCTCGGTCAGGGTGCGCGTCGCGAGTTCGCGGATCTGCCCGGCGAGCTCGACGCCGGTAGGCCCGGCGCCGACGAGCGCGAACGTCAGCCACGGACGGCGCTGCTCGGCGGTCGGTAGGGCCTCGGCGGCTTCGAACGCCTGGTACACCCGCCGCCGGATCACCAGGGCGTCGTCGAGAGTCTTCATGCCGGGAGCGTGGACGGCGTACTCGTCGTGGCCGAAGTAGGACTGCTGCACCCCGACGCCGACGATCAGATGGTCGTAGCCGACCTGCAGGTCGCTGCCGTCCGGGCGGGTGGCGTGCACCACGCGCTGGTCGACGTCGACGTCGTGGACCTCGGCGACCAAGCAGTCGACGTTGCGATGCCGCCGGAACAGTTGCCGCAGTGGGGCGCTTATCTGTCCCTCGGACAGCAGCCCGGTGGCGACCTGGTAGAGCAGTGGCTGGAACAGGTGCACACCGGTGCGGTCCAGCACCGTCACCTGCATCGGCCCGCGGGCGAGCCGGCGGGCGGCGAACAGCCCGGCGAAGCCCCCGCCGACGACGACGACCCGGGGCCGTCCCCCCGGGCCGGTCAGCCCCGGCGGGAGGAGCCGGCTCCGGTCGGCTGCGTTCTGGTCGGTCGCGTTCTCGTCGGCCGGGGCCGGCTCGGCCACTTCGAGGGAAACGCTCGGGTCGTGCCGGGTCATTCTGTCGCCTCCCACAGGTCCTGCGGAGCGTCGGCGCCGGGAACCTGGTCGCTGCGGGTGGGCCGGCCAAGTCCCAGGGACAGGGCGCTGGTGACCAGGGGGAAGTGGCTGAACGCCTGCGGGGTGTTGCCCAGGTGCCGCCCGCTGGTCGGGTCGTACTCCTCGCTGAGCAGCCCGACGTCGTTGCGCAGGCAGAGCAGCCGCTCGAACAGCTCCTGGGCCTGCTTGCGCCGGTCCAGGCCGACCAGGGCATCCACCAGCCAGAACGAGCAGGCCAGGAACACCCCCTCGCCGCCGGGCAGGCCGTCGGTGCCGCTGTCGGTGCGGTAGCGCAGCACCAGCCCGTCGGAGGTCAGCTCGCGCTGCACCGCCTCGACGGTCCCGGCGACGCGAGGGTCGTCGGGGGGCAGGAACCCGACCCGGCCGACGAGCAGCAGGCTGGCGTCGAGCTCACGGCTGCCGTAGGACTGGGTGAAGGTGTTGCGGTCGGCGTCGAAGCCATGCGCGAGGACGTCGGCGTGGATGGTGTCGCGCAGCGCCGCCCACCGGTCAGCCGGCCCGGGCAGCCCGGACTGCCGGACCCCGTCGACCATCCGGTCGGCGGCGACCCACGCCATCACCTTGGAGTGGGTGAAGTCCCGGCGTGGCCCGCGGATCTCCCACAGCCCGTTGTCGGGCTGCTGCCACGCGCCCTCCAGATGCTCCATCAGCGCGACCTGCAGGTCCCAGCTGCTGTCCGGAGCCTCCAACGCGGCCGCCCGGGTCAGCGCCAGGCCGTCCAGCACCTCCCCCCACACGTCGAGCTGGAGCTGATCGGCTGCGGCGTTGCCGGTCCGGACTGGTCGGGAGTCCTGGTAGCCGGACAGCCAGGGCAGTTCGGTCTCGGGCAGGCGCCGCCGGCCGTCGAGGCCGTACATGATCTGCAGCTTGGCGGGGTCACCTGCGACCGCCCGCAGCAGCCAGTTGCGCCAGGCCTTGGCTTCGGTGACATAGCCGGCGCCGAGCAGAGACTGCAGGGTGCCGGTGGCGTCGCGCAGCCAGCAGTACCGGTAGTCCCAGTTCCGCGGGCCGCCGATCTGCTCGGGCAGCGAGGTGGTGGGCGCGGCGACGATCCCGCCGGTCGGGGCGTACGTCAGCGCCTTGAGGGTGATCAGCGAGCGCTGCACCGCGTCCCGGTACGGCCCGGCGACCCGACCCCGCGCGGTCCAGTCCTGCCAGAACCGGGCGGTGCCGGTCAGCGCGGCCTGCGCGTCCACCGGCGCCGGCGGCTCCAGGTGGCTGGCCTTCCAGGTGAGCACGAACGGGACGCGGTCCCCCGGCCGCACGGTCACCTCACCAACCGTGCTCCAGCCCTCACCGCCGTGCACCTCGACGGGGGTGTGCAGGTACGCCGCGTCCGGGCCGGCGACCGCCCGCATCCCGTCCGGCAGGTGCCGCACCCACGGCACGACTGAACCGTCGTCGAAGCGCAGCCGCAGCTCGCTGCGCACCCGCACGCTGCCGGACACGCCCTCCACGATCCGCACCACGTCCGCGGCCTGTCCGCGCGGCGGCATCAGGTCCAGCACCCGCACCTCACCCTCGGCGGTCCGCCAGGTCGTCTCCAGCACCAGCGTGTCCGGCAGGTACCGGCGGCTGGTGCAGACCTCGGCGCCGACCGGCGCGAGGCGCCAGTGCCCGGCGCGTTCGCTGTCCAGTAGCGCGGCAAAACACGCGGGTGAGTCGAACCGGGGCAGGCACAGCCAGTCGATAGAGCCCACCCGCGACACCAGCGCCGCGCTGTGCAGATCACCGAGCAGCGCGTAGTCCTCAATCGCCGCCATCAGCCGGCCTGCTGCAAATCCAGGACGACCTTGACGTCGCTGTCCTCCCGGCGGAACGCCTGCTGGTAGTCCGCCAGTCGGACCCGCCGGGTGATCAGATCGGCCAGCCACGCCGGGTCGGCCTGCCGCAGGGCGTCCGCGGCCAGCTCGTAGTGGCCGCGGTTGGCGTTGACGCTGCCGAACACCACGCCGTTGCTCAGCACCGCGTCGCGGTTCAGCGCGCCGACGTCGACCGGCCGGGTCCGGCCGGTGCTGGACACCCCGGTCAGGCAGGCCACGCTGTCCGCGGCGTTGTGGGCCATCACGTCCAGCACCACCGACGGCACCCCCGTGCACTCCACCAGCGCGTCGGCGAGCACCCCGGAGTCCGGCAGCGACTCGGTGTGGTAGCTGGCGCCGAGCCGGCGCACCAGGTCAGGCTTCGGGCCGTCGGTAACCAGGTCGAAGACGTGAACCTCCAGACCTTGCTGCACCGCGAGCAGCGCGGCGAGCAGCCCGACCGGGCCGGCACCGGTCACCACCGCTACCTTCGGGTCCCACCAGGCCCGCTCGCCGATCCGGGTGATCTGCTGCCAGGCCTTCGCCACGACCGTGGTGGGCTCTAGCAGCACCCCCAGGTCCTCAAGGCTCGCGTCCAGGGTCACCAGCGCGTCCGGGTCGGCCCGCCACCGCTCCCGGGCAAAACCGTGCAGACCCTTGATGCCGTGCTCGGTGTACTGGCCGTTGCGGCACATGTCCCACTGGCCGGTCGCGCACGCCGGGCACGGCACCGGATCAGGTCGCCGCACGATCCCGACCACCAGGTCACCGGGGTGCAGGCCCGACCCTGCCGGCGCTTCCCGGACCCGACCGAGGTTCTCGTGACCAAGCACCAGCACCTGCTCGCCCGGCGGGGCCTGACCGTACTGCCCGCTCACGATCTCCACGTCAGTACCGCACAGCCCCACCGCCACACCGTCGACCAGCACGCCGCCGCCCTGCTCGGCGGGCTCCGGCATGTCGATCAGTTCCAGGGAGTCCGGGACACCGGGGTGGACGACTAGAGCGCGCATGACCCACCAGCCCCCGACGCCCCGAAGGTCCTGCCCCGAGCCCCCGGACGAAGGTCGACCAGGCCTAGCGACGGCAGTGCACCCCAGTCTGGGCCGGCGCAGCACATCTGCCGCACCACGGATGCCAAGACCGCCGCAGCACGCTCGAGCAAATCGCAGGACGTCATGACAGGGGGCCTCTTCCCTCGCGAAGGTCGTGTGCGGCGGCTCGTCCCCGTTGCGCTGGCTCTGCCGCCCGCGAAGGCCTCCATCGCAAGAAGACCGACAGGTGGGTCAGCATGCACCCAGCATTGAGCGTCGCGGCGGACCGTGCGCCGACCGGCGCTGGTGGTCAGGACCTGCCCGTGTCTGATCATGACGTGCCCGCCGGTGCCAACCGCTGTCCGCCTCGGGCGGCAGCCCTGCGCTTGATCGTCCGGCTGGCCCGGTCGCCGAGCAGGGTCAGCAGGCACGGCACGAGCAGTGTGCGGACGACGACGGCGTCCAGCAGGATCCCCAGGGTCATGGCCAGGGCGAGCTCGCGGAAGGGGCGCAGCGGGACCAGGGCCAGGAGCCCGAAGCTCGCGGCCAGGGTGAGCGCCGCCGCCGTGATCGCCTGGCTGCTCTCCGGGGTGGCCTTGCGCACGGCCTCGCGCAAGGGCAGGTGCCGGGCTGCTTCCCAGACCCGCCCGACCGCGAAGATGTTGTAGTCCGAGCCGAGGGAGACCAGGAGCATGGCGGCCGCGAACGGCACGTAGAACGTCAGACCGTCGCCGCCGAGCAGGTCCTGGAAGACGAAGACGGTTAGCCCGAGCGAGGCCGTGAGCGCCAGGACGCTGGAGGCCAGCAGCAGCAGTGAGCTGAGCACGGCCCGCAGGAACAGCACCAGCATGAGCAGGTTCGCGAGCAGCGCCGCCAGACTGATCCGCACCAGGTCACGGGTGGTCTGGTGGACGATCAGGGCGGACAGCACGGTGTCGCCGGCGCAGGAGGCCGTCACGCCGGTCAGGCCGGACTGCGCGAGCAAGGCGGGCAGGTGTTCGCGCAGAGCGGTGATGGAGTCGATGGCGTGCGCGCCGAGCGCCGGGTCGTCGAGCACGACGAGCAGCCGGGCGGCGTCGCCGGACCGGGCGACGAACACGCCGTAGTTGTCGGTGACGGGCAGGGTGCCGGGGCCCAGGGCCACGGCGACGCCCGGCTGGGCGTCGACGAGCGCGGTGAGTCGGACGAGCTCGGGACGGGCCGCGCCGATGCCGGCGCCCTCGAGCAGGACCTCGGTCGGCGACAGGATCCCGGGGGCAAAGCTGGTGCGGGCCTGTCGGGCGGCCTGCGCCGCCCGGGAGTTCGCCGGCAGAGAGTCGATGAACGACACGCCGAGCTGCAGGTGACGCAGCGGCACGGCGGCGAGCAGCAGCCCGAGGACCGAGAGCGCGGCGACCAGCGCTGCGTTGCGCGGTCGGGTCAGGGCAGTAGCCAGGCCTCGCCGGGCCGCCGGGACGGTGGGAGCCTGGCGTTCCTGGCCGGGTCGCGCGCTGGGCCACAGCGCGGTACTGCCCAGTACGGCGAGCACGGCCGGGACCAGGGTGACGGCCACGACCATGGCGATCAGGACGGTGAGAGCCAGCCCGGGGCCCAGGCCGCGGAACAGCGCGGACCGGGCGACGAGCAGCGCACCGGTGCCGGCGGCGACGGTCAGCCCCGCGACCGCGACGATCGGCGCTGTCCGGGCGGTGGCGTGCTCCACGGCGTTACGCGGCGACCGGCCGGCCGTCAGCTCCTGGCGCAGCGCGGACAGGAAGAACACGCTGTAGTCCGTCACCACACCGAGCAGCAGCGCGACGATGACCGGCTCGACGTCGGCGGGGACACTCAGATGCAGCAGCTGGGCCAGCAGCGCCACGACCTGCAGCGTGCCTACGGTGGCCAGCCCCGCCACGAACAGCGCGACGAGCGGTGCGACCAGCGACCGGAAGCTGGCAGCGACGATCAGGGCGATGACGACGATGGTGGCGGTCTCCATGAGCGGCAGTGCGTGCCCGATCAGCTCGGCCTGCCGGGCGCGGGCCGGGATGGAGCCGGTCACGCCGACGTAGCCGTCGTCGGGGTCGGCGAGATGCTGGACCGCGAAGGCCGCTGCGGCGTCCCGCTGCTCGGCGAACCCGGTGCTCGGCGGCATGAACAGGTACGTCAAGACGCCGGTGCCATGCTCGGCGGCGCCGGGGAACAGCGCGTTGGGTACCGGCAGCGCGCCGAGGATGGGTCCGGCGTCGTAGGCGCCCTGGGTGAGCGCGACGCCGCGCAGCACGGCTTCGGCTTGCGCGTACACCGACAGCCCGTCCGGGTCGTGCTGCACCAGCGCGGTGCGGCTGGTCAACGGGAACCCGAAGATCTCAAAGGACCGGAGCTCGGTGGCGATCGCGGGGTTGTCCGCCGCCACGAACCCTTGCAGGTCTGCGTTCGCGCCGGCTCCCGAGATCAGCGTCGTGGCGCCGACCGCCAACGCCACCCACACTGCGATGATCAGGTACCGCAGTCGGATGACCAGCCGGGCGTACGCGCGGCCCAGTCGGCCGGGCTCCACGCCGGACCTGCGGCTGTCCCCGGTCGGGCTGTCTCCGGCCGGGCTGTCCCCGGCCGGGCTGGCGGCGGTCAACACTCGATCCGGTGCACGCAAAGCCGGCGGAGCTCGGCGTCGGCGAGGTGGCGGTACCGGCCGGACCGGTAGTCACCCACCGGGGTGTCCGTGACCTGCTTGAGGTCGCCGTGGGGCAGCGTGAGCAGCGCGCGGTGCGCCAACAGCGCTTCGAGGTCCTGGTCGCCGCCGTCGCGAGTCAGCAGCTCCAGCAACTGGCGGCGCTGCCGGCCACGATGGACTCGAGCGGGCAGGTACAGCAGCAGCACCGGGCCGGCCGGGACCAGCGTCGTGGTCAGCCCGAGGAGCACCCCGAGCCGGCGAACGGCGGTCTGGGACTGCCGGCCCCGGCTGATCAGCTCCGCGGCAGTCCCGCGCACCTGGTCGGCAAAGGCGCCGGTGCGGTTGCCCACCAGCGGCACGCCGCGCAGCTCCTGCAGCGCCTGCCCAGAGCTGTCCAGCGCCTGGCCCGACCGAGACAGCGACTCGCCGAGCCGGGCCAGCTGGAACACCTGGTGGCCGACCCAGATGCCGACCACCAGCCAGAGCACGACCCAGAACAGCGCTACCGCGTCGGCGGTGCGTAGGTGACGCTCATCGGCGCGGTGCACCTGACCCATCACGCACCCCCCGTACCCGTCCCAGGCCGCTGACCTTGACCGCTGTCTAGCGGTTGCCCTACAGACCGGGTGGGCTGCGCTTCCCCAGAGCGCGGTCGGGCACCGTCAGCAGATCGGCACTACAGGTGTGCCACACGTCCCGGGGGCCACCATGTCCGTGCCTGTCGAGCCGTCGCCGGCTGTGCAACACACCACCGGCGGGGGCCGTCGCTGGTCCGTGCTCCTCCCGGCCGTGACGTTCCTCGTGGGGCTGGCCCTGGGAGCCGTCGTGGTCGGGGTTGCTGTTGACAGCAGCGATGACAACGGGCAGGGGACGGTAGCGGCGTCCACCGCGACCGGGCCGGGTACCGCGCCGTCCCCCTCAGGCCTGGTGGTGCGGGTACCGCAACCGTGCCTGCAGGTCGCCGATCAGGCCCAGGTCGCCTTCGGGATCCTGCAGGACGCCGCAGCCGCTGCCCGCGAGCTCGATGCTCGGCGTCTGCAGGAGCTGGTGAACCAGGCGCAGCAGGAGCGCGACCGCACCCAGGCGCTGATCTCGGCCTGCCGGGACCTGAGCGCCACCCAGCCGCACTGACCGCGCCAACTGTGCGGTGACCACCCGCAGCACGGCCTCAGCCCACTAGAGCAACGACCCGCGGCGCTGACGGGTCCGTCGCGCTGCCGTCTCGGCAGCGCGAGGTGCAACGTCGCCCAGGGGCCTGGACGAAGAAGCTCGTTGGGCGTGCTCCGGTGGCCGCCTGGTGCTGGTGCGCCGGTCAGGCCACGGACGTCACGTCGGGCGTGAGGTCACTCTTGCGGGGCCACATCTTGGCACCGAGGACGCCCCCGAGGGTGGCGGCCGCCCAGGACAAGCCCAGGCCCAGCACCGCCCAGCCAGCCGCGTCGCGGGCGGCCTGCACGGCCTGCGCGACGTTGACGTCGGGCACGTTGGTGCGCTGCAGCGCGGTCGTCTGGGTCAGCACATCGGCCAGTGAGCCGAACAGCGAGCCGCCACCGAACAGGGTGAGGAACAGGAACGCCACGACGCCCAGGGCCCAGACCAGGATGCCGTGGAGCAGGCCGGACCGGACCCCTCGCCACATGGTGGTGGCGCCGGCGGTCAGACCGCCGAGGAAGAACGCGAACAGCCCGATCAGGCCGGTGATGACAGGCGCACCGGCCCCGGCGTTGTTGGCTCCCGGGGTCAGCCAGCCGAGGGCGAAGAACGCCAGCTCCAGGAGCAGGAAGGTGGGGAGCGCCACGATCAGTCCGGCCCAGACCGGCCCCCAGCGGACCTGGTCGCGGCGCTGCTCGGGGACTGCGACGTTCATCGGTCGCGGGGCGTCGTGGTGCTCGGTGTTTGTCACGAGCGTGTCCTGTCGCACTGGCCGGATCGGCTCCGGGGACGGCGGGGCGACGCTCAGCCTTTCTGAGCCGTCGGGCACCGGCTTGCCGTCCAGCCCGCGAGTGGCTGAACCTGCGTTTCTGGTCATGGAGGTCTCCTTTGACGGTGTCTTTGAGTGACCGGCGCGCTGGATGCAAGCCGGGAACAGGCGACTTCTGGGTCCTCTTCTTGCGCGAGGTGGGCGCTGCCGTGGCCTGATTGGTGGTGTGCCCGAACGCCGGTGTCGGTTTCGTCGGCTGGCTGTCGGTCTCCTTACGCTCGCGGACCGCTCCTTCGCGTAGCGCTGGCCCGATGCGCATGCGCTGCCGCGTGCACGAGCGCCAGCGCTGCCCCGACCACGACACCGACCAGGAAGCCGAGCAGGTAGAACACGAGACCATTGAGCAATGGTCGGTTCACGCTCATCAGGCCCAGCACCAGCCCGACGAAGGATCCGACGACTCCTCCGGTGAGGGTCAGTCGTTGCGCTGGCCCAGGCCAGTGCGCTGGGCTCAGCAAGGCCCTGCTTCCGCGCCGGGTCTTCACCGTCGTATCGGCCGGCTGCTTCATCCACCTGCTCCTTCCGGGCGCCCTCGTGATCGTGGATCGGGTGCAGTAGGGAGCCTTTCCGGGTCCAGTCCGTGCACGACAGAGACGGGACAGCCGTCGGTCAATCGCAAGGTGGCGGACGCGCTCACCGCTCGGGATCGGAGTCCGGTACCGGTTGCTGCAGGTGCCGGTCGACGCGAAGGTGGCCGATCGTCGCGCCGCCACGACCGCCGCGATCCTGCCCAGGATGTCGGTCCCGCGCCGAAGGTCGCCGTGACGAGCGGGCTGGGACAGTCCGGAAGGTGTCCGTCAGGGACGGTCAAGTGTGAGGGGTAGGGGAGCTTCATGGGACCGCCGCAGGTGCTGCACATCGAGGACGACGCTCCGCTGCGCCGCAGCCTGCTGCTGAGCTTCCAGGTGCTGGAGGCCGCGACCGGGGGTGCAGGGGCTGCGTCAGCTCGATCGCGAGCCCGACGGCGTCCTGCTGGACCTCGGGCTGCCCGACATCGACGGGTTCGAGCTGTGCCGTCGGGTTCGCGCCCGAACCCCAGGTCCCATCCTGGTCTTGAGTGTGCAGAGCGCACCCGACGATGTCGCGCGCGCGCCGCGAGGGACCGCGTCGGACCGGCCCTACGCCGACCGCCCGTGAAGCTGCCCCCGTTGGCTGACCGAGCACACGACCTCGAAACGTGCACCGCCCCATCGTGACGCCAGCCGGCGGGGCCCTGCGTTGAGAACGGAGTTCACGTGCTTGGGCGCGACAGCGGGTCGATTTCCGACCACTCGTAGAGCATCGCCTCGGCCAGGGACCGCAGGGGTTGGTTCCAGCGGGCCCGTAGCGAGAGGTACTCCTGGCAGCTGGTTGCCACGTCGGTAGGTATGTCGATCCCGGCGGCTCGCAGCCGGGCCGCTGCTTGGGTGAAGTGGCGCCGCCAGTCTTGCTCCTCGTCCTCGGACGGCTCGCACCCGGCGTGTGGGATGAGTTCCTCGAGCAGTTGCAGGCCGGTGCTGGACACCATCTCCAGACCAGGTGAACGCAGCAGTGTGCGGTAACGCTGCCCGTCCAGGGCGCTGCGCAGCAGGGCGGTGGTGTCCAGGCTGAGCAGCAGCAGCCGCGGCAAGGTGTACTGCGCGTCGCGGTAGTGGAAGTAGCGCAGGACCGGATACGAGTGGTGCGTCTGGTAGGTCCTGCCCAGCAGGTCCGCCAGCCATGACAGCTCCTGCCCGGCGCCCGGTAGCGCCCCGTCGTCGGCCAAGCCGACGATCAGCTGCACAGGGTCGCCCGTGCAAAAGGTGCGTTGGTGCAGCAGCGCTGCCGACGTCTTGTGCTGCGTGATCGTCCCGTAGACGGACAGGAAGTAGGTCAAGACCAGCGTGAACCCCGACAGACCGAGGCCGGCTTCCATAATCATGAACAGCCGGTAGGGCGCGGTGATCGGGACGACGTCGCCGGTGCCGAGCGTGGTGAGCGAGAAGCCACTGACGTACAGCGCCGTCGCCCAGCCGGTGTCGGTGCTGCCGTCCGTCGCGACGACCGCGGTCCCCAGCGCAGGCTGGAAGACCATCGCCCAGCCGGCAGTGACCAGCAGCACCCACACCGCGATGGTCGCCGTGATCTGCACGGGCCCGCTGTAGGCCAGCAGGCGATGGCGCCGCGGCGGCCGCAGTCGACGTCCCAGCAGGCGGAAGCTGCGCCAGACCCAGCGCGACAGCGGGCGTCGGACCGGTCCGCTACCGCTGGCCGGAAACAACACCGTGAAGAACACGTCCGCCAGAACGAGGCCGACCAGGGCGGCGCCGGCCAACTGCACCAGACGGTCAGCGCTGGTCACCCGCTCACCTCCCGTGCCGCACGACAGCCCTGGCCGACAGCTGACTAGGCGCTAGGCTCGCAGCGTGTGACGTCCTGCTGCAGCGGCTGGTCGGTCAGTTCGATCGGGACCTGGACGGTCGTGCTGCCGGCGTGCTGAAAGGTGAAGGTGGCCGGCACGGTCAGCCCCGAGCGCAGCGGCTGATCCAGCCGAAGATCCACCCGGTAGTTCACCTCTGGCCCATTCGGCACGGTCGGCGCCGGGGTCCGCACCAGCGCCTTGGCCGGCAGCGGGACCTGCCCCACCACCTCGGCGGTGCCGTCGCAGTCGCGGTCGACGAGCAGGCGGGTGTCGCTGGCGGCGGGCGTGCTCACGCCGACCAGCGCGTCGGGCGCCTCGGCCTCGTTGAACAGCGTCACCTTGAGCCGAACCACGTCCCCCGCCTGGTACAGCGTGTCGCGGGGCTCGTCGATGGACACGTCGCGCAGCAGGACCTCACCGACCCGCGTGTTGACCCCGCCGGCGCCGTGCAGGAAATGCGCCTCGTTGGCGACCGGGCGGCCCGCGCCGCAGCCGGTCAGAGCCAGGCCCAGGCAGCCGGTCGCGACGGCCACTGCTGCGCTTCGGAAGGTGAAGACCATGCTCAGTGCTTTCCCGACAGGGCGGCGTCACCGCAGGTAGCCGCCTTGCGGATCCCTGACGATCAGCCGCAAGGGGCGAGCGGCCGTGACGGGTCGGCCTCGGGCGTGATCGCGGGACGGCTGTGGTACGGGCTGAAGGCGCGAGCAACGGTGCGCGTCCAGGAGCCGATGCCAGCCAAGGTAGGCGATGGCCTGGTAGGTGGCGGCGACCAGCGGGACCGCCAGGACCGCGCCGATGATCCCCAGCAGCAGGGTGCCGCAGGTGACCGCAACGAGGATCGCCAGGGGGTGCAGGCTCACTGCCCGGCCCATCATCATCGGCTACAGGACGTTGCCTTCGATCTGCTGCACCGCCAGCACGATCACCAGCACGATCACGGCGTCGCGCAGGTCGTTGGTGACCAGGGTGACCAGCACCGCGGCAGCCCCGGCGACGGTCGCACTGAGCAGCGGCACGAACGCTGCGAAGAACGTCAACAGTGTCAGGGACAGCCACAGCGGCACGCCGAGCACGAACAGCCCCGCGCCGATCAGGACGGCGTCGACGAGCGCGATCAGCACCGTGCCTCGCGTGTAGCCGGTCAGCGCTGTCCAAGCCTGCCGGCCAGCGCCGTCGATCTGCGCCTGGCGCCCGGCCGGCGCCCAGCTCAGCGCCCACCGCCACATCGCCTCGCCGTCCTTGAGCAGGAAGAACACGGCGAACACGACAACACCGCCGCGCTCAGTGCCTGCAGCACGCTGGTGGCGCCGGCCACCGGGGTGGGCGCGGCGTGCTGCAGGTACTTCACCGCGCTGTCGCGCAGCCCGCCGATCTGGGTCTGGTCCAGGTGCAGCGGTCCATCGACCAGCAGGTTGCGCAGCTCGTCGATCCCGGCGGTCACGGCCGTGCCCAGCTCGTCGAAGCTGCTGCTGACCCGGGAGTAGATCAGGACGCCGGTGGCGATCGGCGCCGCGAGCAACAGGACGATCGCGGTGAGCGCGGCCAGGCTGCCGGGCAAGTGGAGCCGGCGCAGCCGACCGGCCAGCGGTGCCAGCAGCGCGATCAGCAGGACCGCGACGGCCAGTGAGTACGTCACCAACGCGACCCGCAGCAGCACGATGGTGGAGAGCCACAGCACCGCGCTGACCAGCAGCGCCGCGGCGCTCAGCCCCGCCAGCCCACGTAGCCAGCCGGGAAGCACGCCGAGCGTGGTCGTCTTCTGGCGGCGGGGTGCTTCCCGAGGTGGGCCCCGTACCGTCTCCTTTGCTGTGTGCCACCGCGGCCTTTCCCGCCGCGGCGGCGCGCCGCGCCGCGCTTGTCCTGCTGTGGCTGTCCACTCTGTGGCTGCCGACTGGGCCCGTCTGGACGTGTCTATGTCATCTGGCGATCAGCCGTTCGGCCTCCACGGTGCCGTCCTGCTCGACGAGCAGTTCGTAGCGCGTGGCTGCCAATCCGCTGCCGGAGGAGAAGTCACGCCGACCTCCGGTGGCGGCATGGGCGGCGAAGCCCAGGACGGCACCGGCGATGGCTCCGAAGATCAGGCCGTACAGGGCCAGCGCCAGCGGGGCGTTGGTTGAGGGTGAGAACAACCCGACGAACAGCCCGAACAGCAGACCCAGCCAGCCTGTGCTGAGCGCGCCTGCGGCGGCCGCCTTGGTGTTGGTAAGCCGCCCGGTGACGGTCTCGACCAAACGCAGGTCCGCGCCGACGATCGTCACCTTCTCCACGGGAAAGCCGTGGTCGGACAGGTAGTCGACGGCTTGCTGCGCCTGCTCGTACCGGGGATAGGAGCCCAGTGCGTGCCGGCCGATCGGTAGGGGTGTGTGTAGCCCGGAAGGGTCACGACGTTCCTCCGGAGGGTGGGGTCGGGGCCTGGGTGGGGTGGGCTGGTCGTGATGAGCCGGTGATGCCGGTGCACCAGCCGTGGGTGGGGTCCGCGACGGTGGGCGGGCCGGCGGGTGCACTACCGGGTGGTGGAGCCCAGGGTGACCTGCACGGTCTGCTGGTTGCCTTGGCGGACCCGGACGACCGGCACCGTCTGGTTGGGCTCGACGCCGCGCAGGGCTCCGAGGAAGTCCTCCACCGAGGCGACCCGCTTGCCGCTCAGGGAGGTGACGACGTCGCCGGGGAGCAGGCCCGCTCGCGCTGCCGGCCCGTCCTTGACCACGTCTAGGACCAGCACGCCGTCGGTCTGCTGCAGGCCCAGTTGCTGCGCAATCTGCGGGGTGATCCGGCCGGGCTGGATGCCGACGAAGGGGCTGCGGACCTGCCCGGTGCGCAGGAGTTGCTCGACGACGTCGACCGCAGTGGCGCTGGGGATCGCGAAGCCCAGCGACACCGCTCCGGCGGCCGGGGGGATGTACGCGTCGTTGATGCCGATGATCTCTCCGGTGCCGCCGACCAGGGCGCCGCCGGAGTTCCCGGGCGAGATCGGGGCGTCGGTCTGGATCAGGTCGACCAGCGCGGTGCTGGTCTGCGCAGAGCCGGGGATCTCGCGGCTGAGGCCGGAGATGATGCCGGCGGTGGCGGTGCCCTCGAACCCCAGCGGGCTGCCGAGCGCGATCGCCAGGTCCCCGACCTGCGGCAGCTGCTGCTGGAACTTGGCGGCCGGCAGGTCCTTGCGGTCGCTGCGCACCACCGCCAGGTCGGTGCCGGCGTCGGCGGCCACCACGGTGCCGGGCCCGCGCTGGCCGTCGGCGTAGGCGATCTGGACCTGCTTCGCGCCGTGGATCACGTGTTCGTTGGTGACGATGGTCCCGTCGGTACGGTAGATCACGCCGCTGCCCAGCCCGGAGTCGGTGAAGATGGTGACCACCGACGGCTCCACGGTACGGATGACGTCCGGGATCCCGGCCACCGACCCTCGGCCCGTGATCGTCGACGAGGACGGTGACGACGAGGACGGTGACGACGAGGACGGTGACGACGAGGACGGTGACGACGAGGACGGTGCCGCCGACCCCGGGGCCGGGGAGGTCGCGGCAGTCGAAGCGCCGGTCCCGTTGGTGCAGCCGGCCAGCAGCGCGATGCCGCAGACCAACGCCGCCGCCGGCAGCGCCTTGTTGTCCATGGTGCGCACCTTCCGTTGTCGTGCATCGTCGTGACCCGGTGCTCCTGCCCCACCGATGCCCGTCGCGCCCCGGCAGTTCCTTGCGGTTGCGTTGCGGGGAAGCACCAGTGGGCTGGTCTGCGCCGCCCCGGGCATCGCGGCGCCACGTCACGCTCAGCCCGCTGGCCGGCCCGTTGGGTCCTGCCCGGCTGGACGGCACCGTGGTGTGAGCGCAGCGAGAACACCCCCCGGACCCAGGAGGACACCGTGACCACGCCTCGCTGCCGGACGTCGTGGCGGCCTGCAACGCCCAGGCCAACGGCGCTTACGTGCTGCGGACCGAGAGCCTGCCGACGAACCCGGACTCCCAACGCGAGCAGCTGGCGCGCCGCCTCGCTGCCAGGACGACGCCATCGACCTGATCGGGATGGACGTGGTGTGGACCGGGGAGTTCGCCCAGGCCGGCTGGATGTTCTCCCCGGGTGAGCTGACCCACGTCGGCAGCATCAAGGACGTGCTGAAGGGTCCGTTCGACTGCGAGTCAGTGAGGGCCAGCAGTACGGGGCGCCGCTCAACAGCAACACCCGGCTGTTGTTGTACCGCAAGAGCGTGCTCGGGGACCGGCCGGTGCCACAGACCTGGGACCAACTGCTCGACACCGCCGAGGCGCTTCACACCACCCATCCAGGAGACCGGCAAACGCTCCGAGGCCCTGGTCGTGCTGTTCGACGCGCTGCTCGAGAGCGCAGGCGGCTCGATCGTGGCCAGCGGCGAAAACGGCAAGGCCGTCGTCGCTCTACCCGAGGGCCCGACGGTCAAGGCTTTGGAGATCATGAAGCGGTACGCGACGTCCAGCGCCGCCCGACGGGGCTGCTGACCAGCGCGGAGGACGACAACCGCCTCGCGTTCCAAAGCCCGGACAGCACCAGCGCCTTCATGATCAACTGGCCGTACGTGTACCCGAGTGTGCTGGAAGCCGATCCGCAGCTGGCCCGGGACTACGGCGTCGCCGGCTACCCGGCGGTCAGCCCGGACCTACCCGTCCGGGCTCCGCTCGGCGGCTACAACCTGGGCATCAGCAGCTACAGCAACGACCGGCCGGCGGCCCTGGCCGCAGCCAACTGCCTGACCTCACCGGAGCAGCAGTACACGATCCGCCGGATCGGCGGTCAGCCGTCGGTGCTCCGGGCCCTCGCGGACGACCCGGCGATCAAGGAGAAGCTGTCGGTCCTGCCGCTGATGCCCTCCCAGCTGGAGAACGCCGCACCCCGACCGGTCACCCCCAGCTACAACGACATCTCCCTGGCCGTTCGTCAGGTGCTGCACCCGATGCGCGACATCAACCCGCAGCAGACCTACCGGGAGCTGCGGGACCTGCTGCAGCGCGCCCTGACCTCGCAGGCCGTGCTGTAGCCAGCCCTGCCCGGAGCACCGCGCCGGGCTGTACGGCTCCGCAGTCCAGGTGTCCGGCGCGGCAGGCTGACGGGTCCTGTCTGCCGGGGTGACCGTCCCGGCAGGTGGACCCGCGCCGCGCGGCTTCGTCACCTTCGAGTCCGTGGAGTCGGCGCGCCTGGGCCCGTCCGGCGTCGTGCAGCGACGACCCCGCCGCGCGTCCTCGACGCGCTGCTTTCTGCGGCTCAGCCGGCAGGTGCCGGCATCAGGTGATCAGTCCCAGATCCGCGAGTAGACCTTGATTGTCGTTCGAGTTCATGATCTTCTCGTGGTTGAGTGGTGGCGCGGGCTGGGGCGTCGCTGATCGTCCGACGTCGTGGTGTCGGTGTCTCCGGGTCCT
>JAABUN010004981.1_pt1 | contig 17152 bp, 12 predicted proteins | sample 5559311 | NCBI WGS metagenome assembly JAABUN01 (sample SAMN10711877, study PRJNA513370) | rock metagenome | isolation source: Antarctica rocks | place: Antarctica: Victoria Land, Siegfried Peak sud
TCTAAAAATATTAATTCGGAAGAGTCTAATTGATTTTCTAAGTGTTTTTGGTAGAATGGAAGTATCATTTTCAACTGATAGGTCTTGTTGACAAAATTTGACCTATCTTTTTCTACCATCATTCGGCCAAGTCTATACGTGATAAGGTTTTTGGAGTGCTTGTCACCCCCTCAGCTAAGCAAATACAGGCAATATAGTAATAATTGGGCATACTGGAGTAAATCTATTTGTTACTCTTAGTTTCATGCCCAAAAAATTATCGCCAAGACAATCATTAAATAAAGCGTTCCTTAAAGTTAAGCCAATTAGGGGAAATATTGAAACTTTCAAAACTAATCTGATTAAACTGCTTGACCAAATCAATAAGACTGAATCTGAGGAATTTCATAAAAATCTTGTTGCTGATTTTTAAAAGAATACTTATTATAGTCCAAGTCATTTTATCAATACTAAAGGGCGCAACGATCTTGTTATTTATAATGGCAAAGATTCTAAGAGCAGTGTTAGTGTAATTGTAGAAGCTAAAAAACCAACCAACAAAGCCGAGATGCTGGAGGTTGACAATTTAAATACTAAGGCTTTTCAGGAATTAGTTTTATACTTTTTGCGAGAAAGAATTACAGGCAATAATCTTGAAATTAGATATCTAGTTGCAACTAATATTCACGAGTGGTTTATTTTTGATGCAATAGTTTTTGAACAGCTATTTGTCCAAGACAAAGCGCTAGTAAATCAATTTGTTGATTTTGAAGCAGGGAGACTGAGTAGTACAAAAACTGAATTTTTCTATAAACAAATTGCCAAACCTGCGATCGCACTCCTTGAAAATGAGATTGAGTTTACCCATTTTGATATCCGCGACTATGACGGGTTTTTGAGGAATAGTGATGAGGAAGGCGATCGCCAACTGATTACATTATTTAAGCTGTTTTCCCCAGAACATTTATTGAAATTGCCCTTTGCTAACGATAGCAACAGATTGGATAAGGCTTTTTATAACGAATTACTGTATATTATTGGCTTGACGGAAACAAAGGAAGGTAGCAAAAAGCTGATCGGACGCAAAAAAGAGAGCGATCGCGTTGCAGGTTCTTTGCTTGAAAATGCCATTAATCAGCTTGATAGTTTAGACAAAATTTCTCGAATAGAAAAGCCGGAACAGTTTGGAGATTCTGAAGGAGAAAGACTTTTTAATGTTGGTTTAGAGTTAGTAATCACTTGGATAAACCGTGTTCTTTTCCTTAAGTTACTAGAAGCTCAATTAATTAAATATCATAAAGGCGATCAATTCTTTGCTTTTTTAAGCTTGACAAAGGTACAAAATTATGGTGATGTTAACAGGCTTTTCTTTGACGTACTAGCTCGTAAGCAGAGCGATCGCAATGCAAGTATAAAAGCCATTTTTGCCAATATTCCTTATCTTAATAGTTCGCTGTTTGAGCCAACGGATATAGAGCAGTTAACCATTTTTATTAGCAATCTCAGAGATAAAAACTTGCCTGTTTTTTCATCTAGTGTTTTAAAAGATAGTAATGGCAAAAGGCGACTGGGTAATCTCAATGCTTTAGAATATTTATTTGAGTTTCTCAATGCTTATGATTTTAGTAGTGAAGGTTCGGAGGAGATTCAAGAAGAAAACAAGACACTGATTAATGCTTCGGTGCTTGGTCTAATTTTTGAGAAGATTAACGGTTATAAAGATGGTTCTTTCTTTACACCGGGCTTTATTACGATGTATATGTGTCGTGAAACAATTCGTAGAGCAGTAGTGCAGAAATTTAATGAAGCTAGTGGCTGGGATTGTAAAAATATTGATGATTTGAATGAAAAAATTACTGATAAAAAAGCCGCTAATATCATCATTAATAGTTTAAAAATTTGCGATCCTGCGGTAGGTTCGGGGCATTTTTTAGTCTCGGCTCTTAATGAAATAATTACAATCAAAAGTGAACTAAAAATCCTGCTTGATAGAAGTGGTAAAACCTTAAGAGATTATCAGGTTGAAGTTGTAAATGACGAGTTAATTGTCATTGATGATGATGGAAGGCTATTTGAATATAATCCAAAAAGCAAAGAAAGTCAGCGCATACAAGAAACGCTTTTTCACGAAAAGCAAACAATATTGAGAATTGTCTATTTGGTGTCGATATTAATCCAAATTCAGTAAAAATTTGTCGTTTGCGGCTATGGATCGAGCTTTTAAAAAATGCTTATTATCGAGTGGAAAGTAATTGCACAGAATTAGAGACTCTACCAAATATTGATATTAATATTAAGTGCGGTAATTCTTTAATTAGTCGGTTTGCGTTGGATGCTGATTTGAAACAAGCTTTAAGTAAAAACAAACACAGTATAGATAGTTATCGAAATGCTGTACAAGCTTACCGCAATGCTGAAAGTAAAGAGCAAAAGCGGAAAATGGAAAGACTAATCAAAGACATTAAAGGCAGTTTTAAGACAACGATGCAAGGAATTGATCCAAATAAAACCAAGTTGAGAAACTTAGAAGTTGATCTTTATAACTTGGAACAACCTTTGTTATTTGAGGAGACAAAAGCAGCTAAAAAAGCACGGGAGCAAAAAATCGCTAAGTTAAGTAATGAAATTGATAAATTAAGGATTGAAATTGAGGATGTAGAAAGCGGTAGGCTTTATAAAAATGCTCTAGAGTGGCGGTTTGAATTTCCTGAAGTGTTGAATAATGAAGGTGATTTTGTCGGCTTTGATGTGGTAATTGGGAATCCTCCTTATATTAGACAGGAAGAAATCAAAAATCAAAAACCTTATTTGCAGACTAATTTTGTAACCTATTCGGGAACTGCTGACTTATATGTGTTTTTTGTTGAAAAAGGATTTGCAATACTAAAAGTGAAAGGTCAATTTTGTTACATCATGCCTAATAAATGGATGCAAGCAGGTTATGGAAAAGCTTTAAGAATCTACCTTTTAGAAAATCAATTAGAAGCGATTGTTGATTTTGGTGATGTACAAGTATTTGAAGAAGCAACTACTTATCCTTGTATTATTAATGCTTCAAAACAGCGCAACAATGATAATTTTATTTCTGCTAGTGTGAAAACGCTTAAGCGCAGTAATGAATTTGCAGCATATCTAGAAAATATCTCTAATAAAATAACAGTTGAAGCCTTAAATGAGGAAACTTGGGTAATTTCTTCCGGTAGTGACCAAACAATGCTTTCAACAATAAAAAGTAAATGTGTTTCACTATCTGAGTATATCAATGGTGAAGCTTATTATGGAATAAAAACAGGTTTAACAGCAGCATTCTTGATTGATAATAGTAAAAAGATTGAGTTGATAAATCAAGATTCTCGAAACAAAGAAATTATTAAGCCAATATTACAGGGTCGGAATATTAAAAAATATTTAACCCCAAATATCGAAAAGTACATTTTGTTTATTCCCTGGCATTTTCCTTTAGAAATCAATCCAAATATAAAAGGAGCATCTATTGAGGCTGAGTTAGCATTCAAGAAAGATTATCCTGCTATTTATAATCACTTATTGGGCTATAAAGAAAAACTTGAAAGAAGAAATTTGGCTGAAACAGGCATAAGATATGAGTGGTATGCTATGCAAAGATGGGCTGCCGATTATCACAAAGAATTCGGCAAGCCTAAAATAATGTATCAAACATTTCAGGTAAAGCCCTGTTTTATTTACGATGATGCTCAAGGACTTTACTGTAATAATTCTATGTGGATTATTTCAAAGGCAGACAAAGTTTTACTAGCTATTCTTAACTCAAAAATGGGTTGGTGGCTTATTTCAAAATACTGTACTGCCATTCAAAATGGATTTCAGTTAATTTGGAAATACTTCGGGCAAATTCCGATGCCTAGAGCAAATCAAGAACAAGCAAAACTTATTACTTTAATGGTCGATCAAATTCTTAATGCTAAAAAAATTGACTCAAACGCTGATACAACCACATTAGAAACCGAAATAGATCGACTGGTTTATCAACTTTATGAATTAACAGAAGAAGAAATTAAGATTGTGGAAGGAGAGACGAATTAAGAGTGATTTTGAGCGGGTTTGTGGTGCGATTCAACGGTTGATCCCCCCCAGCCCCCCTTAAAAAAGGGGGAGAATATGGAGAATGCTAAAAATGTTGTGGAATTGAGCGATCGCCGCCTACATTAGAGATAATCGATCTAAAAAAGCTTATCAGGCGATCGCACCAAAAAAGATAAATTGAATAAATCAACAACTATACTCATTGCCAATTATTTATTCTCCCCCCTTAATAAGGGGGGTTGGGGGGGATCAACTGTTAAACCTCAAAGATAGCGATTTCTATCTTCCCTACAATCCCGCCTTAATTCCTAAAGCGAAAGAACTGCGAAAAAACATGACAAGCGCAGAAAAAAAGCTTTGGTACGGATACTTAAGAACTTTCAAGTTTACAGTTTTACGACAAAGACCAATTGATTATTTTATTGTTGATTTCTATTGTCCCACTCTCAAACTGGTAATTGAAGTTGATGGAGAAAGCCACTATACCAAGGAAGGTAAAGATTACGACTTTCAAAGAAGTCAGCGATTAGAAGGTTACGGGATCGAGGTAATCCGATTTACAAATCAGCAAATTTTAGGTAATTTTGAGAGGGTTTGTGGTGAGATTCAATGGTTGATCCCCCCCACCCCCCCTTAAAAAAGGGGGAGAATATAGAGAATGCTATTGCCTCTAACTAACCGCCGATTTGCGACATAGTACGGCTGTAAGCGCCTGTAGTACCCGAAACTCTGGCTTTGTAATTGATTTCTGGTTTTAGTGCCAGTAAGTCGCTCACAAGACCTCGCAATTCTTCTAAACCTACGCCACTCCGCAAAGCTGTTTTTAAATCTATTTGGTTGCTTTCATTCAACAAACACGGACGCAGCCAACCATCGGCGGATAATCGCATCCGGTTACAACGATCGCAAAAACATTCTGACATCTGACTAATAAATCCGAGCGTTCCCTTAGCGTGAGGAATTTTAAATACATCAGCAGGCCCATTACCGCTTACAAAAGCTGTAGTTAAACCGTACTTAAGGGAAATTCGATCGCGTAATTGCTCGGAAGATACCCAGCCTTGCTCGTTAAATAGGCGATCGTTACCAATAGGCATAAATTCAATAAACCGGACGTGCCACTGTTTGTCAATAGTTAAAGCCGCAAGTTCTAACACTTCACTATCATTCACACCCGGAATTACAACTACATTTAGTTTTAAAGGGTCAAAACCTACTCTATAAGCTTCCTGAATCCCATTCCATACTTTTTCCCATTGAGAACGCCCACGATTGCCAATAATCCGATCAAAAGTTTCAGCGTTCAACGAGTCCAAACTAATATTAACCCGGCGCAATCCCGCATCGTGTAATTGCTGTGCCATTCCAGCTAACAAAAAACCATTAGTTGTCATGGAAAGGTCTTGAGTTTCAGCAATTGCGGCAATTTTTTCTACCAAACCCACAACACCGGGACGCAATAAGGGTTCGCCCCCCGTCAAGCGAAAACGAGTAAAACCCACAGGAATAAATACTTCTTTGATAAGAATAAGTAATTCCTCATTAGTTAATATCTGTTGCTGCAAAATATAGTTTAGTTCTGCTCCTTCTGGCATACAGTACTGACAACGAAAATTACAACGGTCAATTAAACTAATGCGGAGATAATCAACAGTATTCATGCAGTTTTTACTCTAGGGGCGATCGCAATTCCTCTTACTTCTATTTTGGTGTATTTGTCACAGATCCGCTTTGATCGAGCGATCGCCCTTTAAAATTCAGCCAATTACTCACAATCTGACTAACTCTTTGGCTACGAGGTTCGCTAACGTATACCAAGGGCAATAAAGCAAACAATCGCACCCCCGCCGACAGCGCGAACAAGCCTTGTAAACCACCAAGGGCAGGTATCTCACTAAAAAAGCCCCCCGCCGTTGTTCCCAAAGCCCCGCAGACCCCAGCCACTGCCGCCGCCACCGCAAAATAAGTAGAAGGATGCTCTCTAGGTGCAACTTCCATTTGAATATTGCTACTACATAATTCAATTGCTGCCCAAGTACCACCACTAAATAAATGAATTAGCGGTAGCCATACCCACAAAGAAATATTATCTGCTCCTACTCCTAGCCACAATAACGGCGTTATTCCAGCTAAAACCCCCACCAATAACAACAACGGACGATTGCCAATTCTGTCAGCAATCTTACCCCACAAAATCAGCATGACCAAGTTTGCCCCCGCCGTCAAACTGCCGTAAAGTGTTGCCCAATATAAATCTAAATGCAAGTTGTCTAACAAATAAAGATTAAAAAATGGCGAACTAAGGTTAACTGCAAACGTCCACACACCAAAATACAGCAAAAATATTAAAAAATTAGGCGAAAAGTTGCCTAAAAGTGAAAAGTTTTTTTCCTCGGTTTCTACTCTCTTTGTAGCTGTTAGCTGGGGGTTGACATCAATCATAAAAAACTGACATCCTAAGCTAATTATGCCTGCCACCACTGCTAAAAATAAAACCACTGCGTAGCCGCTAACTGTGCCACTTGGCCAAGCCTCTACCGCAAATCCAAGCAGGGGTACGCCGACTAAATTAGTTAAACTAGCCGCACTATTACGCAACCCAAAATAACGCCCCCGCAAGCGATGGGGAACAAGTACCGCCATCCAACTTAGCCACGCCGAGCCACCTAAAGACTCTAATATATGGGTAACTAAAACTATCCCCAAAGTCCAAATTATTAGCTGATGGAGATCGCCACCCGACCAACTAATAAACCCAATTGCTACAACTAAAATCAACCACAATAACCGCGCTGTGCCAAAAATCCACAAACAATAATAATGACGGCTATTTGTGCGATCGCCTATATAAGCACCTAATGGTTGTAATAAATTTAATAGCATCGGAATCGATGACACCATGCCAATTTCTATCGGGCTTGCTCCTACCTGGAGTAAGAAATTGGTCAGCAATACGCCGCCTGTAATACTAATAAAAATAGCCGCAAACACACCGTCAATAGTAGAAGCTTTAAGACTGGTACGAATTGATGGTTTGTTACCATTTTGGTTTTGGCTATCAGGTAAAATTACAGGTGATGTCCCAGGGTTTTCTGTTGAATCTAAAACTGGTTGAGTAATGATTTCCACCAAAGCCTAGTCCAATAAATGTTGATGTTAAAAAAAAGTCAGTATTTAGGCAAGTCTGGTTTGCTTCTATAATTTTGGAGGATAGGCTAAAAATGCCGCCCCAAACAACAGTCAGCAGAAAGAGAATAGTTGCTTCATCTATTCAAACCAAAGCTCGATTTAATTCTCACTGGTGTAATGTGTCGTCTCTAAGTTCGCCTCGTTCTGGTTATACTTTACCCGTTTTTGCCTGCGCCAGTGCGATCGCAGCAGTGCAATGGTTGCAAAACCGCACTTCTTGCCAAACTGTATCTGTCGATCTAATTACCCCCGATCAAACTGTAGAAATTGCGATCGAACAAGTAGCTGGATTGCAGCCAAATATGGCTCTAGCAATAACTCGTAGCGATCCTGGTGATAACTTAGATTTGACACGCAATACACCGATTTGGGCATTGGTAGAATGGCTCGATTCCTCCCAACCAATTACCATTGTCGGCGGTGAAGGTTTAGGACACAAGTTAAATGGCGATCCGGCGGTGTATGGTTACGCCCAACAACTACTACAGGTTAATTTACTAAAGCTATTGCAACCAAACGAGCATATTAAATTAACAATAATTCTTCCTGAAGGTAGAGCCTTAGCCGAGCGGACTTCCAACGCTGCTTTTGGTGTAGTCGAAGGGCTTTCCCTTCTTGGTACAACCGGGATTTCTCAACCATTGAGCGCCCCTGGACAATTAGAGGCTTGTTTAGAACAAGTGCGCCTAAAAGCTAAATCGACAGATTTATTAGTATTCTGTATCGGCGAAAATGGTCTGGATTTAGCCCAAAAATTAGGGATTAATTCCCAGCAATTAGTTAAAACTGCTAATTGGTTAGGATCGCTCTTAGTAGAAGCTGCAAGTCAAGAAGTTAAATCAATTTTATTGTTTGGCTATCATGGTAAACTCGTCAAACTTGCCGGGGGAATTTTTCATACTCACCATCATTTAGCCGATGGACGCTTAGAAATTTTTACCGCTCATGCTGCTCAGTTAGGTCTACCAACCCCTGTATTACAAAGCATTTTTAATAGTTCTACCACCGAAGCCGCTTTACAATATCTTCGAGACTACGACGCTATAACCGGGAGTAACTGGGTAAATCGGCTTTACAATGCGATCGCCCAAGCTATTGATTTTCGCTCTACTGAATATATATTCAAGCTAACAAATCGCCATGTTAGTATTGGTTCAATTCTCTTTGACGGCGATCGCACTGTCATTGTTAAAAGCCCAACAGCCATCGCCTTGCTCTCTAGGGTGTGTTAACTTAAAAAGCATAATTGTATTACCAATAAATAAATTTTTAAGTCTCTATCTATAGGGTGAGCAATTGCCGATTACTTTACCCAAAAACCTCTCTATTTTTTATCCACTACTTGCAATTAATAGGAATAAATTAAGTGGTACAGACCGAAACTTTGCCGCAAAACGAAGAATTGTCCCAGTTGAATCGTCAAATGATTGCGATCCTTGACTTTGGTTCTCAGTATTCGGAGCTAATCGCCCGCAGAATTAGAGAAACTCAAGTATATTCTGAGGTTTTATCCTATCGCACCACCGCCGAACAGTTGCGCCAACTTAATCCTAAAGGAATTATTTTTTCTGGCGGCCCAAGTTCGGTATATGCTCCCGGCGCTCCAGAATGCGATCCCGAAATCTGGAGTTTAGGTATCCCAGTCTTAGGGGTATGCTATGGAATGCAACTCATGGTCAAGCAACTGGGGGGAAACGTTCTACCAGCCGACCGTAAAGAGTACGGCAAAGCCTCTTTATTAATTGACGACCCCACCGACTTACTTACCAATGTTGAAGATGGTACAACCATGTGGATGAGTCACGGAGACTCTTGCGCCCAGTTGCCTACAGGCTTTGAAATACTAGCGCATACAGAAAATACACCTTGCGCGGCGATCGCCAATTACGACCAAAAACTCTACGGCGTACAATTCCACCCCGAAGTAGTGCATTCGGTGGGGGGACTTGCTTTAATTCGCAACTTTGTTTACCACATTTGCGAATGCGAACCGACTTGGACAACCGCCGCTTTTGTCGAAGCAGCAATTAAAGAAATTCGCGGTCAAGTAGGCGAAAAACGAGTGCTATTAGCCCTCTCTGGGGGTGTAGATTCGTCAACTTTGGCATTTTTACTACATAAAGCCATAGGAAGTCGCTTAACTTGTGTATTTATCGATCAAGGCTTTATGCGGAAATTAGAGCCAGAGCGGTTAGTTAAGCTATTTCAAGAGCAGTTTCATATCCCGGTTGAGTATGTAGACGCGCGCGATCGCTTTTTAGCCTTAGTAGCGGGAGTAACCGATCCTGAAGAAAAGCGCCGCCGCATTGGACACGAATTTATCCAAGTATTTGAAGAAGCATCCAAAAATCTCGGCCCCTTTGATTACTTAGCTCAAGGGACGCTTTACCCCGATGTAATTGAATCAGCTGATACAAACGTCGATCCCAAAACTGGCGAACGAGTAGCAGTGAAAATCAAGAGCCATCACAATGTAGGTGGTTTACCCAAAGACTTACGCTTTAAGCTCGTCGAACCCTTACGTAAGCTATTTAAAGATGAAGTTCGCAAAGTTGGGCGACAAATTGGTTTACCCGAAGAAATAGTCTTGCGTCAGCCTTTTCCAGGGCCAGGTTTAGCGATTCGGATTTTGGGAGAAATTACCGCCGAACGCTTAGAAATATTGCGCGAAGCCGATCTAATTGTTCGTCAAGAAATCAATCGTCGAGGAATTTATCACGACTTTTGGCAAGCTTTTGCCGTGCTATTACCTGTCCGCACTGTAGGCGTAATGGGCGATCAGCGCACCTACGCTTACCCGATAGTTTTGCGCTTAGTAGCAAGTGAAGATGGGATGACCGCAGATTGGGCGCGAGTTCCTTACGATGTATTAGAGGCAATATCTAACCGGATCGTCAACGAAGTTGCAGGAGTAAATCGGGTCGTTTACGATATCACTTCCAAGCCCCCAGGAACTATTGAATGGGAGTAAATACTACTAATTAGCAACCTTTTTCAGCAGCAAAGGAGCGATATCTTGGATAGGTAGAACGTGCTGTACTACTCCAAGAGCGATCGCTTCCGACGGCATTCCAAACACCACACAAGTCTGTTCATCTTGAGCAATAGTTATTCCCCCAGCCGTTGAAATAGCTTGCATTCCCAAAGCGCCATCTTTCCCCATTCCTGTTAATAAAATACTCATAGTTGCTCTACCATAAAACTTAGCAATCGACTTAAAAGTAACTGTCACCGATGGACAATGCCCATCTACAGGTAATGGCAAACCATAAATAAACTTACCTTGAGCATTAAGTTCTAAATGATTTTGGTCTGGAGCAAAATGTACTGTTCCAGGTTCGGGAATTTCCCCAATTTGAGCAATTTTTACTTTAACTTTGCATTCCGAATCTAGCCAACTTACTAATCCTTGCAAAAATCCTTGGCTAATATGTTGAACACAAATTACAGGTACAGGTAAATTCGCTGGAAGTTGAGCAATAATTTTGTGCAAAGCTTGGGGGCCACCAGTAGACGCGCCAATGGCAATTACTCTAATTGCTCTAGTTACATCGGTAGAAAAAGCAAAATTATTAACGGTGGGAGACGCAATCGGGGGCGTTTGGCGCTTGGTAAATACTGTGACTCCAGAGAGAATTTTAATTTTATTAATTAAGTCTCGCTTAACTTGTTCGTAATCTGATGCTAACCCGGTATTTGGTTTCGGAAAAATATCTACCGCTCCAGCTTGCAAAAGTTCAAAAATAGTGTTGGTATCTGATTTCTGTACAGAAGTGCTGATTACTAAAATTGGACGGGGATAATTTTCCATGACTTGTTTAGTAAGTTCTAAACCGTTCATTTCTTTCATGTGTAAATCGGTACAAATTACTTTAGGCTGTAATTTGGGAATTAAATCTATTGCCTCCTTTCCATTACGAGCTTTGCCTACAACTTTAATGTCTGGCGAAGATGAGAGTAATCTGTCAAGGATTTCTAAAGCAACCGGGGAGTCTTCTACTAATAAAACGGAAATTGGTTCTGGCATTTAAATTAACTTTTTTAAAGTGTCTAAAAGTAATTTTTGATCGAAATTGCCTTTAGTTAAGTAAGCATCAGCGCCTGCATCAGCGCCTCTTTTTTTATCTTCATCGTCAGCTAGAGTAGTTACTAAAATAATCGGCAGTTCGGTGTATTCTTTTTGCTGACGAATTTTTGCCGTCAGCGCTAAACCGTCAAGGTTGGGCATTTGGACATCGGATACCACCGCATCAAAATTTCTAGATTTTAATTTATTAAAACCATCTAATCCATCAACGGCGGCTGTTACATCGTACCCCGCACCTTCCAAAATGCGTTTAACTTGAGTACGAATTGTAATAGAATCCTCGACTAGCAAAATTACAGGTTTTTTAAGTTCCTGAAGAAACTGCTGGGACGTAGTAGTTCCCCTTCCCTTTTGCACGGATTTAAGTAAATCTTGAGGATTAAGAATCGTACATACTTCCCCTGTAGCTAAAATAGTTGCGCCAGAAACATTACGGACGCGCTGAAGTAACTTACTTTGCGGCTTTAAAACTACAATTTGTTGGTCAACTAAAGCATCAACTAATAGCCCTAAGCGCTCTGTACCTACTTGCAACACAATACAAGGAAGCATTTTTGCAGTAGAATCGGCGGCTTTGGGGGAAGTAGGGACGGTCAAAGGTAATTGCAATAAATCTGTTAGCCAAGCCACTGATACAGGTTGATTATCTAAAATAATTGTTTGGCAACTATTGATCGCAAAAATTTCTTGACGAGCTACAAGTAGGGTAGTCTGTACTGAGTCTACGGGAATTGCATAGGAAACGTTATTTACTGCCACAATCAAGACGTGAGTAGTTGTCAGCGTGGTATTAAGCTGCAATTTGAAGGTACAGCCTAAGCCTTGACTAGATTCAATAGCGATCGCACCTTTAAGTTGTTCTACCTTGGCTCTTACTACATCTAAACCAATCCCTCTACCCGAAAGCTCAGTAACCTCTGTGCGCGTCGAAAATCCGGGCGCAAAAATCAAAGATTGAATTTGCTCTATAGACATTTTTGCCAGTTCCTCCGCAGAACAAACCCCACGCCGCAAGGCTGTACGTTTAATGCTTTCTGTATCCAATCCGCGCCCATCATCAACTATTTCAATGCCAATACTGTTTCCTGAGTAATAACCACGAAGGCGGATTGTAGCAATAGGAGGCTTACCTAATTTCTCCCGTTCTTGGGGTGTTTCAATGCCGTGATCGATGGAGTTACGAATCAGGTGCATTAAAGGATCTTTCATTTCCTCTAAGATGCGTTTATCGGCGGTAGTGTCTCCACCTTCAATCACTAAATTTATTTGTTTAGATTGCTGACTTGCCAAATCTCTCACCATGCGCCCAAACAGATTAAATACTGTAGATAAAGGCAAGAGTCGCAACGTGCGAATACCCGATTCTAATTCATTAGCAACAAGTTCGAGTCTAGCGGTATCTTCGTAAGCTTGACTTTTCAAGCGGTTAATTAAAATTCCCAAACGGTCTAAACGTTGTTCTACCTGATGATGAGAATGTATTTGTTCGTTGGAACTAAAATTAGCAGAAGTCTTTTCTAGATTATCTAGCGCCAAACGCTGCACAAAAGCATCTCGACTCCATTCGTCGTATAAAGTGACTATTTCCTCAATTTCTGTAAGGTGGTAAGCAATGCGAAGCTTGGTAACAGATAGTTCCCCAGCTTGAGTCATTAAAGTATCGAGTTTTTGCGGTTCAACACGGATTGTTTCAATTTGATAGCTACTTTCACCCGTTGCGACATCTTGCGCCGATGGTTCGCTTGAGGCTAGATTGGGAAATAAGTCATCAGCTTCTAATAGTGGGGTAACATCGGGGAATAAATCGACCTCCTCAGTATTAGGCTCAAAAAGTGCTTCCTGATCTTCTATAGAAGTATCGGTATTCGCTCCCATTAATTGAGCTAACACATAAAAGACATTCACCCCCGAATCTACCCCGGTAACGGCTTCGCGGACTATTTTCCGCATCGCATCTAATCCTTGATACAAGGACTCGCACAATTGGGGAGTTAGAACTTGCTCTTGTTTTTTGACGGCAACAAAAATATCTTCGATTTGGTGAATCAAAGTTTCAATATCATTTACGCCCAACATCCGCGCATCGCCCTTAAGTGTGTGTGCTTCGCGCAATACTTCTTCTAGAGTTGCCTGATCTTGGGAATTTTTTTCAAGCTGCATCAACCCATTTTCGAGGTTATGTAAGTGTTCTTCACTAGAGGTTTTAAATAGGTTTCGTAGTTCAACGTCTTCAATCATCATGGCGTTGGGGAATGGGTAGGTTTTTAAGTAAATGTTTTAGACAACCGCTTGGAGTTGTTGGGCTGCGTCTTTGAGTTGCTGGGCGCTAGATTTGACTTGCGTGATACCGCTTGCGCTTTCTTTTGCACCTAAGTTAATAGAGTTCATCGCTGTTACTATTTGCTGGATGGCGATCGCTTGTTGTTTGGCACTTAGAGAAATTTGCTGGCTGTTTAAAAACACGTTATTAACCGAATCTGCTACACCAGTAAAGGTTTCGGCAGTCTTTTGCGCTAATACCAATCCTTGATCGACTTTTTTTGTGCCTTCATCGGTCACCATTACAGTTTTATTAATCGCCGATTGAATATCGCCAACTAAAGTATTGATTTTTTCGGAGGATTTTTTGCTTTGATCGGCAAGTTTGCGAATTTCGGTGGCTACAACCCCAAACCCTTTACCATGTTCCCCCGCACGAGCAGCCTCTACCGCCGCGTTGAGCGCTAACATATTAGTTTGATTGGCTAAATCCCCCACTAAGGACGAAACTGTACCAATTTGCCCAGTTTGTTCGCTGAGGCGAATAATTGCGTTTGCTATCTCATTGACTTGCTCTTTGAGCGTAGTCATGCCTTTAAGAGTTTGCTGTACGGCTTGGGTTCCCCCTTCAGTAAGGTTTAGAGCCTGACTTGCTCCGGCGGCGGAAGCCTCCGCTTGTTCTGCCGATTGTCGAGAAGACGCGCCCAGTTCGTCCATTGTGATAGTAGTTTGATTAACAGAACTTGCTTGCCCAGATACAGTGCGCTCCTGCTGTTCAACGGTGGCGGCAATTTCTGTAGAGGAAGATGCGATCGCGCTTGCAATTCCTTGAATTAATTTAGTAGTCCGATTGGCAAACAATACTGCAAGTCCACTCGCAATTAACGCTGTTAATCCCGTACCCAAAATTAGATTTAGCACTAATTGACCTTCCCCTGCATAAACCTTTGCTGTATCTTCAGCTAAAACTATACTCCAGTTGAGAGCGGGCATTCCCTGGACTTGAGTAACGGGAGCGTAAGATATAAGTTGTTGATGTTGATCAATTTGATCTGTATCTACCGCACTTGCTACCTTGTTATCTTTCTGCAAAGTAGCAAACTCTTTAAAATCTTTTTTCGCATCTCGACCTATTTGATTTTTTTCTGCGGCAGCAAAGAATTGACCTTCAGCATCAACTAAATGGTACTCTGCGGTGGCTTGGTTGTTCCCTGACAAAGTAAAAGCGCTGGGGCTTACAATCGGGTCTAAGTTATCTACAGGAACTCGGCTTCGCACTACACCAGTTATTTTGTTTGTGTTGATGTTAACAATTGGTGCGGCAAGAAAAACATAATATTTGCCGTTCAGCTTAGACTTTCTAGGCGGTGCAATTACAGATTGTTTAGTTTCTAGCGCAGCTTCAAAATAGTCTTGCTCTCCTAGCCCGCTAATTGCTTCTCCTGTTGTTTGCAAAATAGTTTTTCCCGTAATATCGGCAACAGCAATGCTGTCATAAAACCCATAAATTTTCATGTATTTATCCAGTACAGCTTGCTTTTGCTGGGGTGTAATTACTGCGGTTTTTTCGGGGTTTGCAAGAATTGACAAGTTGGCAAGAACTTGAATATCTCCATAGCGTTCAAACATAATCCGCCCGACTTTATCAGCTATAGCCGAAGTAAGGTCTTCTTGGGATTGGGTAGCCGCTTGGCGGCTTTGTTGTACTGATGAAATGTAATTAGTTATCCCAACTAAAACTACCGGAATTGTACCTAAAGCGATCGCAAAGGCAATTGCTTTTGTACGCAAGGGTAAATTGTTTAAATTCTTTAACATGGTTTTATATTCTTTAGTTTATATGAATCAATAGATGCTATATTTCTTCATTTACTACTAGCAATTTATTTGTTAGTAGCTTAGGTAAATCAAGAATAGTCAGCATATTTCCCGCATAAGCAACGGTTCCTAGAAGATAATCTTGATTATTTGAATTGACAGCAACAGGTAGAGAAATTACTTCGGATGGATGTAAATACATCACGTCAAAAACTTCATCTACCAAAAACCCCGCCATCAAATCCTCAATATTAACTACAATTGCTTTAACCCCATCGCGGGTTTTTGATAAAGGCATATTTAAAATACTACGAATATCTACTAATGTCAAAATTTCTCCTCTTAAATTCATGTTGCCAACTATATGAGATGGACAGCATGGTATAGGAGCAATATTGCGGATGGTAGTAAATTCTTGAATTAACTTTAAATCGATTCCAAAATATTCATTATTTAAACCAATAACAGCTAACGGATTTAATTCTGTAGAACTATCATCGTTAGCTAACTGCCGTAAATTGTTTGCTCGTTCTCTAAAAATAACCTTATCTTTTGGGGTAGCGCTGGGGCAGCAAGTCGCATAAAAGTTGGTAACTAGGCTTGAGTCGTCTAAATCTTGGTTACCTTCTCCAATTAATGCCTCTACGGCTTCCGAATCGCGCAGTAAATTGTGATGATTTAGCAATACAACAGTGTCAGAGTTTGTCTTTGCTATACCTGCTACAAATCTAGAGTTAATATCTTTGACTCGCCCATAATCAAGCTCGCTTTCTATTAAAATTTTGCTAATATTCTCAACCTTTTTTACATTGCTTACAATAACTCCTATTTGCAATCCATCATAATTTAAAACAATTACACTATCGCTTAAATGACATTCTTTTAGCTGATTGCCTAACCGTAAGCTTAGGTGCATTATTGGGATAATTTCACCTCGCAAATTTAACACGCCTACAATATCTTTTGGTGCTTCAACAATAGTTATAAGTTCGGAAATATAAAAAATTTCTTGCACCAACAGGGCATCTATTCCATATTGCAAGTCATGTAAACTAAAAATTAGATAAGGTTTGTTTTCCATTTTTGTTAGCGGGATTGTTAATTTTTTAGCTATATTTTTAAAAGGGCAAGCTAAACTATGTTTGCCTTAAACTCGTTAGCATTATTAATATGGTTTTCAACTAATTGGCATAATTGTTCTGGGTTAAAAGGTTTAGTTACATAGTCCGTAGAACCAGCAAATTTACCTTTAACTTTGTCAAAAAAACCATCTTTTGCTGTCACCATAATTATTGGTAAGTCACGGAACTTAGTAATACTACGGACAGTACGGCAAACTTCTAAACCATCAATTTCCGGCATAGTAACATCCAGTAACAACAGTTCAACATCCGTGCGATGTAACAACATCAACGCATCTTTGGCATTGCTTGCTATTAAAACCTGATATTGCTTTGATAGCGCCCGTTTGATCGCAACTTGCATAATGGGGCTATCATCTACAGCTAATATAATTGGTAGTTCTTTTTTGGGTATTAGTGGACTATTATTGTCAATTACTACCCAGCCAGCTTGTACCCAAGGTAAATAAGATTGGGCAACTTGAAAAACATCTTTATTCAAACCTTCTGCAATATAGCATTACGGAGATAGATTAAGACGTTATAGTAAAAGGCAGAAGAGCATCTAGGAGCCACTATGCCATCTCCGTACAGTGAAGACCTGCGTCAAAAAGCGATTGCGGCAGTCAAACGAGGT